>Ga0299913_10005146_pt1 | contig 11120 bp, 10 predicted proteins | sample RVTome_9_FD_201360 | JGI IMG/M metagenome (GOLD analysis project Ga0299913, IMG submission 201360) | Soil microbial communities from uranium-contaminated site in the Upper Colorado River Basin, Wyoming, United States - RVT155D38 (version 2) ... | reverse complement strand
CCCGGTGACGCCCAGATCGTGCACGGCGGTGGCGCCGATGTACGGGACGGTCTCGGACAGGTCGAGCTCGTAGTCGCGGACGATGTTGATCGCGGCCACGCGCTTGTCGGCGGCGAGCGCCCGGAGGCTGGCCGCATCGGCCTGGACAGCGAGCGCGTTGAGGGCGATCTTCGTGCGGCCGAGGACCTTCGTCGAACCGTCGAGCTTGCGGAGCGCGGCGAGGACCGCGTTCTGTTCGGCGGTGACCTTCGTCCCGCGGGCCTGCTGGGCGGCATTGCCGCGTGTGGTGGCGACGGGATCGGTCACCAGGCGGACGATCGCCTGGACCGAGCCCGAGGCGCCGACGAGCGACCGGTCGAGTTTGGCGATGATCGGGTTGGCGGAGCCGGTCCGCTCCAGCGGTCGCTCGACCTTCGGTTCTGCGGCCGCGGCACTCGGCAACGTCCCCGCGACCAGCAGGAGCGCGCCGCCGACGGCAGTCAACAGCCTCCGGTTCATGGTCCTCCCTTCAGGCAACGCCTGACTCCTCTCCCCTGCGGAGGTGCTCGGACGCGGCGAACCCAGCCTGGCGTCCGGCGAATGCACATCCCCGCTGAGACGACTGCGCCGGCTCTCCCGAAGCCGGCGCTCTGTGGGGGCCACGGTACTCCTCCGGAGGAGCCGGAATCAATCCAAGTTGACCGTCCGGCGCGTCCGATCGGCGCACATGGTGGTGCGCGGCGGCACCGCCGGGCGCCGAACGCGTGACTCAGCCCAGCTTGTCGACGAGCTCCCGGACCGCCGCCGCCGACGCGTCGAAGGCGGCCTGCTCGTCGGCACTCAGCTCGATCTCGAAGATCCGCTCCATCCCGCCGGCGCCGAGGACGACGGGGACGCCGACGAACAGGTCGCGAGTCCCGAACTCGCCCTGGAGGAGGACCGCGCAGGGCAGGACCCGCCTGCGGTCGAGGAGGATCGACTCGACCATCTCGAACGTCGAGGCGGCCGGCGCGTAGAACGCCGAGCCGGTCTTGAGCAGCGCCACGACCTCGGCGCCGCCGTTCGCCGTCCGCTCCTCCAGCGCCTTCACCCGCTCGGCCGGCAGCAGCTCGGTGATCGGGACGCCGGCGACCGTCGAGTAGCGCGAGAGCGGCACCATCGTGTCGCCGTGGCCGCCCAGGACGAACGCATGCGTGTCCTCGACGCTCACCCCGAGCTCCTCAGCGATGAACGTTCGGAAGCGGGCCGAATCGAGGACGCCGGCCATCCCGAGCACGCGCTCGCGAGGGAATCCCGACGCCTGGAGCGCGACGTGGCACATCGCGTCGAGCGGGTTCGTGACGATGATGAGGATCGCGTCCGGCGAGTGCTTTACCGCCTCACCGACGACCGCCCGCACGATCCCGGCGTTCTTCGCCAGCAGGTCGTCGCGACTCATCCCCGGCTGGCGGGCGAGGCCGGAGGTGACGACGACGATGTCGGAGGCCGCCGTGTCGGCGTAGTCGTTCGTGCCGGTCACCCGGGCGTCGTGGCCGACGACCGGCGCCGCTTCGGCCAGGTCGAGGCCCTTCCCCTGGGGCAGCCCGTCGACGATGTCGACGAGCACGACGTCGGCCAGTCCGGCCTCGGCGATGCGCTGCGCGGTCGTCGCCCCGACGTTGCCGGCGCCGATGACGGTGACCTTGTTGCGGGCGGTACGCGGCATGCGGACAGGCTCCTTTCGGTCGTCGGGTCGGGCGGCCATGATAGCGGCGCGCTGTTGCCGCCCGGTCAGTCCTCCGAGCCAGAGCCGAAGACGAGCCGCTCGCCGCCGCGCTCGCCGCGGAGGCGCCTGAGGATCCCTGGGGCGTAGGGCACGACCAGGGCGACCACGGCGATCAAGAGCAGGGTAAGCGACAGCGGCCGCGTCACGAACACCGACAGGCTGCCCTGGTTGATGGCAACCGCGTCTCGGAGCTGCTTCTCCATAAGCGGCCCGAGGATCACCCCGAGGATCGTCGGACCGACCGGAAAGTCGTAGCGGCGCATGACGAACCCGATGACCCCGATCACGTACATGACGAGGACGTCGATCAGGCTGTTGGAGACACTGTAGACGCCGAGCGTTGCGAAAACGAGGATCGAGCTGTAAAGCAGCGGTCGCGGGATCTCGAGCAGCTTGACCCAGATTCGGACGAGCGGAAGGTTCAGGAGCAGGAGCATGACGTTGCCGATATAGAGGCTGGCGATCAGCGCCCAGACAAGATCCGGCGAGTTCTGGAACAGCAGCGGACCGGGCTGGAGGTTGTAGATCTGGAAGGCCGCGAGGAGGATCGCCGCGGTCGCGGACGTCGGGATCCCGAGGGTCAGGAGCGGGACGAGGACGCCCGAGAAGGCGGCGTTGTTGGCAGCTTCCGGACCGGCGACTCCCTCGATCGCGCCCTTGCCGAATTCCTCGCGGTGCTTGGAAAGGCGCTTCTCGAGGGAGTAGCTGAGGAAGGTCGGGATTTCCGCCCCGCCGGCCGGCAGGGCGCCGAGCGGGAAGCCGATGGCGGCTCCGCGGAGCCACGGCTTCCAGGATCGACGCAGCTCATCCCGGGTCATCCAGACGGATCCCTCGACCGGGACGATCTCTTGCGAATCGTGGCGCGAGCGGGACGCGACGTACAGCGCCTCGCCAACAGCGAACAGGCCGACCGCGACGACGACGATGTCGAGACCGTCAAGTAGCTGTGGGATGCCGTAGGTGAAGCGGGCCTGTCCGCTCACCCGGTCGATCCCGATCAGGCCGATGAACAGCCCGAGGAACAGGCTGATCATCCCGCGCAGGAGCGACCGCCCGACGAGGGCCGTGACGCTGGCGAATGCCAGGACCATCAGGGCGAAGTAGTCGGCCGGCTGGAAGGAGATCGCGACGGTCGCGATCAGCGGGGCGAGGAAGGTGATCGCCAGCGTCGAGACGGTCCCGGCGACGAACGAGCCGACGGCCGCTGTTGCGAGGGCCGCCCCGCCGCGGCCTCGCATCGCCATTTTGAAGCCTTCGAGGGCGGTGACGACCGACGCCGACTCGCCGGGTGTGTTGAGGAGGATCGACGTCGTTGATCCACCGTACATGCCGCCGTAGTAGATCCCGGCGAACATGATGAACGCGGCGATCGGGTCGAGGGTGTACGTCAGCGGGAGGAGCAGCGCCACCGTCAGCGCCGGCCCGATTCCGGGCAGAACCCCGACGAACGTCCCGAGCGTAACGCCGACCGCCGCGAAGAGCAGGTACTCTGGCCGGAGGGCCGTCGCGAAGCCGCCGAGCAGGTTGGCGATCGCGTCCACCGGGAACCCCTACAAGAACGGTTCGAGGAGTCCCGCCGGAAGGCGGACCCCGAGGAACCGGGTGAAGACGAGCCAGACCGCGACGCTCATGGCGAGGCCCACGATCGCGTCGCGGATGGTCTGCCGGCTGCCGAGGACTCGCGCGGCGACCGGGATAAGGATCGTCGTGGCGAGGATGTAGCCGAGCGGGGCCAGCAGGAGGGCGTAGCCGGCCAGGACCCCGGCAGCGAGACCGACCGTCGGCCAGCTGGTCGAGGCCGCCTGCTCGGCAGCGTAGTCGGCGAGGTCGATGTCCGGTCGCACCGTCGTCCGAACGAGAAGCGCAATGGCGAGCACGACGAGTCCGATCGCGACGATCGTGGGAACGAACCCGGGCCCGATCGGCCTGAATCCGGTCCCGCGACCGATACGCAGCGCGTCGAGGAGGACGAACAGTCCGAAGGCGAGCAGCCCGATCGCGAAGAGCCTGGGCCCCAGCAGAGAGCCGCGGCCGCCAGCCGGGCGAGGCTGGGGCCCAGGGTCGCCTATCGCGCGCTCGTCTTCGGTCACTCGATCAGGCCGATGTCCCTGAGGACGCCCTCGACGCGTGTCTGCTCATCGGCGAGGAACACGTCGAACTCGGTGCCGGCCAGGAAGAGGTCGTCCCAGCCGTTCGATTCGAGCGCGGCCTGCCACGCCGGACCATCGTGCATCTTCGTAATCGTATCGACGATCGCCGCGGTCTCCTCGGCGCTGATGTCGGGCGCAGCGACGACGCCCCGCCAGTTCGAGAGCGAGACATCCAGATCCGATTCCTTGATCGTCGGGGCGTCGATGCCGTCTACCGGTTCGTCGCTCGAGATCGCCAGGAAGCGCATCGCCCCGGCCTCGACCTGGTCGGCGAACTCGCTGGCGCCGGACACTCCGACGGATGCCGCTCCTGACAGGATCGCAGCCAGGGCCTCGCCGCCGCCCGAGTGGGCGATGTAGTTGATGTTTGCCGGGTCGACGCCCGCGGCCTTCGCGATGAGCCCGACGAGGATGTGATCGGTGCCGCCGGCGGAGCCGCCGGCCCAGCTGATCGACTGCGGGTTCGCCTTGAAATCGACGATGAGGTCGTCGAGCGTCTGGTACTTCGAATCGGCTTTGACCGCCAGCGCCTCGAACTCGCCCGTCAGGCGGGCGATCGGGGTCACCTGCGTGAGGTCGACCGGCGCCTCGTTCGTCCGGATGGCCCCGACCATCACCAGCCCCATGACCATCAGCTGGTGCGGGTCAGCCTTCTGCGTCTCGACGAACTCGGCCAACCCGATCGTCCCGCCGGCACCGCCGACGTTGTAGACCTCGACGTTCGTCTCGACGACGTCTGCATCAAGGGCGGCCTGCATGGCGCGCGCGGTCGAGTCCCAGCCGCCGCCCGGGTCGGCCGGCGCCATGATCGCGATGTCTTCGGTCGGATAGGCGATTGCCGACGGCTCGGCGGCGCTCGCCGGCGGCGGGGTCGCCTCGCCCGTCGCGCCGGGCGCGACGGTCGGCCCCTCGTTCGCCGAGCACGCGGCGACGAGAACTGCCCCAGCGAGAAGTGCCGCCGTGCGACCTCCTCGTCGACGGGCGCTGACTGCGTTCATCGCATCCTCCGAGGCTGGCTGGAGACACCCGGCACGATGGCCGGCCGGTATCGCCGTATGGTCTCGCTCGGGGACGCCGCCGTCGAGAATTTGGTCGCTGTGGACGTTCTGGTCGTTATGGTCGCGACCGAACCGCTTCCGGGGACGCCGGGCTGGACCTAAGATGACCCGACCTCACGGAGGCACCCGTGCGTCTTCGGCTCACACTCGCCTCGCGGATCCTCGCGTTGCAGATCGGGATCGTGCTCGTGGTCGTCGCGGCGGGTGCATTGGCGTCACTGTTCATCGCGCGACAGCAGCTCGATCGCTCGTACGAACAGCGCTCCCTGGCGGTCGCCGACTCGGTATCGGCGATGCCCGAGGTCCGGGCGGCCGTTGCCGCCGACGACCCCGACGGGATCCTTCAGGGCCTCGCCGAGCGAATTCGTGCGGCGTCGGGAGCCACGTTCATCGTCATCACCGACAGCGAAGGCATCCGCTTCTCTCATCCCAACACGGAGAGGATCGGCGAGATGGTGTCGACCGACCCCGAGCCGGCACTCTCCGGGCAGCGTTGGTCCGGAACGCAGGAGGGCACGCTCGGCGTCTCCGTCCGAGGCAAGGTGCCGATCCGCGACGACGGCGGCACGGTCATCGGGATGGTCTCGGTCGGGTTCCTCCAGGAGCGAGTGGGCTCGGATCTCCTCGCCGAGCTGCCCGCGCTGGGGCTCTATCTCGCCGGCGCCCTCATCCTCGGCGCGGTCGCGTCGCTCCTCCTGTCGCGGCACCTCAAGCGGCAAACGTTCGGTCTCGAGCCCGCGGAGATTGCCGGCCTCCTCGAGCAGCGGGAGGCCGTACTTCACGGGGTCCGGGAGGGGATCGTCGCGATCGACATCGAGAATCGGCTGACGCTGGTGAACGACGAGGCCCGCCGGTTGCTTGCCCTCGAGCCCGATGCCGTCGGTCGACCCGTCGAGGAGGTGATCGGGCCGGGTCGCGTTCGAGACGTCCTCGTCGGGCGACTCAATCGGCCGGACCTTCTCGTCGTCACCCAGGGCCGGGTTCTCGTCGCGAACCGGATGCCCGTCTACATCCGCGGCGAGGTGACCGGAGCGGTCGTCTCGTTCCGCGACAGAACGGAGCTGGCGGAGATCTCCCGCGAGCTCGAGGGCGTACGGACGGTGACCGACGCGCTCCGCGCCCAGGCCCACGAGTTCTCGAACCGGCTCCACACAATCGTTGGCCTCGTGGAGCTCGGTCGAAGCAGCGAGGCAATCAGCCTGAGCACGGAAGAGGCGGTCGTCCACCAGGAGCTCGTCGAGGCGCTTCTCGGACGAATCCGCGACCCAACGCTCAGCGCGCTTCTGCTGGCCAAGGCCGTCATCGCGGCGGAGCGTCGGATCGCGCTCCGGATCGCTGACGACACCCTGGTGCTGGACGAGATCGGCGATGTCCGGGACCTCGTCACGATCGTTGGCAACCTCGTCGACAACGCCCTCGACGCGGTCGCCGCCGGACCGGTGAGCTCGGGCCGATGGGTCGCCGTCAGCATTCGTGTGGAGGATGCGGCCGCAGCCGTCCGCGTGGAGGATTCGGGGCCGGGTATCGACCCGGATGTCGCCGATCGGATCTTCGAGGAGGGCTACACGACGAAGGAACCCGGCGCGCAACCGATGCGCGGCCTCGGCCTGGCGCTCGTTCAGCAGGTCGTCCGGCGGCGCGGCGGCGAGATCCGTGTCTCCGGCACCGGCGGGGCCGTCTTCACGATCCGGCTCCCGAGCCCGGCCGCACCCACGGCCGTGCGACCGGCACAGGCTGCGGCGACGATCCCGTGATCCGGACGGTCGTCGTGGACGACGATGCCCGCGTTGCCGACCTGCATTGTCTGTACCTGCAGCAGCTCGAGGACTTCGAGGTCGTCGGTGTCGCTCCGACCGGCCGCGAGGCGCTCGACCTCGTGGCCACTCTCGAGCCCGACCTCGTGCTGCTCGACATCTACCTGCCCGACATGTCGGGGATCGACGTGCTGCGCCGACTCCGCGAACAGCAGCGACAGGTGGACGTGATGACGATCACCGCCGCCAAGGACGTCGCGACGCTGCGAGCGGCGATCCACGGCGGCTCGATCCACTACATGATCAAGCCCTTCACGTTCACGGCTTTTCGCGAGCGGCTGGAGTCCTATGCGGTCGTGTCGTCGCGGCTCCGCGTCGTCGGCGAGGCGAGCCAGGACGATGTCAACCGCCTCTACGGGATCGTCCGCACAGACGAAGGCGCCGAATTGCCGAAGGGACTGTCGCGCACGACCTGCAATCTCGTCATGGAGACGCTCGAATCCCGGTGGACGGCGGTATCGTCGACGGAGGTCGCCGAGATCGCAGGCCTCAGCCGTGTGACCGCGCGCCGGTACCTCGACCATCTCGTGCGGACCGGCTTCGCCGAGGTCTCGCTGCAGTACGGGGCGCCTGGTCGCCCGGAGCATCAGTACCGGCTTGCCCGGTCAGGCTGAGTTCGACGGCTCCTATCACGCCGCCCGCGGGCCCGGCCAAGCGGGCGGAGCGCTCGTCCGCGCGTACGTCATTCGGCCGAGGTGTGCGCCCCCGTTCGTCGGTGGCGGCTGCCTCGCGCCCACGCGACGATCGGATCCGGACATCACCGCTTCGGAGCACCCTTCCATGCGCACTTCTTCGTCGGTCGCCGCCCTCATCTTCGTCGGGCCGATCCTCATCACCCTCGGCTTCCTCGCGGGGAGCCTCGCCGTGATCGGGATCGGCAGCGTCATGCTGCTCGCGGCCGGCCTCTTCCAGACGCTCGATAACCGGCGCGGGCCGGCGGTCGGATGATCGTCCTCGTCGCCCTCCTCGTCGTGCTCGTGTCCGTGCCGGCGACGGTCGTGCTGATCGCCCTCACGCTGGCCGGCTCGGCCGTCGCCGCGGCGGCCGAAGGCACGCTCCGACGATCGCCCGACCCGGACGACACCCTCGGAATGCGGGCTCAGCCCTCGCCCGGACCCGCCAGCGCGATCTGAGGGCCGTCGGTCTCGATGACCTTCGGCCCGGCGTCCCGGACGCTCGGCGGCACGCCATCCGCGTAGGCCCCGAAGTTGTCGGCGAACATCCCCGCGAGCTTCTCGGCCTGCTCGTCGTAGGCGGCCGTGTCCTGCCACGTCCGGCGCGGGTTGAGGACCTCCGACGGCACCCCCGGCACCTGGGTCGGCACGTCGAAGCCGAAGATCGGGTCGGTCCGGGTCGGGACCGAGTCGAGCTTGCCGTCAAGGGCGGCCCGGACCATCGTCCGCGTGTGGTTGATGTTCATCCGCTCGCCAACGCCGTACGGGCCGCCCGTCCAGCCGGTGTTGACGAGCCAGACCGGCACGTTCCAGCGGGCGAGGCGCTCGATGAGCATCGCCGCGTACTCACCGGGGTGGCGGGGCATGAACGGGGCACCGAAGCAGGCCGAGAACGTCGCCATCGGCTCCTTCACGCCGACCTCGGTTCCGGCGAGCTTCGCGGTGTAGCCGCTGATGAAGTGGTAGGCCGCCTGGTCGTGGGTCAGGCGGCTGATCGGTGGCAGGACGCCGAACGCATCGGCGGTCAGCAGGACGACGTTCTTCGGCTGGCCGGCGATGCCGGTCGGGTCGGAGTTGCCGATGTACTCGAGTGGATAGGCGCCCCGGGTGTTCTCGGTGAACCGCTCGGAGTCGAGGTCGAGCTCCCGGGTGACCGGGTCCAGGTCGACGTTCTCGAGGATCGTCCCGAAGCGCTTCGTCGTCTGGAAGATGTCCGGTTCGTACATCGGACTCAGGCGGATCGTCTTCGCGTAGCAGCCGCCTTCGAAGTTGAAGACGCCGTCCGGGCCCCAGCCGTGCTCGTCATCGCCGATGAGGCTCCGCTCCGGGTCGGCCGAGAGCGTCGTCTTGCCGGTCCCCGACAGCCCGAAGAAGATCACCGAGTCGCGGTGGACGCCGACGTTGACGGCCGAGTGCATCGGCAGGACGCCCTCGTCGGGCAACAGGTAGTTCATGACGGTGAAGGCCGACTTCTTGATCTCGCCGGCGTACTCCGTGCCGACGATGATCACCTCCATCCGGCCGAGGTGGACGAGGATCGCGGTCTCGGTCCGGGTGCCTTCCGTCGCCGGATCGGCCTTGAAGGACGGCACGTTGATGATCGTGAAGTTCGGCCGGAACGCGGCGAGATCGTGGCGTGAGGGCCGCCGGAACAGATTCCGGGCGAAGATGCTCGCCCAGGCAGTCTCGGTGTAGACCCGGAGGCTGCGGCGATGTGCCGGGTGCGCACCGATGAAGCAGTCCTGGGCGTAGAGGTCGCGGTCGGCGGCGTAGTCGACGAGACGCGCCCGCAGCCGATCGTAGTGCTCCTCGCTGATCGGCTGGTTGACCTCGCCCCACCAGACCTTGGCGTCGGATGAGGGCTCGCGGACGACGAACTTGTCCTTCGGTGAGCGGCCGGTGTGCTTGCCGGTCCGGACGACGAGCGGGCCGTCCGCTGCGATGGCCCCCTCCCCGGCGCGGACCGCGGCCTCGTACAGCTCGGGCGTCGAGAGGTTCGCCCGGAGGGAGCGCCCGATCGTCGGCGCCGGCGTGGGCGTGGAGCTCATCGTCGGGGGATCATCGGCCGTCCCGGCCGTCCGCGTGGACTGGGTCATTGGGCTCGGACTCCTGGCACAGGCGATCTCAGCGATCGACCGGCCGCGCGTGGTCGCGCGCCTGAGCGCACGAGGAGTCGGCTTCCGCAGTCGTACGCCGGACACTCTACCGCAGATGGATGGATTCCGGATCGCAACCTTCGTACCACCGAGCTTGCGGACGTCTGGCAATTCCGTGGGACGCGCTCGAGCGGACGGCCGCACCTGCACGTTCGACGGTCGTTCGTCGGTTCCGTCTCGTGGGCCGAGCAAGAGCGACCGAATCGGCGCCGCCGGCCGTCATACGGGCCCGAACTGAACGTGAGGCGAGAAACGGCCGAGGGGCCGGCGCGGACGGCTCAGCCCCGCGGGTCCCTCTGGCCACGGGCCCATTCCCGCTGGGCGGGCCTATCCGACCAGCCTGGCGTGGTTCGAGCCGGACTTCGTCGCGGTTTCCCGCCGGGCGGGTGGGTGCGACGAGATTCCGGCCGTCGGCGCGGCTTCGCGGTCGGTTACCACCGCGTGTCGGGAATCAGCGGCCCACGAGGATGGTTCTCGTGGGGCGAGCGCATGGCCAGCCGGCTCAGGCCCGGTCGAGCGCCCGGCGGACGTCCTCGACGAGATCCTCGACCGCTTCGATCCCGACCGACAGCCGGACGAGGGCGGGCTCAACCTCGAGCGGCGAGCCGGCGACCGAGGTGTGGGTCATCGCCGCCGGCACCTCGACGAGCGACTCGACGCCGCCGAGCGACTCCGCGAGCGAGAACCAGCGCGTCGTCTCGGCGAACGTCGTCGCCCGGGTCTCGGCCCTACGGCCGTCCCGGGCGCGCGGGATGAACGAGACCATGCCGCCGCCCGCGAGCATCTGGCGGCCCTCGCCGACGAGCGCGGCGCCGGGATGGGCGTGGGGACCGTCCGCCAGGCCCGGGTACATGACCCGCTCGACGTCGTCGCGGCCGGCGAGGAAGCGGGCGACGGCGTCGGCGTTCGCCGCGTGCCGCTCCATCCGGAGGTGGAGCGTCCGAAGGCCGCGCAGGACGAGGAAGCAGTCGAGGGGCCCGGGCACGCCGCCCATCGCGTTCTGGAGGAACCGGAGCCGCTCGGCGATCGCGTCGTCCTTCGTGACCGCGACCCCGCCGATCGTGTCGGAATGGCCGGCAAGGTACTTGGTCGCCGAGTGGAACACGATGTCGGCACCGAGCGTGAGCGGTCGCTGAAACGCCGGCGAGGCAAACGTGTTGTCGACGACGACCTGCGGCGCCGTCGTGCCGGCCTGCGCGGCCCGGTCGCGGACGGCGGCGGCGCTCGCCGCGATGTCGACGAGCTTGAGGTGAGGATTCGTCGGCGATTCGAACCAGACGAGTCGGGTGCGGTCGGTCAGCTCCTCCCAGAGGACGTCGGGTCCGGCGGCGAGGTCGGCGTAGCGGGCGTCGGCGCCGGACGGGCGGTGGACCCGCTCGAGATAGCGATACGTGCCGCCGTAGACGTCGTCGCCGACGACGATCTCGTCACCCGGTCCGGCGAGCTGGGCGATCGCCGCCGTCGCCGCCGACCCGCTGGCGAATGCGATGCCGTGGCGGCCGCCCTCGAGCGCGGCGACGGCTC
>Ga0299913_10005145_pt1 | contig 11121 bp, 7 predicted proteins | sample RVTome_9_FD_201360 | JGI IMG/M metagenome (GOLD analysis project Ga0299913, IMG submission 201360) | Soil microbial communities from uranium-contaminated site in the Upper Colorado River Basin, Wyoming, United States - RVT155D38 (version 2) ... | reverse complement strand
CGCCTCGCACAGCTCGGCTTCGAGCTCGAGCGCGCGACCGTGCCCGACGAGATGGAGAAGATTGCCGGTGCGCTGAACGACGCCAGCGGCCGGCACGACCTCGTCATCAGCACCGGCGGCACCGGCCTTGGACCGCGCGATCGGACACCGCAGACGCTTCACGCGCTGCTCGACTACGAGATACCGGGCTTCGGCGAGCAGATGCGCGCCTACGGTCGGACCAGGACGCCGATGGCCGACCTGTCGCGCAGCACGGCCGGCGTCCTCGGGCGCACGCTGGTGATCGCCGTGCCGGGCAGCGTCGGCGGCGCGCTTGACTCGCTGACCGCGATCGAACCGCTGCTCGAGCACGCCCTGGAGACACTCGGCGGCCACACCGGCCACGCTGAAACGGAGGGGCACACCGAGTGACGGGCGTCCTCGCCGGGTGATGCTCGAGCACGTCCCGTTCTACCCGCTCGCGCCGACATTGTTCGCGCTGGCCGTGGTCGCCTTTGCGCTGATGATGGCGCGCCACCTGCGCGTTTTCGCCGTCGCCCGGCCGGCGCCGATCGGCGACGAGCCGGGCCGCATCCAGTCGATGCTCGTGTACGCCGTGGCCCAGGTGCGCATGTTCCGCGACCTGGACGCCGGGATGCTCCATGCGGCCATCTTCTGGGGATTCGTGACCCTGACCGTGGGCACCGCCGACCGGGTCAGCTTCGGCCTCGTCGAGCACCTCGTCCGCCCGCCGCTCGACGGCTGGCTGTGGCGCCTGCTCGTGCTGGGCCAGAACGTGTTCATCGTGACCGTTCTGGGTGCCGTGGCCTACGCGCTCTTCCGCCGGCTGGTGTGGCGCTACCCGCGGCGCACGACCCTGTCCCGCGACGGAGTGTTCATCCTGCTGCTGATCGGCGGCGTGGTGGTCACTGAGTGGTTCGCCGAGGCCTTTCGCCTGGCACGTTTCGGCGATCCCGACGCGGGCTGGGCGATCGCCGCTGCCCCGCTGGCGACGGTGCTCGGCGCGCTGATCCCGGCTTCATGGCAGGAGATCGGCTACGGCGTCTTCTTCTGGGCCAACGTCGTGCTCGTGAGCGGTTTCCTGGTCTACCTGCCGGGCTCCAAGCACCTGCACATCGTCACCGCCTTCTTCAACGCCGCGCTGCGCAAGATGAAGCCGCGCGGCGAGCTGCCGGCGATGGACCTCGAGGCCGAGGACGCGCGCTTCGGCATCAAGACCGTCGCGGACCTGTCGTGGAAAGACCTGCTCGATGGGTTCACGTGCACTGAGTGCGGTCGCTGCCAGGAGGCGTGCCCGGCGTGGGCGACGGGCAAGCCGCTCAACCCAAAGACGATGATCATGGGCATCCGCGAGATGGCCGTCGAGGCCGAGGCCGGCGTGCCGCTCATCCCCTGGATCAGGCCCTCGGCGGCGCCCGGCTCGCCCTCGACGCACGGGCTGGACCAGCCTGTCGTGGACGTGGCGATCCCGTACGACGCGGTGTGGGACTGCGTTACCTGCGGCGCATGCGTGGAGGCCTGCCCGGTGATGATCGAACACGTCGACAAGATCGTCGGGCTGCGCCGCAACCTGGTCCTCGAGGAGTCGCGCTTCCCCGAGGAGTTGACGTCTTCGTTCACCAATATGGAGCGTTATCAGAACATCTGGGGTCAGCCGCAGGCGTCGCGGCTTGACTGGGCCAAGGGCCTGCCGTTCGAGGTGCCGACCGCCGCGGCCGTTGCCGAGAGTGGCCCCGACGCCGTGTCGGAGCTGGAGTGCCTGTACTGGGTAGGTTGCGCGGCATCATTCGACGACCGCAATCGCCGGGTCGCCCGGGCTGTGGTGACCTGTCTCGAAGCGGCCGGCGTGAGCTACGCGGTGCTCGGCCAGGAGGAGTCGTGCACGGGCGACCCGGCGCGCCGGATGGGCAATGAGTACGTCTTCCAGATGCTGGCCATGGGCAACGTCGAAACGCTTAACCGCTACAAGCCGAAGACGATCATCACCGCCTGCCCGCACTGCTTCAACACCATCGGCAACGAGTACGGCCAGCTGGGCGGCACGTACGACGTCATGCATCACTCGCAATTCCTGTCGCGTCTCGTAGGGGAGGGCAGGCTGCGCGTTGACGAGCACCGCCGCCAGAGCATCACCCTCCACGACTCGTGCTACCTGACGCGCTACAACGGCGTGATCGGGGAGACACGCGACGTGCTCGGGGCGGTACCCGGGCTGGAGCTGCGCGAGATGGCCAAGAACGGCAAGGGCACCTTCTGCTGTGGCGCGGGTGGCGGCCGGATGTGGATGGAGGAGAAGCGCGGCACGCGCATCAACGCCGAGCGCACCCGTCAGGCGCTCGCCACGGGCGCCCAGGCCGTTGCCACCGCATGCCCCTTCTGCCTGGTCATGATGCGCGACGGTGTGGCCGACTCGGGCGCCCGTGGCGAGGGCGTCACAGTGCAGGACATCGCCGAGGTTCTTGCCGCCGGCCTGCCGGCGCCGGGGACCAACGGCCGGAGCTTGCCCGTCGTCCAGTAGAGCGTCTCGGTTAGCATCGCTGAGATGACTGTCCTGAGCGATGAGCAGCTGGCCCTGCGCGACGCTGTTCGCGAGCTGGCCGACGAGCAGATCGCGCCGCGCGCGGCGGAAATCGATCGCAGCGCCGAGTTTCCGCGGGACATCGTCGAGCTCCTCGGTGCCCACGACATGTTCGCGCTGCCATTCCCGGCGGAGTACGGCGGGCTGGATGGCGACATGATCTCCAGCCTGCTGGTCATCGAGGAGATCAGCCGCGTCGACGCTTCTTGTGGGCTCATACCTGCTGTCCAGGAGCTTGGCTCGCTGCCGCTGCTGCACGGCGGCACAGACGAGCAGAAGCAGCGCTGGGTCCCCGACCTCGCCGCAGGCCGCAAGCTGGCCGCCTTCGCGCTGACCGAATCGGGCGCAGGGTCAGACGCCGCGCGCGGCCGCACGAGCGCGTCGCGCGATGGCGACAACTGGCTGCTCAACGGCGAGAAACGCTTCATCAGCCAGGGCGACGTGGCAGACCTGGTCGCCGTCTTCGCCGTCACCGATCCCAGCCCGGAAGCGCTCAAGGACCATCGCCACATGACGTGCTTCTATGTCGAGAAGGGCACGCCGGGCTTCACTGCCCCGCGCACCGAGCACAAGCTGGGCATTCGTGGCTCGACGACCGCCGAGCTCGCCTTCGCCGACGCCCGCGTCCCCGATGCCAATCGGGTCGGCCAGGCGGGCGATGGCTGGGCGCTGGCGATGAAGACATTCGAGCGCAGCCGGCCTGGAATCGCTGCCCAGGCGGTCGGCATCGCCCAAGGGGCGCTCGACGTGGCCACCGACTACGCACGCGAGCGCAAACAGTTCGGCAAGCCCATCGGCGAGCACCAGATGATCGGCGCCATGCTCGCCGACATGGCCACCCAGACCGAAGCGGCTCGTCAGTTGCTATGGGCGGCCGCGGAGCGCATCGAGGCCGGCGATGAGCACGCCCCGCGCTGGGCGTCGATGTGCAAGCTGTTCGCCGGCGACATGGCCATGGCCGTGACGACCGACGCGGTCCAGGTGCTGGGCGGCTACGGGTACACGACCGAGTACCCGGTCGAGCGCATGATGCGCGACGCCAAGATCACGCAGCTCTACGAAGGTACGCAGCAGATCCAGCGCCTGATCATCGCGCGCGACCTGCTCGCTAGCCGGTAATCCCGTGTTGCCAGCCTGCAAGGGTCTTGTTAGGCTGGGCGGCGTCCGTGTAAACCGGCGAGGTACACAACAGCCGCGCTCGTAGTCCGTGAACACGAGCGCCTGTCGCGACGCTGCCGTGTTGCGTCGTGCCTCGCCGCCAAGGTCGCCGTTCGTTCGGCGCACCCGGGAAGGAGGTGAGATGAAGCGACGCATACGAAACGTGACGTTCTCGCTCGATTCGGCCAGTCCCCCGACAGGCTGATACGCGTGCCGGCCCCAGCCTGCACCTGAACGACCGTCATCGCCGGCGCAGGCCACTGCCCCAGCAGTAGCCCGACGTTCGCGCCGGCCTCAGCGGCCAAGGCCGCTTCCGAAGGGGAATCTTCTATTGTCACGAATTCGCATCCTCATGACGGCAATGGCCATTGCCATCGGCTTGGTGGGCTTCCAGCTCCAACCCGTAGCAGCGGCCGAAACAGAGGTTGAGGGCGTCATGAGTTTCGCCAATCGCCAGCTCAACAAACCATTTCGTCTGGGTTCCGAGGGCCTGCGCAGGTATGACTGCTCCGGCCTGGTTTACCGGACGTATCTCGAGAACGGCCTGCTCGACCGAATCGGCGGCAGCCGGAAGTTGGCGCGCGGCTACTACCGCTGGTTCAAGCAGCGTGGCCAACTGACCAACGACCCGCGCAAGGGCGACCTCGTCGTGTGGGCCAAGCGCGGCAAGCGCGTCAGCCACATCGGCATCTTCCAGGGCTACAACAAGCGCGGAAAGCCGATGGCTGTAAGTGCCCTGGTCAACCCGTACGGCGTGACCAACCACAAGGTGCACAGCATCAGCATCCCGTTGAAGGCCTACCTCGACGTCAAGTTCTAACAGTTACATATTCGAACTGTCATCGAGGCCGGCCATGCGCCGGCCTCGTTTCATGTCTTTCGCTAACCTTGGCCGGCAAGGGAGGTAGCGCTTGAACATCGTCGTGCTGCTTAAGGCGGTGCCCGTCGTGGGCACGGAACGGCTCGGTGCCGACCACCTGACGGAACGCTCGGTCCAGCTCGAGGCCAACGGCAACGACGAGTACCTGCTCGAAAAGGCGCTCAAGCTGACCGAGACCCATGGCGGCGAGGTGACCCTGCTGACTGTCGGTCCGACGAACGCGACCGAGCCGATCCGAAAGGCGCTGGCCATGGGCGCCGCGCGCGCCGTGCACGTCGTCGATGAGTCGGTCCGCGGCTCGGACATGCGCGCTACGCTCGAGATTCTGGCCGCTGCGCTGGGCAAGCTCGAATTCGATGTCGCGTTCGCCGGCGCAGACACGTCCGACGGCCAGGGCGGCTTACTGGGAGCGGCCCTGGCCGCCCGGCTCGAGCTGCCCTACCTCTCGTACGCGGCCGAGATTGAGCCAACCGACGGTGGCGTCCGCATCAACCGCCTGAGCGCAGCGGGCTACGACGTGCTCGAGTCGCCTTTGCCCGCCGTCGTCATGGGCACGCAGCTGCTTGGCGCGCCGCGCTACCCGTCGCTGCGCGGCATCATGCAGGCACGCTCGAAGCCGGTCGAGACCTGGTCGCTGTCCGACGTCGGCATCGACGCCGGAGCGGTAGGCGCATCCGTGGCCACGACCAAGGTTCTCGAGGCCGACAAGCCGCCCGAGCGCGGCGGCGCTACGTTTGTGCGCGAGCCGACAGACGTGGCCGTCGCCCAGGTGGTCGATTTCCTGGCCTCGCGGAGGCTCATCTGATGGGCGCGATCTGGGCTGTCGGCGAGCTGGCCGACGGCGCGCCGACGAAGCTGACGCTCGAGCTGGCCACGCTGGCGCGGACGATGGCGGAGGCAGCGGGCCACGACGCGCGCACGGTGCTGATCGGCGCAGGTGCGGGCGCGGCCGCGACTGAGGTGGCAGGCTACGGCCCCGACGTGCTGGCGGTGGACGTCGACGCGGCACTCTCCGGCCGGCCCGTCGCGGCCGTAGTCGCGCCGCGGCTCGTTTCTCTCATCGATCAGCACAGCCCTGAATACCTGTTGCTGGGAGCCTCAAACGACGGCAAGGACATTGCCGGAATGCTGCTCGGCCTGACCGACCTGCCCGTGTTGGCCAACGGCGCGGCGGTCGAGTGGGGCGATGACGGACCGCGCGTCGAGATGAGCACCTTCGGCGGCAAGCTGGTTACGCGCAGCACGTTCACCGGCCCGCGAGGCATGGTCATCGTCCGCCCCGCCAGCGTGACCGCCGAGAAAGCCGCCGCGCCGGGGGGCGTCGAGTCGATCGAGGTCAGCGTCGCCCAGGAGCTGCCCGAGGTTCGCGTCACGAACCGGCTCGAGGAAGCCGGTGCCGCCGCGCCCATCGAGGAAGCGCGCGTCATCGTAGGCGCCGGGCGCGGCATCGGCAGCGAAGACGGCCTGCGCCTGATCGAGGACCTGGCCACTGCGCTGGGTGGCGCGGTGGGCGCGACCAGGGCAGTGGTCGACTCGGGCTGGATCGGCTACGGCCAGCAGATCGGCCAGACGGGCAAGATCGTCAAGCCCTCGCTCTACGTGGCGTGCGGCATCAGCGGCGCCATCCAGCACAAGGTGGGCGTGCAGACAGCAGGCACGATCGTGGCCATCAACAAGGATCCCGACGCACCAATCGCCGAGTTCGCCGACCTGTTCGTCGTGGGCGACCTGTTTGAGATCCTGCCCAGGCTGATCGAGGCCATCCGGGCGCGCAAGTCGGGCGGAAGCTGAAGCCAACGCAGGACTTCAGCCGACCAGGCCGCGACGACTATGCGCGAACTCGGACCTGCAGCTAGGTGATCGCCGTCTTGCTCTCCACGCCGGGACGCTCCGCATCTGCTCCGGCCGCGGACGCTGCGCCGGCCCATTGTCCCAGGGCGGCGTCCAGCCGAGCCAGCATGGGCGGCGACCCGAGCCGTGTCCAGATTTCGCGCGCCTCCGCCGCGGCGGCCGCGGCCTGCGGCTCTGATGGCGGGATGGCCACCGTCATGTCTGTCAGGCATAGACCAAGGCGCAACTGAAGGCCCAGGTCGCGGAATTGCCGGATTGCTTCGCGGTAGTTTGCCAGCGCCGCACCGCGATCTCCGTTCACGGCGGCGACATTCGCCGCGGTACTGGTGCGGATCGCGGCGACCGCGCGGCCGCTGAGATGCACGTCGCGGGCCTGTTCCGCAGCCTGGTTTGCCCGACTCGCGTCGTTCAACCATAGGGCGACACGGACCGCCCACTCGATGCCCCCGATCACCAAGGCGGCGTCGGGCTTCTCGACTCGCAACGCGTCGGATGCCATCCGATATGCATCATCCAGGCGGCCGGCCAGCGTTGCGAGTCGTGCCTCCCCGAGGAGAGCGCCGCCGATCAGGTCCGGAAGGCTGGCCGAGGCGAGCACGGGCCGCAGTAATTCGAGTGTTTCTCGAGCCGCCTCGTGTTCCCCGCGCACGGCGTGGAAGAGGGCCTTGCCGCCGATGAACTCGATCAGGTTCGGGTCGGTCAGGTCCTCGTCCTCGAACTCCTTGACGATAGCTGTCGCCTCGTCCCAGCGGCCGAGTTCCAGGAGGCCGTCTACCTTGCCGCCGCGGAAGTACATCAGCGTGCCAAGGTTCCCCGTCCGGCGCGAGAACTCCTCGCCCTGCTCGACGAGGGAGATGGTCGCGGCGACATCGTCCTGGTATCCGCCCGCCGCGAGGTTGTTCAGGGCTCGCAGTCGCGCCCAGACCAGGTCATGGGCTTCGGTGAGTGGAAGGACTCCGCGGAGTATGGCGGCCGGCTCGTAGTAGCGCCCCAGGCGGCTCAGCACCAGCGCGCGGTTGATGATGCCCTCGGCGATGATCGGCATGAGCTCGAGCTGCTCGGCCTGCTCGAGTACCCGATCCACCAGCCCGAGAGCCCTGGGATCTCGTGTATTGGCGTATGCCCTGGCCAGCTCGGCCAGCAAGCCGACGGCGTCCGGTTCGTCCGCGATTGGTTTCGTCTCGGTCACTGCCGCCTCCAGTATCGGAACGGCATCGGCCGGTCGGTAAAAGCTCTGCAGCGCAAGGGAAACCTGTGTCGCCGTCCGGGCGATTCCGCGCAGGTCCCCGATTGACCGGTACACGCCCATTGCCTCGTCGGCCATCTCGCGCGAGGCGTCGGGTGTGGCGTCGAAGGCCTCGGTGGCGGCTCGCTCCAGGAGCGCTGCTCGCTCCGCTGGTTGATCGGTGATGTCCAGCGCCTGGCGGAAGAAAGCGACGGCCTGTTCACGTGAGCCGAGGTTGGCGGCGCGCTCGGCGGCGCCGCGCAGGGCGACGCGTGCCTGGGCGGCAAGGGCATCGGCCTCGGCGCCGGCCTGTGCGTTGCGGTGAGCCGCGGCGTAGTGACCGGCCAGCACCCCGGCGAGCTCCTCATCTCCCAGGCTCTCGAACCATCGCGCCGCGGCCAGGTGGCGCGACTTGCGCTCGTTGCGAGCCAGCTGGTTGTAGGCGACCTCCCGGATGAGTGCCTGGACGAAACTGTACTGGCCGTGCTCGGGCGAGCGCGGATCGACCTCGACCGTGAACAGCTCCCGGCGGACGAAGGCATCGAGGACCGGTTTGAGCTGCGCTTCTGGAAGATCGCTCAGCGCAACCAAGGCCGCGACGGTGAAGCTCTGGCCGAGCACGGCGGCCGCCTGGAGCACGCCGCGCTCCTGGCCATCCAATGCGTCGAGCCGCGCAGCGATGAGTGCCGCCAGGGTCTCGGGGATCGACAGCGACCCGATGTCGCCGACGGGCTCGTAGACGCCGGCCTCCTCGCGCAGGCGCCCCTCGGAAAGGAGCATGCGCACGGTCTCGACTGCATAAAGGGGGACTCCGTCGGCGCGGCCCACGATCGCCTTTATGACGTTGTTCGGAAGTCCGGGCACCAGGCCGTCCAGCAGCACCCGCATCTCGTCCTCGGACAGTGGCTCGAGCGCCAACGAGACGAAGTTGCGCCTGCCAGCACCCCATTCCGGCCGCCGCTCCAGCAGCTCAGGCCGCGAGAGTGTGATGACGAAGACGGGCAGCGACTTGGTCCAGTCCAGAAGGTGGTCGATGAAATCGAGCTGGCCGCCGTCTGCCCATTGCACGTCCTCGAATAACAGGACCGTCGTGCCCTTCTCGGCGATGCGCTCGAAGAACGTCCGCCAGGCGGCGAAGAGCTCGTCGCGGCCGCCGGTCGGCGCATCGCCCAAGCCCAGCAGCGCGAGCAAAGCGGTCTCGATCCAGCGCCGCTCGGCTTCGCCCGAGGCCCAGCGGGCGACCATCTCGGAAATGGTCGTGCGGGTCGTTTCTTCGTCATCGGTCTCCAGAAGGCCGGCTCGCCTCCGGACCATCTCGCCGAGTGCCCAGAAGGTGATGCCCTCGCCGTATGACGGTGACCGACCGCTGTGCCAGTAGGTGTCGTCGACCAGGCCGTCGATGTACTTCGAGAACTCCCACGCCAAGCGGCTCTTGCCGATCCCGGCCGGACCCATGATCGAAATCAGGCGCGGGCGCCGGTCGCGGGCGGTGGCATGGTAGAGGTCCTTCAGTAGTCGGAGATCGTCATCTCGGCCGATGAACGGCGCCTCCAGGCCCCCGGTGCGGTTCTTGCCGCCCATCTCAGCCACGACCCGAACGGCCCTGAAGGCCGCGACCGGCGCTGACCTGCCCTTCAGCATCTGTTCGCCGGCAGGCTCGAAGGCGATCGACTGGTTGGCGGCCCTCTCGGTAGACTCGCCGACCAGCACGCCGCCAGGCGGCGCCACGGACTGCAGACGGCTGGCCGTGTTGACGAGGTCGCCGGCGACCATGCCCTGAGCCGTCGCTCCGAGAGTCACAGCCGCCTCACCCGTCAGCACTCCGGCCCGTGCCTGGATCTGTGGCCCGAGCCCTTTGACGGCATCTACCAGCGAGAGCGCGGCACGTACCGCCCGTTCGGCGTCGTCCTCCCGAGCGACCGGCGCCCCCCAGACGGCCATCACCGCATCGCCGATGAACTTCTCAACCGTGCCCCCATGACGGGTGATCACCTCGCGCGCGAGGTCGAAGTAGCGGCTTAAGAGTTCTCGGGTCTCTTCGGGATCGCGTCCCTCACTGATCGTGGTGAACCCGACCAGATCCGCGAACAGGACCGATACCAGGCGTCGCTCAGCAGTTGAGGCCCCCGGAGCGCCAGGCGTCGTCGCCACCGCTGCCTGCGGCGTGATCGATTCCTCAGGACCGACGGCCAGGCGCGAGCCGCAGTTGCCGCAGAACTTCGCGTCAGCTGTGTTCGGCGTGCCACACTGCGGACAGCCGACAGCGAGCGCGATTCCGCATTCCTTGCAGAACTTCCGTCCAGGCTCGTTGGTCGTGCCGCACTGGCCGCAGATCATCGGCGCGCCTCGTCCCTCATCGTGTTGAGCGTAGCCGACCGAACAAGCTACCGATCGTGCGACTCTCGGTACGCCAAAGATAGGCCATCTGACCCTACTCACCGCCTCGCGGCGCGGGTGACCATGCAGGGCGACCAACCACCAACCTCGAGGTCGACGTGACTTACGTAATCGCCGAGCCCTGCGTCGATGTCATGGAGCTGTCGTGCGTGGCAGTCTGCCCCGTCGACTGCATCCACTACGAGCAGGGCGTGGATCGGATGCTGTACATCGACCCCAACGAGTGCATCGACTGCGGTGCGTGTGAACCGGAATGTTCGGTCGAGGCCATCAAGGTCGAGGACGAGCTGCCGGCGGAGTGGGTGCCGTACACGGAGATCAACGCCCTCTGGTTCAGCGACAAGGAAGCCGCCCGGGCAAAGCTCGAGGCGCTGCGGCCCAGGTCGGCGTCGCCACCGGCCGCCGCCTGACGCGTCGCTCTCAGGGGCAGTCCCAGGTGAGGCTGCCCTGCCAGCGCTCGTCGGGATCCGGCTCTCCGCTCCCTGTGAGCGGGACTATCCCGCTCAGCGCGACCTCTCCAGCCGCGGCCGTCGATCCGGGGCTGGGGCGGGTGGTTTCTGGACCCGGCTGCCAGCCCTTGCCGGGGGTCGCGCCGACCTCGCCGACAGACATCGCCAGCAGCTCGACGGCGCCATCGGTGGCCAGTCCAAGCTGAACGGACGCCGACCTGCCATCGGCCGTGACAAAATGCTGCTGCGGGTCAAAACCGGCTTCAAGGCCGAACGAGCCTTCCGGCCACAGGATGCATGTTGCGCTGCCGCTTGCCGTCGCGCGGCCAAGGCGGCCGCCCTCCAGCACGAGCGACGCCGACCCAACGCGGACGGTGGGCGATTCAGCGTCTGCCTGAAGCAGCTGAAGTATCGAGTAGCCGAATATCACCGCCGCCGCGACCATCGGCACCGCGAGCAGGGCGCCGTACGATGCCCAGCCACTGCCGCCGCGCCACCACAGGCCAACGGCCAGCAGCAGCGTCGCCAGCCACAGGAAGGCGCCGGCCGCCGTGGTGGCGAGGACGAGTCCCAGCAGCAGAGC
>Ga0299913_10005144_pt1 | contig 11121 bp, 7 predicted proteins | sample RVTome_9_FD_201360 | JGI IMG/M metagenome (GOLD analysis project Ga0299913, IMG submission 201360) | Soil microbial communities from uranium-contaminated site in the Upper Colorado River Basin, Wyoming, United States - RVT155D38 (version 2) ... | reverse complement strand
CACATGAGGGAATCAGGTGAGTAGACCGATGTAAACTGGCGAATCCCACCATGGGGCTGTAGCTCAGCCTGGCAGAGCACTTGACTGGCAGTCAAGGGGTCAGGGGTTCAAATCCCCTCAGCTCCACCCAAATCAGAGCCAGTTCGCCACTGAAAAAAAAGCCCCCTTGCAGGGGGCTTTTCTGTGGCGTCACCAGGCCTTTTCAACGCCGCCACGGCTTGATCACCTTTGGCTCGATCATCGTGTAAAACGCCTGGTAGAGGGCTCGAGGGGGCACTCGTGCCCCCTATTTGCCCCCCGAATGGTGGAGCGGTTCGCTGTTCGAGTAAGTACCACTCCTGGGTTGAACCTTGCTCGAACGCGCGGCTCTCGGTTTCGTCGATCAGAACCGGCCGGGTTTGGAACCCTTGACTCAAGTCAAGTGTTCAGGTCTCACCCGCTCCGGATGCAGTGCTTCTACCTGGGCCTATGTCTTCTGCAGGTGCTCAAGGTGTGCAGGGAGGCTCATCCCAGTGCCCCCTACATGCCCCCAGCGGACTGCTCGTCTCTCAGGTCACTAGTGCCGGAATACGAGGGGACGGGGTGACCATCGGGAGTCTCGAGCTCAAGGAGCCTCTGGGGGCACGGAGGAAGTGGAGCACTTGACCGTGCGTCAAGCGCGCTTACATACAGGGCTGTGGTCTCATGCATGAAGCAGACAGCGGATACCAGGGGCTTTGGCGAGTGAGGGGCCGCGTTGAAAACTGCCGTATGCGATTGCTGGTGCTGCCCCCCGTTGCCCCTCAGCTTCCAGCCTCGCCGGTATGAGGTCACGTCAAGACCCAGCAAGTGGGCGATCCACAATGCTCGACTCGATCGTGTGAGTGGGCAGGGGGGAAGAGAGACGAAGGTAGTGCAAGCCGGACGCTCGGATCTCCGTGGTGCCCCATCGGCCGGGTCCTCGAGCACCGAGCCGAAGGACGCAGTTGAACTCGATCGTCGGTCGCCTGCTGCTCAGCACTGAGCGACAGTTGATTGCCGAAAAGGATCTCGAAAGTCTGTCGAAAGGGTGACCGATGGTTGTCCGGCGTGAGCCCGCTAAGCCCGTTACGGAATAGCGCGCTATTGGCTCCTCTCTGTCAACCCCTGGGGTCTGGGGTGGGCAAATGAGGACGTCTGTTGGCCGTTGGGCCGTCCGCGTGATCAGCTTTCGCCTCGGATGCTGACGCTTTGGTGAAGCCACACCCCAGACCGCTGGTCAGGTTACGCCGGCATCGTCTGGACCTTCTTTGGCTGGCCGTCGCGGCGGAGGGTGTCTGGTGACCGGTAGCTGGGGAAGTCGCCTCGAGATGAGGGCCACCGTGGCCACGAGTGGTCTTGGTGTTGGTCGGTCTCCCGGTCGAGCTGGAGCTGACGCCACACCGCGTCGCTGATCCGTCGTTTCAGACAGCGGAGCGCTTCTCGGCGGCTCTTGCCCTCTCCGAGTTTGCGTCGGAAATAGGCACGGCCAGGTGTGTCGTATCGGATCTGAGCGATTGCGGCGATGTGGATGGCATGGTTCAACCGCCGGTTGCCCGCTCGGTTGAGTCGGTGCCGGTTCTGGTCTCCCGAGGACACTGCGACCGGAGCGGTTCCGGTGTAGCTGGCGAAGTGGTTCCTGGTGGGGAATCGGGATATGTCACCGACCTCTCCGAGGATGAGCCCGGCGCTGACCGCCCCCACCCCATAGATCCGAGTGACGGTCGTCCCCGATGCTTTCACCGCAGCGTGGATCTTCAGGGTGACGTCGTCGATTCGCCGGTCGAACCGTTTCATATCCTCGATGTGATCCAACGCCAGTTCGACTCTCATCAAGGAAACAGGATCCGACACCTCCAGACCTGTGACCAGGGCTTCTGCCCGTTCCGCGGTGAGATGCCGGGGCATGCCACCGGGGACGAGCTCCCGGAGCAGCCGATGCAGCCGACACACTGACTGGGTTCTCGACCCGACCAGCTCGTGGCGTCGATCCGACAACAGTTTCAACGCAACGTTCTCGTCATCGGGTCGGACCATCCTCAGCCGGCGGGAATGCAACGCAGCCCGGGCGATCGCAACTGCATCCGTATCGTCGGTCTTCGTGCCGTGACCGGTCGAATACACCCTCACCCGGGTGGCCAGCTTCGCCGGCACATCGACCACCATCTCTCCTGCAGCGACCAGCCGTTGGGCGACACTCCGGCCGATCCCGTTCTCTCCCTCCACAGCCCAGATCCGTTCACTCCAACCAGACACCGCATCCAACATGGCCACCAGACCATCGGCAGTGTTCTCAAACCGACGTCTTGCCACCAACGTTTCCTCGGCGTCCAACACAGCGATCGTGTTCGACGCCTTATGAGGGTCGAGGCCGATAACCAAGGCGGGCATCCCGCACCTCCTCACACTCGTTCCATTGCCGTAGGAAGGGACGGGCAATGCCTCTTAGAGCAGAGCAAACCTCTCTTCAGCCACACCCCAACCAGAGGTCCAGGCCGCTAGCCATTCACGAGCCACAACCACTGCGAAGGGGTTGGGCAGCCGGTTCACGAGCGAACCATCCAGGACCCACCCGAAGACTCGTACAGCCTCCAGGTCACGTCCACTTCTAACAAGAGGCCAGATAGCGCGCGGTGATTCAGGCGGTTTAGGCGATGGCGACCGCGCGTTATGCGTGGATCGAGTCGGCAAGCCATCGTCACCATCGCGGTGCGTTCGACGGGCCCACGTTGCGCCGCAGGTGCAGGCAAATTGATCGCCGCGTTCCCCAGATCAGTCCGCCCGAATGAGCGTTCGTTCCGCAACACTTCGCGGACCGGCCCGTCTCAGCGGGATCGACAGCACTTCCAACTGCCAGCGGGCGGAGCACTGCCTAGGTTGCAATGGATGACAAGCAGAAAACGCAGGATCGCGAATGTGTCGCCGCCCTAGCATTGCCGCCCCGGGAGCCGCGCGCCGCAGACTGGCGAACGGAAACCCTCTCAGCGGTCGTTATCCGACCCATCGAGTGGAACGAGTCTCGCGATCGTGAACATCCTTTCGTGCAATCCTGGCCACGACGGAGCTGTCGCTCACCTTCGCGACGGTCACCTCGTCTCTTCCATCGAAGCGGAGAAGGACTCCAACTACCGGTACACCCCGATCGGCAGCCGCGATCTGCTCGACGCCTTCGGCCGGCTAGAGCAAGTGCCCGACGTAGTGTGCACTGGAGGTTGGTGGCCGCGTGAGGCGCACCCGACCGGGACACCTTCCCACGTTGCTTATCGCGGCATCGCTAAAGACGGAATCACCGTGGATCGTCGCCGCTTAATCGGAGAATCAGTCCTGTTTTTCTCCTCGTCCCACGAGAGGTCGCACCTGCTTTGCGGATTTGGCATGTCGCCTTTTCCCCAGGGCTCAGCCTGCTACGCGTTGGTGTGGGAGGGGGCGATCGGCGCGTTCTATGAGATCGATCCGGACCTGAACATCACATTGATCGCCGACGTGATGAATGAACCAGGCAACCGGTATGCCTCGATCTACGGATTGGCAGATCCAACTTTCCCTAAGAACGCGCCGTTTTCCCGCTTGTCGGATGCGGGCAAGTTGATGGCGCTCGCATCCTTCGCGAGACGGAGCACGCCCACCGCCGAGGAGGAGGAGTTGATGGCCTTCCTTTTATCCTCTCAACACGTTCGGCTCGACCTCTACGACCGACTTGAGTCGTCCGTGTATTACAACATTGGCACAGACGACCCAGAATTCAGGAACTTCGCTGGCATCTATAGCGACAGAATTTTCGAGACTTTCCACCGTTTCGCGAAGACCAACTTGCGCAAGGGTCTGCCGTTGGTCATCGCAGGAGGTTGCGGCCTGAACTGCGACTGGAACACGAAGTGGAGAGAGACCGGCATCTTCTCCGACGTCTTCGTGCCACCCGTTGCAAATGACTCCGGTTCGGCAATCGGGACGGCGATCGACGCTCAACTCCACTTCACCGGCGATGCCAAGATCGAGTGGGACGTCTATTCCGGATTACCGTTCAGGACGGATTCCCCTCTCGCTATCGACCGCTACGACGTCCGAGATGCGAGCTACGAGGAGGTAGCCCACATGCTGAGTAGCGGCCTAATCCTCGGCTGGGTAAGCGGCAAATACGAAATCGGCCCTCGCGCCCTCGGCAATAGGTCCATTCTCGCCGCTCCATTCGATGACAGCACGAGGGTGCGCCTGAACGAGATCAAACAGCGCGAGCAGTTCCGACCAATCGCGCCTGTCTGTCTAGAAGCTGATGCAGCGCGTTGGTTCGGCTGCAACCACGAAAGCCCGTTCATGCTGTTCACCTACCGGGCCAACACAGACGCGCTGGCCGCAGTAACGCACGTGAACGGCACGGCCCGACTCCAAACGGTAAGCCCAAGCACGAACGCCCACCTCAACGATCTGCTCGTTGCCTTCAAGGCGCTCACGGGATACGGAGTCCTCTGCAACACGTCTCTCAACTTCAAGGGGAAAGGGTTCATCAACAACCTGACGGACCTCGACACCTACACGGTGAATCACGATCTGGACGGGTTCGTAGTCGAGGGGCGCGCGTATCTCCTCCGGAGTTCCGAGCGCTACAGCGCGTATAGGACGCACGGAGGTAGGTGAGATCGATGAGCCGCGATCCGGAGAAACCGCCGACACCGGAATCGGATGTTAATCCCGCAACACACGGCCCGAGCCGAGAACCCTCGGCAACGGATGCGTCCCCGCAGTGCTTTGAAGAGGACGACCGCTTGCGGTCCAACTTCATTCGACAATTGACTCTGGAGCAACTACGACGCGATCGAGCATCGTCGAGATGCGAGCGCACAGATCAGACCGGGCTAATACCTAGAACGCTTGTGCGGTTCTGGCACGACCCATGCGATGTGCCGCCGGATGTCCGCAAATGTCTCGAGAGTTGGGACACGCTGCGCGACAAAGGATTCGCGTTCCGGATGTTTGACGACGCTTCGGCAGACGCCTACATCGCTGAGCGGTACGGTCCGCGGGAGATCGCCGCGTTTGCGCGATGCAGGCATCCCGCAATGCGCAGCGACTATCTACGTATGTGCTTCGTGCTCGCGGAGGGCGGCCTGTACGTCGACGCAGACGATGTGCTGCTGGGCGGCGGCTGGAAGAACGTCTTCCGGGACGGAACGCTGAAGATCCAGCCGCTGTGTTACGACGTGACCGCCGGCGGCATGGTGCCGGCGTCTGAGCTCCGGCGAGCCGACTTACCGACGGATGGTCGCATCTTCTACGTCAACAACAACCCGATCGCCGCCCCAGCCGGTCATCCAGTCTTAAGGCGGGCTCTCGCCCGCGCGACCGACCGCCTGCTCGGCGACGAGCAAGCCCCGGAGATTCAGTCGACGACCGGCCCCGGAAACCTCACTGCAGTCCTAGCAGCGCACGCCCGAGAGTCGCAGGTCAGGGACACCGTGCCGGACTTCGAGCTGCTCCTCGACTGGGAGGGAACCGCGGAGCCGCGCTGGGATCTCGACTATCGCAACGATGCCCGCAACTGGCGCAACATGGACCGTCCCTGACGCGTAGGAACGGACGGGCCACCGATGAATCTCAACAAAGTCATCAGTCCGATACGAACGCTCGCGTTCCGAACCTGGCGCTCGCTGACCGTGTCTGTCCCGGGTGCCAGAATCCGGGCCTTTGGTGGAGGCACCGGCCAGATTGGAGCGATCATGGTCGTGAATCTGGACAGGCAGCCGAGTCGATGGCGCCGAGTGACGAGAGAGCTAAGCCGGTTCCGGACGTCCGAAGGGTTTCCGTTGATGTCGATCACGCGGCGTCTAACCGCAGTCGATGCGCGGGACGGCCGGGCCGTGGCGGCGACTGCTGACGTGGACGCGATGTATCGCATCGGCGATCACTTGTACGTGCAACCCGACGCCCGGCTGGCGGAGTGCTTCGCCGAGGATGAGCCGGTGCGGATGACGCGGCAAGAAGTGGCGGTGGCGCGGTCGCACGTGGAGGCCTGGAAAGCCGTCGCGACAGGGACCGACGACTTCGTTCTCGTACTGGAGGACGACGTTTGGTTCACACCCGGCGCGCCGACCGCTATCGATCGCGGCTGGCGCGCCGCTCTCGGTCGGTGCGCAGTCGAAGGTGGCCCGAACTTGCTCTACCTTTCATACAGTGACACCGGCGGAACCGCAACACGTGACGACGCCTGCAACAACCTCTTCCGGCCTGTGCGCGGTCTGTGGTTCCTCTCGGGTTATGTGCTCTCCCGTGAGGGAGCGGCCGCGCTCCTTCGAGCAATGCCCGTCGTCGGACCCGTCGACCTCTGGATGAACTACCGGTTTGCCGAACTCGGTGCGCTGGCACTCACTTCACCTGCAATCGCGCAGAGGCAGGACGGGGCATCGGACAATGCCTATTCGATCCTGCCGTACCTGGCCCGGGCCGGAATTGTGGACGCGGGGCACGCAGCCAAGCCCCCTGACCTGACACGCGCTGGCCCAGTGCTGGCGTGGACCGGGGGCGGGGAGCGGGAGAGCCTCGCCATGGCACTGTCGATGCTCGGGCTGCGCGTCCGCGCGTTCGATGGCGATGAGAAACCGATACACGAGCGAGAACTCAAGGAGGTATTGAAGACGTTCGACGCCCTCGTTGACGCTCCGCTCGTGCCCGCCGCACTTGCCGCTGCGGCAGCGGACCAGCGAACACTGATCCTCCTGGAGGACGACGCCCCGACACCAGTGGGTATAGAGCGAGAACTGCTGCCGCCGCTGCGGTCGGCCATCTTGGCGCCTCACGATTCTCGAGGCGGATCGTGGGAAGTCCTCTGCGACGTCTTGGGCCTTGACAAGCCCGTCGAAGCCTTTCCGGCTGGAGCTCCACGAACTTTCCGCGTCTTCCGAGACGACCGCCCGACCGGACAGGTCGAATCTGCTGCGCGGATGCGGCGAGGCAAGTATTCGATGGACGATTCGCCTTGGGTCCTGCCGCCCTCGAGCAGATGGCAGCCGGTGCTGAACGAGAGCCGTTCCGCGCACCCGGCAGATCCGCCCATCGCAGAAGCCCGCATGACAGAGGCGTCGACATCGTTCCCCGGCCTCGTCGAAACGTTTCCAGGCAACCTCGCGTCGTTCGCGCGGGAGAATCTCCAGCACACCGGCGAGGGTGCACGACTAGTGATCGACACTATCGAAGACGGACTCCGGCCGTACAGGTCGGGGGCCTTCGCATCCGTACGCTCTTTCAGATATGGGCGCTTTGAGGCAGAGATCAGGGCAGCGCCGGGCCCGGGCCTCATTACCGGATTCTTCCTGCATCGGGACACACCACGGCAGGAGATCGACATCGAGTTCGCGGGAACCGACCCCCAGCGAATGCTGGCCAACGTCTATTTCAATCCCGGCGACGAAGGCACGGCTATGGGCTTCGGATATCGTGGCTCGCCCTGTCGGATCGACCTCGGCTTCGACACCACCGCAGACTTCCACCTATATGTCATCGACTGGCAGCCGGACCGCGTGGCCTGGCTGGTAGACGACAAGGTCGTCCACGAGCGTGTCGGCTGGGATCCGACACCCGTCCCCCACCTAAGCATGCGCCTCCACGCCAACCTGTGGGCGCCCCGCTCCGAGGAACTCGCCGGACAAATCGACGAACGCACGCTGCCCGCGGGCGCTGTCTTCAGGAACGTATCGGTCAAGGCCTCGGTGCCGAGCAGAGTCGGACGTCGCGGTCCGCTACTGCCTAGAACGGAGCCTCGGGCTGAGCGCTGATGGATGACCCAAGTAGGGCTGCACGGACCGCGACGGGGCTTCCCGCGTCGGCTCGCACCTTCTGCTGATAGCTGGAGGCGAAATCACCAACAAGGTCTGGCCCTACATAGGCCACGACTACGCCTTCGATGGCGGCAACCGAGGCGTCGGCGACTATCGCCAACGAGTCGGCAAATGCTCTGGCGTCTGCTACGCCACCGGCGCCTAGAACAAACGTGTCGGCATCGTCATAGTTCGCCTTCATCCTCAGGCGCCAGAACAAGTCGAAGACTGTCGTCGGGGCCAGCCTTGCTGCAATGGCCTCCTTGTCGTCGATCGAGAGATTTCGTCGCTGGCGACCAGGTGCGACGTTCTTCCTACGATCCTCCGAGAATCGGCGCTCCAGCTCCTTCGAACGAGTCGTTCGGAGAAACATCGCCAGACGGTCGACCGCGGAATCCGGGTCGGGATTGGAGAGCACGTGGACGCTACCGGGCTTCCCAGGCGTGGGAAACGAGTGAGAGCCAGTCTGTGGGCAGCCGTCGCAATACATGTTCCAGGGGTAGGGAAGTAGACCTCTCAGCACTGCCTTTGAGGCGAGGTTGAGGGCTTTCCGGTGGTCTCGAGGTACGTGTTGGGTCGATGCGATGGCGAGAGACCGAACCGCGTCGTATACGGCGTAGTAGGCCTGTACTGGCAACCAGGCGTTGGTGTCTTCATCGAAGGTGTCAATGTCGTCAACTTCTCGTCGGAGTCGGCGCAGGTTGGCCCACGACTTGGTCATCGACTTCCTCAGCGCAGCTTCAGCCCGAGGGTCGAGCCTGCGCCGGTCGATGTTCACTGAGTCGAGGTGAAGACTTACCCCCAACCATCACGCCCTCGACAAGACTCGTCCGGCCCCACCCGAAATGGCCACCGATCTCAGAGGCAAGATCGACCATGTAGTTCGAGTACGCACGAAACGGGTCGGCGTACTCTGGGTCGGGAACTCTGATAACGACCATGGCCCTTATTGTCGCACCCGCGTGCGACTTACTCGGAGGGTTTATCCGAGAAGGGCGACAGCTCTACCTCAATGCGCGTTGACACATCGCCAACCCCGAATCCAATTACCGACGGCCGCTCTCGACCTAGATCTGGTTCTCCTACAAGAAACCGCAACTCTCACGTTCTTGTCCGCAAGAACATGGCTATCGCCTGGGAACGCTCGCCGGAAATAAGGCGGAGGTCGCCGCGTCTAGGTCGCTGCCGGCCGCGCGGACCTCACGAGCCGGATGGAACCTGTGGCGGCGACCTTGATATGGCGGATCACCTCGTCGCGTCTACCGCGGAGAGGATCACCTTGGTGACAACACCAGGGCGGGTGATGGGCGTTAGGTGGCCGGCTCTGACCCTAGATATCGTCGCATCGGCACGGCTGGACATCTCTTCCTGCAGCGCGGGCGGGATCACGTTGTCCAATGTCCCGATGAGCGACCAAGAAGGGATTGTCTCCCACGCCGGAGGTCCGGAGGGCTCGTCGAATTGGGCGGCGGCGGCGGGCCGCTGCGCGGCGGCAAGGACGGCGGCGGTATCTTCCTTGACCCCGTTGGCGAAACACTCAACGAAGCCCGGATAGGGTGGGTTCGCCTCCCAGCGCAAATACAAATCCACTCCTCCGTCGAAAGGCACGGCATTAAAAGCACTCTGGTCGATGCAGGAACCCGAGTCTGCTGCGAGTTCGCCGAGGATCTCGCCTTCGTCGGGCATGAAGGCGTCGATGTAGACAAGTGCCTTGACGTTGGTGTTGCCCGTGGCGGCGTTCGTGATGACGAACCCTCCGTAGGAGTGGGCGACGAGCACGATCGGACCCGAGATCGTCTGCAGATAGCTGGCAAGGTACGCCGCGTCGGCGGCCGGTCCACGCAGCAAGTTGGGTGGAGCGACCACTGTGAAGCCTCTGTCCTGCAGGCGCTCGATCACGCTGGTCCAAGACGATCCGTCGGCCCAGTCGCCGTGCACGAGCACGATTGTCGGCGCCTCGCCCTGGTGAGCCTGCGGCTTGGCCCCTGACGTCCCGCCAGCGCCCAGCAAGACGAAGGCCACAAGGGCGAGAATGGGCGCGATCAGGAGAGCGCGCCAACGAGGCCGCTCCGTCTCCTTGGCATAGCTCATGATCTGTCTCCTCTCGTGGGCTACTGGTACAAGTGGGATCGTCAGTCAGACCGGTCCAGACTCGCCTCTGTGGAACTCCCCAGTCGCCCCCTTGGGTGATCTCCCGCCCGCGTAAGGAACTAGATGGAGCGTGGCCACGGCTCTTAGCCATGTGATGGTGATGGCCTCACCCTGTTGTGGAGGGTGGTCTCCACGGTCCTGGGGCTGATGAACAGCTGACTCGTGATCTCCGCGATCGTTGCTCACGCGGCGCCCATCTGGGCGACCTGGCGTTAGGTCGGTCTGGCGTGAAAGCCGTGTCTCGGTGCCGTCCGCACCTTTTCAACGGTTGCTAGGAGTTCCCTGGCTGTCCCGGCAAAGCAATCCGCCCGTAGGCGAGATGGGCGCCCGCTCCGTGACACCCAGTCGATCCGGGGATCATGGAAGGCGGGCCAGACAACGACCATTCGCTGGTTGTCCTAGCCAGGGACGATGACATTCCCGGAATCTGTACGAGCTCCGCGCAGCTCCCTGCGGGAGTTGATGTGGAGTTTGACGAACACCTTGTGCAAGTGGTACTCGACGGTTCGGGGGCTGATGAAGAGCTGGCTGCCAATCTCCGCGTTGGTGTGTCCTTCGGCCGCGAGTTGGGCGACCTGTGTTTCCTGGGCTGTAAGGAAGAACCGCGCCTCGTTGGTGCGCTTACGAACGGTCTCGCCAGTGGCCACCAGTTCCCGACGGGCCCGTTCGGCGAACGCTCGAGCACCCATGTTGTCGAGCATTTCATAGGCCCTACGCAGTTGTCCACGCGCTGCTACGCGGCGATTCTCGCGACGGAGCCACTCGCCGTAAACCAGGTGGGAACGAGCGAGATGAACCTTGATGAGTGTGCGTTTGAAGCGCTTGATCGCTTCGATGTAGCACGACTCGGCAGCGGCGCCGTCGGTCAGAAGGGCTTGGGAACGTGCCTGACTTGCAAGCGCCCAGTCGGTTCCCGTCGAAGTGGTCCGTTCCGCCAGTGTGCGGAGGGCCGCGGCAGCCTCTTCTTTGGCGCCGCTTCGGACACCCGCTTCCACTAGTTCGACGAGTGACCAGCCGAAGAAACCCAGGTCTTCGTACTCGCATGACTCTTGGGCTGCGAGAAGCGCGGCGTCGTATCGGCCAAGGCCGTTGTACAAGACCGCGGTCGCGTAGCTGGCCAATCCGACTGCTCTTCCTTCGCCTCTGGCAGTGGCGTCCTTGACATCGG
>Ga0299913_10005143_pt1 | contig 11123 bp, 10 predicted proteins | sample RVTome_9_FD_201360 | JGI IMG/M metagenome (GOLD analysis project Ga0299913, IMG submission 201360) | Soil microbial communities from uranium-contaminated site in the Upper Colorado River Basin, Wyoming, United States - RVT155D38 (version 2) ... | reverse complement strand
CGGATGAGCGCGTTCACGGGGGTCCGGCGCACGGGGCCGGTGTCGTGGCTCACGACGACCGACCACAAGCGGATCGGGATCATGTACTGCGTCACGGCGTTCGCGTTCTTCCTGATCGGCGGCGCGCTCGCCGGCGCGATCCGCGCCGAGCTGGCGCGGCCGGACCTGCAGTTCGTGGAGCCGAACGCCTACAACGGGCTGTTCACGTTGCACGGCACGATCATGATCTTCCTGTTCGTCGCGCCGTTCGGCGCCGGGTTGATGAACTACCTGGTGCCGCTGCAGATCGGGGCGCCCGACATGGCGTTCCCCCGGCTGAACGCGATGTCGTACTGGTTCTTCCTGTTCGGCGGCGTGCTCGTGCTGCTCTCGGGCTTCGCGTCGCAGGGCGGCGGCGCCGCGATGGGCTGGTACGCCTACCCTCCGTTGTCCGGACCGCGGTGGTCGCCCGGTATCGGCGTCGACCTGTGGATCCTCGGCGTCGGCTTCGCGGCGATCTCGACGATGCTCACGGGCATCAACGTGCTGACCACGGCATTCCTGATGCGTGCGCCGGGCATGACGATGTGGCGGCTGCCGATCTTCACGTGGAACGCGATCGTAACCTCGCTGCTCGGCGTCGTCGCGTTCCCGCCGCTGCTCGTCGCGGCGTCGCTGCTGCTGATCGAACGGCGGCTCGACGGCCTCGTCTTCGATCCGCAGGCGGGCGGCGATCCGATCATCTACCAGCACCTGTTCTGGTTCCTCGGCCATCCCGAGGTCTACATCATGGCGCTGCCGTTCTTCGGGGTGGTGACCGAGATCCTTCCCGTGTTCAGCCGGAAGCCGCTGTTCGGCTACACGGGGTTCGTCCTCGCGACGATGACGATCGGCGCGTATTCGGTCGGCGTCTGGGCCCATCACATGTACACGACCGGCGCCGTGAACAACCCGTTCTTCTCCGCGATGTCGTTCGTGATCGCGGTCCCCACTGGCATCAAGTTCTTCAATTGGATCGGCACGATGTGGGGCGGCCGGATCCGATGGTCGCATCCCGCGCTGCTGTTCTCGGTCGGGTTCCTGCTGAACTTCCTCCTCGGTGGCGTCACAGGCGTGATCGTGGCGTCGGCGCCGCTCGACTACCACTTCAACGACTCGTACTTCCTCGTGTCGCACTTCCACTACACGCTGATGGGAGGTTCGGTCTTCGCGATCTTCGCGGCGATCTACTTCTGGTTCCCGAAGATGACCGGGCGGCTGATGCGCGAGCGGCTCGGGCGCTGGGCGTTCGCCTTCCTGTTCGCCGGGTTCAACCTCACCTTCTGGCCCCAGTTCGTCCTCGGGATGCGCGGGATGCCTCGACGGGTACCCGACTACCCGTCGGACGTCGACCTCGAGATCCCGAACCTCGTGTCGTCGCTCGGTGTCGTGGTGATGTCCGTGGGCATCGTGATCTTCCTCTGGGACTGGTGGACCGCCCGCAGATCCGGGACGCCGGCGGGGCCCGACCCATGGGACGGACGGTCGCTCGAGTGGTCGACCTCGTCGCCGCCCCCGGAGCACAACTTCACGGAGCTGCCGCGGATCCGCTCGGTGAGCCCGACGTTGGACACGAAGCATCCGGAGCTCGTGCCGCCGTGAGCACCTGGGCCCGCTTCTTCGCGGTCTACGCCGCCTTCACGTTGGGCGTCGGCACGATCTACTACCTCATCACCGGCGAGGACATCGGATGGATCGTCCTGAGCGTCGCGGGCATCGCGTGCGCCGGCACGGTGGCGTGGGCGTGGTGGCGCGGTGCGTTCCGCGAGCGCCGGCACGACGACGACCCGGACGCCGAGCCCGGCGTCGATGCGGGCGAGGAGGTCGGCGACTTCCCGGCCGCCTCGGTATGGCCCCTGATCCTCGTCCTGGCTTCGCTCGTGACCGGGGCGTCGTTCGTCTACGGGCTGATCCTGCTGCCGCTCGGCGTCTCGTTGATGGGGTGGGCGATCGTCGGGCTGATGCGGGAGAGCCGCGACTGACCGACCCCGGCTACGGGCGCACGCAGCGCCAGATCCGGAGGCTCCACAGGAGCCGGGAACCGCGCTGGCGGAGGTTCAAGATCCCGTCCTTCATCATCCGCGCGACGACGCCGGCCTTCGCGACGAGCTCCGGGAGCGGGAACTCGCGCTCGAGCACCGGCTCCATGTTGTCGCCGAAGACCTCGCGGGCGGCCGCGATGATCGCACGCTCGTCCTGGATCGTGCCGGTCGGCAGGTACAGCCGTCCTCCCGGCGCGAGGGTGTCTCCCATCGAGTGGAGGAGCTTGACCGGCAGCTCGGCGCCGGTCGGACCGCCCGCGGGCACCGCGTCGAACCAGCCGGAGACCGCGGCGATCTCGTCGGGGATCCCGGAGACGTCGCCGATCAGGACGTCGGCACGGACGTCACGCACCGGCTCGAGCAGATCGCCGTGGCGGAACTCGCATCGGTCGTCGAGGCCGAGCGCGAGCGCGTTGCGCCGGGCGGCCTCGACGGCCGGCTCGGAGAGGTCGCAGCCGTAGACGCGCTTCGCGCCGAGCTTGGCCGCCACGAAGGCGAGGACGCCGCTGCCGCATCCCACGTCGACGACGACGTCGTCGGTTCCGATCTCGATCGCATCGGCGAGCGTGCGGCTCGTGGTCGTCGGGCTGAACACGCCAGGCCCGAGCTGGAGGCTGAACGGACCGCCGCGGCCCTTCCACTCGATCGAGCCCACGTCACTCATCCGCTGCGTCCCTTCGGTCGTGGCGGCAGGCTACACGTCGAGCGGCTCGACCGTCGCATCCTCACCCGGCACGAGCTCGCCCCGTTCCACGCGCGACGCGTCGGAGAGCAACCGCTCTCGGAGCGCGCCCGTCGCGATCCCGCGATGCGGATCCGGATACGCGCCGATCCGCCCGGCCGCCCGTCGGAGCAGCACCATCGTGCCGTGCGCGTTGCCCCGGCGCAGATGGGTGTAGCCGGCCCCCATCTGCGACAGCCCCTTGAAGAACTCCTCGTCCCCCGACCCGCGCGCCTGCTTCCACGCGGTCTCCCAGGCCTCGTGCGCCGGGAAGAACCGCTGGTCACGCATCGAGCTGCGACCGAGCTCGTGGTTCTGGTCGATGGACAGGGCGTCGTAATCCTCGAGCTCGAGCTCGTTGACGGCGCCCCAGTCCAGCGGCCGCCCGAGCCGGTCACGGGGGCGCTGCGGCTTGTTGCGCGTCTCGCTCGGCACGCCCGTCTTGCCTGTCGCTTCGCGTGGCATGGCGCGATGGTACCGATGGTGCGTCGTTCCGCGCACGTACCGCTCGGCGCGGCGTGTGTGCGCCGCGGCAGGATACCCTCGCGCCCGATGGAGCGCTTCGATGTGATCGTGATCGGCGGTGGCGCGATGGGCACCGCCGCCGCGCGCGCGACCGCCGAACGTGGCCGCTCGACGCTGCTCCTGGAGCGCTTCACGTTGGGGCACGGCCTCGGAAGCTCAGGCGGACCGACGCGGATCTTCCGCTACAACTACGCGGACCCGGCATACGTCGCCATGGTGAAGCTCGCCGCCGAGCACTGGCGGGAGCTCGAGGACGCGGCCGCGGTCGAGCTGTTGCGGACGACCGGCGGCCTCGACGTCGGCGTCGCGGCCGCCGCCTGCGCGGCGACGGTGGAGGCCGCGGGCATCCCGATCCGCCGGATCGACCCGCGCGAGGTGCACGAGCGGTGGCCCGCGGTGCGGTTCCCCGGCGGGGCCGAGCTGTACCTGCAGGAGCACGGCGGGGTGCTGCGCGCCGTCGAGACCGTGCGTGCGCAGGCGCAGCTGGCACGCCGTGCGGGGGCCGACGTCCGCCAGGAGACGTGCGTCACGTCGCTGCGGACCTCCGGCGACGCGGTCGAGGTCGGCACCGACGCCGAGACGTTCTCGGGCGGCGTCGCCGTCGTCGCCGCAGGCGCATGGGCGCCCGGGATCCTCCGCGACGTCGACATCGGGCTCCCGGCGACGCCGAGCCTGGAACAGGTGGCGTACTTCGAGCTGGACGAGCCGTCGCCGCTGCCGACGGTGATCGAGCGCTGGGACGACGGCGTGCACGCCGACTACACCGTGCCGGATCCGTGGGAACCTGGCACGTTCAAGGTCGGACTGCACCAGGGCGGAGACGTCGTCGAGCCCGATCCCGACCGACGGCCGGACGAGCCCGATCCGCACCGGCTCACGCGCAGCCGCGCCCACGCCGCGCAACGCTTCGGCCCCCACCGCGCGACGGGCGCCGTCGACTCGTGCCTCTACACGAACACCGCCGACGAGGACTTCGTGCTCGATCGCACCGGACCGGTTGTCGTGGCGTCGCCGTGCAGCGGGCACGGCTTCAAGTTCGTGCCGCTGATCGGGGAGATCCTCGCCGACCTCGCGACCGATGAGTCGCCGCCGATCCCGCTGGAGCGGTTCCGCCTCGACCGGCCGACGCTGCGCGCCTGATACTGCGGCGCCGATGCTCAGTGGGTGCCGGCCGACGCGGCGTCGGGCACCATCCGGTCGCCTCGGAACCGATCGGCTCCGAACGGCGCGATCAGCTCGGGCATGCGCCCCGTCGCGATCGCCTCGGCCATCGACACGCCGAAGATCGGCGCGCCCTTGAACCCCCACGTTCCCATCCCGGCCATCAGGTGGAAGCTCTCGACCTCGGTCGGCCCCAGGATCGGTGAGGAGTCCGGCGTCATGTCGCAGAGCCCGGCCCACTGGCGCATGGCCCGTGCCTTCGCCATGAACGGGAGGATCTGCACGGACCGTCGGGCCGCCTCGGCGAGGAAGTCGAAGGTCGAGCGGGTCGAGTAGGTGTTGTACGGGAGGATCTCGGCGCCGACGAGCAGCTCGCCGCGGGCCGTCTGCGAGACGTAGACGTACAGATCCATCGACGACACGAGCCCGTCCAGCACGTGACGGTACGGCTCGGTCACGAACGCTTGCAAGGGATGCGTGCTGATCGGCAGCTCGAGCCCCGCCATCGCGGCGAGCTCGCTGCTCCAGCCGGCGACGGCGCTCACGACGACGCCCGCGGCGACCGTGGCGCCGGTGTCGGTCACGACGCCATGGCACCGTCCGTCACGGACGTCGAGCTCGGCGACGCCCAGGCCCTCGTGGACGTGCACGCCGAGGCGCTGTGCGGCCGACGCGTAGCCCCAGACGACGGAGTCGTGGCGAGCGAAGGACCCGGGTGGGTGGTACGAGGCGCCCACGACGGGCAGCTCGCCGCCGCCGGAGAGATCGACGAGCGGGCAGATCTTCGCGATCGCGTCGAGGTCGACGATCTCGTTCGCGACACCGTGCGCACCGTTGAGGAGCGCCTTGTCACGCTCGACCTCGAGCGCGTCGTCGGTGTGGCAGAGGTCCAGCTCGCCCTGCGTCGAGAACTGGATGTTGAAGTCGAGCTCCGCGGACAGGTGCCGCCAGAGCTCGAGGCTGCGCTTGTACAGCGGCACGGTCTCGGGCGTGTTGTAGTTCGCGCGGACGACCTGCGTGTTGCGGCCCGACGCTCCGTGGCCGATGTACGCGCGCTCGAACACCGCGACCTCGCGGATCCCCTGGCGCGACGCGAGGGCGTGCGCCAGCGCGAGGCCATTCACCCCCCCACCGACGATCACGACGTCGTAGCGCGACTTCACACCCGTCGGCTGCAGGAACGTCCGGCGCCGGAACACGCCCGTCACGGGGCCGCCTCCGTGGATGCGATCTCGGGACAGCGCTCCCGCAACTTCCGCTCCACCCACGCGGCGTAGCCGGCGGGGACGAACACGACGATCTCTGCGGACGACGCCGCCACCTTCGCGGGGAGCCGCAGCACGTCGCCCTGAACCGTGCCGGCGTCCGGGAGCACCAAGGGCGAGACGCGCGAGAACGCGAGGCGCGCGTCGCTGCCGGCGAGCGCGAACGCTGCCCACCCGTCCGAGACGTCGAGCACCACGGCACCGACGTCACCGACGACCGCCTGCTCGAGCGTCGCCGTCAGCGTCTCGGCGTCGTCGGCCGCCGCGGTCGCCATCACCTCGTCCGGAGCCACCCGGTGCACGATCGCGTCGCCGGGCGCGAGCGCGTCCAGGACGTCGGCGCTCGCGTGCACGGCGACGACGGCCGGCGACACCCGCCGGAGCTCAGCCACGCAGCCGGCTCCCTTCGGGGTCGTAGAACGGCGGCCGCACGACCGTCGCCGTGGAGGATCCACAGCGCACCGTGTCCGGGAACGTCCCGTCGACCGCGCGGAGCCATCCGAGGCCGATCTCGGCGTCGAGCACGGCGGAACGTGCGCACGACGTGACGCGGCCGACGATCCTCCCGTCGATCTCGAGCGGCGCGCCGCGCTGCGGGGTCCCGTCGAACCGCAGGCCCACCAGCTTGCGTTCGAGCGGCAACGCGCGCATCCGCTCGAGCGCCGCCTTGCCGACGAACGCGGGCTTGTCCGACGCAACCACGGCGCCGAGCCCGAGCTTGTCGGGATGGTCGTCGGGAAGCGTGTCCTGCCCGAGGTAGATGTGTCCCTTCTCGAGGCGCAGGACGTCGAGCGCGTCGAGGCCGAACGGGCGCACCTCGGACGCGATCCCCGCGGCGAGCAGCCCCTGCCACAGGGCCGAGCTCCGCGACGCGGGGTGGTGCAGCTCGACGCCCCACTCCCCCACGAACCCGCTGCGCAGCGCGCGGCACGGCACGCCGGCGATCGTGCCCTCAGCGTGCCGCATGTGCGGCAGGTCTCCGAGGCTGCCGTCGGCGAGCGACCCGAGCAGGGCGCGGGCCGTCGGCCCGGCGACCAGGATGGCGCCGAGCGCGTGCGTGCGATCGAGCACGTGCGCGGTGAGGCCGAGCCGGTCCGTCCAGTCGCGGAGCCACGCCTCCATCCGGTCCGCGCCGCCGGAGGTCGACGTGACGTAGAAGCGCCCGCCTTCGAGCGCACACAGCAGCCCGTCGTCCATCACGTAGCCCGCCTCGTCAAGCGCGACGAGGTAGCGGGAGCGCCCCGGCTCGAGGTCGTCCGTCCTGCCAGGGAAGACGTGGTCGACGAGCGCGGTGGCATCGGGGCCCGCGATCAGGAACTTCCCGAGCGTGCCGACGTCCATCAGGCCGACGTGGGTGTGGACGGCCTCGATCTCCTCGGAGGCGTCACCGTAGCGGTACGGCCGCAGCCAGCTGCCCGACCGGTCGACACGTCCACCGGCCGCGACGTGCTGCTCGTGGAGAGCCGTCCGCTTCTCGACGACCTCGTCGACGCCCCCGACCAACGCCTCGAGCGGCACGGGCCGCGCCGGCGGGCGGGCCGTCGTCCGCGCCGCCGTGGCCGGCTCGGTGGGGCGGCGTTCCGCGACGAAGCGCGCCAGCTGGCGCCCACATACCGCGCCTTGGCACGGACCCATCGTCGCGGTGGTGTAACGCTTGAGGATCTCGGAGGACCGCCAGCCCTCGTCCCACGCCGCGGCAAGCTCGGCGGCGCCCACGTCCTCGCACAGGCAGACGTAGCCGGCGTCGCCGAGCGGCGCGTCGACGGCGGGCCGCGACCCCGGATCGTCGCCGCGGCCGGCGGCGCGGCCGGACGCCTCGGCCTCCTCGAGCGAGCATCCCGGTAGCGCGGCGTCGCCCGCGACCAGCACCGGCTCGTCGCCCGCCATCCGCAGCAGGCCGTCGCGCGGCGCCAGCCCGACGGCGACCACCAACCCGTCGCACGTGAACGTGCGGTCCCCGCCGACGGCCGCGATCCGGACGCCCGAGACGCGCCCCTTCCCGAACGCCTCGACGACGGTCCCCTCGACGACCTCGAGGCCTTCGAGGTTCACGGCGGCGTCGGAGCCACCCAGGTCCGCCCCGGGCAGGCGCACGACGCCCTCGATCGTCACGCCGGATGCCCGGAGCACCCGCAGGTGCTCCACCGCTTCGTGGGTGCCGGCGACCACGACCGCCCGCGAGGCCGGGGCGACGCCGTGCACGCCGGCGAGCCGCGCAGCCCCGCGCCCGAGCCAGACCCCGGGGACGTCGTTGCCACGGAAGACCGCGTGCGACTCCACGGCACCGGTCGCCACGACGATCCGCTCGGGTTCGACCTCGATCGTCTCGCCCTCGCCGACGAGCGGGACCAGCGGGCCCTCGTAGATGCCGACGGCGGTCGTTCGCTCGAGGATCTCGACGCCCGCACCGCGTGCCTCGTCGGCGAGGACGCCGACGCGGTCCCGGACGGCACCCGGCGGGATCGACGCCCCGAGCCTGCCCTCGTCACACAGGACGACCGACGCGTCACGCCGTCGCGCTTCGAGCGCCGCCGCGAGACCGGCGACGCCACCGCCGACCACCAGCACGTCGACCGTCAGGTAGCGGAACCGTGACGGCGACGGCGCGGCGTCGAGCGGGAGATGCCCGACGCCCGTCGCACGACGGATCACGCGTTCCGCGAGCGGCCACGCGGACCGTGGCCGGATGAACGTCTTCGAGTAGAAGCCGACCGGCAGCAGGCGGTGCAGATGATCGGCGATCGCCAGCAGATCCCTGTCCGTGGACGGCCAGCCCGTCTCGCGGACGACGCGCTGGCCGTCGATCGCCTCGGCCGTGCACGAGCGGACGCCGGGCCGGCCGTCGACCGTCACGAGGCAGTTCGGACAGTCACCGGTCCCGCAGTACAGGCCGCGCGGCCGGTGGTACTTCAACGACCGGTTCAGCGTGCGCACGCCGGCGCGGAACAACGCGCTGCCGACGGTGTCGCCGTCCTCGATCGGGACGGCGCGCCCTTCGAAGTCAAGCGAGGCCATCGACCCGGTTCCCCGCGACGTCCCGGTCCACCGTCACCCAACGTCGGCACCCGAGCGCGTGGAACCACCGCTCGCGCTGGACCGCCGGCGCGTTCGAGCGGTGGTAGACGCGCGCGAACTCCTCGTCGGGATCCGAGGACGCCGGCCACCGGAACTCCCCACCGAAGGTGAACTCCGTGTAGGGACGGCGCCCGCACCGCGGACAGGGGATCTTGACGCCCACGCGACCTCCTCCGTTCGGCCGACGACGCGTCAGGGTCCCACAGGCGCGCGACCACCCACCGTCGGCGCTGGTGAACGTGGGTCACGCCGCGTCAGGCGACGTCGTCCTCGTCGGTGGGGACGAGCACCTCGAGTGCTTCGCGCAGCGCGTCGTACCGCCGATCGCCCAGATCCCGGCGCGCTCGCTGTTCCAATCCCTGCACGGCGCGGCGGTACTCGGCGGCGACCCGCCTCCCCTTGGCCGTCAGCCGCACGAGCTTGGCCCGCGCGTCGTCCGGATCGGGGACCCGCCGGACGTAGCCCCGCTCCTCGAGCTCGTCGACGGTGAGCATCATGCCCTGCTTGGTCATCCGTGCCCGCCGCGCGAGCGCCGTGAGCCGGGTCCCGCCCCGCCGGTCCACGGCGAGGAACACCGACGCGTGCCCCGGCCGGAGATCGGGGTAGCCACGCTCCTCGAGATCGTCGTCGAGCTCGGCGGCGAGCGCGCGGTGGGCCTCGAGGAGGAGCCGCGGGAGATCGGACCCTGCCACCTCAGGCCATGGTGGCAGCGGGACCATGGGTGGTCAATCAGCCTGACGACCGGCCCTCCGGCGGGCGTCGCCGCGCCGGTATCCTGCTGGCGTGCCACAGCTCTCGCCGGACGACGCCCGCACGAAGGCGCAGCTGCCCGAGCTCCTGCAGGCTCAGAAGAGCCTGCGGCGCAGGGCTGTCGGTGGCCTCGTCCCGCACGAGGGGCCGGTCATGGGCGAGCAGGTCTCGGTGACCGGCAAGAGCGGCACGCTGCGGGCCGCGATCTTCGGCGTGAACGACGGCCTGGTCTCGAACGCCGCTCTGATCATGGGCTTCGCCGGCGCGTCCCAGGGCCGCAGCGTGATCCTCCTGGCAGGGATCAGCGGCCTGCTGGCCGGCGCCTTCTCGATGGCGGCCGGCGAATACGTCTCGATGCGGGTCCAGCGAGAGCTCCTCGAGCGGATGCTCCACCTCGAGGCGCACGAGCTCGGGATCGATCCCGAGGGTGAGCTCGCCGAGCTCGCCGTGCTCTACGAGCGCAAGGGCCTCGACCCGGCGCTCGCGCGCCAGGTCGCGACGCAGCTGATGGCGGATCCCGAGGTCGCCCTCGACACGCACGCCCGGGAAGAGCTCGGGATCGATCCCGACGAGGGGCTCGGTTCGCCGGTCGCCGCCGCCTTCTCGTCCTTCGTCACGTTCGCGGTCGGCGCCTTCGTCCCGCTGCTTGCGTTCCTGTTCGTCGGCGGCACCGCCGGCACGCTGTGGTCGATCGCCTCGACGGGCGCTGCTCTGCTCGCGGTCGGCGGCGCGACGTCGTTCCTCACCGGCAAGCCCGTCGCCCGGTCGGCGCTGCGCATGTTCTCGATCGGGATCGGCGCAGCGGCCGTGACCTACGCGATCGGATCGCTGCTCGGCGTGTCGGTCGTCGGCTGAGCCGGCCACCTGTCCTCAGCGCGGCTGCCAGCTCGGCTCGGAGACGAGGACGGACCCGTCGATACGCCGAGGGTCTGCTCTCAGGCGTCGCCGGTGGACGCGGCGCGCAGGACCCGCCCGTCGGCGAGCACGACGCCGTCGGCATCGACGGCCTCGACCTGGCCGCCGCCGAACTGCTGCTCGTACAGGCGGGCGTACAGCCCCCCGACGCCGAGCAGCTCGTCGTGGGTGCCCCGTTCGACGATCCGGCCCCGGTCGAGCACGAAGATCACGTCGGCGGCGAGGATCGTCGACAGCCGGTGCGCGATCGCGATCGTCGTCCGGCCCTGCATCAGGGGCTCCAGGGCTGCCTGGACGAGACGCTCCGACGTGGTGTCCAGCGACGACGTCGCCTCGTCGAGGATCAGGATCCGCGGGTCCTTGAGGATCACTCGTGCGATCGCCAGCCGCTGCTTCTCGCCGCCCGACAGCTTGTACCCGCGCTCACCGACGATCGTGTCGTAGCCCCCCGGGAGCTCGGCGATCCGGTCGTGGATGTTCGCGGCACGGGCCGCGGCCTCGAGCTCGTCCTGGGTCGCCTCGGGCCGTCCGTACAGCAGGTTCCGACGGATCGTGTCGTGGAACAGATAGGTCTCCTGCGTGACCACGCCCATCAACGAGCCGAGCGACTCGAGCGTGACGCCGCGCACGTCGTGGCCGTCGACCCGCACG
>Ga0299913_10005141_pt1 | contig 11123 bp, 9 predicted proteins | sample RVTome_9_FD_201360 | JGI IMG/M metagenome (GOLD analysis project Ga0299913, IMG submission 201360) | Soil microbial communities from uranium-contaminated site in the Upper Colorado River Basin, Wyoming, United States - RVT155D38 (version 2) ... | reverse complement strand
CCGGCTCCGCCACTGGAGGTCCTGGCCGTCGTCCTCACCGCCGACCAGCCGGACGACGTCGTGGCCGCGACCGTGCGGAGCCTGGGGCTGAGCGGCGCGCCGCTGGCCCGCGTGCGGGACGCGCGGACGGTGCTGCCGGCGCTGCGCGAGCGCCTGGCCCGCGCGGCGCGGGCCAGCGAGGCGGCGCGGGCCGTTCGCGAGGCGGGCCCGACCACGTCGGCATGGCTGCACGTGAGCGCGGAGGCGGCGGTCCGGGCGCGGCTCGAGCGCCTCGTCGCGGCCGGCCCCGAGGCCCGGCCCGCGCTCGGGGGCGAGGCGGTGCTGGCCCTGGGCGTCGCGCGCGGGCCCGAGGTGGCCGCCGTGCTGGACGCGCTGCGCGACGGGCGGCTCGACGGTGAAATCCGCGAGCCGGCAGACGAAATCGACTACGTTAGATCGTGGCTCCGAACCCGGACGAGGGAGGGATGACTTGGGCCCGAAATTCATCTTCGTGACCGGCGGCGTCGTCTCCTCGCTGGGCAAGGGGCTGGCCGCCGCCTCGATCGGTGCGCTGCTGGAGGCGCGTGGGTATCGCGTGGCCCTGCAGAAGATGGACCCGTACATCAACGTCGACGCCGGCACGATGAGCCCGTACCAGCACGGCGAGGTCTTCGTCACCGACGACGGGGGCGAGACCGACCTCGATCTCGGTCACTACGAGCGCTTCACCTCGGCCCGGGTGACGCGCGACCACAACATCACCACGGGCAAGGTGTACTTCTCCGTCATCCAGAAGGAACGGCGGGGCGACTACCTGGGGCGGACCGTGCAGGTGATCCCCCACATCACCGACGAGATCAAGGGGTCGGTCCGCCGGGTGGCGCGCGAGACGGACATCGTCATCGTGGAGGTCGGCGGCACGGTCGGCGACATCGAGAGTTTGCCGTTCCTGGAGGCCATCCGCCAGCTCAAGAAGGACGTGGGCAAGGACAACGTGCTCTACGTCCATCTCACGCTGGTGCCGTTCATGCAAGCGGCCGCCGAGCTGAAGACGAAGGCCACCCAGCATTCGGTCAAGGAGCTGCGCGCCATCGGCATCCAGCCCGATATCCTGCTGTGCCGCACCGACCGCTACCTGCCGCCCGGCATCAAGTCCAAGATCGCGCTTTTCTGCGACGTGGAGGAGGAGGCGGTCATCACCGCCAAGGACGTCGAGACGGTCTACGAGGTCCCGCTCGTGTTCCACCGCGAGGGGCTCGACGAGATCGTCATCAAGCTGCTGGCGCTGGAGGCCCGGCCCATCGACCTGTCGCGCTGGGAGGACGTGGTGCGACGGGTGAAGTCGCCGCGGACGGCGACCCGGATCGCGGTCGTCGGCAAGTACGTCGAGCTCAAGGACTCCTACAAGAGCCTCATCGAGGCTCTCGCCCACGGCGGCATCGCGAACGACGCCCGGGTGGACGTGGCCTGGGTGGACGCCGAGCACATCGAGCGCGACGGCGCCGCCGCCCACTTCGGCGACGTGCACGGCATCCTGGTGCCGGGCGGCTTCGGCGATCGGGGCATCGAGGGCAAGATCGAGGCGGTCCGCTACGCGCGGGAGCAGGGCGTGCCGTACTTCGGCATCTGCCTGGGCATGCAGTGCGCGGTGATCGAGTACGCCCGGCACGTCTGCGGGCTGACCGGGGCCAACTCCTCGGAGTTCGTGGCCGGGGCGCCGCACATGGTGATCGACCTGCTCCCCGAGCAGCGGCACCTCGCCGACAAGGGTGGCACCATGCGGCTGGGGCTGTACCCCATCCTGTTGACCGAGGGCACCCGCGCCTCGCGGCTATACGGGCAGGGGATCGTCCAGGAGCGCCACCGGCACCGCTACGAGGTCAACAACGACTACGTGAAGACCCTCGAGAAGCACGGCCTCACCGTCTCCGGCCTCTGGGCCGAGAAGCAGCTCGTCGAGATCATCGAGCTGCCGGACCATCCGTACTTCGTCGCCGGACAGTTCCACCCCGAGTTCCGCTCGCGCCCGTGGGATCCGCATCCCCTCTTCGCCGGGTTCGTGCAGGCCGCCCTCGAGCACGGCGACCGGCGGTGACCGCCGCCGGCGGGGTCGCCGTCGCCCCCGGCGTCACCATCGGTGGCGGCCACCCGCTCGTGCTCATCGGTGGGCCGTGCGCGATCGAGAGCGAGGCGCACGCGCTGATGACCGCCGAGCGCCTGGCCGCCATCGCGGCCGCGCGGCGGGTGCCGTTCATCTACAAGTCGTCCTACGACAAGGCCAACCGCTCCTCGGTCCACAGCTACCGCGGGCCCGGCCTGGTCGAGGGTCTGCGCATCCTGCGCAAGGTCCGGGACGCCCTGGGGCTGCCGGTGCTGTCCGACGTCCATGCCGTCGGCGAGGTGGAGCCGGCTGCCGAGGTGCTGGACGTGCTGCAGATCCCCGCGTTCCTCTGCCGGCAGACCGACCTGATCCTGGCCGCCGCCGCGACTGGCAAGCCCGTCAACGTCAAGAAGGGCCAGTTCGTGGCCCCCCGCGACATGCGCAACGTCGTCGACAAGATCCTGTCGAAGGGCAACGAGGCCATCCTGCTGACCGAGCGGGGCGCCTCGTTCGGCTACAACAACCTCGTGGTCGACCTGCGCGGGCTGCAGATCATGCGCGACCTCGGCTACCCGGTGGTGTTCGACGCCACCCACTCCGTGCAGCTCCCCGGCGGGGCCGGGGACCGCTCGGGTGGCGAGCGCCGCTTCGTGCAGGGGCTGGCCCGGGCGGCGGTCGCGTTCGGCGTGGACGCCGTGTTCATGGAGATGCACGAGGACCCCGACCGCACGTTGCCCGACGGCCGGCCGCTGTCGGACGGTCCCAACATGCTGTGTATCGACGATCTGCCGCGCCTGCTCGATCAGCTGCTGGCCATCCGCGCCGGCCTGGACCGGACGTGAGCCCGACCCGGGACCTGCGCCGGCTGGCCGAGCGCGTGCTCCGGATCGAGGCCGAGGCGATCGTGGCGCTGGTGCCCAGGCTGGACGAACGCTTCGAGCGGGCGGTCGCGCTGCTCCACGGCTGCGCCGGCCGGGTCATCGTGACCGGCATGGGCAAGTCCGGGCTCGTCGGGCGCAAGATCGCCGCCACGCTGGCCTCGACCGGGACGCCGGCGTTCTTCCTGCACCCGGCGGAGGGAGTCCACGGCGACCTCGGCATGGTGGCCCGCACCGACGTCGTGGTGGCGCTGTCGAACTCGGGAGAGACGGACGAGATGCTGGCGATCCTGCCCGCGCTCAAGCGGCTCGGCGTGCCGATCGTGCTGCTGACCGGCAATCCGAAGTCGACGCTCGCCTCGCAGTGCGAGGTGGTGCTCGACGTGAGCGTCGCCGAGGAGGCCTGCCCCATGAATCTCGCCCCGACCTCCTCCACCACGGCGGCCCTGGCGCTGGGCGACGCGCTGGCCATGGCGCTGCTCGACCTGCGTGGCCTGCGCCCCGAGGACTACGCGGCGCTGCATCCGCGCGGCACGCTCGGCTGGCGGGCGCTGTTCCGGGTGGCCGACCTCATGCACGGCGGTGACACGGTCCCCACGGTGACCGAGGACGCGTCCCTGCACCGCGTCGTCGCGGAGATGACGCGCGAGCGGGCGCGCTCCGCCGCGGCCGGCCAGGCATCGCACGCCTGCGGCATGACGACCGTCGTGGATGGCGCCGGCCGGCTGGTCGGGGTCATCACCGACGGCGACCTGCGCCGCCTCCACCTGCGGGGGGGCCCGCTGGACGCCGTGCAGGCCGGGGATCTGGCCACGCGCACCCCCAGGACGATCGGCGCCGACGACCTGGCGGCCAAGGCGCTCGAGATCATGGAAGGCACGATCACGAGCCTGGTCGTCGTCGACGAGGCCCGGCGCCCGTGCGGTGTGATCCATATGCACGATATCCTGCGCGCGAAGATCGTCTAGCGGGCGATCGCCGGCTGGTTTTCGCTTCCTACCCGCCGAGTGCCGTGGTAGGGTGGTACCGAACTTGCACGACGTCCTCAATGCATAAATTAGCGCGCGTCATCCTGGCGGTCGTCGTCGTCTTCGTGGTGGCGGTAACTGCGATGCTCGTCGTCAGGAGCCGGTCCGCCAGGGTCGAGTCGCTGGGGCCGTCGCCGTCCACCGCCGACCTCCAGATCCGGGAAGTCGATCTCGAGGAGGAGGCCAGGGGAGTGCGATGGCGGCTGAAGGCCGAGCAGGCACTCATGTACGACAAGGCCGGCCAGACGCAGCTCCGCAAGCTGGTCGCCAACATCTATCAGCGAGAGAGGGCGTGGACGATCCTCGGCGAAGAGGGCGAGCTGGACCGCAGCACCAACGACGTGGAGGTGCGCCACAACGTGGTCGTCACGTCGGACGACGGCCTGCGGCTGGAGACCTCGGTGCTGCGGTGGGACGCGGCCCGCAAGCGGCTGTGGACCGACGCGCCGGTGACGCTCATGCGCAACGGCTCGGTGGTCCGGGGCAGCGGACTGGACGTGCGGATCGACGACGAGACGACCACCATCACGGGCCCGGTGCGGGCGACCTTCGAGATCGGCAGGACCCGGTGAGGCGCGTGGTGCAGATGACGGTGGCCGCCGCGAGCCTGGCGTCCGTGGCGGCGGTGGCCGCGGCGGCGCCGCCCTCCACCGTCCCGCCGCCGCCGGCCGCCGCGGCCGAGCGTCCGGAGCGGGCTGCCGAGGACCGCGGACAGCCGGTCACGGTGGATTCCGACAAGATGGAGCGCTTCGGCCGGGAGAGTCTCGTCGTGTTCACCGGCAACGTCGTCGCGCGGCAGAACAGCTCCGTGCAGTACGCCGACCGCATGGAGGTCTACCTGGACGAGAAGGGCGACCGCATCCTCCGCACGGTGTCGACCGGCAACGTCCGCATCATCACACGCGACTGCCGGACCGGCACCGCCCGGCGCGCGGAGTACCACGACCTCGAGCAGCGCGTGGTGCTCTCGGGCGGGGCCCGGGTGTGGCAGGAGGACAACGTCGTCAGCGGTGAGAGCATCGTCATCTATCTCTCCCAGGACCGCTCGGTGGTCGAGGGAGGCAAGCAGGAGCGCGTGAAGGCCATCTTCTACCCGTCCGGCGATCAGCCGGGCGATCGGAAGGGCGCCCCCGCGACGGCCAGGGCGCCGGCGGCGGGCTGCGCGAACTGACGGCATGGAAGGGCTCGTGGCCCAGGGGCTGCAGAAGTGGTTCAAGCACCGCAAGGTGGTGGACAACGTCTCGCTGGACATCCAGCGGGGCGAGGTCGTCGGCCTGCTGGGGCCCAACGGCGCCGGCAAGACCACGTCCTTCTACATGATGGTCGGCTTGCTCCCCACCGAGGGCGGTCGTATCTTTCTGGAGGGGCAGGAGATCACCGCGCTGCCCATGTACCGCCGTTGCCGCCTGGGGGTGGGATACTTGCCCCAGGAGTCGTCGGTCTTCCGGAAGCTGACGGTCGAGGAAAACCTCATGGCGATCCTGGAGACGCTCGACCTGACGGCGGACGAGCGACGGGCCCGGGCCCGGGAGCTGCTCGGCGAGCTCGACCTGGCCGCGCTGGGTCCGTACCCGGCCTACACACTGTCGGGCGGCGAGCGACGGCGGCTGGAGATCACGCGGGCGCTCGTCACTGGACCACAGTACCTGCTGCTCGACGAGCCGTTCACCGGCATCGATCCCATCGCGATCGCCGACATCCAGGAGATCATCGCGCGGCTGCGCGACCGCGGCATTGGCATCCTGATCACCGATCACAACGTGCGCGAGACGCTCGCCATCACCGACCGTGCGTACATCCTCTACGACGGCAAGATCCTCGTCTCGGGCACTGCCAGCGAGATCGCCAACAATCCGATCGCCCGGGAGATCTATCTCGGGGAGAAATTCGCCCTCTAGGGCGTACGGGGACGAGACGTAGCCATGGCCATGGAAGCGCGCCTCTCACTTCGGCAGAGCCAGCGGGTCGTGATGACACCGCTGCTGCAGCAAGCGATCCAGCTCCTCCAGCTCTCCACCCTGGAGCTGCAGGAGGTCGTCCAGAAGGAGCTGCTCGAGAACCCGCTCCTGGAGGAGGTCGCTCCGGAGACCAGCGAGACGCCGGAGGCGGCGGCCGCCACCCCCGACGCCCCCGCCCCGACCCCGGTGGAGCCGGCGCCGGTGGAGCCGGCACCGACGAGCGAGCGCCAGACCGACGATCTGCCGTTCGACCTGACCGCGGTGATGTTCGACGATAACAACGACGAGCGATCGCTGGTCGCCCAGGAGGAGCGGGAAGAGCTGCCCTTCGAGAACATCGTCCGCTCGGTCAGCTCGCTCACCGACCACCTCGACGAGCAGCTGCGCTTCACCGTCGAGGACCCGCTGGTGCGGCGCATCGGCACCGAGATCATCGGCAACCTCGACGAGGACGGCTATCTCCGCGCGGAGCTCGGCGAGATCGCCGAGCGGTGCGAGACGTCCGTCGACCAGGTCGAGAAGGTGCTCATGCTCGTGCAGGCCTTCGACCCCCCGGGGGTCGCCGCCCGCTCCATCCAGGAGTGCCTGCTCATCCAGCTCAAGAGCGATCCCAACCCGGATCCCGTCTCGGTGGAGATCGTCGAGGAGCACTTCGACGAGCTGAGCCGCCGGCGCTATCCGGACATCGCCCGCGCGCTGAAGCTGCCGCTGGACCGGGTCATGGAGTCGGTCGAGGAGATCATGGGCCTGGAGCCCAAGCCCGGTCGCCGCTTCGGCGGCGCCGACTCCCGCTACATCGTGCCGGACGTGGTCGTGCACAAGATGGGCAGCGAGTACGTGGTCGTCCTGAACGAGGACGGCATCCCACGCCTGCGCGTGAACGCCCTGTACCGCTCGCTGCTGCGCAACTCCGGCGACGAGGCGCGGGCGTACGTCGAGCAGAAGCTGCGGTCGGCGGTGTGGCTGATCAAGTCCGTCGACCAGCGCCAGCGGACGCTGCGCAAGGTCACCCAGTCCATCGTGAAGTTCCAGCGCGACTTCCTCGACAAGGGCCTGCCCTGCCTGCGTCCGCTGTCGCTGCGCGACGTCGGCGAGGACATCGGCATGCACGAATCGACCATCAGTCGCGTGACCACGAACAAATACGTGGAGACGCCCCAGGGGCTGTTCGAGCTGAAGTTCTTCTTCCACAGCGGCATCGCGTCGGGCGACGGGGAGATGGTGTCGTCCGTCTCCGTGAAGAAGATGATCCAGGACCTGCTGGCGAACGAGGATCCGGCCAAGCCGCTCTCGGACCAGGAGGTGGCCCAGATCCTCAAGGGCCGCGGCCTCACCATCGCCCGGCGGACCGTCGCGAAGTACCGGGAGGAGCTCGGCATCCTGCCGTCCCACCAGCGCCGCCTGGCGCCGAAGCGGCGGTGATCGGGCCCCGGCTGCCCCCAGGGAGAGCCGCATGCAGCTGATCGTCCCCACGGTCGACGGGCCGGGCATCGGCCCCGCCCACCGGGCATGAGCGGGGCATGAGCGGACCGATCACCTTCGTCGTGATCACCGGACTGAGCGGCGCCGGCAAGAGCTACGCGATCAAGTGCTTCGAGGACATGGGGTTCTTCTGCGTGGACAACCTGCCGACCACGCTGATCCCGACCTTCGCCGACCTGGTCGCGCGCTCGAACCACACCACGAGCCGGGTCGCCCTGGGCGTGGACGTCCGCGAGGGCGAGTACCTCACGCACCTGCTCGACACGCTGCGGGAGCTGCGGGGGCGCGGCCACACCGTCGAGGTCCTCTTCCTGGAGGCGAACGAGGAGGCGCTGGTGCGTCGCTACCGGGAAACGCGCCGGCGCCATCCGCTCGCCCCCGAGGGCAACGTGGTGGAGGGGATCCGCGCCGAGCGCAAGGCGCTGTCGACCATGCGGGAGGTGGCCGACCGCATCGTCGACACCTCGACGCTCACCGTGCACCAACTCAAGGACCGCCTGATCGAGATGTACGTGACCCCCGGGCAGCGCCCCGGCCTGACCATCTCGCTGGTGTCCTTCGGCTTCAAGCATGGCGTGCCCTTCGATGCCGATCTCGTCTTCGACGTGCGCTTCCTGCCCAACCCCCACTTCGTCGAGGGGCTGCGCCCCCTCGATGGGCGCGACTCGCGGGTGCGGGAGTTCATCCTGGCGCACGAGGAGAGCCGGGAGCTGCTCCGCCGCCTGGAAGACTTCCTGAGCTTCGTGCTGCCGGCCTACCAGCGCGAGGGGAAGGCCTACCTCACCGTGGCCGTCGGCTGCACGGGCGGCCGGCACCGCTCGGTGGCACTGGTCGAGGAGCTGAAGGGGCTCCTGCACCGCCTCGGCCTCGGGGCCAGCGTCGTCCACCGTGACATGGATCGCGAGTAGCCGTTGAGCTCCTCGTCACTGGCCTTCTGCTTCGGCGTGCACAACCACCAGCCGATCGGGAACTTCGAGGACATTCTCCAGGAGACGACCGCCCGGGCCTACCGGCCCTTCCTCGAGCGCCTGCGGATGCGGCCGGAGATGCGGCTCACCGTGCACTGCACGGGCAACCTGCTGCAGTGGCTGCGCGAGCACGAGCCCGTGACGTTCGATCTGCTCGGGCAGGTCGTGGCCAGCGGCCAGGTGGAGCTGCTGACGGGCGGCTTCTACGAGCCGATCCTGGCCATCCTGCCCGATGCCGACAAGCACGGCCAGATCCTGCGGCTCAGCGAGTTCCTGACGACGCACTTCGGCGTGCGGCCGCGCGGCATGTGGCTGGCCGAGCGCGTGTGGGAGCCGCACCTGGCGCGCGCGCTCCACGCCGCCGGCGTGGAGTACGTGCTGGTCGACGACCGGCACTTCGCGCTGGCCGGCCTCGAGCCGGAGGACCTGGGGGGCTACTACCTGACCGAGGAGCAGGGCGCGACGCTCCGCGTGTTCCCCATCAACGAGCGGCTCCGGCATCTGATCCCCTTTGCCGACGTGGACAAGTCGCTGGAGTACCTGGGCGAGCGCCGCGGACGGACGGCGGCGGTGACGGTCATGGACGACGGCGAGAAGTTCGGGGGCTGGCCGGGGACCTACCAGCACGTGTACGAGGAGGGCTGGCTCGACCGGTTCTTCGATCGTGTGCTGCAGACGCCGTGGCTGCGTCTGGCCACGTTCGCCGACGTCGTCGACTCGGTGCCGCCGGCGGGCCGTGTCTACCTCCCGACGGCGTCCTACCACGAGATGGGGGAATGGGCGCTGCCGGCCCAGGCGGGGCGGGCGCTGGCCGAGGCCAGGCGCGATCTGGGGCAGCTGGAGGGTGAGGCCCGGCTGGTCGGCCTGCTGCGCGGGGGCTTCTGGCGCAACTTCCTGGTGAAATACCCGGAGGTCGCCGAGTTCTACTGGAAGATGCTGCGCCTGTCGGCGGCGATCGAGGCCGCGCGCCGGGGCGGCGACGAGCCGCGGCTGCGCGCCGCGCGCGAGGCGCTCTGGCGGGGGCAGGCCAACGACGCCTACTGGCACGGGGTCTTCGGCGGCTGCTACCTGCCGCACCTGCGGCGCGCGGTCAAGAGCGCCCTGCTGGAGGCCGAGGCGCACGTGACCGCGGGAAGCGCGCCGGTGGAGGTGATCGTGGCGGACGTCAACGGCGACGGCCGTGACGAGATCCTGGTCCGGACGCCGGCGCTGACGGTGGCCGTCAACCCCGCCCGGGGCGGCACCCTGAGCGAGATCGGCGCCCGCCGGCGCCACCACGACCTGGCCGACGTGTTCGGGCGCCGGCCGGAGGCCTACCACGCCCGGGTCGGCGCCGCCGCCGAATCGATGCGGTCCATCCACGACCCTCCGTCGGAGAAGGAGCCCGGACTGCAGCGGCTGCTCGCCTACGATCGCTTCCGGCGTGTGTCCCTCCTGGACGGGCTGTTCGCCTCCGACGGCGAGCTCGACGCGGTCGAGCCCTGGGCCGCCAGCCTGCTGGCGCTGGGAGAAGCCGCCTTCGAGCACACGGTGCAGCGGCACCGGGACGCGGTCGAGGTGACCCTGCGCCACCAGGCGGGAGAGCCGGCGCCGCTGAGCGTCGACAAGGGCCTGACGATCCGGGGCGCGGGCCTGACCGTGCGCTATCGCCTCGGGGCGCCGGGCGGCGCCCTGCGAGGCCGATGGGCCGTGCAGTGGAATCTCGCGCTGAGCGGGGGGGCCGCGCCCGGCCGGTACCTCACGCTGCCGGGTCACCCGTCGCTCGGCACCTGGGGCCGGGCGCACGACGCCGTGGCGGTCACGCTCGTCGACGAGTGGCTGGGCGTGGAGGCTCGGCTGGCCTGGAGCCCCGGCGCCGAGCTGGCGTGGGGCCCGGTGGAAACCGTCTCCGTCTCCGAGAGTGGGTTCGAGCGGATCTACCAGGGCCTGGCGCTGCTACTGAGCTGGCCGATCGAGGGCGGCAAACGCGAGATGGCGATCACGCTGGAGGTGGTGGAACGATGAGGCTCGACGACGTTGGCGCGATCCATGGCATCGATCGGCACGGCACCGGTCGCGTGCTGGCCGAGTTCCCGGCGCAGTGCCGGCGGGCGCGCGAGCTGCAGGCATCGCCGGCCCTGAGCGTGGACCGCCCTCGCCTCGTCGTCCTGGCCGGCATGGGCGGCTCGGCCGCCGGGGCCGACGTACTCGCCACCTGCGCCGCGGAGACGATCGACGTCCCGGTGCTCGTGCATCGCGGCTACGGGCTGCCGGCCGCCGCCGGGCCCGGGGCGCTGGTGATCGCCTCGTCCTACTCGGGCGACACCGCCGAGGTGCTGTCCGCCGTCCAGGTGGCGCTGGCCCGGCGGGTCTCGACGGTCGTCGTCACCGCCGGCGGCGCCCTGGGAACGCTCGCGGCCGAGCACGGGCTGCCCCGCATGATGCTGCCCCCGGGGCTGATGCCGCGCATGGCCCTCGGCTACCTCGTGTTCCCGGCGCTCCGCGCGCTGGCCGCCGGTGGCGTGCCCGTCGCCACCGACGCGGAGATCGACGAAGCGCTGCAGGTGGTCGCCGACCAGGCCGCCGACCTGGTGCCCGAGACGGGCGTCGACAAGAACGAGGCCAAGCGCCTGGCCCTGGCGATCGACGGCCGGCTGCCCGCGATCTACGGCGGTCCGCTCACCGCCACGGCCGCCTATCGCTGGAAGACCGACCTGGAGGAGAACGCCAAGCGGCTGGCGGTGGCGGGG
>Ga0299913_10005140_pt1 | contig 11123 bp, 11 predicted proteins | sample RVTome_9_FD_201360 | JGI IMG/M metagenome (GOLD analysis project Ga0299913, IMG submission 201360) | Soil microbial communities from uranium-contaminated site in the Upper Colorado River Basin, Wyoming, United States - RVT155D38 (version 2) ... | reverse complement strand
CTGGTTCGATCGCCGTCGCGGGCTGGCCATCGGCCTGGCCATGGCCGGTGCCGGCTTCAGCTTTGCCTACGTGCCGCCGCTCGTTCAAACGATGATCGATGCTCTTGGATGGCGCTCCGCCTACCTGGCGCTCGCGGCAATCACCGTATGCGTGGCAGCCCCGCTGGTCGCTCTCGTATTTCGGGATACACCGGCAGAAATGGGATTGACTGCCGATGATACGCAGGCACACAGTGCTGAGGCCTCGGTGGAGGATGCGTCGGGATTCGGCGTCGCCGAGTCGCTGCGCAGCAGGACATTCTGGATGCTCTGGGCCGTTTTCTGCCTGCTGTCCTTCAGCCTCTACGGATTGTTGCCGCATTTCGTACCGATGTTGACGGATCAGGGCATGCCGGCTGCGCAGGCAGCGCTCGCCGCTTCCACCGTCGGAATCACCGTCATCGTCGCACGTGTCGCCATCGGCTATCTCATCGACCGCTTCTTCGCGCCCCGCGTTGCGTTGCTCTTTTTCCTCGCATCGGCGGCCGGCATCGGTCTGCTGGCCGTCAATCCCTCAGGGGGGACGGCATTTCTCGCCGCCATCCTCGTCGGCCTCAGCATTGGTGCCGAGATCGACCTGCTTGCCTACCTGACGACCCGCTATTTCGGACTCCGCAATTTCGGCGCCGTTTATGGCCTGATGTTTGCCGCCCTTCTCGTCGGCACGTCGGCCGGTCCGGTGTCGTTCGGCGTCGGCTACGAGCTCACCGGCTCCTACGTGTCGATTCTTCTCGCCTGCGCCGGACTGAACATGGCCGCCCTCGTGATTGTCGCGCTTCTTCCACGCTATCCGGAATTACCGGAGGCTGCCCCTGCGCCATCAGGAACCGTGATCGGTCCGCTACCAACGATCGAGCGCTCCACATGAAGCGCAGACCTTTAGCACCCGGGATGGAAGGGACAATGCCGTTTACCGATCTGGTGGCGGAGAATCGCGTACACCGCAGGGTGTACGTGTCTCCCGTCGTGCTCGATGCCGAGCGGGAGCGGATCTTCGGAGGCAGCTGGCTTTACGTCGGACACGACAGCCAGATCCCGGCAGCCGGGGACTATTTCTGCACGGAAGTTGCCGGGCGCCCCGTATTCATGATCCGCCACGGCAGCGGGGAGGTGCACGTGCTGCACAACCACTGCCCGCACCGCGGGGCCTTGGTCGCAGGCGGCAGAACCGGTAACGCACGAATGCTGCGCTGCTGCTATCACGGCTGGACGTTCCAGGTGGACGGCCGGCTTCAGGCCATTCCCTGCATGGAGAGCTACGAGGGTTCCGAAGTACGGATCGGCGATCCGCGCTTCGACCTGAAGCCCCTGCAGAGCGCGGTCTACCGCGGTTTCGTCTTCGCCACGCTCAACGACGACGCGCCGGCGCTCGCCACCTGGCTCAACCAGGCCGCGGCGGTGCTGGACAACATGACCGAGCGTGCGCCCGACGGTGAGCTCGAAATCGCGGGCGGCTGTTTTCGCACCGTACAGCGTAACAACTGGAAGGTCTATCTCGAGAACCTGCACGACGGCATGCATCCGAAGTTCGTGCATCAGTCGTCGCTGCGAGCGTCCGACCGTGTGTCCCGTGGCGAGGAACCCGACGCAGGCAGCAACGCGGCACTCCGAATGCACATCATCGCCGCCAACGATCAGGATTTCGAGCAGATGAATGCGCTCACCGTCGACTGTTTCGGCGCGGGACACAGCACGATGCGGGGGTTCCGGAATCCGCGCAGCGACGACCTCGTGGCAAGGGAGTATGAAGAAGCGCTGGTCGCACGGCGCGGCGTGGCGGAAGCCGACCGCATCCTGTCGCTGAACTACCACAATGCCAACATCTACCCGAATCTCTCGGTGCACCCGAGCTTCATGCAGCTCCGGGTGATCTTCCCCGTTTCGGTCGACCGGACGCTCGTAGAAATCTGGACGCTGCGGCTGAAAGGCGCGGGGGATGCCTTCAACCGACGCAACATCCTGTACGCCAACACGGTGCATTCGCCGTCGTCCATCATCAAGGTCGACGATCTGGAAGCCTACCGACGGGTACAGGCCGGCAACGCCGGGGGGACGGAATGGGTGAGTCAGCATGCGCGGGACAGGACCGCAAGCGGCGACGCCACCGGCTCGGCTCTCAGCGAACATTACATTCGTCACCAGTACAGAGCCTGGCGTCTTTACATGGAAGGGCACCGATCATGATGCTGGTCCGGGACCCCAGCTTGCAGGCCGACCTGACGCCGTCGTTGCGGGAACGACTCGCACTCCTGCTGCATGACGAGAGCGAACAGCTTGACACCGGCCGATTCGATGATTGGCTCGCGCTCTTTACGCCCGACTGTGTTTACTGGATGCCGTTGAGCCCGGGGCAACCCGATGCGCTGGACCATGTGTCGCTTTTCTACGAGGATCGATTGGCCATGCGGCTGCGGATCGAACGGCTGCGGCATCCGCGCGCCCATTCCCTGAAGGATCTCATTCGCACGAGCCGCTGCGGCGCCACGCCGGTGGCCGAGAAGATAGACGAGTCCACAGGCGACCTGGTGATCACCCGGCGCTTCCAGATGGTCGAGTATCACCGCGACCGGACCCGGCTGTTTGCCGGTGTTTACACCTATCAGATCGCGGATTTCCGCGACGATCCTCGCATCCGGCTGAAGCGCGTCGACCTGGTCGATTCCGCCGCGCCGTTCGAGGCGATAGAAACATTCATCTGAGCCGAGAGTTGAGCAACCGACGCCCGCACCCGACAATCAACAATGATTCAACGACAATCCGCCCGTAAAGCATCAACCGGAGACCTGCGAGGCATTCGATGACGCGGCGTTACAGTGAAACAATCACGGTGGCAATGACCGGCGCTTCCGGCGCGCAGTACGGTCTGCGGCTGATCGAGTGCCTCATCGGGGCGGGGCGGCAGATCTATTTGATGATCAGCAAACCTGCACAAATCGTCATCGCATCGGAAACACCGTTCAAACTGCCGGCCCGCAGTGCCGAGGTCGCCCGCCTGCTGGCGGATCGTTACGGCGCAGAGCCCGGTCAGATATGTGTATTCGGCGCCGAGGAATGGAGCGCGCCCGTAGCAAGCGGTTCCGGCGCGCCGCGTGTCATGGCCGTTTGCCCCTGTACGATGGGCACTCTTTCGAGCATTGCGGTCGGCGCCAGCAAGAACCTCATCGAGCGTGCGGCAGATGTCGTCATCAAGGAAGGTGGCAAGCTCATACTGGTACCGCGTGAGACGCCTTTGTCCGCCATTCATCTCGAGAACATGCTGAAGCTCGCGCGACTGGGTGCCGTCGTGCTGCCGGCGAATCCCGGTTTCTACAACAAGCCAGCCAGCATAGACGATCTGGTCGACTTCGTCGTCGCCCGCATCCTCGACCAGATGACCGTGGAACACACCCTGGTGCCGGTCTGGGGCGGAGAATCTCCCTAGTTCTTCAGGTAATCGGCAAGGTCGATATCATCCTCGCCCGGCACCTTCTTGCGCTCGAATTCTTCTGCTCGTCCCCAGGGATGGGTCGCATCGATGATCAGCCGGCCCCAGTGGTCCTGGTGGGGATCGCGGTAAAAGCCCGGAATGTCCTCGAGAATCATCGCGCGCTTGTCGGCGCGGCCACGCGTCAGGTAAGCCCACATCACGTCGTCGAGATCGTATATGTCCACATCTTCATCAACCACGATGCAAACCTTGTTGTAGTCCAGGTGCGAACCGAGCGCAGCCAGCAATGCGTGTTTGCCGTGTCCCTTGTACTGCTTCCTGATCTTCATGATGGTGATCATGACGTTTGGCCGGCAGGACACGTCGATGAGTCCGGGAATCAGGCGGGAGACATGGCTATAGATGCGTGCGGCCGTTACCGCCTCGAGGGGACGCAAGTCTTCGGGCGATCCACATAACAGGGCATGGTAGATGGCCTGATTGCGCCAGTTGACTTCCGACACCTCGAACACGTGGTTGTTGCCCACCGGCACGTAGAAGCCGAGGAACTCGCCGAAGGGGCCCTCCGGCCGGCGATCGTGGGGCAGTATCCGGCCCTCTACCACGATCTCGACATCGGCGGGGACGCTCAGGTTTATGGTATTGCAGGGATACATATCGATCGGCCGTCTGGCGATCTTCGCGGCCACATCGAGCTCGCTGACGTCCATCGGCGGAGACGAGCAGGCGGCGAGAAAAATCTCCGGCGGCGTGCCGATTAGCAGTGCCGCCTCGAGGGCCTCGTCTCGCGCCTCCGCCCTCTCCTGATATTTCGCAAGATCGTGGCTCGAGCCGAGCCTGATCCGCAATTCGTCATCGCTGACGACCATCGACCGGTGAAAGGACAGGTTGGGCACGCCCGAATCGGGGTCCCTGGCAAGGAACAGCGCCGAGGTGATGTACGGTCCCGCGTCCTTGCCGTGATACGTGATCATCGGTAGATCGCTCAAGTGACCGTTGCTGCGATCGCTCGGCACAGGCACCGTCTCGAGCAACGGCGTGGACGATCCCGATCCTCCCACCAGCTCGTTCCAGTGCCGGCAAAAGCGATCGTACGGCGAACCGATGAGGTCACACAATCTCGTATGGCTGCCATAGAGATTGGTCGCGACGCGCATGTCCGTGTCCTTGACACGCTCGAACAACAACGCGCTTTCGCTGGTCGTCTGAAAGCATTTCGTGACGGCAGCCAGTTCATACTCGGGGTTCACTTCACGGCCGACAACGGCGATATCACCGCGTTCCTGCAATTGCCTTACGAAGTCCCGAATGATGCCTCTCCCGTGAAATCATGCGCCGATGCAATGTCGCACATTTTCACGAACGACAGCAAGGATGCAAACGGACTGTTCATTTCGACAAAGCCTGTCCGGATCCGACTATCGAATTTGATCAATTTGAGGACGTTCTCGATCATATCTCCTATCCTTCCACAGGTACGTGGACGGCTGAGCCGCCGGCGGTGCGAGGTACTTGCGGCGACCGGAGCAGCGGGAGGGTGAAATGACGATCCAGACATTGGGCAGGGGCCTGGTCGCCGCGATGGCGCTCTTCTGCGGCTCCGTGGCGGCCGGTGAACCGGTTGCCGGCGATCGATTGCTGCGCATGGGTTACGAATCGGCCGCGACCGGCCACCGCCGCGAGTACTTCGTGTTCCTGCCGGTCGGCTACGGGCAGGAAGCCGGACGCGAGTGGCCGGTCATGCTTTTCCTGCACGGCAACGGCGAGCGCGGCGACGGCCTCGATGACCTCGATTACGTGCTTATGCACGGCCCGTTGATGGAAGCCTGGATCCAGCGCCGACCGCTCCCGTTCATCATCATCAGTCCCCAGCTCCCTGTCTTCGGCGAACTCGATGCGATCGCGGATCGCAGGACTGGGAAACCGGCGCGACTCGAGCACGGCGCTCCGGGGCGCAACTACGGCTTTCCATCAACGCTGCCGATCCAGAGAACCGGGCCGGACGAGTTCCCGGACGGGCCGCACGCCAGCTACGATCCGTTCAGCGAGCCGCAGCAACTGCCGGCCGGCTGGGAGCGGATCGACACCGAACTCATCGCGATGGTCGACCACGTGCTGGACGAATTCCGGACGGATCCGTCGCGCGTCTATCTGACGGGCTTGAGCATGGGCGGCTTCGGGGCGTTCCACATGGCGGCGCGATTCCCTGACCGCTGGGCGGCGATGGCCGCCATCGTCGCCACCGGCAGACCGGAAAACGCCGGTACGCTGGCCGAAGCAGGCCTGCCGATCTGGATGTTCGGCGGCGGCAAGGACACGATCGTAAAGCCCCATTGGCTCTACACGATGGCGCGGGCGCTCGAGGAAGCGGAGCACCCGGCGCTGCGTTTCACGATGCACGAGGACATGGACCATGACGCGTGGAAACGCGTCTACGCGGGCCAGGATCTGTACGACTGGTTCCTGCGCTACCGCAGCGACGAACGCCCTGCGCGCCCTGAAAAGAGCCAGTGAGGCCGTCCCGCCGGTTCCCCAAGCAGCCGGGCCAGGCTACGGCCTCGCCGGCAGCCGCGACGTAGAGAGGGACAGCAGCGCGCACGCCGCCAACAAGGCGGCGAGGTGCGGCAGCGTCACGTCGAAGCTCAGACTGACCGCGAAGTTGAGCAGCGACGCCCCCATTGACTGGACCAGGATGAACAGCGCCGACGCCGTGCCGGCAGCGTGGGCGAAAGGCACCAGCGCCTCCCCGGCCGCCAGGCTGACGACCAGGCCCGTCCCCAGGCAAGCGGCGGCGACCAGCGGCAGCATCATTGCCACGTTCGGCTCGGGCGCCAGCGAGAGTGCCAGGATGGAGACCCAGCCAACCGACGCCATCCACAGTCCGGCCCGCATGCTGCGCTCTACCCCGATCCGCGGCACTGTGAACCACACCAGGTAAAACCCCGCGGCGACCGCGGCGTTGAACGCGGTGAGGACAAATCCGTTCTGACGGGAGCTGAAGCCGTACAGCGCTTCGGTGACGTAAGTGTAGTTCGACAGGAAGAGCAGCAGCGTTGCGAACAGGAACATGTTGGTCAGGGTGTGGCGCAGGAACACCCGGTGGGTCAGGATCTCCTTCCACCTGCCGGCGACCGGCAGCGCCGTCCGCAGGTGGGCAGGGTTGGTCTCCTCGAGCCAGGCGTACGCGGCCAGCATTACCGCTCCGGCGACGCACATCATGACGAGGAAGTTGATGCGCCAGTCGAACAACGCGCTGGTCATGCCACCGACGAAGGGCGCGGCAATCGGTACCCACACCATGATCAGGAACATGCTGGCGATGGCCTTCGTGGCGCCGATCGACCCGTAGACGTCCCGCAGCACCGCGCGCGCGATGATCGCGGTCGAGGCCGCGCAGAACCCCTGCGCGGCCCGGAAACCGAGAAATGCGGCAACGTGCGGCGAGAGCATGCATCCGAGAGACGCGAGCAGATAGCCGCAAAGGCCGATCAGCATCACCTTGCGCCGACCGATACGATCGGCGAGGGAACCCAGGACGAAAGGGCCGAAGCCGTACCCGATCAGGAACATCGTCATGGTCGACTTGACCGCCTCGACGGAGGCGCCGAAGTCCCGCGTCACCGACGGCAGCGAGGGCGCAAAATAGTCCATCGACATGGTCGAGAGCGCACTGACGAAGGCCAGCATAAAGAGGATTCGCAGGCGGCGCATCAGGTTTGGGCTATCCGGGAATGGCGCCCGCGAGCGCACGGCATCGCCCGGGCGGCGTGCCGACGAACGTCGTGAAGACCGTGGCGAAACTCAGGGTGTGTAGTCGACCCGGCACACGCCGCCTCGCGTCTGCATGCTTTCATCGGTGTACTGCTGGAGCTCGATAAAGATGCCGTTCGGGTCATGGCAGGTGATCATCCTCGTCCGGTCGTTTTCGAGCACGGCCTCGCCGGTCTCGATGCCGGCCGCGATCAGTCCTTGGCGCGCTGCTTCGACGTCATCGACCTCGATCGCGAAGTGCCGCACGATGCCGGTCTTCCCCGGCTCGCGGACCTTGATGACCTCGATATAGGTCGGGCTGCCCGGAAACGCCAGGTAAAAGCCGACCAGCTCGTCGTGCTGGTTGCGGAACTCGTAACGCCGCGAGAGACCGAGGACTCTGTAGAAGGCCTCGCTGCCCTCGAGGTCGTCGGTCTCGATGCAGACGTGCGCGAGCCTGGTCGAAAACGATTTACCCTGCATGGTCCCTGCCCTCGCTCCACCAGTCGGTGCCGGCCACTTCCCGCAGGAATGCGTCGCGCGCCGCATCGTCCTGCGCCCACATCTTACCGAGAACCGTTTCGGCCACCTTGTCGGCCGACCAGCGCAACCTCGAGCCGTCGGACCCGGCGATCCTCACGTACAGCTCGCCGATGACGCGTGGGTGGAAGGCCCGTTCCAGGCTGCGCCGTACGGCCCGCAGACGGTCTTCGACGAGCGGCCGATAGGGCGAGTCGTCGGGACAGGTCGGCGGGAGCAATCGCTCGGTGTCGAGGCTTGCCTCGAAAATGCCCGTCGCGTACATGCCGCCCTCGACCAGCGCGACGCGGATCCCGAAGCGGTCGACCTCGTGGCGGAGGGCCTCGGTCGCGCCCTCCAGCCCGAACTTGCTGGCGGTATAGGCCAGGTCGCCCGGCAGGCCGGCAATCCCGGACAGCGAGCTCATCATGATGATGCAGCCCCCGCGCTGCGCGCGCATCTGCGGCAGTACCGCCCGGGCCAGCAGCAGCGGGCCGACCAGGTTGGTCTCGATAACCGCCCGCAGGTCCTTTTCGCTGATGTCTTCCAGCGCGCCTGGACGGATGATGCCGGCGTTGTTGACCAGCACGTCGAGGCGCCCCGCCGTACCGACGATCGACCCGATTACGCCGGCGAAGGTGTCGGCGCAGGTGACGTCCAGCTCGACCACTTCGAGGCGCAGGTTCTCGTCGGCGGCCGCGTCGAGCAGGCTACCGGCACGCGCGCGGTCGCGCATGCTCGCGTAAACGGTGTCGCCATTGCGGGCGAAGGCCAACGCGCCCTCCAGGCCGAGACCGCTGCCGGCCCCGGTAATGAGTACAACGGACATTCAGGACTCCATCGGGTATACCAGCGCGATCTGGCGGCGGATCTCGTCCAGCGTTCCCATGATCGCCAGGGATTCGTCAAGCGGCATCAGTGCGCTCTCCGTGCATCCGCCGCGGATGCATTCCGCCGCCTCTTCGGCCTCGAATTGATAGCCGCTTCCCGCGAAAGGCAGCGTGATCGTTTCTTCCTCGCCGGCCGCCAGACTGACGGTCAGTGCCCGCGGCGCGAATAATGGCGGATGCACGCGGATGCTGCCGTGCTCGCCGATGAGCAGCGCCTCCGGCGAGCGCTTCGCTCGCAGCGACACGTAGAGGTGAGCGACGCTGCCGTCGTCGCCTTCGAGCAGCACGGCGTCGTGCTCGTCGACGCCGCTGTCGCCGAGGCGGCCGGTGGCGAGGACGCGGGCCGGCTTGCCGAACAGCATCGACGCCCAGGATACGAGATACACGCCTGCGTCGAGCAGCACGCCCCCGCCGAGGTCGCGGCGAAACAGGTAGTTGTCCGGGTCGAACGGCGGCATGAAGGCGCCCCCGGCGACCACCACGCTGACGCGGCCGAGGACGCCTTCGGCCAGCAGTTCCCGCAGCCGGACGACCGCGGGGATGTAGCGGGTCCACATCGCTTCCATCAGGAACAGGTTTTTCGCGCGGGCAAGGTCGATCATTCGACCGGCCTGGTCGGCGTTGATCGCGAACGGCTTCTCGCACATCACGTGCTTGCCGGCCTCGAGGCAGCGCAGGGTCTGCTCGCAGTGCATCGCGTGCGGGCTGGCGATGTAGATCAGTTCGACACCGTCGTCCTCGAGCATGCGGTCGATACCGCCGCAGGCCCTGGCGGCGCCGAACCGCGCGGCGAACTGTTCGGCGTTGTCCCGCCGGCGCGAGGCGACGGCGTGCAGCACCAGGCCGCGCGCCTGGGGCACGGCGGCGGCGAAGGCTTGCGCCATGCGGCCCGTACCGACGATCCCGAGCCGCACGGGTTCCGACACGCTGCTCATCACCGTGCCCCGGCGACGGAGAATCCGCCGTCAACGGCCAGCGTCTGGCCGGTAATGAACGACGCGTCGTCTCCGGCGAGGAATGCGATCGACTGCGCGATCTCGCGGGGCTCGGCGATGCGACCGAGCAAACCGTAACCGCGCGTCATGTCTCGCACCTCGTCGGCGGAGATGCCCTTCTGCGCCATGGCATCGATGTGGAAATCGGTGAGCGTGTTACCGGGGCAGACCGCGTTGACGCGGATGCCGCGGGCGCCGTACTCGGATGCCAGACTTCGGGCCAGGCCGAGCACCGCAGCCTTGCTCATGTCGTAGACAGCCATTCCGGTTGCGCCAACCAGCGCGTTCACGGAAGAGACGATGACAATCGCGCCCGACCCCTGGTCCAGCATTGACGGGATCACGGCCCGGGCGCTGTACGCCGTGCCGTTGAGATTTACAGCCAGGATGCGCTGCCAGTCCTGATCGGGCGTTTCGAGGAGACTGCCGCCGACCTGAATACCGGCGTTGGCGACGAGTGCGTCAATGCGACCCCATGTCCGCGCCACGCGATCGGCGGCTGCCTCACAGGCGTCGCGATCGACGACGTCCAGCAGCAGCGCCATCGCCTCGCCACCTTTCTTCACGATAGCCGATGTGGCGGTGTCCAGACGGTCCTGGTCGCAGTCGGCGAGGGCAACGCGATAACCGCGCTCCGCGAACAGCTCCGCAGAAGCCCTGCCGATGCCCGCCGCAGCCCCGGTTATCAGCGCGACGCGGCCACCTCCCGTTGCAGCGTTGTCGTCTTCTCGTTCGCTCATCACCCTTCCGGAAACCCCTCCGCAGCGTTAGTTTATATATTTACTAAATGTCCGGCCATGGTAATCTCGATCCTCACCGGACTGCAAACGGGATGTTGGCGATGGCGCATCGAATCGTGTTTCCCCGGCAGGGCGAAGTGGCGCTGGTGCCGTTCGAACCGGGGCTTCCGGGCCCGGGCGAGGTGCGGGTCCGAACGTTGTATTCAATGATGAGCATCGGAACCGAAACGACGATTCTGCACCGGCGCTACGCCGACGATTCGCATTTCGCCCGCATGTTCTCGTTTCCGCAACTGAAGACCGGCGTGCAGGCGGTGGGGCGGGTCGAACGTACCGGCAGTGACGCCACGGAATTCGCCGCGGGGGATCTCGTGTACATGCGTGAGGCGCACGGGTCGCATCAAGTGCTGCCGGAATGCGAGTGTTCCCCGGTGCCGGAGGTCGTCGATCCGAAGTCCGCTTGCTGGACCGGACTGGCGAAGACCGCGTTCCGTGCCGCGTGGGCGGCGCCGTTTTGCCGGGGCGGCCGGCTGCTTATCATCGGTGCCGGGCCGGTGGGACAGATGGCGGTGCGTTGGGCGCATGCCGCGGGCGTCGCGGTTATCGCCGTGGCGGACCTGTCCCGGTTTCGGCTGGAGCACGCGGCGCGTGGCGGTGCGACCGAGCTGTTCTGCGGCACTGCCGCGGAGCACGCCGAGGCCATCTCCCGGATCACCGATGGCCGGGGCGCGGCGCTCGTGGTGGACACCACCGGGAACGCGGC
>Ga0299913_10005138_pt1 | contig 11125 bp, 10 predicted proteins | sample RVTome_9_FD_201360 | JGI IMG/M metagenome (GOLD analysis project Ga0299913, IMG submission 201360) | Soil microbial communities from uranium-contaminated site in the Upper Colorado River Basin, Wyoming, United States - RVT155D38 (version 2) ... | reverse complement strand
GTACGGGATCCCGCCACCGGTCAAGTAGTAGGTTGTACCCGTCTCTTGACCGGCCGACGGGCGCGCCGTGCCGGCGGCTTTTACGCCGAGAAGACTTTCGATCTAGGCGCGGTACTAACCACGTCTGGTCGCCTGCTAGAGATCAGTCGTACCTGCATACACCCGGACTACCGCAACAAGGCCACTATTATCGCCTTGTGGTCGGGATTGGCAAGCTTTGTTAACGAATATGGCTTTGATCACCTTATCGATTGTGTCAGTATCCCTTTAGGAAGAGGCGGCGAGAGCCAGGCGATCGTTGCCGATTTGGCTCAGCGCTATATGGCTCCGATACACCTGCGGGTACGGCCACTGATTCCTGTGCCACGCCAGGATGTCCTGGCTGGCGACAGCTATATCCTACCGCCGCTGCTAAAGGCTTATCTGCGCGCTGGCGCCTGGATCTGTGGCGAACCTTGTCTAAATGCTGACTTCAAGGGGATGGATTTATTCATCCTACTGCCCATCGAGCCGCTAGGGCATCGTTATCTCAGGGTATCCAGGGCAAGATACAGTAAATTAAGACCTGCTACACGGCAGGTCTTAAGTGCTGAGGGTGTCTGGTGCCGTTATGACAGCAGATGATTAGCGGTCAGATAGACGTCAAACCGGGTGTTCCTGGACTCAATCCTGATCTGGGGCCTGGGGCCTTCGAGAGGCAGCGTGTGAGAGGGGCGCTTTACCACCACCCGTTGCTGGGCGCAGCCAAGCGCAGCAGCCAACAAGGCAGGGGCATCCTCATCCTCGCCAACGATACGCCTAAGCGCCCGCATCTCCTTCTTGACCAGGGCCGACTTGGTGCGGTGAGGATACATGGGATCCAGATAGACCACCTCGGGACGCTGTGTTTGGCTAAGCTGCCCCATCCATTGGCGGCCATCCGCTACGACCAGGCTCAGCCGCTCGCGCACCAGCGGCCCTATTTTCGGATCTGCCGCCGCCTGCTCCAGACCGTAACGCAACAGCGCCGCAACGATAGGGGAGCGCTCCACCAATTGGACCCTGCAACCCAGACAGGCCAGGACAAAGGCATCGCGACCCAGCCCGGCAGTGGGATCCAATACCCTGGGGCGGATAGCGCCCTTAAGCCCTACGGCCCTTGCCAGCGGCTGATTACGGCCGCCACCAAAGTGGCGCCGATAGGCCGTTGCCCCCGTGAGGAAATCGACATAAACAGGGCCGGGAGCGGTACCGCCTTGTTCCCGTAGCTCCAGGCGCTGGGGGGTCATAATCAGCAGGTAAGTAAAGCGAAGATCGTTAGGCTCGACAAGCGGCAGGGCCAATTCCCGGGCAAGCTCGGCAGCCTGGCCTCGCAGGGAGGGCAAGTCAGCGGCAACGGCGATTCGTTCCGCCGTCACAGTCCCAGAGACCACTCAGACTGTAAAGGCAACCAGGTGTTCGGCCTCGATACGGATACCGACCCGGTCACCGACGCTATGATCCAAATGACTGGGGAAGAGAGAGAGCAGTTCGATACCATTGTCCAGGCGTAGCGTGTAGAGCGTCTCTGCCCCTTTGAAGGCCTTCTTGGTCACAGTACCCTGCAGCGTCCCCCGGGAATCAGGAACGATATCGTCTGGCCGTAGCAGCACATCCAGGCGCGTTCCCGGGGGCCAGAGAAAGGCCCGGTTGCCACGAATGACGCCGGCCCCGGTCTCCAGGGTATCTGGCGATAGCAGGGTGGCGTGAAGAAAACGGCCCTGGCCGATAAAATTGGCCACAAAGCGGTTTGCCGGTTCATGGTAGAGGTTATAGGGAGTATCCCACTGGAACAACTGTCCGTCCTGCATCACTCCAACGTACTCCCCCATGGCAAAGGCCTCCTGCTGGTCGTGGGTCACCAGTACACCGGTAATGCCCTGGGACTTGAGAATATCGTAAACCTCGTAGGCGAGACGCTGACGCAAATCCACGTCCAGGCTGGAGAAGGGTTCATCCAGCAAAATCAAGTCGGGACGGGGCGCCAGGGCGCGAGCCAGTGCCACGCGCTGCTGCTGGCCACCAGACAACTCATGAGGATAGCGTTCGGCATAACCTGCCAGGCCTACCAGTTCCAGCATCTCGGCGCCTATCTGGCGGCGTTTGGCAAAGGAGCGGTTGTGCACCCCAAAGATAATATTGTCGATGACGCTCAAGTGGGGAAACAAGGCATAGTCCTGAAAGACCATACCCACCCGGCGCCGTTCTGGCGCCAGGGTGATGCCCGACGCGGACACGATCTCACCGCGCAACCGGATCTCCCCACTGGCGACCGGCTCAAAGCCGGCGATGGCCCTCAGAGTGGTGGTCTTGCCACATCCGCTGGGGCCCAGCAAACACACCAGGCTGCCCTTGCGTACCCGCAAGGACAAGCCTCGTACGACCTTTTGGTCTTGGTAACAACAGTCGATGGTATCGAGCTCAAGTAGGAATTCCATAAGGAACCATCATAACCGAGAGGCCTGCAGTATGGAAAAACGACTTACGACCCTGCCTTCGCTAGAGCTTCCCTACAGGGAAGCCGTGCAACGGCAGTGCACCGTTTACCGTGGCGGCAACGGCCACGAGCGGTTATAGCGTCTAACTTCTGTCTTCACCCATGCCTTGATAACCGGTATCCTTACTACCTGGCAGAAATTGCCCGCATTGTGGATACGCTCGCCATGGAGGAAGACTGATGAGCACACCTAGCCTATTGAAGATGACTGCACCCCTGCGTAACGAATTCCCTATCCCTTATCACGACATCGGTCCCCAAGAGCGTCAACCACGCCTGGTCCTGGTGGGCGGACTGCACGGCAATGAATTGAACAGTGTATTCGTCCTCTCCAGGCTAGCCGCCTTTCTCAATGGCATCGCTACCGGCGAACGTCCGGACCAGCATCTGGTTGAACGGGTGACGATTATCCCTGCCACCCATGTGCCTGGTCTAAATACCCGCAGTCGCGCCTGGCATTACGACAACAAAGATCTCAATCGTATGTCTCCCGGCGCCGAAACGGGCGAGACCACCGAGCGCATTGCTAGAGCAGTATTGGATATCACCCGTCCGGCCTATTACCGGATAGACATCCACAACTCTAGCCTGGATATCGAGGAAATGCCCCAGGTCAGGCTCTACAGTCCTAATGACGACGAGCGCGCCACCGCCTGCCTGTTCGGCCTGCCGGCCGTTATCGAGCGGCCTATCAATAAGCTCTTCATGACCACCCTGGTCCATACCTGGCGCGACTACGGCGGCGAGAACTTCGTTATCCAGGCCGGCCAGGCGGGCAATCTCCAAACATCCCATTGCGAGGCCCTGTTTCGCGCTCTGATCGCCTTTCTGGATCGCACCGGTATTGTCGAGGGACTTACCTTGTCCAATGACGAAGAGGACCTACACTATTTCAGCATCAATCAGACGTTTGTCATGCTCTCCAGCCAGTCCGGCATCTTTATCCCACGCCTTGAGGTTGGCCGTTGGATCCAGGCCGGCGACTGTATCGGCCATATTTATGATGGCTTTACCGGCGATATCCGTACCGAGGTCCTTGCACCGGTCTCGGGCCTGGTGAGCAGTCTACGTCGTCAGCCGCTGTTATTCGAAGGCGATCTGATGGCCCGCATCCAGACGCTGGGAACTCGATAGAGCTGATCCTGGATGGACAGAGGTAGTGAGGAGGTAGCTATCCTGCTATCCGCTCGGCAGCGAGATGCCGGTGATCTTCTTAAACAAGGCCACCGCATAAGAGTCGGTCATACCGGAGACAAAGTCAGTGATGGCGAGCATTCGTCGGTAGAGATCCTGGTCGGGATTGCGCTCAGGACCTAAGAACTGATCGGGGATCAGGTGAATCAGCATACGACTCTTGGGTGAGGCCCGAGTACCCTGTTTGGCGATGTCATTCACGGCAGTCACAAAGGTCTGCAAAAGCCCACCCAAGACCTCGAAGCCGGCGGCCCCTACCTCCACCACCGGTTGGGCCACATAGACCTTTGCTTCGGCTCGGTCCTTAAGGGCCTGAAGATCAGCGGCACTGGGGATAATATCCAGCAGTTCGACATTGAAATCACCCCTTAGCATGGCCTCCTCGTTGGCGATAAAGCATTCATAAACCTGATCGATAATAAGCCCGATCGCCTTGGCGCGTAAGTACTCGATCTTTTCCTTGTGACGGGTCATCTTGCTAAGTTTATGTGCCACCTCCCCATCCCCGGCCAAGGGTAATAGCAGGCCATGGACCTCCTCATAGCCCAAGAGCTGGAGACGAAAGGCATCCTCGATATCGATAATACGATAACAAATGTCATCTGCGGCCTCCACGAGAAAGGCCAGCGGATGACGATACCAGGCCGCAGGCGCGACAGAGGACAGCCCAAGCTGCTCGGCCACCTCTGCAAACAACTCCTTGTCGTCTTGACAAAAACCGAACTTTTTAAAGGTGATGCCACCTGGGCAGGGAGCCGATAGCAATGAGGCGCGGGGGTATTTGGTAAACGTGCCCAGAGTTGCACAAGTGAGCTGCATACCCCCGCGGTTGTCCGGGCTTTGCAGCCTGGCGATAAGGCGAAATCCCTGGGCATTGCCTTCAAAGCGCAGGAAGTCCTGGCGCTGGCCGGGATCGAGTGCTGCTAGCACCGCCTGCCCGGTTGGCGAGGTCTCGAACCAGGTCCGGATGGCATCTTCACCGGCATGACCAAAGGGGGGATTACCGATATCATGGGCAAGGCAGGCCGCTGCCACGATGGCGCCGAAGTCCTGAGGATAAACACCTTGCAGGCCCCGACGGCGGATAATGCTGTCGCCGACCTTGGTACCTAGGGTACGGCCGACGCTGGAGACCTCCAGGCTGTGGGTTAGCCGGGTGCGAACATAGTCGCTTTGGGAAAGGGGAAAGACCTGGGTCTTATCCTGCAAGCGGCGAAAGGCGGAAGAAAACACGATACGGTCGAAGTCCCGCTGAAAATCGGTGCGCACCCCGCTTTCGCCACGTCGCTCGGTCATACCTAAGCGGGCGCGAGAAAGTAACCGGTTCCAATCCATATAGATCATCAACGGAGATTAAGCAGCCATCTCTTAGGTACGACGGCCAAGAAAAAGCCCTAACGCCAGAAGGATACCCACTAGCGCCACAATGCCCCCATCACCCAGACGTACATAAGGGGTGGCGCCGCTCAAAGGCTGTACGCTGCCGCGCAGCACCTCGGTAGTAAACGGGTTACTACGGGCAGTGATCCGGCCATGCTCATCGATCAGGGCGGAAATACCGGTATTGGTAGCCCGGGCCATCGTGCGCCCCATCTCCAGGGCGCGCATCCGGGCGATCTGCAGGTGCTGGTGAGGGGCCAGGGAGTCGCCGAACCAGGCGTCGTTGCTCACATTCACCAGAAAATGGGCCTGGGGAACGGCAAGGCGGATCTCACTGCCGAAGGCAGCCTCGAAACAAATCGACACCCCAACCGGATGGCCTGCGGCACTCAGTAGCGGTTGATCTACGCTACCGGGGGTAAAATCCGCCATGGGGATATCGACAAAATCCCTAAAGAGGGTCAGCAAGGAACGCAGGGGCAGATATTCACCGAACGGCAGCAGGCGACGTTTGTAATAAAAGCCCTGGGTACTGCCCAGGCTGACAACGCTGTTATAAAAGATTCCGGCCTTCCTGGACCCGGCGGGAACGCCGGCCAGGTAATCGGTACCGGTATCCCGGGCCGCCTCCGCCAAGGACTGTACAAAGCCCTCCACGTCTTCGTAAAAGGTGGGTATGGCCGTCTCCGGCCAGATAATGATATCGCTGCCCTTGGCCTCCTCCAGGCTCAGCCTGGCATAGAGCGCCAGGGTCCGTTCCAGCTCTTCGGGGCTCCATTTCTGGTCCTGAGCGATATTGCCCTGGACCAGACTGACCTGCAAGGGCTTGCCCGCCGGCCTTACCCAGTCGATCTGCCCCAACCCCCAGGTACTGGCCCACAGGATCACCAGCACTGCCCCCCATCCCCACCGTGCCCGGCCGCTGTCTCGAATGAGCAACAACACCAGGCCGGCGCTCAGCATCACCACCCAGCTGACACCAAATACGCCAAGATAGGGCGCGATTCCCGCCAAGGAACCGTCGATCTGGCTATAACCCAAGGACAGCCAGGGAAAACCGGTCAATAGCCAGCTACGTACCCATTCCAGGCCCACCCATAAGGCGGGCGCCATCAGCAGCCACCGGAACGCTCCCGGTTGCGGTGCGATACGCGTTAGCAGATAGCCGGCTACGGCCGGATACAGGGCCATGGCCAGGATCAGGATCAGGGTCGCCAGGGCGGCAAAGGCAGCCGGCGCATTTCCATAATCGTGCAGGCTGATATAGACCCAGTAGATGCCGGTCAGAAACAAACCAAATCCGAATAAACCACCCCGCCAGGCCGCCCGTCCCGGGGTCTCCCCCTCCCAGAGCCAGAGCAGCAGGGCCATTAATAGGATCGCTAGCGGGTAGAGATCGAAGGGCGCGAAGGCCAAGGGCAACAATGCCCCACCACCCAGCGCCAACCAGTCGCTGGCCGCACCGGACAGACGGCTGTCCACAGCGGCGGCCGAGCGGCCATAGGAGAGGAGATAGCGCACCGTCAATCGGACTCGGGCCTGGTGTCTGAGGCCGGCTCCTGGCCATCGGGCAGGATCAACTCCAGCAAGTGGATACGGCGGTTATCGGCACGCAGCACTCGAAAACGAAAGCGGCCTATGTCCACTACCTCGCCGCGCTTGGGCAACCGGCCCAGCTCCATCATCACCAGACCACCGATGGTATCGGCCCTCTCTTCGCTAAAATCGGCACCGAAATACTCATTGAATTCCTCCACGGGTGTGAGGGCCTTCACGGTAAATTCCCGGTCGCCATGCCGACGGATATCGCCTTCCTCTTCATTGTCGTGCTCATCGTCGATCTCACCAACGATCTGCTCAAGGACGTCTTCGATGGTGACCAGACCCGCCACGCCCCCGTATTCATCGACGACGATGGCCATATGCAAACGGGTACTGCGGAATTCCTTGAGCAAGACGTTAAGGCGTTTGCTCTCAGGGATAAACTTGGCAGGACGCAGGATATCGGACAATTTAAAGACGCTGTCCTGTTCAGCAAAATAACGCAGCAGATCCTTGACCAGCAGGATGCCGATCACGTTATCGCGGTCGTCATGGATTACCGGGAACCGGGAGTGCCCAGATTCGACCACCTCGGCCAGCAGCCGCTCCAGGGACCAGTCGTCCTCCAGGACCACCATCTGGGCGCGAGGAATCATCACGTCCCGGACCTGCATCTCCGAGACCTGCATCACGCCCTCCATCATCGCCAGGGCATCGGTATCCAACAAGTCCCGTTGCTGGGCATCGCGCAGCAGTTCAATCAATTCTTCGCGATTCTCGGGCTCACCCAGCAGGGCAAAACCCAGCCTTTCCAGCCATGATCTCTGTGTTCCATTGGAACTCGATTGATCTTCATTCATAAGTCGTTTACGTCTTTATAAGGGTTTGAATAGCCTAGCTCGGCCAGGATCTGAATCTCCCGGGCCTCCATCTCTGCCGCCTGGGTATCGGTCTGATGGTCATAGCCCAGTAGATGGAGGACCCCATGCACCACCAGATGGGCCCAATGGGCTTTAGGCATCTTGTGCTGCTCTTTGGCCTCGCTAAACACGATGGGGGCGCAAATCACCAGGTCGCCCAACAGCGGGGTCTCTATCCCGGGTGGGGCCTCGAAGGGAAAGGACAAGACATTGGTAGGACCCGACCGATGACGATAGGCCTCGTTTAACGCAGCGCCTTCCTCCCTATCCACGATACGCACCACCAGTTCGACCTTGGTATCGCTAGACCCGGCCAGGGCCGCCGCTACCCAGCGCCGAAAATCAGCCTCGGAAGGCAGGTCCATTGCCTGTGACGCTACCTGCACAGCCAGGCTAAGGTCCATCATTCTCCTGTTCGTACCTGGCATAGGCCGTGACGATGCGCTGCACCAGGGGGTGGCGCACCACGTCGCGGGCATTAAAAAAGGTGGTACTAATACCCTCCACCTCCTTTAGGACCTCCAGTACCTGGCGCAGACCAGACTGGGCATGGCGCGGTAAGTCCACCTGGGTAATATCGCCGGTGATCACCGCCGTAGAGCCAAAGCCAATCCGGGTCAGAAACATCTTCATCTGTTCGACGGTGGTGTTCTGGGCCTCGTCCAGGATGATAAAGGACTCGTTTAGCGTGCGCCCCCGCATAAAGGCCAAAGGGGCTACCTCGATGACATTGCGCTCGATCAACTTAGCAACCCGCTCAAAGCCCAACATTTCATACAGGGCGTCGTAGAGGGGGCGCAGGTAGGGATCAATCTTTTGGATCAGGTCGCCGGGTAAGAAACCCAGGCGCTCACCCGCCTCTACCGCCGGGCGCACCAGGATCAGCCGGCGTACCTGCTCCCGCTCCAAGGCATCGACGGCGCAGGCCACGGCCAGATAGGTCTTGCCGGTACCCGCCGGGCCCACACCGAAATTAATGTCATGATGGCTAATATTGTAGAGATAGCGCTGCTGGTTGGGACCGCGCCCGCGGATCAGACCGCGGCGGGTACGGATTACCACCTCTTCGACCTCGGCCTCTACCTCTTGAAGCACGGCCTCGGCCCCGGCCTCCTGGAGGAACAGGTGCACCCGCGCCGGGGTCAGCGGTTCGTCTTCGGTATTCTTATAGAGGGCCTCTAGCACCGTCTTGGCAATACCGCTCGCCTCCGAGTTACCGATCACCCGGAAGTGGTTGCCGCGGTTGTTGATCTCGACGCCCAGGCGTCGTTCGATCTGGCGTAAGTGCTCGTCGAGCTGGCCGCAGAGATTGGCCAGCCGCTCGTTATCGATAGGTTCAAGAAGCAGTTCTTGAAATTCAGGGTAAGGGTTTAAGTCAGGGGCAATGGGCACGGTGGCCATCAATTAGGATAACACCTCTTTCAATAGGAAGATTGTAGTTCGGGGCAGGCCAGGAATCTGCCGCGCAGGGAGTTGGGCAGGGCCTCGGTGATATGTACGTCCACAAAATGACCGATAAGGTCGGCAGGGCCAGTAAAATTCACTACCCGATTGTTGGCGGTACGTCCGGCCAATTGGCGGGGGTCCTTACGGGCAGGTCGATCCACCAGGATACGCTGCACTGTACCCACCATCTGCTGGCTGATCGCTTGGGCCTGGGCCGTGATCCGGGTCTGAAGGCGTGCCAGGCGCTGCTTTTTGATCGCCAGGGGCACGTTATCCGGCAGCGTGGCCGCCGGGGTACCGGGACGGGCGCTATAGAGAAAGCTAAAGCTCTGGTCAAAGCCTACGTCCTCGATAAGCCTCATCGTCGCCGCGAAGTCCGCCTCGGTCTCCCCAGGGAAGCCGATGATAAAGTCCGAGGACAGGCTGATATCCGGGCGAATCGCCCGTAGCCGGCGGATCTTGGATTTATATTCCAAGGCGGTATGACCGCGCTTCATCAAGGAGAGGATACGATCGGAGCCGCTTTGCACCGGCAGATGCAGATGGCTGACCAACTCCGGTACCTCGGCATAGGCCTGGATCAAGCGCTCGGAGAACTCCACCGGATGGGAGGTGGTATAGCGGATACGCTCGATACCGTCGATGGCGGCCACAAAGCTGATCAATAGGGCCAGATCGGCGGTCTCCTCACCATCGTCCATCAGGCCGCGATAGGCATTGACGTTCTGCCCTAGCAGAGTCACCTCACGCACCCCTTGCTCGGCCAAAAGGGCGACCTCGGCGATCACGTCGTCAAACGGGCGACTGACCTCTTCGCCTCGGGTATAGGGGACCACACAGAAGGTACAATACTTACTGCAGCCTTCCATAATGGAGACAAAGGCGGTAGACCCTTCGGCGCGGGGCGCCGGCAGGTTATCGAATTTCTCGATCTCGGGAAAGGAGATATCGACCACGGCACCGCGGCTGGCCTTGACCTCGTTGAGCATCACCGGCAGGCGATGCAAGGTCTGTGGGCCAAAGACGATATCGACAAAGGGTGCCCGGGCGCGCAGGGCCTCGCCTTCCTGGCTGGCCACACAGCCGCCCACCCCGATCACCAGGTCCGGGCGCTGCTCTTTTAGCTCCCGCCAGAGACCCAGCTGCGAGAAGACCTTTTCCTGGGCCTTTTCCCGGATCGAACAGGTATTGAGCAGCAGGACGTCGGCCTTGGCCGGATCGTCGGTGAGTTCCATACCATGGGAACAGCCCAGCACGTCTGCCATCTTGGAGGAATCATACTCATTCATCTGGCAGCCGTGCGTCTTGATATACAGTTTGCGCACCATGAATGTTTTTAAAGTCCTACAAAGGCCTATACTATAGCATTTCAGTGCCGGTGACACTAGTTTGTAGCCAAGATCGGCAAGCCAAATCGGCTGACTACGACGTGAGACCTATCTGTTTATTATGTATATTCTTCATGGTACCTGGATTCCCAAAGAAGACGCAGACTTTATTCAGTCGGGACGCTTTTGTGTATGGGTGGAGACCGTCAAGCGGGGCCGTCAGGGCCTTAAGATCAGCACCCTACCGGCCCCGGAACTGGCTGAGCTGCTGGCGACCGAGCTAGGGATCGGCCGCGATCCTCAGCTCGTTGGCCGCCTGCTGGAAACCCGGTATTTCCTATTGCCGGAGGCGAACGGCAGACTATTGCCCTCGCCGGAACTGGCCCGAACGGCGGACCTGGTGGTACCTGAACCCGAAGAACCGCTTACGTTGTGCGCCCATGCCGCCAGCTGCTATCCGCTACGGGATGTGCTGGCGGAGCTCAAGGAACTGTTTTTCCTCTGCGAATACCGGCTCGCCGAGGTACGGGCCGGGATGGATCTTAAGTTCTGGTACCGTAGCAGCCGGGTACTCACCCGGGTATTACGCAAGGACCAGTATATCCCGGCCCTCAAATACCGGCCGCTGGCCACGTCCAAGCGGGGACGGCGCAAGGCCATGGAGTCCTTCGAGATCCATCCCGGTTGGGAGATCGTCTCCGCCGATTATGAAAACGCCATCCGTCAGGCCAAGGAACTGATGCCTGGGCTTTGTAGGACCGGTGCAGAACAGCCCCATGACGGGACTGTTCTTTATGAGA
>Ga0299913_10005137_pt1 | contig 11125 bp, 6 predicted proteins | sample RVTome_9_FD_201360 | JGI IMG/M metagenome (GOLD analysis project Ga0299913, IMG submission 201360) | Soil microbial communities from uranium-contaminated site in the Upper Colorado River Basin, Wyoming, United States - RVT155D38 (version 2) ... | reverse complement strand
TGGCCGGGCGACTCGCCGCCGACGGGTTCCGCCTGGTCGCCGACCCCGAGGACGCCGAGGCGGTGGTGGTGAACACCTGCGGGTTCGTCGAGGCGGCCAAGAAGGACTCGGTCGACACGCTGCTCGCCGCGGCCGACCTCAAGCAGGACGGCCGGGCCCGGGCCGTGGTGGCCGTCGGCTGCCTGGCCGAGCGCTACGGCAAGGACCTCGCGGCCTCGCTCCCCGAGGCGGACGCGGTGCTGGGGTTCGACGACTATCCCGACATCGCGGTCCGCCTGCGCGCGGCCGTGGCGGGGGAGAGCCACGAGGCGCACACCCCCCAGGACCGCCGGCGGCTGCTGCCGATCAGCCCGGTGGACCGGGAGGCCGCACCACGGACGGATCGCCGCCGGCTGGAGGCCGGCCCGCTGGCACCGCTCAAGCTGGCCAGCGGCTGCGACCGGCGCTGCACGTTCTGCGCGATCCCCAGCTTCCGTGGCTCGTTCGTCTCCCGACGCCCCACCGACGTGCTCGACGAGGCCCGCTGGCTGGCCGGGCAGGGTGCGCGCGAGCTCTTCCTGGTCAGCGAGAACTCCACCTCCTACGGCAAGGACCTCGGGGACCTGCGGCTGCTGGAGACCCTGCTGCCCGAGCTGGCCGACGTGGACGGCGTCGCGCGGGTGCGGGTGTCCTACCTGCAGCCCGCCGAGACCCGGCCCGGCCTGGTCGAGGCGATCGCGACCACCCCCGGGGTGGCGCCGTACTTCGACCTGTCCTTCCAGCACGCCGCGCCCACGGTGCTGCGCCGGATGCGCCGGTTCGGGGATCCCGAGAGCTTCCTGGCGCTGCTCGACCAGGTCCGCGGCCACGCGCCCACGGCGGGCATCCGCTCCAACGTGATCGTCGGCTTCCCGGGCGAGACCGAGCAGGAGCTGGAGACGCTCTGCGACTTCCTGGTTGCGGCCCGGCTGGACGTGACCGGGGTGTTCGGCTACTCCGACGAGGACGGCACCGAGGCGGCGACGTACTCCGGGAAGCTCGACGAGGACGAGATCCGGGCCCGCACCGAGCACGTCACCGCACTCGTGGAGGAGCTCACCTCCCAGCGCGCCGAGGAGCGGATCGGCGAGAGCGTGGACGTGCTGGTCGAGCGCGTCGCCGACGGGATGGTCGAGGGACGCGCGGCCCAGCAGGGGCCGGAGGTCGACGGCACCACCACGCTGCTGGCCGCCCCACCCGAGGTGGCCGTGGGCGACCTGCTGACTGCCCGGGTGACCGGGACCGACGGGGTCGACCTGATCGCGACGACGGAGGATGCCCGATGAGCCACACCCAGGGGACCGTGAGCAACTGGAACCTGCCCAACGTGCTCACCACGCTCCGCATCGTGATGGTGCCGTTCTTCGGGTGGGCGCTGCTGATCGACGGAGGCGAGTCCGTCGGATGGCGGCTGGTGGCGTTCGTGCTGTTCGTCGTCGCGATGATCACCGACAAGATCGACGGGGACATCGCCCGCGCGCGTGGTCTGGTCACCGACTTCGGCAAGATCGCGGACCCGATCGCGGACAAGGCGATCACCGGGATGGCGTTCATCGGGCTCGCGATCGTCATGGACTCCTGGTGGATGTGGGTGGCCACGGTCGCGGTGCTGCTCCGCGAGTGGAGCGTCACCCTGCTCCGGCTGTCGATCATGAAGAACGTCGTGCTGGCCGCCTCGGACCTCGGCAAGATCAAGACCACCGTGCAGGCGGTCGCGCTCAGCCTGCTGGTGCTGCCGCTGCTGCAGGTCGAGGGGTCGCTGGCGGGTCCCGGTGAGGTGCTGTACGTCATCGGCCTGGTGCTGCTCGCCGCGGCAGTGGCACTCACCCTGTGGTCGGGCTACGAGTTCTTCCGGGACGCGTGGCGCCAGCGGGCCTCCTTGCGCCGGTAACCGATTCGTCGCCTCCGGTTGGCCGATTTCCGGCCTGGGCGGGCTAGTGTGACGCGGGTCACTGCCGTTGCCCGCCCACGCCGGAAGGTCTTCCGTTGTCCAGCCCCCGCCCCGCATCCGGTCCGGTCTCCGGCCGGCGTCGCGCCCGCGCGCTCGCCGTCGGCGTCGGCCTCACCCTGCTCGCCGCACCGTTCGCCACCGTCGCACCCGCCCTCACCGCACCGGACGGTTCCGGCCTGGTGATCTCCGAGGTCTATGGCGGGGGTGGCAACTCAGGCGCGACGTACACCCACGACTTCGTGGAGCTGTACAACCCGACCGCCACCCAGATCAGCGTGGACGGGCTGTCGGTGCAGTACCGCTCCGCCAACGGCACCAGCGCGAACGTCACCGCGCTCACGGGGGTCGTGCCGGCGGGTGGCCACTACCTGGTGCAGCAGAACCCCGGTGCCGGGGGCAGCGAGCCGCTGCCCGCCCCCGACGCCACCGGGAACGCCTCGATGTCGGCGACCAGCGGGGTGGTGCTGCTGGTGGACGGCACCGCGGCGTACTCCACCCAGGGCGACCTCGCCGGGGCCGCCGGCCTGCTTGACGCGGTCGGCTTCGGGACGGCGACCTCCTACGAGACCGCGGCCGCGCCCGGGTTGTCGAACACCACGGCCGCGTCCCGCGACGCGGCAGGGGCCGACACCGACGACAACAGCGTCGACTTCACCCGGGGCGAGCCCACGCCGGAGAACAGCGGCGGCGGCGGGCCGGTCGACCCGCCGCCGGATCCGGTCGAGCTGACGATCGCCGAGATCCAGGGCACCGGCCCCGCGAGCGAGTACGCCGGCCAGGAGGCGACCACGGAGGGCGTGGTGACCGCCGCCTATCCCACGGGCGGGTTCAACGGCTTCTACCTGCAGACCCCCGGCGCGGAGCCCGGCCCGGCCTCCCACGGCATCTTCGTCTTCGGCGCAGCCGAGACCCAGCTCGTCTCGGTGGGGGACCACGTCCGGGTGACGGGGCAGGTCAAGGAGTTCTTCGGGCTCACCGAGCTCGACCCGTCCGGACCGGAGGACGTCGAACACCTGCCGGCCGGCCCGACGGTCGAGCCGGCCGCGCTGCCCTGGCCGGGCTCCGACGCGGAGCGGGAGCGGCTCGAGGGCATGCTGCTCGCGCCGCAGGGACCGTTCACGGTCAGCGACACCTGGAACGCCGGCAACCACGACTTCGCCGAGATCGGCATCGCGGCCGGCACCGAGCCGCTGCGGCAGCCCACCGAGGTGGCGCCGTTCGGATCCCCGGAGGCGCAGGCAGTGGCCGACCAGAACGCGGCCGCTGCCGTCACCCTGGACGACGGCGCTTCCACCGACTTCCTGGGCTCGAACGCCAACAAGGACATCCCGCACCCGTGGTACACCGACGACCCGACCGTCCGCGTGGGCGAGCCGGTCACGTTCACCAGGCCCGTGGTGCTCGACTTCCGCTTCGACCGGTGGCGGTTCCAGCCGACCGCACAGCTGGCCGCCGGCGACCCGCACGAGGTCCGTCCCGTGACCTTCGGCGACACCCGCACCGCCTCGCCCGAGGACGTGGGTGGGGACCTGCAGGTCGCCAGCTTCAACGTGCTCAACTACTTCCCGACCACCGGTGACGAGCTCGACGGCTGCTTCTTCTTCAACGACCGGGACGGCGACCCCGTGGTGGTCGGTGGCGGCTGCCTGGCCCGCGGCGCTGCGGAGCAGGAGGACTTCCTCCGCCAGCAGGCCAAGATCGTGCGGGCGATCAACGCGCTCGACGCGGAGGTCGTCTCCCTGGAGGAGATCGAGAACTCCGCGTTCTTCGGCAAGCACCGTGACTTCGCGGTCGCCAACCTCGTCGACGCGCTGAACGCCGACGCCGGAGCGGAGGTCTGGTCCTACGTGCCGTCGCCGTCCACCGCCCCGTCCACGGACCGCGAGGACGTCATCCGCAACGCGTTCATCTACCAGCGATCCGCGGTCAAGGCGCAGGGCGAGTCGTTCATCCACGACGCCCCGGCCTTCGACAACGCCCGGGACCCGCTCGCACAGGTGTTCAAGCCGGTCGGCGGCAACGCGAAGGACAAGTTCCTGCTGATCGTGAACCACTTCAAGTCCAAGGGATCGCCCCCGTCGGACCCGAGCGACCCGAACGCCGAGCACGGGCAGGGCAACTGGAACGTCCTGCGCACCGAGCAGGCCGCCTCCCTGGTGGAGTTCGCAGACGGGCTGGTCGCCGAGACCGGCGTGCGGAAGGTCTACCTCGACGGCGACTTCAACGCGTACGCGTTCGAGGACCCCATGCTGGTGCTGTACGACGCGGGGTACGCCTCGCTCGGGCAGGTGTACGCCACCGGGCCGACGTACCTCTTCGCCGGCCTGATGGGATCGCTGGACCACGCGCTGGCCAACGAGGCGGCGCTGGGCACCACCACCGGAGCGGACGTCTGGGAGATCAACACCCGCGAGTCGCCGGCGCTGGAGTACAGCCGCCACAACTACAACGCCACGTTGTTCTTCGACGCCACCACGCCCTTCCGGGCCAGCGACCACGACCCGGTGCTGTTCGGGGTGGAGGTGGCCAAGGGCCGCCGCTGAGTCCGGCGGGCGCTCAGTCCTGGACGTGCCGGTCGCCGGCCAGCCGGAAGGCGGCCTGCACGAGGGCGAGGTGGCTGAACGCCTGGGGGAAGTTGCCGGCCATCTGCCCCGTGCGCGGGTCGTGCTCCTCGGCCAGCAGCCCGACGTCGTTGGTGAGCCCGACCAACCGGTCGAAGAGGGCCTCGGCATCACGTCGGCGCCCGGCTGCTGCGTAGGCGGAGACCAGCCAGAACGAGCAGGCGAGGAAGGGGTGCTCGTCCCCGGACAACCCGTCCACCCCCGTCTCGGTGCGGTAGCGCAGCACCAGCCCGTCATGCACGAGGTCGGCCTCGATCTTCGCGATCGTGCCGAGCATCCGCGGGTCGTCGCCGTCGAGGAACCCGACGAGCGGCAGCACCAGCAGGGAGGCGTCGACCTCGTCGGTCTCGAAGTGCTGGCGGAAGCTGCCGGTCTGCTCGCTGAAGCCACGGTCCAGCACCTCGGCGCGGACCGCTTCGCGGATCGAGCGCCAGTAGGCGAGCGGCGCCTCCATGTCCGACTCCTGCTCGGCCGTGCGGATCGCCCGGTCGAACGCCGTCCACACCATCACCCGGGAGTGCGTGAAGTGGCGGAGCGGGCCGCGGATCTCCCAGATTCCGTTGTCGGGCTCCCGCCAGTGCTCGGCGAGCTCGTTGACGAGGGAGCGCTGCAGGGCCCAGGCATCGTGGTCGAGCGGCATCCCCGCGTCGCGGGCCCGGTCCAGCGCGATCATCACCTCGCCCAGCACGTCGGTCTGCCGCTGGTCGACCGCCGCGTTCCCGACCCGCACGGGCCGGGAGTCGGCGTACCCCGGAAGGTGGGCGAGCACCCGCTCGGGGAGGTGGCGGCCCCCGTCAACGGTGTACATGATCTGCAGGTCCTCGGGGTCGCCGGCGACTGCGCGGAGCAGCCAGTTGCGCCACAGCGCCGCCTCGTCGGTGTAGCCGGCCGCGACGAGTGACTCCAGCGTGAGCGCGGCGTCGCGCAGCCAGCAGTAGCGGTAGTCCCAGTTGCGCTCGCCGCCGAAGTCCTCGGGCAGCGACGTCGTCGGGGCGGCGACGATGCCCCCCGTCTCGCGGTGCGTGAGCAGGCGCAGCGTCAGGAGGGAACGGACCACCACGTCGTGGTGCGGCACGTCCGTGCGGCACCGCGCGGCCCACTCGGCGTCGACCCGGATGGAGTCGGCCACCCAGTCCCGCTCCTGCAGGGGAGGCGGGAACGGGGCGTGCGAGGGGATCCAGGTCGTCGAGAAGCTGAGCTCCTCGCCCGCCGAGACGTCGAACTCGTCGGCGTGCCGATGGTCGACGGCGTGCGGCAGCCGGGGCCCGCGCAGCACCAGCTTGTCGGGGCCGGCGATCGCCACGATCACCTCCTCGTCGGAACGGCCCTCGCGCTGCAACACCTGGCGGCGCACCCAGGGCCGGATCGCGCCGTACTCGTTCCGCACGACCCACTCGTGGCGCATCCGCACCGTCCCGCGGACCCCCTCGAGCCGCCGGATCAGGTCGGCCCGTCCGTCCCCGGTCGGCATCAGGTCGATCAACCGCACCTCGCCCTCGGCGCAGGTGAACGTGGTCTCCAGCACCGCGGAGTGGTCGAGGTAGCGACGCCGTACGTCGTACTCGCCGGCCGGGCACAGCTGCCACCGGCCGTGGTCCGCGGTCCCGAGCAGGGCGGCGAAGCAGGCCGGGGAGTCGAACCGCGGGAGGCACAGCCAGTCCACCGACCCGTTCTTCCCGACCAGCGCCGCGGTGTGCCGGTCCCCGAGCAGGGCATAGTCCTCGATGGGCTGAGGCACGTGATCCGGAGACATGCGTGCCAAGGTAGCGGCATGACCCCGCCCGCCCCGGACGCACGCGCGCTACTGGAGGCGCTCGGCGAGTGGCACCTCACGCTGGCCACGGCGGAGTCCCTCACGGGCGGGATGCTCGGGGCGACGATCACCGCGGTGCCGGGCTCGTCGGCGGTGTACGTCGGCGGCGTGGTCGCCTATTCCGCGCGCGTGAAGATCGACCTGCTCGGGGTGCCCGCCGAGGTGATCGCCGCGCACGGGGTGGTCTCTCGGGAGTGCGCGCTCGCGATGGCCGAGGGAGTGCGGGCGCTGACCGGCGCCGACACGGCGCTGGCGACCACCGGGGTGGCCGGGCCGGGCGCCGAGGACGGCGTGCCCGCCGGGACGGTCTGGGTCGCGGCGGCGGCCGGGCCGGACGCGTGGGCGAACCGACTGGAGATCGAAGGCGACCGGGTCGTCGTCCGCGCGGCCACGTGCGTGTCCGCGCTGGCGCTGCTGACGGCGAAATTTCAGCCCTCGGCGTAGCGGCGCGCGGGAAGAACCAGGCATTGGGTAGCGTTGGCCACCAGCAAGCAGAAAGGACAGGCCATGGTGCTCTTCCGTCGGCTCCTCGGTGAGGTGCTCCGCAGGCAGCGCATGCTTCGTGGCCTGACCCTCCGCGAGGTCTCCGCCGAGGCCCGGGTGAGCCTGGGCTACATCTCCGAGATCGAGCGCGGACAGAAGGAGGCCTCCTCCGAGCTGCTCGCCTCGCTGTGCAGCGCGCTGGACGTGCCGCTCTCCGACGTGCTCCGCGAGGTCAGCGACGCCGTCGCGCTCGAGGAGGCCGCGCTCGAGCTGGCCGCCACGCCGATCAACCCGCTCACGGCGACCGCACCGCGCGGGCGCGACGTGGTCGCCTCCGCCGCCTGAGCCGTCCCGTCAGTGGGCCCCGGGGCCGGGCTGGCAGGCCGGGCACCAGTACGCCGCCCGCTCGCGCCCCTCGGGCCCCCGCATCTCGACCGCGACCGGCGTGCCGCAGCGCCGACATGCCTGCCGGTCGCGGCGGTAGACCCAGTGCCTCCGGCCGCGCCGCAGGTCGCCGGTCGTGGCCTGCTCGGGGTGTCGGGTGCCGTTCTGGAGCATCGCCCGGGCCCGGGCCAGCAGGCGTTCGGGCCGGGGGACCTTCCCGACCGGCGTGCCCGGGTGGACGCCGGTGACGAAGCACAGCTCGCTGGCGTAGATGTTGCCGATCCCCGCGACCACCCGCTGGTCGAGCAGCGTCTCGTGGACCGGTCGGGACGGGTCCGCCAGCAGCCGCCGGAGCGACTCGCCGGCGTCCCAGTCGGGCGCCAGCAGGTCCGGGCCGAGGTGCCCCACCGCATCGCCCTCGGCGCTCCGGGAGAGCAGCGCGACGACGCCGAGCGCGAAGCCGACCGCCTCGGTGTCCTCGGTGGCGAGCACCACCCTCGCCTCGTGGCCGGGGCGGCGCCAGCGGGCACCGCGCGGGTGGACGTGCCAGGCGCCCTCCATCTTCAGGTGCGTGTGTAGCGTGACCTCCTCCCCGATCCGGGTCAGCAGGTGCTTCCCGACCGAGCGGGTGCCCACCACCGTCTCCCCGACGAGGTCGCGGGTCGCCAGCCGGGGCACCCGAAAGTCCGCGACCTCCAGCACGCGGCCGGTGAGCGCCCGGTCCAGCTGCCGGGCCGCGCGCCAGACGGTGTCGCCCTCAGGCACGGATCCGCAGCCCCCGGGGCGTGGTGACGAAGCCGGCTGCCTGGAGGGCCTCGCGCAACGGCGTCGCCCCCGATCCGAGCAGCGGGGTGCCGTCGGCCCGTTCGACGGTCAGCCGGCCCAGCGCGCCGCGGCGTACGGCGTTGGCGAGGGCGCCGCAGGCCGGCCCGAGCCGCAGCGGGTCGTCGGAGAACGTGAGCAGCGTGCGGCCACCGCGCTCGACGTAGAGGACCGGTGCGCCGTCGACCAGCACCACCAGCGCGCCGGCCTTGCGTCCCGGCCGGTGGCCCACCGACTCCGGGGTCGCGGCCGGCCACGGGAGCGCGGCGCCGTAGGGGTTCGCCGGGTCGGTGGCCGCGAGCGCCACCGTCACGGGCTCGGCCCCCGCGGGCAGGTCCGTGAACGTGCGCAGCCGGTCGACCGCTCCCGTCGTGCCGAACTGGGCCGCCCCGAGACCGGAGACGAAGTAGCCGCGTCGGCAGCGGCCCGACTCCTCGAACGCGGAGAGCACGCGGTAGACGCCGGCGAAGCCACCGGGCACCCGCTCCGCCACGACGGCCCCGCGGGTCACCACGCCGTACCGCTCGAGCAGCGTCTCGGCGGTGGCGTGCGCGCGGCGCGTGGGGTCGGTGTCGCACGGCGGCAGCAGCGACCAGCGACCGACGGTCGTCGGGGGGCCGGTGCGGCGCGGCCCGGTCGGCGGTCGCCCGGGACGACCGGCCCGCACGCGGGGCGGGGTACGCCGGCTCCGGTGGGTGGTCGTGCCGGAGCCGGTGAGCGCCCGGAGCGGGGCCAGCGTGTCGTTGGTGACCCGGCCGGTCCAGACGAGATCCCACAGGGTGGTGGCCAGCTCCTCGTCGTCGGTGGCGCCGACCGCGTCGGCGAGCTGGCGGAAGAACCAGGCGCCGCCGGGCGCGAGCGCCTCGAGGACCGCCGAGTGCAGCTCGGCGCGCTCGAGCGGCTCCTCGCCCCCCGAGGCGGGCTCCGGCAGCGTCAGGGGGGCCTGGTCGGCGAGGTGGAGCGAGACCCAGCCGTCGGTGCCGGGCAGGCTGCCGTGGCCGGCCCAGACCACCTCCCCGGTCGCGGTCAGCTCGTCGAGCATGGCCGGGGCGTAGTCGTCGACCCGGGCCCGCAGCACCAGCGGCTCGAGCGCCGAGGTCGGCACCGGTGCGCCGGCCAGCTGCTCGACCGCCGACAGCACCCCGTCGATCCCGCGCAGCCGGCTGCGGACCCGGGTCACGCCCTGCCACGCGGGCAGGAACCGGCCGAGCGCCTCGGGCTCGACGGGCTCGATCTCGCGGCGCAACCGGGCCAGGGAGCGACGCCGTAGCCGGCGCAGCACGTCGGCGTCGCACCACTCGTCGCCGGCGCCGGCCGGCCGGAACTCGCCGGCCAGCACCCGCCCCTGCCCGCCGAGCCGCTCCAGGGTGTGCCGGACCACCGCGACCCCGAGGCCGAGCCGTTCGGCGACCTCGCCGGCGGTGAACGGGCCGTGGGTGCGGGCGAACCGCCCGACCAGGTCGCCCACCGGATCCTCGACGGGGTCGGTGAACGCGTCGGGGGTGCCTGGCGGGACGGGCACCCCCAGCCCGTCGCGGAGCCGGGCGACGTCCTCGATCACCGCCCACCGGGCCTGCCCGGCGATCCGGACCTCGACGATCCGCCGTTGCTCGGCGAGCCGGCCCAGCCAGCCCGCCGGGTCACCGTCGGGCAGGCAGCGGGCGGCGACCTCGTCGGCGGCCAGCGGCCCGAGCAGCCGGAGCAGGTCTGCCACGCCCTCGGCGTCGCGGGCCCGCCGGTCGGGCGCCAGCCGCTGCAGCTCGGCCTCCACCTCGGCCAGCACCTCGGGGTCCAGCAGCTCGCGCAGCTCCGCGCGTCCGAGCAGCTCCGCCAGCAGGCCCTGGTCGAGCTGGAGTGCGGCGGCGCGCCGCTCGGCGATGGGGGAGTCGCCCTCGTAGACGAACTGGGCGACGTACCCGAAGAGCAGGCTGCGGGCGTAGGGCGACGGCTGGTGCGTGGCCACGTCGACCACGCGCACCTCGCGCCGATCGATCCGCCGCATGAGCCCGAGCAGGCCGGGCAGGTCGTAGACGTCCTGCAGTACCTCGCGGACCGCCTCCAGGACGATCGGGAAGGACGGGTAGCGCGCCGCCACCTCCAGCAGCTGGGCGCTGCGCTGGCGCTGCTGCCAGAGCGGCGCCCGGCGGCCGGGATCGCGGCGGGGGAGCAGCAGCGCCCGGGCCGCGCACTCACGGAACCGGCTCGCGAACAGGGCCGAGCCGCCGACCTCGGCGGTCACGATCTCCTCGAGCTCGTCGGGGTCGAACGCGACCACCTCGCCGCCCGGCGGGTCCTGGTCGGTCTCGGGGATGCGGAGCACGATCCCGTCGTCGGAGGCGACCGCGGACGCCTCGACGCCGTACCGCTCGCGGAGCCGGGCGTTGATCGCGAGCGCCCAGGGGGCGTGGACCGGCGTGCCGAACGGCGAGTGCAGCACGATCCGCCAGTCGCCCAGCTCGTCGCGGAACCGCTCGACCAGCAGGGTGCGGTCGCTGGGCAGGACGTTCGTCGCCTCGACCTGCTCGGCCAGGTAGCCGACGAGGTTCGCCGCGGCCCAGTCGTCCAGTCCCTCGGCGCGGGCCCGTGCGACCGCCTCGTCGCGCGGCAGCCTCGCCAGGTCACGGGTGTAGGCGCCGATCGCCTCCCCGAGCTCCGCCGGGCGTCCGAGCGTGTCGCCCTTCCAGAACGGCAGTCGCCCCGGGACACCGGGGGCGGGGGTGACCAGCACCCGGTCGTGGGTGATGTCCTCGATCCGCCAGGAGGTCGCGCCGAGCGCGAACACGTCGCCCACCCGCGACTCGTAGACCATCTCCTCGTCGAGCTCCCCGACCCGTCGCCCCGTGCCGGAACCCGCGTCGCCCCCGGCCAGGAACACGCCGAACAGGCCCCGGTCGGGGATGGTCCCCCCGCTGGTGACCGCGAGCCGCTGGGCCCCCGGCCGCCCGGTGAGCTGCCCGGTGACCCGGTCCCACACGATCCGTGGGCGGAGCTCGGCGAACTCGTCGCTCGGGTAGCGGCCGCTGAGCAGGTCAA
>Ga0299913_10005135_pt1 | contig 11125 bp, 11 predicted proteins | sample RVTome_9_FD_201360 | JGI IMG/M metagenome (GOLD analysis project Ga0299913, IMG submission 201360) | Soil microbial communities from uranium-contaminated site in the Upper Colorado River Basin, Wyoming, United States - RVT155D38 (version 2) ... | reverse complement strand
CCTTGACGGTGAACGGGACGCCGTGCAGCGGCGGGAGCGCACCGCCGACGGCTGCCGTGTGGTCGGCGGCATCGGCGCCCTGCAGTGCCTGCTCGCCGAGGACGAGGGTGACGGCGTTCAGCTGCGGGTTGACCGCATCGATGCGGCGCAGGTGGGCCTCGACGACCTCCCGGCTGGACACCTGCTTCGTGCGGATCGCGGCGGCCAGCTCGGTCGCCCCCATTCGCCAGAGCTCGGCGGTGGTGGTGGTGCTCATCGTGGCGTCGTTTCCGCGGTGCGCTTCTCGGCGGTGAGCGGGACGACACCGCCGAGGTGGACGCGGGTGGTGTCGCCGTGTCGGCTGAACACGACCTTCACGGTGCCGAGGTCGTGGGCGGACAGGTCGATGCGGAACACGTAGGGGTCGTCGGGGTCGTCGGGGTGCAGGACGAAGCCGCGGAACACGGGGGGCAGCGGGCTGAGCGCGCGGAGCACGAGCTGCCCGTGTCGTACGCGCACCTGGGCGCCGGCGCCGACCAGGCCGAGCACCTGCGTGTCGCTGCGTTGCGCGATCGGCGTGTACCTGCCGCACAGCTCCGCCCACAGCTCGGCGTGGTGCGGCACGTCGGTGCGGATGCCGTCGGGAGGTGCGCCGATGACCTCGCCGAGCAGGCGTGACATCTCCGCGGCAAGCCAGACCACGGCGTTGCGCGCGCCGTTGGTGAACCCGAGCACGCCCACACCCTTGTCGGGCGCGAGGTACAGCTGGGCGTTGAAGCCCGGGAGGATTCCCTGGTGCTCGATCACCGGCTGGGCGCCGATCTCATCGCGGAAGAACCCCAGCCCGACGCCCGGGATGCGCGTGTCCGTCTGGTAGTGCGGCTGGAACATCAGCGCCAGGGTCTCGGGCTTGAGTACTGCGCCGCGCTCGCCTGTGCCGCCGCCGACGAGCGCGGCGACGTAGCGGGCCATGTCGGCAGGCGTCGAGTAGATGGACGACGCTGCCGATGTGACCCAGTTGCGGTCGGTCACCGCCCGCGGTCCGCGTCGGCTCAGCTTGTATCCGGTCGCCAGATGTGCACTGACGCGGTCGGATCGCAGCAGGTCGCTGTCGTCCATCGCCAGCGGCGCGAAGATGTGCTCGCGCAGGTACCGATCCAGCGGCTGACCGGTGACGTCCTCGATGATCTGGCCCACGGCGGCCAGCGAGTGGTCGGTGTAGTTGAACGTCGTGCCGGGTTCTGCGACAACGCGCAACGCGCCGCCGTAGAAGTCACCGAGGTCAGGCACGCGGGCGGTGAGGGGGACGCTCTCGCCGAACCAGCCGCTCAACAGCGCCTGGGCGGGATGGACCAGCTTGGGCACGCCGGCGGTGTGCGTGAGCAGATGACGCAGGGTGGGCTGCGGCCACCGGTCCTGTGCGCGAACCAGCCGGAAGGCGCGGAGGTAGTCGTTGGCGGGCGCGTCGAGGTCGACCAGTCCCTGCTCCCACAGCTGCATGACCGCGACGGCCGTGAACGTCTTGGTGATCGAGGCGATGCGGAACACGGTGTCGCGAGTGACCGGCCGGCGGCTGGGGATGTCGGCCAGGCCATGGGCGGCGAAGGATGCAGGCGCTCCCTGTCGCACGATTGCGACCGCAAGACCGACGGCTGGGCGGCGGTTGAGGATGTGGGCGAGCCGCGACTGCAGATCGAGCGTGTCGGCGGACATGGCGCCCCCTTTCGCAGCTCGGGGCCGGCAGGCAGCGACGGTGTCGACGGTCACATCTCAACCCTGCGCCGAGGCGCGGCCGCGTGCATGAGGCGTGGTACCCGACCGCGCGGGGGCGATTGGCCTGGTTGCTGCGGCGCCTTGGACGGACAGTGGGCTCGGAGGGCGAAGGACGATGGTGCTCGAGCGTGTGTCTGCCGACGACCGGCTGATCCTGTGGCCCGACGCGGTGTGGCCCCAGGACGTTGGCGCCCTGGCGATCCTCGACGCCGGGGACCTGCTCAGGGCGGACGGCAGCTTCCGGGTCGAAGCGGCGCGTGACGCCGTCGAGGCACGGCTGCACCTGCTCCCGCGGTTCCGCCAGGTTCTCTACGAGCCCGGCCGCGGGTTCGGCGGGCCGTTGTGGGTGGATTGTGCTGCCTTCGACATCCGCGACCATGTACACGCGGTCGCCGTTGGGCTCCCCGGCGACGAGGCGCAGCTGCTGGCGACGGTCGAAACGCTGCGCCGGCGCCGCCTGGATCGCTCACGGCCGCTGTGGGAGATGTGGTTCCTGCCAGGTCTGGCGGACCGCCGCGTGGGTCTGTTCGTCCGGTTGCACCACGTCGTCGCCGACGGCATCGCCGGCGTGGCCGCGGTCGCTGCGCTGCTGGATGTCGTGCCCGACGCCGTATCCCCGCAGCCGCACCCCTGGACGCCGGCGGCGCGACCGTCGCGGAGCCGGTTGTTCATCGACAACGTGCGCGTACGGGTCGGCGGCGTGGCGCGGGCGGTCTCGAGGGTCGCGCATCCTGTCGAGCAGGCCCGCCGTGTCGCGCAGGGGTGGCCCGCCGTGCGCGAGCTCGTGGCGGCCGAGCCGGGGCCGGTGACGAGTCTGGGCCGGCTGATCGGCAGGGGCCGCAACCTGGCGTTGGTGCGCAGCAGCCTTGGGGACATGAAGGCCATCGCGCATACGCACGACGCCACGATCAACGACGTGCTGTTGGCCGCCACGGCCGGTGGAGTGCGTCGGCTTCTGCAAAGCCGAGGCGAGTCTGTCGAGCACCTCGTCGTGCCGATCTACGTGCCGGTATCCCTGCGGCTCGAGCCCGGCGGAGCCCCGGAGGGCGGCAATTTCATCAGCCAGATGGTCATGCCGCTGCCCGTGGGCGAATCCGATCCCACTGCCCGGCTGCGACAGATCGGCCTGGAGTCGGCCACCCGCAAGGCGCTGCCCCGCGCAGCCCTTGGCGGAGTCTTCCGCAACAAGCTGATCGCCGGCGTGATGTTGAAGTTCATCGCCCGTCAGCGCGTCAACCTCGTCAGCGCGGACCTGCCGGGCCCGCCGGTTGCGCTGTACTTCGCTGGCGCGCAGGTGCGGGAGGTGTTCCCTCTGGTGAACCTTCTCGGCACCGTGTCATTGGGCGTCGCCGCGCTGTCCTACGCAGGGACGTTCAACATCATGGTGGTCGCCGACGCCGACGCCTACCCCGACCTCGAGGCGTTCGCGAACGGCGTTCGAGACGACCTCGGTGCGCTTGAGGCGACGGCACGCAGCGCGATCGGTTCCTGAGGCGAGATATGTCGGGAGGGCAGGCGGATGCTCCGGGGCGAACGGGTCGAGGAAAGCCCCGCCGCTGGTGTCGAATGGCGGCGCGGGGCGGTGCTGGCGGCAGCCGTGCTCGGTACGGCCCTTGCATATATGAGCGACGACATGCTCAACCTGGCCATCCCGTCGGTCGCCCACGATCTGCACGCCAGCACAACGGCGGTCCAGTGGATCCTCAACGCCTACTACGTCCCGTTGGTGGCGTTCGTGCTCGTTGCGGGCTCGCTCGGCGACGTCATCGGCCACCGGAGGGTGTTCACCGCAGGACTGCTGCTGTTCGGCAGCGGGGCCGTGCTGTGCGCGGCCGCGCCTGATGTCGCGCTGCTCATCGCGGGTCGGGCGCTGCAAGATGTCGCGGCGGCCATGCTGCTGGCCGCCGGGCTCGCGCTGGTCACCATCGCCAACCCCGGCGAGCGCCGAGACCGTGCGGTGCGGCAGTTCGTGGCTGCGACGGCCTCGGTGCCGGCCTGGGGCCGTTCATCAGCGGCGCGCTGGTCGACTGGCTGTCGTGGCGGTGGCTGTTCGTCGTCCCACTTGTGCTCCCCCTGGGCGCCCTGGCGATCACCCGGGCCATACCCGAGACGCCTCGGACCGCCGGGCGCCGTCCCGACGTGCGGGGCAGCGCGGCGGCCCTGCTCGCCCTGTCCGGCCTCAGCATCGTGCTCATCCTCGGTCTGGCGCCCGCAACCCCCGAGCTCGTGGCGGTCGCCGCGGTCGTCGGCGTCGCGGCGGGCAGCTGGTTCATCAGGATCGAGCACCACACACCAGACCCGCTGCTGCCGCCCGGCCTGCTCCGACGCCGCCCGTTCGTAGGCGCCAACGTCATCTGGCTGCTCGGCGCCATGACGTGCTGGGGCGCGGTGTTCTTCCTGGCCGTGCACCTGCAGGTCACTCTCGAGCTGCGACCCGTCACCGCCGGCATGCTGCTCACGCCGATCTACCTCGTGATGATGGCGGGCTCACCGGCGTCCGCGGCGTCCGCCGGACGCTTCGGCCGGCGCCGGGTCGTCGTGGCCGGCCTCGCGGTGTACGCCGGGGGTCTGTTGCTACTGAGCACCGTCGACGCCGCTGTGACGGTCCCCTGGGGAGTCCTCGCTCGGCTTGCCGTGTTCGCCGTCGGCATGGCGACGTTCACCGCGCCGCTGGCGGCCGCGGCCATGAGCGCGCTGGACGACGAGGACCAGGGGATCGCCTCGGGCGTCAACAACGCGATGGGCCAGCTGGCCAACCTGCTGGCGATCATCGTGCTGCCCGCCCTGGCCGGGCTCGCGGGAGCCAGCCGCTTCGCCGGTCCGGCGTTCATCGCGGCGTACCCGCGGGCCCTGCAGGCCGCCGCCGTCCTGGCCACCCTCGGCATCCCCGTCGCGTTGCTGACGCTGCCTCCGCGCGTCAGTGGGGCGCTACGGCCGGTTCGAGCCTCCCTGATCGTCCCGCGGCAAAGACGCCGACCGACCCTGGCGCAAGCGCCGTCGGACAGGCACGGTAGCGCTGCGGTAGGCGATGAAGCGCTGCGCGTGGATCTGGCCGCTGGCGTCGCGTCGAGCCACTGGGCGAACCCGGGCCGCCCCACCGTGGCGGAGCAAGCCCCGGAGCTACGACGGTCTCGACAACAAAGGTGTCCCGAGCGCGGGGGTACTTCGGCCACGCGGCCCTTGCTACGTACGACGCGGACGAGAGCTCGCCGCTCCGGACGCGTGAATGGCCGTTGCTGCGGATCGGGCGAGGTGTCGTCGTCCGGGGAGCGGGCGGCCGGGCCAGCGGTCGATGCTGGTTCTACTGGTACGCCGACGACCGTCCGCGCTGCTCTTTCCCTTGACGTTCGACGGAGGGTTCGCTTGCGGGATTCGTGACCTCGTCTGCGATCACCCGCTCGCGGCGACGCGACAGATGCGTCGCCCCGAACACGACCGCGATGATCGCCGCGAGCACGGCCTGCACCATGGCGTCGGACACGACATCCGCGGCCCGATCGGGCGCGAGCCCGCCGACCGTGTTCGACATGGCGTGGAAGACGACGACGATGAGCACGCTGCCGCGGGCGTTGTTGAACAGCCACGTGTACAGCACCGCCGCGGCCACGGTGGCGACGGACCAGGCGCCCAGCGGGTACTGCGACATGACGTTGCGGTTGTCCACCAGCAGGGGCAGGTGCCACAGCGCCCACAGCACACCGACGATCAGGCTGGCGGTCAGCGCGCTGTAGCGCGCCTGCAGCCTTGGCAGCGCGAATCCGCGCCAGCCGACCTCTTCCGGCACGGCCTGCAGCAGATACAACAGCAGGCTCGGCAGCAACGCCAGCCACGGCGCGCGCCGGACGGTGTCCGAACTCAGCGTGCCGCCCAGGCCGGCAGCGGCCAGCCAGACGGCGATCGGCGCGAACACCGCCACGACCCACCAGACGATCTTGACACGCCAACGCCACAGCGCGGCCAACAGCCGCTGATCGCCCGCCTCCCCGTGCAGGGCACGCATCACCACGACCGCCGCCACGCCCGGACCGAGCCCGCCGACGATGAACAGCACCGGGTTAGCGAAGATCGGGCTGGTGAACGGGGGCACGCCGTGCGACTGCGCCGCCGCCGGGAACCACGCCAGCCACGTGATCGCAAACGCCAGCACGTAGAAGGCCAGGACCGGATTGCCGGTCATCCACGCTCGAACAGGCGCCTTCATCGCCACGTCGCCTCCTTGCCCTCCCACGGTGTCAGGTCTCGCCGCTTCGCGCCGCACCTCGATCTGGCGGGCGCGCCCGATCGCCGCCGGTGTCCAGGTCAGCGCCCGAGTCCTGGCCGTCGAGGAGTCGCGTCACCGCCGACGCGTCCCACGGGGCCGTCTCGCGACGCAGCTCCGACGGCAGATCGTGCCCCTCGAGCCACGCCGCTGTCATGCGCAGGTGCAGGTCCGGTCGCCTGCCGATCCATCCGTGGCCCACCCCTGGGACGTACCGCGCCTCGGCGTCGGGCATGAGCGCGGCCATCGCGGCGTTCGACGCGCGCACCGGCGGTCTGGTCTCCGCTTCGCCGGCGACGAGTAGCGTGGGACAGTCCGCGGCGATCTCCGCGTGTGAGATCACGGTGTCGTTGGCGTCGGCGAATCCGTGCCGGAACGCGCGCGGCGACGCGGCCCGCAGATCCGCCCTGGCCGCGTCGTCCAGGCGGGCGGCACGGCCGACCGCGGCGATCACGGGTCTGGTGTGCAGGAACGGCGAGACCGCGGCCACAGCGAGCTTGAGCAGTCCGGTCCCGCGCCACGGCAGCACACCGCACCCGTCGATCACGACGCGGTCGAGCAGCTCGGGCCGCGTGGCCAGCAGCGTGTGCGCCACGGAGCCGCCCAACGACAGGCCGACGACGTGCGCCCGCCGAGCGGGGACCCGGTGCGCGATGAGATCTGCGACCAGCTCCGCCGTGGCGATCCGCGACCGCCACGGCACGCGGTTGCTACCGCCGAAGCCGGGCAGGTCGGGCGCCAGGCAGTGGTAGCCGGTCAGCCCTGCCATGTGCGATGTCCACATCCCGCCGCTGTTGCCCACACCATGCAGGAACACGATCGCGGGCGACCCCGGCGTGCCGGACTCGTGGACGTGGAGGTCGGTCACCTGCCCCAGCTGCGGCCTCGCATGCTTGTCCGCCATCGATCAATCCCTCCGCATCTGTTGCCGACGTGGTCACGACCATCCGTCGTGCCGGCTCAGGCACCGACCATCGACCGGGTCGGCCAGTCCAGCCAGACGATGGCAACGATCAGCGCGGCGTTGACCGCCTCGATGAACGCAAACCACCGGTGGAAGTACACGACCATCAGCCCGAACGAGACCGCCAGGCCGGCCACGGCGACCGTGCGCCACCACTCGGCATGTGCCCACAGTCCGCCCCCGCGCCCACGAGCAGCGCCGCAGCGGCGATCGCCCACGCCAGGGCCAAGCCGCGCTGCGTGCCCAGCAGCCAGGAGTGCGCCGCGTCGAACGGAGCGTCGGGAGGTGCCGGCATCGCCCACATCGCCAGGTGGACAGCGCCGTGCGCAATCAGAAACACGATGAACACCACCCGCCACATCGGCGCTCCTCTCCACCGGCGCCCACCATCCAGGCGTCGGGCTACGAACGGTCACGAACCTGATCTGGGTCTTACGAGTCCTCCCGAGTCGACCACCACCCACTGGTGCGCCACGCACCGACGCGTCCCATACGGCGCCTCGCCGTGACCAGCAGCCATCCCTCGAACCCCCCGAGCACGCTGAACACCACGCTGAACACCACCAGCTGCGCACGGACCGCGGGGTCGCTGCCCAGGCCCGCAGCGAGTGCGAACGGCGCGATCATCAGCATCGACGCCGACACGATCAACAGCATGACCAGCAGGCTGCCGGCCACCAGCGGGGCGGCGGGATGGCGCCGTCGGGTCATCCACGCTGCGGCGAACGACAGCGGGATGATCCACGCCAGGTCCAGAACCCAGGTGGGGTTGGGCAACTCGGCCAACCCCAGGTCTCTGGGCGCGACCCCGAAGGTTGCCGGCACGATGTCGCTCAGCCACAGCCCGGCGATCCCCACGCCCGCGACCGCCAGGAACCACGACGCGGCCCGATACGGTGCAGCCGCGAAGGCCGGCACCACCGCCCGCACGTCGACGCGCACCAACCCGTCGAGCATGGCGAACCCGGCCATCGCCAGCACGACGACGTACACCATGAACATCGGGTTGAACGGCGCGCCGATCGCCAGATGCGCGTAGCAGTACGTCAGCCACGTGAAGATCCCCACCGCCGTCACGTGCGAACGAAACGAGCCCGCGGCAGCGCGCCGGCCCGCCACCACCAGCAGCGGAAGCGTCACCAACGTGACCGCATCCTGCGCGCGCCACGTGGCCCTGGTCAGCGGCCGCACCAGCCGATACGCGTCATCGGTCACCAGCCCGTACACGGCCGCGACCGCGACCAGCGCGCTGAGCACGAGCAGATACCCGAGCGACAGCCAACGGGCAGGGCGCGCCGCGCCCGACGTGCGTGTGGTCGCTGGCCCGGGTGCGGTCGTCGTCATCGGGTCGTCACCTCCAGACTCACCGGCATGCTCTGCGACATCGCGCCACCTTCGTGGACGCGACGTCGTGGCTGCTCCACACGAGTGTCGACCGCATCGCCGCCCCCGGCAGTGCCGAACGACCCGCCTCGAGCGGGGACCGGTCGGGACTGTCGCCGTACTGGCCGGGGCCGTCTGCCCTGGCCGATCGGCTGACGGGTCGCCAATGTGGCAGCCACACGGTCGCGTCTGTGACGTGTGACAAGGAGGGTGGCCGTGGCATCCGTCTCCGAGGGCCTGCTGCTCACCGTCGCGCAGATCGCGGCCACACTGATCGGCTTGCTGCTGGTCGGCATGTTCTTCTACGTCGAGACCGGGTTCCGGCGACTGACCACCGTGCAGGTGGAGGCCGGCGCGTTCCTGCGGGCGACCACCAAGCTGGTGTTGTTGCTGTACGCGCTGGTGCTCGCGGTGTCGCTCGCGTTGGTCGCGTTCGAGGCGCTTGTGGTCACTGTGGTGTATGGGGTGTTGAGCGTGGCGGTGGTCATCGCGCTGGTCGAGATGACCGTGCGTGCCCGACGGCTGCCCAGGGCGGTGCGTCGGCGGCATGCGGCCGCCTGGCGGGTGTGGCCGCCGACCATCATCGTGTTGGCGGTGCCCGCACTCACCGGCGGCTGGCCGCTGGCCGCGCCAGCGTTGACCGACGCGGTGTTCCTCGTCGGTGCGCTTGCGTTCTTCCTCACCGGCGGCCTGCTGCTGTTCGCCTTCGATCTGGCCGGCGTCGAACGCCTCGCCGCCGAAGACCCCCAGCACAGCCGGTCGGTGAGCACCGCTGCCCGCACGCGGGCAGGAAACATCCAACCTGAGGGGAGGCGCGATGTGGACGTTCACTAACCTGTTGGCGCTCGGCCTGTTCCTGTCCGGCACGACCTTCTTGTGGATGACACCAGCCATGGCCGGCACGACACCGCCGCCGACCGGAACGGCGTGGACCCTGACAACCCTGTTGTCCTTCGCCGCGGTGATCGGCTTCACGGTCGCGGCGTGGGCGGTGTACAGGCAGTACTCGTGGTGGGACACGGCGGCACTCGTGTCCGGCATCGTCGGGCTGGTCGCCGTCGTCCCGTTCACCGTCGGGCAGAGCCGACTCGACGTCGGGTTCGGCGACCTGGGCGTGCAGATCAACCTGTGGCTGCACATCGTGGGCAGCGCGGCAGTGACCGCGATCGTGCTGCTGCCTGCTGCATGACTGGGTCACACGACGGCTATGACGACCTGCCGACTGGCCCGGGATCGATCAGCTCCGCGGCACGCCCGCACGCGGAGGCCAGCGCGCGTGACCGCTCGAGTGACCGGAAGCGATGAGGACCGGGTATTGGGCGCGGCAACGTGCACCAGCACCGCGCGAATGCTCCCCGCGGTCGTGGTCGGTCAAGACGCCGGGTGAGACACTGGCACTGATCGCGAGGTCTCGGCTCGGTGTTTGATGCTGAGCAGGCACTTGCGCATCAGCGGGAAGTCCGCCACCTCGAACAGCAGCAACCAGGCCAGGGTGCTGGGGTGACGCCACGACGGGCGCGACCGTACCCGCGTGATCAGCCGGGTGCTGCCGTCCGGCGTCGGATCCAGCGACCATGCCCAGGTCGTCAACTGGTTGGTGTCCGCCCACAGGATCCACCGGTGCGGTTCGAACGCCGTGACTCGCATGCCCGCGTCCTCACCTGGCCCCATGGGAACGAGGTCGCCCACCGCGATGTGCTGCAACTCGGGGATGATGCGGTCCGCGCTGCGGCGGCCGAGGTTGTCGAGAACGTCGTAGGCGTACCACCCGGCGCGCCCGAACCCGATCTGGACGATCCACGGCCAGATCGCCTCCGCACGGGCGTGGACGGTGACCGCCCGGGTGGCGTTGAACGTCGGAGCAGTGACAATTCCGTCACCCGGCATGCTGCCAGTGGCCTCCTCGGGTGTGGCTCCCCACCGCAGGTGCCAGGGCCGATACAGGCTCACCCAGCCGACACCGGCCGCGATGACACCAAGCGCGACACGACCGACTGTCACCATGCCCGCCACCCTGTCGCCGTCGCCGCTGGCCATGCCGCCGCGTCACATCGGCTGCCACGACGAATCCTACGCACTGACGTCCGTGGCGGTCGACCGCTGAGCGCGGTCCCTCTCGCGCTCGCGATGCCTGGGTCGACAACTTGCGAGTGGCAGTCGTCGCGGGGGTCATCGGCTCGCATGTCAGCGTGATCTAGCGCTCGATGTCGGCTGGTACCACGAGGAGCGGACGACAAGTGCCGTAGCGACGGCGATCCTCGGGGGCTTCTCGCCGGGCTGCTGTTCTTCGTCGCAGGGCTGTTCACACCTCCTGCGTTCGGCCGCAAGGGCGCACGGCGCGTCGTCATCGACCGGTTGTGGCGTCTGGGCATCCCGACGGCCGCCTACCTGTTCGGGTCAACCCGGCGATGAACTTCTTCGGTGATCGCGCGATGGGGCAGGGGGAGACGGTCGCGGAGTACTTCCGCCTCACCTATTGGGATGACGTCGAGTTCGGTGTGGCGTGGTTCATGGCCGCCTTGTTGGCGTTCTCGGTTGTCTATGGCGCGTGGCGGTCACGACATCCGGCACCCACCGGACACATGGCTTCCCTCGGCCGTGGCGACCTGGCGAGGGTGGCGGCGTCATCGCTGTGGCGTCGTTGTCGTGCGGCTGCAGTTCCCGGTCCTGTCGGGGGACGTGGCGTGGACGCTGAACCTGTGGGAGTACCCCCAGATGATCGCGCTGTTCGCGCTGGGGGTGCCCGCCAGGGAGCGCGGTTGGCTGTC
>Ga0299913_10005133_pt1 | contig 11127 bp, 13 predicted proteins | sample RVTome_9_FD_201360 | JGI IMG/M metagenome (GOLD analysis project Ga0299913, IMG submission 201360) | Soil microbial communities from uranium-contaminated site in the Upper Colorado River Basin, Wyoming, United States - RVT155D38 (version 2) ... | reverse complement strand
ACGTGAACGGTCGCGTGATCCTGTACGCGGACCGGATCACCGACTCGATGCGGCGCATGATGGACGAGACCGATCGCCGGCGTGCGCTCCAGAGGGCGCACAACGAGCAGCACGGGATCGTCCCCGAGACCGTGTTCAAGACGCGCGAGCAGATCATGATGAGCACCTCGGTGGCCGACACGCGGGGCGGCGGTCCGCAGAGGGCGCGCGTGGTTCGCGAGCGGGCCACCGGCCTGGCCGGCGAGATCGAGCGTGAAGCGCTGGCGCTCTCGCTCGAGGCGGAGATGAAGGCCGCCGCCGAGCGGCTCGACTTCCAGGCCGCCGCCCTCCTGCGCGATCAGTTGTTCGAGCTGCGTGGCGCGGACCCGCGTCGCCGTGCGGCGACGACGCTGCGCGGGCGCATCGGGCTCGACGAGGGGTGAACGCCGCGCCGCCGGCGGACTGGAGCGCCCAGTCGCGCGGCGCAGTCGAGACGGCGGCCATCGGTGCGACGCTGGGCCGGACGGCTCCCGACGGGAGCGTGATCCTGGTCGCGGGCCCGCTCGGGGCCGGCAAGACCACGCTCGCGCAGGGCGTCGCGGCGGGGTGCGGGGTCACCGATCCCGTCACCAGCCCGACGTACAACCTGATCCTCCACTATCGCGGCCGGCGTCCCTTCACGCACGTCGACCTGTATCGGCTCGAGGACGCGTCTCAGCTCGCGAGCCTGGATGTCGACGAGCTACTGTGCGGGGGTGGCGTGACCTGCATCGAGTGGCCCGCGCTCGTCGAGCCGCACGTCGCGGCGCCCTGGGCGCGGGTGCGGATCTCGCCCGAGGGGGGCCCGGCCGGCCCGCGGCGACTGGACCTGGCGTTCGTCGGCGAGGGCTGGGAGGGGACCCGATCGGCGCTCGCCGCGCTCGAGTCCGGGGCCGGGTGACGGCGCGCGCCGGCCGCGACGGGCAAGGGACGCTCCGGCATGTGCTCGCGATCGACACCGCGACCGGGGCAGGCGCGGTCGCGCTGCGCGCGGGCGAGGAGACCCGGGCGCGCCCGCTCGAATGGCGTGGATCGTTCCGCCAGGCACCACCCGCCATCGAGGGGCTCCTGGCCGAGGCCGGCATCCGCCTGACCGAGCTGGACGCCATCGTGGTGCCGGCCGGGCCGGGCTCGTTCACCGGTCTTCGCGTCGGGGCGGCCCTCGCGCTGGGGCTCGCCCGGATCGCGGCGGTGCCGCTCCACGCCGTGCCGACGCTGGCCGGCGTGGCGGAGGCGGGAGCCCCGCCCGGAGCGGTCCGCGTCTGCGCCACGCTCGACGCCCGGCGGGGGCGGCGCTACGCCGCGATCTACGCGCGCGAGGGAGCGGCACGCTGGGAGCTCCTGGCGGGGCCCGTCGACGGGACTCCGTCCGAGATCGCGGCGCTGGCCGCCGGCGCCCCGGAGATCGGGGCCCCGGCGACGTCCGGGGCCTCGACGGGGATCGCCGCCGCGATCGCGCGCCTGGCTGCGGCGGACCCCGGGCGCTACGCGCTCCCGGAGCCCGCGGCGCTCGAGCTCGTGTACGCCCGCCCGGGCGTGGATGGTCCGTGAGCGCGCGCCCGGCACCCACGGCTCCGGGCGAGCCGGCGATCGAGTTCCGTCCCTGCCGCGAGGGCGACCTCGACGCCGTCGGCGCGATCGAGCGCGCGACGTTCCCGGAGCCCTGGACGCGCGACCAGTTCTCGGCGCTCCTCGCCCACCCCGCGGGCATCGGCTGGGTGGCGGAGATCCACCCCGGCGAGACGACCGGCTACGCGATCGGATGGGTGGCCGCCGACGAGGCCGAGCTCGCCGACCTGGCCGTCGCGCCGCCAGCGCGGGGACGGGGGATCGGGTCGGGGCTCGTGCGCACATTCGCGCGCGAGGCGGGCGTCCGCGGCGCGCGGCGACTGTACCTCGAGGTGCGGGCCTCGAACGAGGGCGCGCAGCGCTTCTACGCGCGGCTGGGATTCGACGTTGTGGGCCGACGGGTCGGCTACTACCGCCATCCGCGCGAGGACGCGCTGGTCATGCGCGCGGAGCTTCCGCTCGCAGGCGGCGGCGTCTCGGGGGAGCGCGGTTGACCGCCTCCGGACCGCCGGGTAGCCTTAGCCCGCCATGAGCTGGTTCAAGCGCGACCGCAAGAAGATCGAGACCACCGAAAAGAAGGAGATCCCGGGCGACCTGTGGCAGAAATGCCCGTCGTGCGGGGACATCCTGTATCGCCGCGACCTCGCGCAACGCGCCTGGGTGTGCTCGAAGTGCGGGCACCATTTTCGGGTCGCCGCCGACGACTATCTCGAGATCCTGCTCGACGACGGAACCTTCGAGGAGCACGATGCGGACCTCGAGAGCGTGGACGCCTTGGAGTTCGTCGACACGCGGCCCTACGTGGAGCGGCTCGAGCAGTACCGCCAGCGGACGGGGCGCAACGACGCGATCGTCTGCGGGATCGGGGCCATCGACGGGCTCGAGGTCTCGATCGGCGTGATGGACTTCAACTTCATGGGCGGCAGCATGGGATCGGTCGTGGGGGAGAAGGTGGCGCGCGCGATCGAGCGCGCGCTGGCGCGAGAGATCCCGCTGGTCCTCGTCTCGGCGAGCGGTGGGGCCCGCATGCAGGAGGGAGTCCTGTCCCTGATGCAGATGGCGAAGACCAGCGCCCTCCTGGCCGCGCTCGATCGGCAGCGCCTTCCGTTCGTAGCCCTCGACACGGACCCCACCACCGGAGGGGTCACGGCCTCCTACGCGATGCTCGGCGACGTCGTGTATGCGGAGCCCAAGGCGCAGATCGGGTTCGCCGGTCCGCGCGTGATCAAGCAGACGATCGGACAGGACCTGCCCGACGAGTTCCAGACCGCGGAGTTCGTGCTGCAGCACGGGTTCGTCGATGCGGTCGTGCCGCGCCGGCGCCTGAAGCGGGTCGTATCGGGCACCCTGCGCTGGATGCTGGGGCGGGAGGCCCTGCCGGAAGAGTCGTGAGCGACTACGCCAGCGCGCTGTCGGCGCTCTACCGCCTGGAGGCGTTCGGCATGCGGCTGGGCCTCGACAACGTCGCCGCGTACTGCGCCGCGGCCGGGCACCCGGAGCGCGCCTGGCCCGCGTTCCACGTGGCGGGCACCAACGGCAAGGGCACGACCGCCGCCTGTCTCGCGGCCCTGGCCCGGGCTCACGGCCTGCGGACCGGCCTCTACACCTCCCCGCACCTGGTCGAGTTCCGGGAGCGGATCCGGATCGACGGCCGCGCCATCCCGCGCGCGGCGCTCGTCGACGCCTGGCGCCGGGTCGGTCCGTTCGCCGAGGCCCGCGCGCTGACCTTCTTCGAGGCCGGCACGCTGATCGCGTTCGAGTGGTTCGCCGCCAGTCGCGTCGACCTGGCCGTGATCGAGGTCGGGCTCGGCGGGCGGCTGGACGCGACGAACGTCGTGCGGCCGGAGCTCTCGATCGTCACGAACGTGGCCTTCGATCACGAGCGGCATCTGGGTTCCGACATCGCGTCGATCGCGCGCGAGAAGGCGGGGATCTTCAAGCCCGGGGTGCCCGCCCTCGTCGGCGACCCGGGCGCGCCAGAGACGCGCGCCGCGCTGGCCGCGACGGCTCTCGCGCGCGGGGCGCCGCTGGCCTGGCTGGAAGACGAGGCGCGCTGGCGGATCCGGTCGGAGGACGCCGCCGGAACCGGGTTCGAGTACGAGTCCGCGGCCGGCCGCCTGGAGGCGCTCCGGATCCCGCTCGCGGGCGCGCATTTCGTGGCCGACGCGGCGCTCGCGCTCCGCGGCTGGGAGCGCGCCCGGGGGCCCATCCGGCTGTCCCTGGCCCGCGCCGCCTTGGCCGCGTGCGCGCCGGCGGGCCGCATGGAGCGCCGCGCGGCAGGCGATGCGCCGGTCCTCCTCGACGTGGCCCACAACCCCGCGGCCGTCGAGCGCCTGGTTGACACGCTCGCCCGCGTGGCGCCCGCGCGGTGGACGTTCGTGGCCGGGTTCCTGGCGGACAAGCGCTGGGAGTCGATGCTCGACGCGCTCTGCGCGCTCGCCCCGCGCGGGAGGCTCTGCGACCTCGCGAGCGCGAGTCCCGGGCGCAGGCTCTCGGCGGCGGACGCGGCCCCGGCGCTCGCATCCCGGCCGGGCGTGGCGTGGTCGGCGGGGGTCCCCCAGGCGCTGGCGGCGGCGCGCGCCGACGTGGCCGTGGGCATGGCCGACGCGATCCTCATCACGGGCTCCTTCCACACGGTGGGCGAGGCGCTCGTCGCCCTCGGGATCGCCGCCGCCGATCGCCCCTACGATCCGGCGCCCCGCGAGCGTCCGCTCGCGACCGCGGCTCCGGGAGACGCGCGGTGAGCCGGATCGACCCGCTCAAGGGGATGCGCGACTTCTATCCCCAGGAGATGCGCGTCCGGCGCTGGATCGAGGATCGCTGGCGCGAGACCGCGCTACGGTTCGGATTCGAGGAGTACGACGCCCCGGTCCTCGAGCCGCTCGAGCTCTACATCCGGAAGTCCGGCGAGGAGATCGTCGAGCAGCTGTACGCGTTCGAGGACAAGGGCGGACGGCAGGTGGCGCTCAGACCCGAGATGACGCCGTCGCTGGCGCGGATGATTGCCGCGCGGAGCCAGGGCCTCCCCAAGCCGATCAAGTGGTTCTCGATCCCGCGACTGTTCCGCTACGAGCGGCCGCAGCGGGGCCGGTTCCGCGAGTTCTGGCAGCTGAACCTGGACATCGTCGGGATCGAGGGCGTCGAGGCCGACGCCGAGATCATGGCCGCGGGGGTCGAGGTGCTGCGCGCCTGCGGGCTGGGCGCGGAGGACTTCGTCGTCCGGTATTCGGATCGTCGACTCCTCGAAGCCGTGATGCAGGGCCTCGATCTCCCGGCCGGGCGGCGCCCCGCCGCCTACGCGGGCCTGGACAAGCTCCTGCGGGGCGGTCCCGAGGCGGCGCGGGCCGAGCTCGAGAAGGCCGGCTTCGAGCCCACGGTGTCGGAGGCGCTCGTGAGCGCGGTCTCGCGCCGGGACCTGGCGGGTCTGGCCGAAGATCTCGCCGGTCGCGGCGTCCGGCCGGAGGTCGAGCTCGAGCGCCTCGAGCGCCTCGCCGGATATCTCGACGCGCACGGCGTGGGTGCGTTCTGCGAGTTCGATGCGGCGATCGTCCGCGGGCTCGCGTACTACACCGGCATCGTGTTCGAGATGTACGACCGGCGGGGCGAGCTGCGAGCGCTGTGCGGGGGGGGGCGGTTCGACGATCTCTTGGGCGCCGCTGGAGGCGAGGACCTGCCGGCGGTCGGCTTCGGCCTGGGCGAGGCGGTCCTGCTCGAGCTGCTCGCGGAGCGAGGGCGCTCCCCGCTCCCGGCCGCGAACTGCGACCTGTCGGTGATCCCCGTCTCCGCCGCCGACCGGCCCGCCGCGATCCGGGTCGCCACCCGGTTGCGCGCGGAGGGCTTCCGCGTCGACCTCGCGCTCAAGGACCAGGCGCTGGGGAAGGCGCTCAAGCGCGCTGCGCAGTCGGGGGTCGGGGCGGCGGTGGTGATCGGCGCGGCCGAGCGCGACGCCGGCGCGCTCACGGTCCGGGACCTGGCGAGCGGGGAGGAGCGCTCGCTGGATGCTGACGCCCTGGTAGCATGGCTGGCCGAGCGGAGCACAGGATGAGGGTCGGGCTGATCAGCGACTCGCACGATCACGTCATCCGCATCCGCGAGGCGACGTCGATCCTCAACCGCGCCGGCGTCCAGATCGTGCTGCACGCGGGCGATTACTGCTCGCCGTTCGCGGTTCGCGAGCTGGCCCGGCTCGAGACGCCGCTGCACGGAATCCTAGGGAACAACGACGGCGACGTCTTCCAGATCCAACGCGCGTTCGCCGAGATCGGCGCGCGGCTGGAGAGCCAGTGGTGGGAGACCGAGCTGGCGGGCAGACGCGCGCTCGTCATGCACGAGCCGCGCGGCGTCGTCGACGTCGCGGCCGCCGGGGAGTACGAGCTGATCGTCTTCGGCCATACCCACGAGCGGGACGAGCGGCGCATCGGCGACACGCTGGTCGTGAACCCGGGCGAGGTCTGCGGCTGGCTGACCGGAATCGGATCGCTGGCCATCTACGACACCGACGAGCACGAGGTGACGTTCCATGCGTTCTGAAGCGACCCTCGCCGACCCGGGTCCGGCGTCCGTGGCCGCCCAGCGACAGCCCGGACAGTGGATCCTGGTCCTCGATTTCGGCAGCCAGTTCACGCAGCTGATCGCGCGGCGGATCCGCGAGCTGCGCGTCTACTGCGAGATCCACCCGTTCGACCTCGACCCGGCCACGATCCGGGAGTGGCGGCCGGCGGGGATCATCCTCAGCGGCGGCCCGATGAGCGTCCACGAGGCAGGCGCCCCGCATCCGGCGCCCGCGCTGTTCGACCTGCCGGAGCCGATCCTGGGAATCTGCTACGGGATGCAGCTCCTCGCGCTGGTCGAGGGCGGCGAGGTGCGCCAGGGACATTCTCGCGAGTACGGGCGCGCGCCGCTCGTGATCGAGAACCCTGTCGGGCCCTTCAGCGGCTTCGCGGAGGGCGAGCAGATCTCGGTATGGATGAGCCATGGCGACTCGATCCATTCCGTTCCCCATCGCTACGTGCGCTACGGCGTCTCGACGGACGGGGCGATCGCCGCCTTCGGCAACCCCGAGACGCGTCGCTTCGGCGTGCAGTTCCATCCCGAGGTCGCGCACACCGAGCGCGGCGAGGAGATGCTCGCGAACTTCGTGTTCGACGTCTGCGGCTGCGAGCCGACCTGGACGATGGCCTCGTTCATCGACCGCGCGGTGGCGGCGGTGCAGGCCCGCATCGGCGCTGGGCGCGCCGTCTGCGGACTGTCGGGGGGCGTGGATTCGGCCGTCGCGGCCGCGCTGGTGCACCGCGCGATCGGCGACCGGCTCACGTGCATCTTCGTCGACACCGGCGTGCTTCGGAAGGGCGAGCGCGAGCAGGTCGAGCGCACGTTCCGCGAGCACCTCCACTATCGACTCGAGGTGGTCGACGCGACCGATCGCTTCCTGGACGACCTCGCGGGAGTCGTCGATCCTGAGGAGAAGCGGCGGCGCATCGGGCATCGCTTCGTGCGGGTGTTCGAGGAGGCGGCCGGAGCGCTGGGGGACGTCGACTTCCTGGTCCAGGGGACGCTGTATCCGGACGTCATCGAGTCGCTGTCGGTGCGTGGCCCGTCGGCCACCATCAAGACGCATCACAACGTGGGCGGCCTGCCGGAGGAGATGCGGCTGACCGTGGTCGAACCGCTGCGCGAGCTGTTCAAGGACGAAGTCCGGCAAGTGGGCCGCGAGCTGGGCCTGCCCGAGGAGATCCTCGAGCGCCATCCGTTTCCGGGCCCGGGTCTCGCGATCCGGGTCCTCGGCGAGGTGACGCGCGAGCGGCTGGACGTGCTGCGCGAGGTCGACGCCATCTACCTGCAGGAGATCCGCGCGGCCGGGCTCTACGAGAGCATCTGGCAGGCGTTCGCGGTGCTCCTGCCGGTGCGATCGGTGGGAGTCATGGGGGACGCGCGCACGTACGAGAGCGTGGTAGCGCTGCGGGCGGTCACCTCGCGCGACGGGATGACCGCCGACTGGTACCCCTTTCCCTACGAGGTGCTGGGACGCATCTCGAACCGGATCATCAATCAAGTGCGCGGCGTGAACCGGGTCACCTACGACGTCTCGAGCAAGCCGCCGGCGACGATCGAGTGGGAGTGACGCAGCCCCGCGCTCAGGGCGCGGAGGGCGCCGAGTCCGCCGCGGCCGGGCCGCCGATCAGCGAGTCCAGGTTCGTGACGGCCTGACCCGTCGGGTAGAGCGAGTCCAGCCGGGCCTCGACGCGGGCGTACGCGCGCGTCATCAGGTCGTCGTTCTGGCCGTGGACCTGGACGAAGGTCCGGAGGTCCCCCTCGGAGATCCCGTGCGCCCCGAGGATCTCGGCCGCGCGCGCGCGGTACGCGAGGCTGTCGGGCAGGATCTCGATCCGGGCCACGACCAGGTCCGACATCGCGCTCGCGAACGTGCCGGCGTCGATCGTCGGCCGATCGGGCGCCGGCGGCGGCAGCTCCTCGCTGCAGGCGGCGGCGAGGGCCGCGAGCAGGACGATCGTCCGGAGTGATGGCATCGGCATGGCGGGCAGAAGATGCGGGCCGTCCTCGTCGCTCGCCACGGGTGGCCGCCCCGCGAGCCGTTTCTATCTTGCGGCAATGCGGATCCGCTGGACGCTGCTCGCTCTCGGCCTGTCCTTCCTCCCGCGGCCGGTCGCCGCCCAGGGGACGGCCGACCAGGTCCTCGAGCCCGGCCTCGCCGCGAACGAAGCGGCGCTGTTCCATGTCGCGGTGGAGGCCCGGCGACAGGGCGACGATCGGATGGCCGCGGTGCTCCTCGAGCGGGTGGTGCGGCTGGATCCGGAAGCCGTGCTGCCGCGGCTCGAGTGGGCCGAGGCGCTGCTCGTCCTCCGGGAGCCGGCTCTCGTCGAGGCCCTCCTGCTCCCCGTCGCCGAGCGGGTGGCAGCCGAGTCGGTGACGCATCCCCGGGCGGCGGCCCGGTTCTTCCGGCTGCGCGGCACGGCGGCGGCGCGCCTGGGGCGGGGCGCCGACGCGCTGGATCTCTACGAGCGCGCGATCGAATTCTCGCCGACCGACCTGGGGCTCCGCTCGCTGGTCGTCTCCATGTACCGTGCGCGCGGCGATCGCGCCGCGGCCGCCGGGCATCTCGTGGCCGCCGCCGCGCTGCGGCCGGACGACCCCGACCTGCGGATCGAGGCCGGCCGCGCGCTCCTCGGGGTCGACCGCTTCGACGAGGCCGAGCTCGAGTTCCGGGACGCCCTGCGGATCGATCTGTGGGCGGTTCGCGCGTGGCAGGGCCTGGGCGAGTCGCTCGCCGGTCAGGAACGGTGGGGAGATGCTGAGGAGGTCTATCGAGGCGGCATCCAGCTGGCGCCCGAATCGGTCCAGCTGCACGAGCTGCTGGGCGACGCGCTCCTGGCCGCCGGCCGGACGAAGGAAGCGGTCGTCTGGTACACGCGAGCCTCGGCGCTGCCCGGGGCCGACGCCCTGGCGCTGGAACGGAAGATCGAGCAGGCTCGGGCGCGGCTCGGTCCGTGACCGCGCGCGGAGGTCGGTGCGTGCCCGTCCTGGCGTTGGCCGCGTCCCTGGGCTGCGCGGCGTCGCTCCCGCGCGAGGCCGAGCGGGCGGCGGAGAGCGGAACCGAGATCGCGCCGCTGGTCGCCGGACTCGCGCGGCTCCACGCGGCCATCGACCGCACGAAGCGCATCTTCGATGTCGAGCTGGTCGAGGGTCGACGGCGGTTCCGCGGCGAGGGAGCGCTCTCGTACCGCGCCCGCCCGCGCGCCGCGCGGGGAGACGTGTTCGGACCGCAGTCGACCCCGGTCCTCCACTTCGCCCTGTTCGGGGACACGCTCACCGTGGTCCTGCCCCGCGAGGGGGAGGTCCTGACGGGACGCATCGGGGACCAGCGCTTCGCCGCGCTCAGCGGGGAGCGGGCGCTCGTCTCCCCGGAGGTGTTGGGAGCCCTCCTCGGAGCCTACGACGTCGAGGCCTGGGTCGAACGCGCGGATCGCGTGGCGGCCGGGACCGACGATGGTCGCGGGACGCTGTACATTTGGGAGGCCGGCGTGCTGCACGCCCTGACGCTTCGCGCCGGTCGTCTGGTGGAATACCGGCAGGCGCGGAACGGGACGCTCGCGTATCGCGTGACGTTCGAGGATTTCGAGCCGGTCGACGAGAGGGAGAGCCCGCGCCGCGTGGTCGTCCGTGATCATGTGCGCAATCGCTGGCTGGTCCTCGATGTCACACGCGAGCACGAGGAGGTCGCGGATGCGGCGTTCATACCGCTCCCGTAGCAGAGCCCGGACCCGGGCATGGGCGCTGGCCGCCCTGGCGCTCGCCGGCGCCCTCGCCTGCGGCTACTCCTTCCGCTCTCCCGTCCCCCCGCATCTCGACACCGTCTACGTTCTCACGTTCGAGAACGAGACCCGCGAGTTCCAGCTGACCCAGCAGCTCACCGAGCGCGTCATCGGCGAGTTCCTGAACGAGTCTCGCCTGCGGCTGGTGGGCGACGAGGAGGACGCGGATCTGGTCGTCGTCGGCACGGTCAAGGCCTACGAGGAGGAAGCGCTCTCCTATGACCCGCGCCAGGGAGCCAACCCCGACGTGTTCAGTCGGCGTGTCCTGCTGACTGTGGATGTCCGGCTCGAGGATCACGTCCGCGACGAGACCCTGTGGGAGAACGCCTCCCTGCGGCAGTGGGGAGAGTTCAGCGAGGAGCAGGGAGAGTCCCGGGAGGACGGGATCGCCCGCGCCGTGGACAAAATCGCCGAAGAGCTCCTGCGCCACGTGGTGGAGGAGTTCTGAGCCCCGGGGAGCGTCCCACGTGATCCGCGCCCTGACCTGGATGGCGGTGCTGGGAGCCGGGATCTACATTGCCAGCCGGTATGCCGGGCCGCAGATTCGGGCCTGGCGATTCGAGGACGCGATGTCCCAGACCGCCCGCTTCGCCGAGACCACCGGCGATCGCGAGATGCGTCGCGCGCTACTCGATACCGCCGAAGATCTCCACGTTCCCCTATCCTCCAGTCGGCTGCGGATCGAGCAGGATCGCGACGGCCGGACCCTCATCTCTGCATCCTGGGAGGAGATCGTCAGCCTGGAGCTGTGGAAGCTGGGGCAGCGTGTGGATACGCTCCATTACGCGTACGAGGTACGCGCCGAGTCGGAAGGACGAATGCCTTGAGTCCGCTGCTCGAAAAGAAGGTCCTGGTCCTGAACCAGAACTACGAGCCGCTCACCGTGTGCCACGCGCAACGCGCGGTCGTCCTGGTCGTGCTGGGAAAGGCGGAGATCGTCGAGCGCTACGACGGCACGGTCCGCTCGGTGTCGCGGGCCGTGCCGCTGCCGTCCGTGGTGCGACTGAGCATGTACATCCGCGCGCCGCGCCAGCCCGTCGCGCTCACCCGGCGCAACGTCCTGAAGCGGGACGGATACCGATGCCAGTACTGCGCCACGCGCCGCGGGCCGATGACCACCGACCACGTCGTCCCGCGCTCGCTAGGCGGCCGGGACAGCTGGACGAACCTGGTCTGCGCCTGCATCCGTTGCAACAACCGCAAAGGCAGC
>Ga0299913_10005132_pt1 | contig 11127 bp, 13 predicted proteins | sample RVTome_9_FD_201360 | JGI IMG/M metagenome (GOLD analysis project Ga0299913, IMG submission 201360) | Soil microbial communities from uranium-contaminated site in the Upper Colorado River Basin, Wyoming, United States - RVT155D38 (version 2) ... | reverse complement strand
CACCGAAAGACCCTTCACCGGCAAGTACTGGGACTCCAAGTCCAGGGGTGTCTACCGCTGTGCCGGATGTGGGGAGAAGCTGTTCTCCTCAGACACCAAGTACGAAAGTCACAGCGGCTGGCCCAGCTTCTTCAAGCCACTGGCTGACCAAGCCGTCGACGAGGAAGACGACCGCTCCTTCGGGATGGTTCGCACCGAGGTCAAGTGTGCCAATTGTGGCGGGCATCTCGGGCATGTCTTCGACGACGGTCCCAACCCCACCGGGCTTCGCTACTGCGTGAACTCCGCCTCCCTGGAGCTGGAAGAAGATGGTTCCTAATGCTGTAGGGACCGGATATGGTCCCTACAGCGTCTGATAACGGTCCGAGGAGTCAGAAGTTCTCGTTTGGTGCCGACCTGACCTCTTCGATGACGCCGACCATGGCGTCGTCGTGGCTTGTCTTCGGCAACGATGAGATCCGGATCCGGCGTTCGATCATCCCATCGGAAACCAGTGGCGAGATCTCAAGGTCACGAACGAAACCGAGTACTGCTTCGTTATCGGCTCTCGCCTCGAAACAGAACTCCGTGATCCCGTCGGTGCGGGCCACAGCCGTGAGAGCCTCGAAGAGAGCGCGGCCCACTCCACGACGCTGCACGGCATCGAGCACGGTGATGGCCACCTCGGCGCAACTCTTGTCCTCTTCCACGATGTACCGCCCAACTCCGGCGACCACCTCTGCGATGGCGGCACCCCAGGCCACGTGCTTGCGCTGATCGACGTCGCTGAGATAGTCGAGCTCTTGCCGGGTGAGATTGCCCACCCCCTGACCGAAGCGGGAGAAGCGACTCTCCAGTGAGAGCTCTTCGATCCCTTTCTCGAAGAACTCCCGATCTGTCTTCAGCACCGGGCTCAGAGTGACTATCGCGCCGTCCCTGAGGGGCATCTCGTGTTTGGGCCGGTCGGCTGGGATGACGATTCTCATCGGGAACGCCCATTGAAGCCTGTGCGGGATTCCACACCACATCGATGCCGGGCGGTAACTTCGGTGGTCATGACACGGCGCCGGCTGGCCACAGCCACCTCCGGATTTGGGTCGGGCAAACGCGAATCCCACGATTCCACCCCTTTCTACGAGAGATTCGCGCCACCGGTCGTTTCAGGAGACGAACGGGTGGAGACACCGGTGACCGTCGACCAACTGTTCTGCGCCGATGCCCGCGAGATAACGCAGGACCAGGTGGCCGACCGCTCGGTTGCACTCCTCGTCACCTCGCCTCCGTACTTCACCGGCAAGGAGTACGAGACCGACATGGCCGCAGGGCACGTTCCCTCCAGCTACGTCGAATACCTCGAGATGATCCACGATGTCCTCGCCGTGTGTCTGACCAAGCTGGAACCCGGGGGAAGGATGGCGATCAACGTCGCCAACCTGGGAAGAAAGCCATATCGTTCGCTTTCGGCCGATGTGATCTCAATCCTCCAGGACGACCTCGGGATGCTGCTCAGAGGAGAGGTCATTTGGCAGAAAGCGCGCGGGGCCGGAGGTAGCTGTGCCTGGGGTTCGTTCCGATCACCCCAGAACCCGGTGCTTCGCGACGTCACCGAACGGGTCATCATCGCCTCCAAAGGAAGATTCGACCGCGCCATCCAGCGCCCACTCAGGGAAGAACGCGGACTCCCACACGAGGCAACGATCGACACCGAGGACTTCCTGGACGCAACGATTGACATCTGGGAGATGCCATCGGCCAGTGCGACCCGTATCGGTCATCCCGCGCCGTTCCCGGTCGACCTGCCCCGGAAGCTGATCGAGTTGTACACCTACCGGGAGGACCTGGTCCTCGACCCGTTCATCGGTTCTGGCACCACCGCACTCGCCGCGATCGCGACCGGTCGCCACTATGTGGGTTTCGACACCGAACAGACCTACATCGACCTCGCCGAGCAGCGCATTCAAGGCCACCGGTGACCACCCGCATCCTTGCAGTGTGTGCGGGGAACATCTGCCGTTCACCTGCCGCCGAAGCGGCGATTCAGGCTGAGGCGGAGCGGGCTGGAGTCGATGTCGAGGTTGACTCCGCAGGCACCGGCTCCTGGAGTGTCGGCAACGCGCCACATCCGCAGGCGGTGGCGGCCGGGGCCCGGGCTGGTCTTCGGATCGATGGTCGGGCTCGACGCATCAACAGCGCCGACTTCGATCGATTCGACGTGATCGTGGTCATGGATCGGGCCAATCTGCGTGACGTCCTCGACCTGGCGCCCAGTCTCGAAGACCGAGCCAAAGTGCGGCTTTTCAGGACTTTCGATCCGGGAACCGAGTCCGAGGAGGTGCCCGACCCGTATGGCGGTCCCGACGAGGGCTATGACGCGACGATCGAACAGGTTGCCGCCGCCGCAGCCGGTCTGATCGACACAATTCGCTCAGCTGGAATTGAGAATCCGATATCCCTCGAGTAGGAATTCGAGGGCGGTCTTGATTGGATCATCACTCGCCGCCAGCGCCGAATAGCCGAAACTGGATCCGGCGAATGACTCGTCGTTCCAGTAGGGATTGGAGCGGTCGACTTCGCCCCAGGCTGCCACGTAGAGATACGGCTCATCATGAGACCCATCCCCGGGCGACGCCCCATACGACGCGCGCTGTCCCTTCTCCTCATTCCCCAACTCTGTCGCCGGATCGAAATGTTCGGGCCAGAGTTGGACCTCGCTGGCGTCGTCGCCCTCCTCCGATCGTTCCCGAAGCAACTCGAGAGCCTGGAAGCCGAAGTTGAACCACTGACCCAGGGCTCGAGCCGCAGTCTCATTTATGGCGAGAGTTGAGTCGGGGTCGACTGGTGCGAGAGGATCATGGAAGTCTTCGTACCAGTTCACCTGGTATTCGATGCCCACGAATTTCGCAGCCGCTCTCACCGTGGTGATCGTTTGTGAGGCAATCTGGTCATTTTGCTCATAGACCAAAGTGTCGCCTTCCACCCTGGCGACACGTCCGTCGGATTCCGGTGCTCCGAAGCCCCCGGGTGCTGCCCGCAGACCCATTCGGCCCTCCAATTCGTGGCGGAATGGACCGAGGGCGAAGAACGCAATCTGATGCAGCGCGTCTCTCGTGTGGCTAAAGCCTTTCGGCAATGGGACCAGCCGCACTCATTCGTCCTTTGCTGCGGGCTTGCGCCAGAACACTGCTAGCTGTCCAACACCCGCGAGCAGCCCAAGACCGATGATGCCGGCGCCGAGAGCGCCACTGAGACTGTCATCGATCCCGATTGCGGCATCGATCGAGAACCCGCCTGGACCCAGGATTGCCAGAACCAGGGCTGACACCGCCATCGTCGCCACGTATTCGTATCCCTCGTCCGGTCGATGGAAGACGAAGAAGCCGGCGAAACGGTGAATCGCCCAGAAGGCGACGAGCATGGTGGCAACCAGACCGGCGGCAGCGATAGTCGTCACAAGCCCGGCGATCAGGGCGAGCCCGATGGCGATCTCATTGCCGGCGGAAAGACGGGCGTTGAGCTGGGGAGACTTGAATCCCACCTTCTCGAACCATCTCGCTGTCCCCTCCTGACTACGGGCATGATTGATCCCATGAGCCAACATCACGATTCCCATCCACACCCTCAACACGAGCATGGCTGTGTCGATCTGGTCCATTTGCCGTCAGTCCCTTCTCATCCGGCGGTACCGCCACACTGCGGCTCCGATTCCAAGCACGACAACCGCGCCGGTACCCGCAATGATTCCCGCCGGACCACCTTTTGGCGATGTGACGACCGCCACGGGGACAGCCGTCGAAGACACCGGGATGGTGCCAGTCGCGACCGGGGCTGGCACCGACGTCGTTGCCGGACGTGTGGTCGTCGTCGGCGGGGTGGTCGTGGTGGAAGCCGTCGCCTGGACACGTATGGTGTGGACGTCGCTCATCAGGCCATCAACGACATAGGCATTGAGATTGTCGCCGGGACAGCTGGTGCGGCTCATGGTGCGATGGCCGGTGATGGTGGGCGTGACCACTTCGGACCCGGGCGGGTGCCGGTTGGAGCCACGTGATTCGAAGCTCACCTCCGAACCGGCGGCGGTCGGGATGTCGTAGCGCTCTGCCAACCACGCCAGCAACGCGACGAGGGCTTTCAGTGACGCCGGGGACGGTTGCGTGCTGTCGTAGTTGCCGATGATGCACACCAGTTGGCTGAATCCTTGATTGCCACCGGTGGCGTCACCGGCCACAGGGCCCTCGAGGCTCCCTTTCCTCCCTTCCCATATTCCCCCGTCGGAGTCGATTAGGAAGTTGTACGCGATGTCGTCCCAACCTCGTTCGGATGTGTGGAATTCATAGAAGCTACGGAGGATCGCCGGGGCCTCAGATCCGGTGTGGCCGTTGTGTGAGGCCGAGTGGTGAACGATGAGAAACCTCACGTCCTCGTCGATGAGCGGACCTTTGGGTGGTCGATCTGACGCCCACTCGTCACGGGGACGGATTAGCGGCGCGGGAACGGACAAGCTGAGCCCGTAGCCGGACCGATCCCGCCAAGGAGCGGCAGTGAGAAGTTGGCGGCGGGTAAGAAGTGCCAATACCACCAAACCCTATTAATCGCTTCGTCTTGTCTACGGTTCATCCCTCATGAACAGCTGGTCAGAAGGCGCGCTTGCGGTCGTCGTCGTGGTGGTCCTTGGATTAGGTCTCCTCTTGTTCACCGGGGAAAGCATCGGCGATGGTGCCGGGCCCGGAACGACGCAACCGATAGCGGTCGACTCCGGGGCGGCGTCGCGCGGCGCCACGCTCGCCGAAAGCCAGGGCTGCGTGCAGTGCCATACGGTTGATGGCACCAATCTCTCTGCTCCCACCTGGAAAGGTCTGGCCGGATCGACACGTCCCCTCACCAATGGCGATGAGGTCGTCGCCGATGACTCGTATCTGTTCAACTCCATCGTCGACCCCCACTCCCAGGTAGTCGAAGGTTACGACGCGATCATGCCCACGGTCTACGCCGACCAGCTCAACGAGCAACAGATCACAGATCTTGTGGAGTACATCAAGAGTCTGGCGGCCTAGAGTCGCGTTGCTATAGCATCAGGTCTCGGAAACCACGACCTCTTGCTATAGCAACGCAGTTTGCGTCCTTAGAACATCCAGCTCAGGGACGATTTTCCCGGCGAACTTGATACAACCTGACTCAGGTTGTACAATCCGGAGAGACTCAACACATACCGGAAGGATTCAGCAATGCCACGCGCCGTAGGTATCGACCTGGGCACAACCAACAGCGTCTTAGCCGTCCTGGAAGGCGGTGACCCCACCATCGTCGCCAACGCCGAGGGTGGACGCACCACCCCGTCCATCGTCTCGTTCAAGGACGGCGAGGTGCTCGTCGGTGAGATAGCCAAACGTCAAGCCATCACCAATCCCGATCAGACCGTGCGTTCGGTCAAGCGCCACATTGGCACCGATTGGACGATCGATATCGACGACAAGCCTTTCACGGCCCAGGAGGTCTCGGCGCGCATACTCATGAAGCTGAAGCGGGACGCGGAGTCCTACCTGGGTGACACCGTCAGCGACGCGGTGATCACGGTTCCCGCCTACTTCAATGATGCACAGCGTCAGGCCACGAAGGAAGCCGGTCAGATCGCCGGGCTCAACGTCCTCCGCATCATCAACGAGCCCACTGCGGCGTCACTCGCCTACGGACTCGACAAGAAGTCCGACCAAACGATTCTCGTCTTCGACCTCGGCGGCGGCACCTTCGACGTGTCCGTGCTCGAAATCGGCGAGGGCGTCTTCGAGGTCAAGTCCACCTCCGGGGACACTCACCTCGGCGGCGACGACTGGGACCAAGCGGTGATCGAGTGGCTTGTCAAGAGTTTCAAAGACGACCACGGGGTCGACCTGGCGAAGGATCGCATGGCCAGCCAGCGTCTCAAGGAGGCCGCCGAGAAGGCCAAGATCGAGTTGTCTTCGGTTGCAGAGACCGAGATCAACCTCCCCTTCATCACCGCCACCGACGCCGGTCCGCTGCATATGCAATACAAGCTGACCCGCTCCGAGTTCCAGAAGCTCACCGAGGATCTGCTCGACCGGACCAAGGGCCCATTCCGGCAAGCGATCAAGGACTCCGGGATCGATGTCGCCGAGATCGACCATGTCGTCCTCGTCGGCGGGTCCACCCGGATGCCGGCCGTCCAGGAGCTGGTCAAGGAGCTCACTGGCAAAGATCCTCACAAAGGGGTCAACCCTGACGAGGTGGTGGCGGCCGGTGCCGCCATCCAGGCCGGTGTGCTCAAAGGCGACGTCAAGGACATCCTCCTCCTCGACGTGACCCCGCTGACTCTCGGCATCGAGACCAAAGGCAGCGTCATGACCCGCATGATCGAGCGCAACACCACGATCCCCACCAAACGCTCGGAGATCTTTACCACAGCCGAGAGCAACCAGCCAGAGGTCGAGATCCACGTGCTCCAGGGTGAGCGAACGATGGCTGCCGACAACAACAGCCTCGGCAAGTTCCGGCTGACCGGGATCCCGCCCGCTCCCATGGGCGTGCCACAGATCGAGGTCACTTTCGATATCGACGCCAACGGCATCGTTCATGTCAACGCCAAGGACCTGGCCACCAACAAAGAGCAGAAGATGACGATCACAGGTGGCACCGCCCTCGCCCAGGATGACATCGAGCGGATGGTCAAAGACGCCGAGTCCTACGCAGAAGAGGACGCCAGAAGGCGTGAGGCTGTGGAGACCCGCAATCAAGCGGAACAACTGGTCAACCAGACCGACAAGCTCATTGAAGAGTCCGGCGAGCAGATGACTGAGGAGGAAAAGACCACAGTCGAAACCGCCAAGACAGCGCTAAATGAGGTGCTGGGCGACTCCGAAGCAGCTACCGAGGACATCCGGGCGAAGATGGACGAGCTGGTTTCGGCGAGTCAGGCAATGGCCACCCGGCTCTATCAGCAGGCCGCCGAGGGCCAGCAAACAGCAGGGAGCGAAGACGCATCGGAGGAAGACGAGGTAGTCGAGGCCGAGATCGTTGATGATGAGGATGAATGAAGGCGAAGCGGAGACCGCTGACCGGATAGTCGAGGCCCTGCCTGCCGAGAGTCCGGAGCAGCCTCCAGACCCGCACACCCTGGGCCTGGAGCTGCCCGACGACCCCGACGAGGCGACCGAGATGTTGCTGCGTGAGTTGGCTACCGCTCGCGAGGAAGCCACCTCATATCTCGATGACCTCAAAAGAGTGGCCGCCGACTTCGACAACTACCGGAAACGGACCACCAGGGACAACTCGGTCATGCTCGACCGCGCCACCGAGAAAGTGGTGAACGGGCTGATGCCAGTACTGGATAGTTTCGACGCCGCCCTGGATGCAGAGGCTCAAACCGAGACCGAGAAGAAGCTCTACTCGGGAATTCTCAACACCCGGGAGCAGCTGTTGTCGGCACTGAAGGGCGAAGGGCTCGAGGTGATTCCCACCGTCGACGAGCCTTTCAACCCCGAGATCCACGAACCGGTGGGCGCCCCGGGCGGCAACGGCAACCTCGTGGTCACCCAAGAGCTCCGCCGCGGCTACCGACTCCGGGGCAAGGTGCTCCGCGCCGCCCTCGTGATAGTGGACGTGGACGATGAGACGCGTTCCTAATGCTGTAGGGCCCATATATGGCCCCTACAGCGTCTGGAAAGAGGTGCCATGAACCGCGACTGGGTCGAAAAGGACTTCTACAAGGTGCTCGGCGTGACAGACACCGCAACGGCGGAGGAGATCAAGAAGGCCTATCGCAAGTTGGCTCAGACTCACCATCCCGACGCCAATCCCGACGACGCCGGCGCCGAAGACAGGTTCAAGGAGATTTCCGAGGCCTACGCCACTCTCTCCAACGCCGAGCAACGCAAAGAGTACGACCAGGTGCGTCGTCTCGCCGCCACGGGCGGATTCCAGGGCTTCGGTGGTCAGCAGGGTGGGGGTTTTGGTGGATTTGGAGGCCAGCAAGTCCGCGTGGAGGATCTCGAAGACCTACTCGGCGGGTTCGGTGGCTTGGGCGACCTGTTCGGCTTCGGCTCCCAGCGCTCCCGCGGGGGACCGGCGAAGGGTGCCGACCTCACCACCGAGTTGACGATCGGGTTCGAAGACGCCGCCTTCGGTGTCACGACCGAAGTAACCGTCGAAGGGGCCGCAACGTGCAGCCGCTGTCATGGGTCGGGGGCGGAGCCGGGCACCTCGGTGACCACCTGCCCCACCTGCCGTGGCCGTGGAGTCGTGGCCCAGAATCAAGGTCTCTTTTCCTTCTCCCAGCCCTGCCCCGAATGCGGTGGCTCCGGAAGACTCATCGAACAGCCATGCACTCAATGTCGGGGCTCGGGCGTCGAGAGTCGTCGTCGTCGTGTCAAGTTGAAAGTGCCTGCGGGCGTCAAAGACGGTGCCACTCTCCGGCTCACCGGCAAAGGTGGTCCCGGCTCCTCCGGAGGCCCTCCCGGAGATCTGTTGGTGCGAGTCAGGGTCGCCTCGAGCGGAAAGTTCGGGCGAAAGAACAATGACCTCACCCTCAAAGTGCCGATCACCTACACCGAGGCAGCTCTCGGAGCAAAGATCGACGTCCCCACCCTCAACGGGGGCGTGAAGGTGAAGATCCCCGCAGGAACGCCGTCGGGGAAGACGTTCCGGGTCCGTGGCGAGGGCATCGACCCCGAGCGGGGCCGACAGGGCGACCTCTTGGTCACCGTTGAGGTCGCCGTGCCCAAGAAAGTCAGCAAGGACGAGAAGCGCCTTCTCGAGGAATTAGCCGAGCATGAGGCCGAAGACGTCCGGTCTCATCTGAGATGATGGGCAGGACAAAATGACAGATTCAACACGAGCCGTGTTCGTGATCTCGGTCGCGGCCGAACTGGCTGGCATGCATCCTCAGACCCTGCGCATCTACGAGCGAAAAGGGCTCATCGACCCGGCCCGGACACCGGGGGGCACCCGACGGTACTCCCAGGAAGATATCGAGCGTCTCCAACTCATCCAGGACATGACGGCCGAGGGAATGAACCTCGAGGGGGTGAGACGCGTCCTCGTACTCCAGGAAGAGAACCGACGGCTCAAGAGGAAGCTCGACCGCCTCCGTGACAAAATCGAAGAAATGGAAGAGGCAGCCGAACACGCCAATCGCGCTGCCGCGATCATGCTGCGTAGCCAGATCCGAACCATCTACGGCAAGGAGAAATGATGGCCGACTCCTATGAAGGACCGGTGCGGATCATGGGCGGCGACGGAATCCTGCTCACTACCGGTCAGGCTGCGTTGGAAAACGACACCGAACAGGGCAATTGGAAAGGTGTCATCCAGACTCTTCGGGGAACAGCCGTCGCAGGCAAAGCCCTCATCGTCGAACTGGAGATCCCGGAGAACGGACGGGGAAGGGCACAACTGACGCCACGCGGTGTCGTCGGAGAATATGCCCAGTCGATTGTCAGCGGATTCGGTCACCCACCTTTCTGAGCTGTTCGTCCCCTGCCGGTGAGCCCCGAGCGCTTCAGTCTCAAAGACCATCTCTTCAACGCCGAGAGGGTCGCTTACCTGTCGGGTTTGCTCGATGTCAGCCTCGACGGATTCGACCGGGGGAAGTTCGAGACGTCGGTGATGAGGCGTCTGCCCGATCTGGAGCTGAAGCAGCGTGTCGCTCTGATTGCAGAGATTCTCGCCGACCATCTCGACCCCGACTTCGAGAAAGCCACGGCCCAGATTCGAGCGGCCCTTCCCCCGCCCCTCGACCCAACTCTGAGCGACGACGACTTCGGTGACTTCATCATCGCTCCGTTCGGAAAGTACGTAGAGGACCACGGTCTCGCCCACTACGAGACCTCCATGGGGTTGCTCTTTGACCTCACCAAGCGATTCTCGATGGAGGGCTCGATTCGGCCATTCACCGATTTGCGGCCCGAGGAGACGCTCTCGCTCTTCGACACCTGGGCCCGAGACGACAATTACCACGTGCGACGTTTGGTGAGTGAGAGCACCCGACCCCGTCTTCCCTGGGCGCCACGCATCACGCTTGCCGTCGAGGCGCCGATTCCCCTCCTCGACATACTGCACTCTGATCGCACCAGATATGTCACCCGGTCGGTGGCAAATCACCTCAACGACATTTCGAAGATCAACCCCCGCCTCGTGTTCGACAGTCTGCAGAGATGGAGGGAGGAGCGGAAGCAGGATCCGACGGAGCTGTCATGGATGGAGAGACACGCCCTGCGCACCCTGGTGAAAGCAGGGGATGCGACGGCGATGGGCTTCTTGGGCTTCTCCCCGCAACCGGAAGTCGAAACCGGGCTCACCCTGCACACAACTGAGGTCACCCCTGGAGACGAACTGTCGTTCTCTGTCGAGATGACGGCAAAGCGGGACGAAGAGCTGTTGGTCGACTATGCGATCGACTTCGTGAAGAAGAACGGGTCGAAGAGCCCCAAGGTGTTCAAGCTGAGAAGGTTGTCGCTCCCTGCTGGGAAGACCACCACGTTGGCCAAACGGCATCACTTGCGCAACGACGCCACCAGCTACACGCTCTATCCAGGCGGCCACCGACTCACCGTCATGGTCAACGGCACCGCCATGGCCACAGCGGAGTTCGAGGTCAATGGCTGACATTTGCCCGAGTCCGGATGGACCGGGCAACTCATCCGACTATCGCCGTTGCAGCCATGAAGTCCCAGAAGCCAACACATTCCCTCACAGACCTAGGTGAGGTGGGTTGACATATTCGTATATGGTTATATATTGACAGAATGATTCGATCGTGTAAGAAAGTCAGCCATGGGTGACGTCGTCGCCGGTCTCACGATGTCCGTAGACGGCTACATCGCTAATACAGACGACAGCGTCGGGCATCTCTTCGACTGGTATGACAGCGGAGAGCTAGAGCTGCGTTGGCCTGGCAACGACATGGTGTCGCACCTCACCCCGCAGAGCGCCGAATATCTGCAACATGCCATCAACGGAGCCGGCGCCCTGGTCGTGGGTCGTCGTGTCTACGACTACACCCATGGGTGGGGAGGCAACCATCCGGTGGGCGTGCCGCTCTTTTTGGTCACACACGACCCACCCGAAAAATGGCCCCGACCCGACGCTCCTTTCACCGCCGTCGCCGACGGAGTCGCCGCCGCGATCGAACAAGCCAAA
>Ga0299913_10005131_pt1 | contig 11129 bp, 11 predicted proteins | sample RVTome_9_FD_201360 | JGI IMG/M metagenome (GOLD analysis project Ga0299913, IMG submission 201360) | Soil microbial communities from uranium-contaminated site in the Upper Colorado River Basin, Wyoming, United States - RVT155D38 (version 2) ... | reverse complement strand
ACGCGATGCCCGTGGCGAGGCCGCGCTTTCCCGTCCACGCCCCGATCGCCAGCGCACCGAGACCGAACGTCGCCGCGAGCGCAGCGGCCTCGACGATGGCCGCCGTTTCGTACCACACGCCGATGTCGAGGCCCGATGGACCGGAGAGGGCGACGAGCGTCAGCCAGGCGGCGGCAGTCAGGACGAGGAGTTCTGCGAGCATCGCCGCCGTGCGCTGGAAGACCACCGACCGGCGAGTCACGGGATAGGACAGCGTGAGGTTGAGCGTGTGCTGCTCCTCCTCCCCGGCGACGGCGGCGGAGCCGCGCCCGATCGTGAAGCCGATCAAGATCCCGGGGAGGAACAAGGCGAAGAGCCGTCCCGTGAGGTAGCCGACGGGCGAGATGAAGCTCTCCGTGCCGAACAAGGCCCGGACGGCCTCGGGGAAGTCGTCGAGCAGCTTGTCGAAACTCTCGTCGCCTTTGATCGACGGATAGAAGGCCACGATGATCGCGACGAACGCCGCCGTGATCGACGCCCACACGATGAGGTTGACCCGCCTGCGCCGGACGGCGGCGATTGCCAACTCAACCGGCACCGGGGTCTCCGTAGTAGGAGAGTACGATCTGCTCGAGGTCCGGCTCGTGGCTGACGAGGTTGACGACGTCGTAGCGGGCCAGCACCTTGATGAGGGGATCGACCGAGCCGGTGACCGTCAGACCGACGACGTTGCCGTGCGCGTCGGAGATCTCCACGCCGTCGACGGCCGAGAACACGCTGACGTCGACCGGACGCGCGAACGTGACCTCGAACCGGCGAAGGGCTCGTTCCTTCAGTACCGCGACGTCGTCGACCGTGACCACGCTTCCTTCGCGAAGCACCGCGACACGCGTCGCTGTGTGTTCGACTTCAGAGAGCACGTGAGACGACAGGAACACCGTGACACCGGCGGCGGCGCGCTCCAACGCCATCGAACGGAATTCATGCTGGAGCAGAGGATCGAGCCCGCTCGTCGGTTCATCGAGGATGAGGAGCTCTGGGTCGTGCATGAACGCCTGCACCAGTCCGATCTTCTGGCGATTGCCCTTCGACAGTTCGTGCACCTTGCGATCGAGCGCCAGATCGAACCGCTCGGCCAGCGCAGAGAAGGACGCCTCCGGCACGTCCCCTCGCAGCCGTGCGAGGTGTCGTAGCACCGCTCGTCCGGTCTCGTTCGGCCACAGAGCGATCTCGCCTGGCAGGTAGCCGACGCGCCGGCGGATCGCGATCGAGTCGCGCCGGCTGTCGAGACCGAGAATGGTGGCTCGGCCCGACGTCGGATGCAGCAGATCGAGGATCGTGCGGATGAATGTCGTCTTGCCCGCACCGTTCGGACCGAGAAATCCGAACACCTCGCCGCGGCCGACCTGCAGGTCGACCGCCTCGATGCCCCGGGCCTGGCCGTAGCGCTTCGTCAACCCGTCCGCACGGATTGCCGACACGTCGCCCATCGAGCGACAAGCTAGCGACGAGGTCGAACTACGCGGAGACGGCCACGACCGGGTGGAGCTCGCGACGTGTGATGACGTGGTCGACCATGCCGTAGGCGACGGCGTTGTCGCCCCGCATGATGTGGTCGCGCTCGATGTCCTGCGCGATGCGCTCGACGCTCTGACCGGTGTGCTCGGCGAGGATCTCTGTCATGCGGTGGCGCATGAACACCATCTCCTTGGCGGCGAGCTCGACGTCGGTGGTTTGACCCTGCGCGCCGCCGTGCGGCTGGTGGATGAGGATCCGCGCGTTGGGCAGCGCCAGCCGCCGCCCGGGAGTGCCAGCGGCGAGCAGCACGGCCGCGGCGGACGCGGCTTGGCCGACGCAGATCGTGCTGACCGGCGAGCTGATGAACTGCATCGTGTCGTAGATGGCGAACAGCCCCGTCATCTCTCCGCCGGGTGAGTTGATGTACAGCTGGATGTCGCGGGTCGGGTCCTCGGCCTCGAGGTGGAGCAGTTGGGCGGTCACCACGTTCGCCACCGTGTCATCGAGCGCACTGCCGAAGAACACGATGCGCTCCTTCAGCAGGCGCGAGTAGATGTCGTACGCGCGCTCGCCACGGTTGGTCTGCTCGATGACGGTCGGGATGAGCATTCGTCCTCCTCGTAGATATGCAACTAGAGAGTTGCACATCTTGTCGATGATGTGCAATCACTCAGTTGCGCTTATGATGAGGCTCATGCGCGTGACCCGTGAGGTGGTGCTCGATTGCCCGACGGCCGTGGCCTGGGAGCTGCTGACCGATACCGACGAGCTGGCGGCGTGGCTGGGCCGGCCGGTCGACTTCGAGGTCGACGTCATGGACGACCACCGAGTGGGCTTCGTGTGGTCCGACGGCGGCCGCGGACCGAGCACCGTCGAGTTCGCGGTGGAGGAGGTCGAGGGCGGCACGCGGCTCACGGTCACGGAGACGCCGATGCGCGCGTCCGTGGCCGGAGGCGTTCGTCGCCTCCCCCTCGGCGCCAACTGGGACGACCGGCTCCTCGACCTCGAGCTGCTGTGCCTGACGCGGGCCGCCGTGTCGGTGTGAGATCGATGGAGCCAGGCGCCGTCTTCGAGGCGCTGGCCGACCCCACCCGGCGGGAGGTCCTGACCCTCGTCGGCCGCCAGGGCCCGGTCACGGCCACGGAGCTCGCCGCGCAGCTTCCGGTCAGCCGCCAGGCGGTGGCGAAGCACCTCGACGCGCTCCGCACGGCCGGCCTCGTCGAGCGAGACAAGCACGGCCGCGACGTCCGCTATGGGTTAAAGCCGGAACGGCTCGAGGACGCCGGCGCGTGGATGCACCAGGTCGGCGCAGCCTGGGACCGGCGGCTGGCCACGCTGGCCAAACGGGCCAGCCAGCGCGGCAAACGCTGAGTTTCGACCCCGACGAGGTTCCAACGGCGGCCGCGTGGAAACGTAGGAGCAGTGTGTCGCGCCCTTCGCGCCATTGCCGCGTTCCTGCTCGTCTCGGTGGCCACACCGATCACCTGTGTCGTGGTGATCCTCGCCACACTCATCTTCCTGCCCCTGCCCGCGACGCTGCCGCAGCCAAAGCCGATCCTCGAGCGCGACGCCAGCCACCTCTTCGACGCGCTCGGCAACGAGATCGGCGTCTTCAAGCAGTTCGAGACGAGCATCGCCTTCGAGCAGTCGGAGGTTCCGCAGATCCTGAAGGACGCCGTGATCGCAGCGGAGGACAAGCAGTTCTACGCGCACAAAGGCGTCGACGTCGGAAGCACGATTCGGGCGCTGTGGGACGACATCCAAAACCGTGCGGCCGTGCAGGGCGGATCGACCATAACCCAGCAGTACGTGAAGAACGCCTTCACCGGCGGCGAGCGAACGATCGGACGCAAGATCCGCGAGGCGATCCTCGCGAGTCAGCTCGAGCGCACCATTGACAAGGAGACGATCCTCTACAACTACCTCAAGACGATCTACTTCGGCGAGGGCGCGTACGGCGTCGGCGCCGCGAGCCAGACGTACTTCCGGATACCGGTGTCGCAAGTCAACGCGTCGCAGGCCGCGCTGATCGCATCCGTGATACCGGCGCCGAGCCGTTACTCACCGCGGGTCGCGCCCGAGGTCGCCGAGCAGCGTCGCCTGCGCGCGCTCGGTGAGATGCTCGCGATCGGACGCATCGACCAAGTCACCTATGACGACGCGGTGCTGCAGCCGGTGTGGCTTGCGGTGAACGGAGAACCGCCGGGGCCGGCGACCATCGTGTACCCGCCGGAGGAGCAGCAGACCAACCAGCCGTGGTTCACGCAGTACGTGAAGGAGTGGCTCGAGACCCATCTTCCGGGCTGTGAGCCGAGTGCCTGCCCGACGCTCGACAAGGGTGGTCTCACCATCGAGACGACGCTCGATCCGAAGGTGCAGCAGGCGGCCGAGGAGGAGCTCGCGAAGGCGATGGGCGAAAGCGATCTCAACCTGCAGATGTCGATCGTCGCGGTCGAGCCTCCGACGGGCTATGTGAAGGCGATGGTCGGTGGTCGCGACTTCGCCTACTCCCAGTACAACGTCGCGATCCGGTCGCCGGGCCGCCAGGTGGGATCGGCGTTCAAGCCGTTCATCCTGGCCGCCGCCCTCGAGTCCGGCATCCAGCCGACCGCGCGCTACTCGGGCGCGCCGATCCCGTTCCCTGACGGGTACGTGCTCGAGAACTACGGCGGCGCCAGCTACGGCACGCTCGACTTGCGCACCGCAACACACAAGTCGGTCAACGGCGTGTACGGGCGGCTCATCCAGGACGTCGGGGTCGAGAAGTCGATGGAGGTCACCAGACGGCTCGGGGCCAACATCGAGCCCTACGATCCGGCGAGGCACGGGCCGAGCGTCGCCCTCGGCGCCGTCGAGGCCAAGCCGCTCGAAGTGGCGTCGGCCTTCGGCGTCTTTGCCAACCACGGCCGGCGCGCCGAGCCCACGCCGATACTCCGAGTCACCGACTCCGACGGCAACGTCCTGATCGACAACGCGAACGCCGCCGCGGGAGCGCAGCAAGTCATCGCCGAAGTCGTCGCCGACAACGTCACCGACATCCTTCGGGGTGTGCTCACGAGCGGCACAGCCGGGGGAAAGGGACTGGGTGACCGTCCCGCGGCCGGCAAGACCGGCACCGCCGACCATGCCGCGAACGCGTGGTTCGTGGGCTACACGCCGACGTTGTCGACCGCGGTCTGGATAGGGCACCTCGACTGCGGCGCCGGGCCCGACTGCAGGATCGCGGGGGTCCTGGGCGTGCGCGGTGAGATGACCGGCGGAGCGGTTCCCGCGACTACGTGGCAGCGCTTCACGAAGCGCGCGCTCGAAGGCGTGCCGGTGACCGAGTTCGCGGAGCCCGCACCGATCCAGACGTTCGCTGACACGGCTCGTCGCACGGCCCGCGGCGGCTTCGACCCCGGCCCGCGCCGCTATCCCACCGGCCCGTCGTCGGGTGGCCCCTACCTGCTCGACGTCGCGCCGCCCGAGGCGACCGCGCCGACGACTTCGACATCAACCACGACGACCACCACCGTCCCGATACCGGGCGCCACGACGACGACGATCATCGCCAACTGACGACGGCGGCTAACCCCCCGGTTGGGGATTGCCCTCCGGGCACCGGAGGACGGCATCGCAGCTGAGTCGCACGAACGGTGCGAAGTAGACGCCTTGCGGGTTGAAACCGAGCGGTGAGTACGTGCGGGACGCGACCGCGACGACCTCGCCCTCGGAGTTGATGATCGGCGCGCCCTGGAACTGCGTGCCGACCGCAACGTCGTGTTGGAGCCCATCGGACGACACGTCGGCGATGAAGCCTTGGGTGATCGACGCACCGGGGCTGCCGAGACCGGAGATGGCGAACACCCGGTCGCCCACCTTTGGCGGCGCGTCCTCCGCCGCCCAGCTCAACGCGGGGAGGTTGGCAATCGGCACCGACAGGAGCGCGAGGTCGCGGCCTTCGTCCCACGTGAACAGCGTCGCCTCGACGTCGTCCTGGCCCTGCTTGCGGATGGCGATGCCGGGCGCGGGCTGCACGGTCGCGGCCTGGACCGTGGTGAACGACGTGAGCAGGAACGACTGCTGGCTGTCCGCGAACACCACGAACGCGGAGCCGACGGCCGGTCCGCCGGCACTGTCCACTGTGGCGACGAAGAACACGGACGGCTGCGCTTTCTCGAGCAGTCCGGTGAGCGTCGAGCCGCTGGCGGCGAACTTCTGCAGCTCGTCGAGCTGGTTGCGGATGTCTTCCTTCGCGCGATCGCCCTCGGCCTGGATCGTCTTGCGGGCGTCGTCGATGCTCTTGCTGTAGTCACGGAAGAACGTCTCGACCTTGTTGTTCGTCTGTTCCTGGCGGGACTCGTAGTACGCGTAGAGAACTGCGCCGCTGAACGCGGCGGCGATGCTCATGAGGAACAGGACACCTGCGAGGCCGAGCGCCGTATCCGGCAGCGCGCGCTTCACGAGTTTGCGCGGGCCGCCGCTGTATGGCAGGTCGTCCAGCCCCATCGGGGAGACCGTAGTTCTCGGTAGGATCCGGTCGTGCTCGCGCTGTTTGTGCTGTTCATCGTCGAGCTGTGGGTGATGGTGCAGGTCGCGGTGCGCATCGGCGTGCTCGAGACGATCGCGTTGCTCGTTCTCATGCCCGTGCTCGGCATCTGGCTCGTGAAGCGGGCCGGGTTGACGGTCTTCCGGCGACTGCACGGCACCCTCGAGGCCGGCGGAATTCCGCACCGGGAGGTGATCGACGGCTTCCTCCTGCTGATCGCCGGTGTCTTGCTGATCGTTCCCGGGTTCATCACCGCCGCGGCCGGCCTGTTGCTGCTGCTGCCCCCGGTGCGCATCGCGGTGCGAACGATGTTGTTCCGCAGCTTCAAGCAACGCACGTCGATCGCGTTTCGGGTCGTGGACAACATGGGCCGCCGGGTCGACATCCGCGACATCCGCGACGTCCGTTCCCGTGACGTCACTTCCCGCGAGGTCAGCGATCCCCCGCGCCTTCCGCCGCCCGAGCCCGAGACTTGAGTCCTACTGCGAGCGACGTGCCGGTGCGCGACGCGGCGACGGTTGCGCTCCTGCGTGATGCCCGCGACGGCTTGCAGGTGTACCTGCTCCAGCGATCGAGCACAGCGGTGTTCTCGCCGAGCGCGCACGTGTTCCCGGGAGGCGCGCTCGACGACGCCGACCGAAACCCGAGCATGCGCGAGTGGTGCCCCGCCGACCCCGATCCCACGTGCCCGGCCGCGTATTACGTCGCCGCCATCCGCGAATCGTTCGAGGAGGCCGGTCTCTTCCTTGCCTACGACGCGACCGGTGATCTGATCCGCTTGGACGATCCGGAGGTCCACGAGCGGTTCGGTCTGCACCGCAAGGCCATGCACGCCTGTCAGCTCTCCCTCGCCGCCGTGTGCGCCGACGAGGGCCTGACCCTGGCCGTTGACCGCCTGGTTCCGTTCGGTCACTGGATCACACCGCGGGGCGCCCCCCGCCGCTTCGACACACGCTTCTTCGCCGCTCGCGCGCCGGAGCACCAGGCCGCGTCTCCCGACGAGATCGAGACGACGTCAGGGCTGTGGGCTCGACCCGCGGAGGTGCTCGAGGCCAACGACCGCGGCGAGGTCGAGCTCATCCTGCCGACGCGCCGTTCGCTCGAGGCGCTGGCGATCTACACGCGCGTCGACGACGCGCTGGCCGGGCTACGGACGGCGACGTGACCGACCTCGACGCCGACCGCCCACCCCCGAAGCCGCTCGTCCCTGGCGTCGCATCCGCCCTCAGCCCGATGGTGCGCCGCGTCCTCGCGCCGAACCCCGGCGTGATGACCGGGCCCGGCACCAACACCTATCTCGTCGGGATCGACGAGGTCGCAGTGATCGATCCCGGCATCGACGACGCGGGCCACCTCGACGCGATTGTCGGCTGCGGCGGTGATCGCATCCGCTGGATCCTCTGTACGCACACGCACCCCGACCATTCTCCGGGTGCTGCCGAGCTCAAGAAGCGCACCGGCGCCGAGGTGCTGGCCTTCGACTCGCGTGACGGGCTCGAGGTCGACACCCCGATCGCCGACGGATTTCGCATCGAGGCCACCGAGTTCCGGTTGCGCGCGGTGCACACGCCCGGCCACGCGTCGAACCACCTCTGCTATCTGCTCGAAGAGGAGCGGCTGCTGTTCTCCGGCGACCACATCATGCAGGGCTCGACCGTCGTGATCGCGCCCCCCGACGGGGACATGGCCGCCTACCTCGACTCGCTCGCCCGCATCCGCGAGCTCCGCCTCCGCTCGATCGCGCCGGGCCATGGTCACCTCATCGACGCGCCCACGCAAGTCATCGACGAGTACGTCTCCCACCGGCTCGAGCGTGAGCAACAGGTGCTCGACGCCGTCGGCGCGGGTGACCGCACCGCGGCCGAGATCGTGAGCCGGCTGTACGTCGACCTCATCGACGAGCTCGTGCCCCGGGCCAAGCAGAGCGTGCACGCCCACTTACGCAAACTGGCGGCCGACGGCCTCGTCGACGGCGCCGACATCGACGACCCGGAAGCGGCCTGGTCGCTGAAATCTGGCTAATTAGGCAAGACCCTGCCCATTTGTGTCGAACTACACAGGTGATGGTCGGTGGTAGTGACGCGCGCGGCAGGATCACCCTGCCGGAGGCCGCGGGCCTCTTGAGCCTGCCGGTCGAGAGCGTCGTCGCGCTTGTGGGTGCCGGCTACCTCCACACCACCGCCTCCGAGGCCGACGGGCCGCGGTTCGCGCTCGGTGACCTGAAGGCGTTCCTGGCCCGCAACGCCGACGGCGACCCGGTGGACCTCGCCGACCCGGGCCTGGACGACCTCGATCCGCAGATCCTGCTGGACGCCCTCGACGGTCGATCCGAGGACATGGCCCGGCGCGCGCACGACCTGTTCGTCACCGTGTTCCCCGATGCGGTGCGGTGGTCGCTCAGCCAGCAGGCCCGCTTCATCGACGAGGCCCGCTCGCGCTTCGAAGCCATCCTCGCGGTGGCCTCGCTCGGCGATCAGGTCGACGACGAGCTCATCAGCGAGCTGGCGTCGGTCGGCGCGGAGGCCGCTCGTTCGCAGAGTCCGTTGCCCGAAGTGCTCCTCGTGTTGCGCATCTCCCGTGACCTCGTCGTGCAGACCGCCGTCGAGGTCGCGGAGGAGCGCGGACAGCACTGGGGCCTCGCGTTGTCGCTGCTGCTCACCCGCGTGCTCCCGGCGCTCGACCGGCTGACCGACTCGATCGCGCGGGGCTACTGGGCCGCGGTCCTCGAACGACAAGCGGAGAGCCGCGACCGGTTTGCCAACATGGTCGAGCAGTACACCGACGGCGTCTACGAGATTGACCTCAACGGCCGGGTGCAATACGCGAACGGCGCGTTGGGCGTGATCCTCGGCCGCCGCGCCGACGAGGTCATCGGCGCTCGCTTCCTCGACGTGCTCGACCCGGCGACGCAGTTCGCGCTGGACACCGAGGAGAGCGAGGTCGTCATCCGGCGAGCGGACGGGGTCGTGCGCGTGCTCGACATCCGCAGCGTCGAGCGCCGGGTCGACGGGGTTCTGGTCGGCTACGACGGAACCGTGCGGGACATGACCGCAGCCCTCCGCTTCGAGGAGCTGCGCAACGACCTGCTCGCCTTGCTCGGGCACGAGCTGCGGCAACCGCTGACCACGATCATCGGGTTGAGCGCCACGCTCGAGGTCCACGGTGAGGAGCTCGAGTCGGCGTCGGTCGAGGTCGTCGGCGAGAAGATCCGGCAGCAGGCCGAGCGCATCTCGCGGCTGACCGACGATCTCTACGAGGTGAGCCGGCTCGAGTACGACACGCAGCTCGTCAACCGGCGTAACCTGGACATCGCGGTCATCGTCAACGACGGCCTCTCCGCCGTTGCCGGCACTGACGAGGTGCGGGTGGACATCCCGTCTGGCCTCATGGTGATCGGCGATCGCCGTCGGGTCGAACAGATCGTGGCCAACCTCGTCGAGAATGCCCTCCGCTACGGCGCTCCTCCCGTCGTCGTGACGGCCGCCGAGGACGGCGATCACGTCGTCGTGCGGGTGCACGACAACGGCCCGGGCGTCCCGCGAGAAGCCGAGCCGGACCTGTTCTCCAAGCTGACGCTCACGGGCGTCCCCCGGCGCATGTCGGACAAGAACGGGCTCGGCCTCGCCCTCGTGCGCGGGCTCGTCGAGGCCATGGGCGGACGGGTCTGGTACGAGCCGGGCGCCGACCACGGCGCCGACTTCTGCTTCACCCTGCCCGCCGCGTAACCGGTTGACTCCGCTGTCCCATCCGCGGCCGTCTACGGTCGTCCGCTCGATGGCTCAGCCGATCCTCGCCGCCCGCGGTGTGCGCAAGACGTACCGCACGGGCGCGCACGAGGTGGAGGCGCTGAGGGGCATCGACGTGGACATCTGGGCCGGCGAGCTCGTGATGGTGATGGGACCGTCCGGCAACGGCAAGACCACGATGCTCAACTGCCTGTCCGGGCTCGACGACATCGACGCGGGCAAGGTGATCGTGGACGGGATGGACCTGCACGGCGTGTCCGACGCCCGCCGCACGGCCCACCGGGCGCGACGGATGGGCTTCGTCTTCCAGAGCTTCAACCTGATCCCGGTGTTCAGCGCAGTCGAGAACGTCGAGCTGCCGCTGCTCGTGGTCGGCACGCCGGGAGGCGATGCGCGCGTCGCCGCGCTCGACATCCTCGACCGCGTGGGGTTGGGGGACCGGGTGCACCATCGCCCGGCGGAGCTGTCCGGCGGTGAGCAGCAACGGGTCGCCATCGCCCGCGCGCTCGTGTCGCGCCCCGCGATCGTCTGGGCGGACGAGCCGACGGGCAACCTCGACAGCCAGACGGCGGAGGCGGTGCTCGACCTGTTGTTCGAGGTGCATCGCTCCGGACAGACGCTCGTCGTCGTGACGCACGAGCCTTCGATCGGCCTTCGAGGCGATCGGCTGCTGCAGGTGCGCGACGGGCTCATCGTGTCCGACGGCGCGCCGGAATGATCGCTCTCGCTGTCGGCCTGGTCGGCGCGGGCATCGCCGCCATCGTCGGCGTCACGATCTTCGACCTGCTCCGGCGACCGACGCTGCGGCGGCTCGCCTTCCGCAACGCCGTTCGGCGTCCGAACGAAGCCATGCTGGTCGTGCTCGGTTCGCTGTTCGGAACCGCGATCGTCACGAGCGCGTTCACCGTGGGCGACACGCTGCATGCGTCCATCCGCGACGAGGCGCGCACCCGGCTCGGGCCGATCGACGAGATCGTCCTCGTGCACCGGTCGCCGCAGTTGCCGGACGCGCTTGCCAAGGTGACCGCCCAGCCGCTGCCCTCGACCGACGGCGTCGTGTCGATGGTGTCGGCGACCGTCACGGCGGCGACGGCGGCCGGGCCCGACGGCTCGCTGCTGGCGGACCCTGAGGCGTTCGTGCACGAGCTCGACTTCGACGCCGGCCGGGCGTTCGGTGGGCGAGCGGGCGACACCGGGTTGGCCGACGCGGGCGCGACGCCCGTCGGGCAGGAGGCCGTGATCGGCGAGGACCTGGCGGACCAGCTCGAGCTCCAACCGGGCGACGCCCTCCAGGTCTTCGTCTACAACCAGATCGTCCCGTTCACCGTGCGCGGCGTCGTGCCTCGCCTGGGACTCGC
>Ga0299913_10005130_pt1 | contig 11130 bp, 13 predicted proteins | sample RVTome_9_FD_201360 | JGI IMG/M metagenome (GOLD analysis project Ga0299913, IMG submission 201360) | Soil microbial communities from uranium-contaminated site in the Upper Colorado River Basin, Wyoming, United States - RVT155D38 (version 2) ... | reverse complement strand
GGCGCGGCCGACAAGCTCGTCGAGGCGGCGGTGGATGCCTTCGGCGCGGTCGACGTCGTCGTCAACAACGCCGGCTACACCTGGGACGGCGTCGTGCACCGGATGAGCGACGAGCAGTTCCAGGCGATGCTCGACATCCACACGATCGTGCCCTTCCGGGTCACCCGTGCGCTGGCCCCGCACTGGCGTGAGGCCGCCAAGGCGGAGGCGAACGAGGGCAACGAGGTGTTCCGGAAGCTGATCAACATCTCCTCGATCTCGGGCACGATGGGCAACGCCGGGCAGGCCAACTACTCGGCCGCCAAGGCGGGCGTGGTCGGCCTCACCAAGACGCTGGCCAAGGAGTGGGGCCAGTTCAAGATCAACGTCAACGCGGTCGCCTTCGGCTTCGTCGAGACCCGCCTCACCGCAGCCAAGGAGGCGGGCGGCAAGATGACCACCCCCGGCGGCGAGGAGATCGACCTCGGCATCCCCGAGCAGATGCGGGCGATGGCGCAGATGGTGATCCCGATCGGTCGCCCGGCGCAGCCCGAGGAGGCGGCCGGGCCGGTGCTGTTCCTCGCCTCCGAGCACTCCAACTACATCCACGGGCAGGTGCTCAACGTGACCGGCGGCCAGTTCGGCGGGATGTACACCTGATGGCGGTCAAGCTCCACCGCTGCGGGACGATGTGGCTGAAGATCGACGCCCACCCCTGCTGGCGGGTCCAGAAGGCGCTCGACGAGAAGGGGGTCGAATACGAGATCGTCACCCACCCGCTGCTGCGGGGACGCCGCGAGGAGCTGAAGCGGCTGAGCGGCCAGCAGAAGCTGCCCGCCGTCGAGCTTGCCGACGGCACGGTGATCCGCGAGGAGTCGAAGGACCTCGCCGCGAAGGTCCGGGCGGGCGAGATCGCCTGAGCGGGCTCTGCAGAGCCCTCACACTCGCCGCGCTCTTCCCCCTCGCCGCTGCCGGCTGCGGCGAGGAAGAACGCGGCGAGCGGCCGCAGCGGCTCGCCGAGCCGGCCGGCCCGCAGATCGTCGTCGCCGCGCTGGGCGACTCGATCACCGCCGGGACACCGGGGTATGAGCCCGACCCCGATGCGCCGGCCGCAGCGGGCAGCGGCGACCCGCGCAGCAGCTACGAGCACTGGGCGGCGCTCGCCGACCCGCGGCTTCGCTTTCGCAATTGCGGCGTCCCCGGCGAGCGCACCGACGAGATCGCCGAGCGCCTCGAAGCCTGCGCGGCGGGGGCGGAGGTGCTGGTCGTGCAGGGCGGGATCAACGACATCGCCCAATCGCTCGCCGGCCCTGTCGAGGCGCGGTTCGCCGCCGTCGACGAGGCTGCGGCCAACCTCCGGGAAATGGTCCGGCGCGGCGAGCAGCTCGGCCTCGAGGTGGAGCTGGTCGACCTGCTGCCCTGGAACAACGGCCACCCCTACGCGACCCCGCTGCTCGACGAGCTGAACCGCCGGATCGAGGCGATCGCGACTGAGGAGCGCGTGCCGGTACTGCCCTTCCACGACGTCCTCGAGGACCCCGAGTTTCCTGGCCTGATGGCCCCCGAGTGGACCGCCGAGGGCGACCATCCCTCGGTCGAGGGCTATCGCCGCCTCGGCGAGCTGGCCTTCCGGCTGCCGCCGCGCTGAGGGCGGCGCGGGCGCTCAGCCCTTCGGGCGCCGCTCCTCGGACACCGGCGTGCCCGACTCGTCGCTCAGCCCCGGCGGCGGCCAGGGGCCGAACCAGTTGTCGCGGGCGCCATCGAGCGAGAGCACCGCGCCGGAGAGGAAGTCGCCTCCTGGCGAGGCGAGGAAGGCGATCAGCCAGGCCATCTCCTCGGGCCGGCCGAGCCGCTGCAGGGGCACCGTGCGGGAGACGTTGTCGACGACTACGGAGGGATACTTGGTGCGCAGGGTCTCAGTGTCGAACTGTCCCGCCGCCACCGCGCAGAGCTTGATCTGGAAGCGGGCCCATTCGATCGAGAGGGTTCGCATCATGTTCTCCACCGCGGCCCGGGCGGCGCCGGAGTGGACCATTCCCGGCATGCCGTTGTGGGGGGTGAGGGTGACGCTGACGACCTTGCCGCCGTTCTGGGGAATGAACGCCTTCGCCGCGGCGGCTTGGGTCATCAGCCAGGTCCCCTGCACGTTCAGCTCGATCACCGTCCGAAACCCCTTCGGGGTGATCGCCTCGGCCGGGCTGAGGAACTGACCGCCGGCGTTGTTGACGAGCAGGTCGAGGCGACCCTCGCGCTCGACGACGCCGCCGATGAAGGCGTCCACCGCCTCCTCGTCGCGGATGTCGAGCGAGGCATGGCGGAAGGAGCCCTCCAGCCCGGCCGCCATCTCCGCGGTCTCCTCGAGCGGCTCGCTGCGGCGCCCGCAGCCGGCGACATCGGCGCCCAGGCGGGCGAGCTCGAGGGCGGTGGCGCGGCCGAGGCCGCTGCCGGCGCCGGAGACCACGCATACCTGACCGGCGAGTAGGCCCGGCGCGAAGATCCGCGAACGGGAGCGTTCAGCCATCGCCGCGCAAGCCTATCGGCGGCCTCCCTGACGCTAGGGTGGAGCGGCGATGAAGGTCCACGCGCAGCCAAAACCCCTGCACGAGCCGCTTGCCGGCGGCACCCAGGGCGCCACCGTGATCGTCGAGCCGCTGATCGCCGGCAGGGTCAACTGGCCGCGGCCGCTGATGGAGAGCCCGGGCGGCCACTTCCTGCAGCTGCGGCTGATGCGGATGGCGCTGACCGGCAAGCCGCCCTACCTGGTCCCCTGTCCGGCATTCCTGATCCGCCACCCCAGCGCCGGCGCGATCCTCGTCGACACCGGCCTGCACCCTTCGATCTCGACCGACCCGCGCGAGAACTTCGGCGGCCTGGGGGCGCGGGTTGCCAAGCCCGAGCTTGAGCCCGGCGAGGACGTCCCCGCACAGCTCCGCGCGAGGGGCCTCGAGCCCGCCGAGGTCCCGGTCGTGGTGATGACCCACCTGCACTTCGACCATGCCTCGGCGATCTCGGAATTCTCCCTGTCCTCGATCGTGGTCAGCGAAGTCGAGTGGTTGGCGGCGACGACCGACCGCCGCCCGCTGCTGCGCGGTTACCGGCCCGCCCACTACGACTACGCGTTCGACTACCGCACGATCGACTTCACGCGCGGTGGGATCAGCTCCTATGCGACCTTCGGGCGCACCTTCGACCTCTTCGGCGACGGCTCGGTCCGACTCGCCTACACCCCCGGCCACAGCGCCGGGCATGTCTCCGTGATCGCCCACCTCGCGCAGCGCGACTTCGTGATCGGCGGCGACGCCTTCTACACCCTCCCCCAGCTCGAGGACGCCGGCGCGCCGCTGCCGCCGCGCCCGGTCGACGAGCACCAGTTCCGCCGCTCGCTGCAGGAGCTGCGCCTGTTCCGGCGTGAGTTCCCGCAGGCGATCATCACCCCCGGGCACGACCCCGACTTCTACGCCTCGCTCGAGCAGCGCTACGAGTAGCGGCTCAGAGCTGCTCGGCGGAGAAGGTGTCGCAGGCACCGGCGTCGGCCGACTTGTAGCCCCTGGTGAACCAGCGGCGGCGCTGCTCGGAGGTGCCGTGGGTGAAGCTGTCGGGGTCGACGCCGCCGCCCGCCCGCGATTGCAGGCGGTCGTCGCCGACCGCCTCGGAGGCTGTGAAGGCCTCGCCGAGGTCGCCGCGCTCGAGGTCGCCCTCGGCGAACACCGTGCTCGCCCAGACGCCGGCGTAGCAGTCGGCCTGCAGCTCGAGCCGCACCGACAGCTCGTTGGCGTCTTCGGGGCTCTCGGCGGAGAGGCGGCGCACCTCGTCGCTGGTGCCGAGCTGGTTCTGGACATGGTGGCCCATCTCGTGGGCGATCACGTAGGCCCAGGCGAAGTCCCCCGAGGCGCCGAGCTGGCGCTCCATGTCGCCGTAGAAGGTGAGGTCGAGATAGACGCGCCGGTCAGCCGGGCAGTAGAAGGGGCCAACCGCCGAGGTGGCGCCGCCGCAGCCGCCCGTCGAGACGGCGCCGGAGTAGAGCACCAGCTGGGCCTTCTCGTAGCGGTCGGCGGCCGACGCGAACGTGCCCTCCCAGGTTCGCTGGGCGTCGACGAAGACGTAGGTCGAGAAGTCCTTCAGGTCGCGCTGGGGGTCCTCGGAGGGCGGGATCGGCTGCGGGTTGCCGGCCCCGGGGGCCTGGGCGCCCGGCGCCAGCACCTGGCCGATGTCGAAGCCGCCACCGCCGCCACCGCCGAGCACCTGCAGCGCCAGCACGACCAGCACGACGATCACGCCGGCGCCACCGCCGATCCCCGCCATGCCGCTCGGCAACGGCAGCCCGCGGGCGCCGCCTCCGCGCGAAGCGCCACGGACATCGATCACGCCGCGGCTGCGGACCCGCCTCCACCTCATCCCTGGCGCAGCCTACCCAGGGAGGGTGCCGGGGAAGCTAGCCCTCCGGAGTGGCCTCGCCGGGGGTCGGGGTTGGGATCTGCTCGCGCAGCGAGCGGATCACGCCGCGGCGGCCCTTCTCCTCGAGCGCCGTGTACATGCGGCGGACGTTGTCGAAGACCTCGCCCGCGACCTCGAGCTGGCGCTCGCGGCTGGGCGCCGCCTCGACCGGGAAGGCGAGCGGCTCGCCGAACTGGACGGTGACCTTCGGGAAGCGGAGCTTGCGCCAGCCGCGCACGCCGGCGGAGCCGTGGATCGCCACCGGGACCACCGGCACGCCCGACTCCAGCGCGATCCTGCCGATCCCGGGGCGGGGCTCGCCGAGATTGCGCGAGCGCGAGCGTCCGCCCTCCGCGTAGACGAGGACCATGCCGCCGCGGTCGAGGATCGTGTAGACGGTCTTGAACGCCTCCTCGTCGTGGTGGCCGCGACGGATCGGGAAGACGCCCCCGTAGTTGTAGATCTGAGTCAGCACCGGAGGCCCGAAGAGCTGGGACTTGGCCATGAAGCGGACCTTGCGGCGCAGGTAGACGGCGGCGAAGAAGTGATCCATCTGGCTGAAGTGGTTGGGAGCGAGCAGCAGCGGCCCCGAGGCGGGGACGTTCTCGGTGCCAATCGCACGGGTGCGGTAGATCAGCAGCGTCGGCAGCGTCAGGATCACCCGCACCAAGTCGTACATCCAGCCGGGCTCGCGGGTGCGGGCGCGCTGGTGGAAGGCGGCGAAGTACTCCGCCGGCCGCGGGTCCCTGTAGACCTGTTCCTTGATCTCAGCCATAAAGGCAGCAGCCGGCATCGACCGGCTGAGAATGGCTACCCCCCGCGCCGGTCGCGGTTACGGCGCCGCCCAGCCCTTGGCGCGCTCGAGGGCGCGACGCCAGCCGGCCAGCAGCGACCGACTCTCCTCGGCATCCATCCGCGGCTCGTAGCGGGCGGCCTCGCGCCACATCTCGCCGACCTGCTCGCGGGTCCAGAGGCCGGTTGCGATCCCGGCCAGGTAGGCGGCGCCGAGCGCGGTCGTCTCGGCGATCTCGGGGACGATCACCGGAGCGCCCAGGATGTCGGCCTGGAACTGCATCAGCCAGCGGTTCCCGACCGCGCCCCCGTCCGCCTTCAGCAGCGCCAGCCGCTCGCCGGAGGCGTCCTCCTGGGCCCGCACGGCGTCGACTGTCTGGTAGGCGATCGCCTCCAGCGCCGCCCGCGCGAGGTGCTCGCGGCGGCTGCCCCGGGTCAGCCCGACGATCGTCCCCCGCGCGTAGGGGTCCCAATGGGGAGAACCGAGACCGGTCAGGGCGGGCACGAAGTAGACGCCGTCGTTGCCGTCGAGCGCCGCCGCCATCTCCTCGCTCTGCGCGGCCTCGGAGATGATCCCGAGGCCGTCCCGCAGCCATTGCACGGCGGCGCCGGTGACGAAGACGGCCGCCTCGAGCGCGTAGTCGGTCCGCTCCTCGAGGCCCCAGGCAACCGTCGTCAGCAGCCCCTCCCCGGGCTCGGGCGCCCGCGTGCCGGTGTTGAGCAGCACGAAGCTGCCGGTCCCGTAGGTGTTCTTCGCCATCCCCGGCTCGTGGCATGCCTGGCCGAACAGCGCCGCCTGCTGGTCGCCGGCGATGCCGGCGACCGGGACCTCGCCGCCGAACTCGGAGGTGGTGCCATAGACGTGCGAGGAGGGGAGCGGCTCGGGAAGCTGTGCCGGGTCGACCCCGAGCAGCGAGCAGAGCTCCGCGTCCCAGCCCAGCTCGCGGATGTCGAAGAGCAGCGTGCGCGAGGCGTTGGAGAAGTCGGTGACGTGGCGCCCGGTGAGCTTATGGACGAGCCAGGAGTCGATCGTGCCGAAGCTGGCGCGCTCGGCGCCCTCGACGTTGCGCAGGAGCCATTCGATCTTCGTGCCCGAGAAGTAGGGGTCGATGACGAGCCCGGTGCGCTCGCGGACGAGCCCCTCGTGGCCGGCCGCCTTCAGCTCTTCGCAGCGCTCGGCGGTGCGCCGGTCCTGCCAAACCAGGGCGCGGTGGATCGGCTCGCCGCTGCGGCGGTCCCAGGCGACCACGGTCTCGCGCTGGTTGGTGATCCCGATCCCCTCCAGCTGGGAGCCCTGGATCCCGGCGTCGGTGATCGCGCCGATCGCCACCCGCCGCGTCACCCGCCAGATCTCCTCGGCGTCGTGCTCGACCCAGCCGGGCCGCGGGAAGTGCTGCTCGAACTCCGAGTACGCCTTTCCCGCGATCCGCCCCTCGCGGTCGAAGACGAGGCAGGTGGTGCCGGTGGTTCCCTGGTCGATCGCGAGGATCACGGCGGCGCCAGCCTAAGTCTTGCGTCGCGATCGGGGCGGCGATAGGTTGGAGCTCGACGACGGGCAAACGAAAGGATGAACGATGGCGGAGATGGAGATCAAGAGCTTCGACTCCCCGGATGAGGTTCGGCCCTTCGAGGGCAAAGGCCAGGCCGCGGTGCTCAACATCGGCGGGCAGGTCGTCGGCAAGGCCACCTTCGAGCCCGGCTGGAAGTGGTCTGAGAACGTCAAGCCGATCGCGGGGACCGACTCCTGCCAGGTCTCGCATCTGGGATACGTGATCTCGGGCCGGATGCGCGTCTTCATGGATGACGGGTCCGAAGGGGAGGTGGGCCCCGGCGAGGTGATGGCGATACCGCCCGGTCACGATGCCGAGGTGGTCGGCGAGGAGCCCTGCGTGGCCCTCGACTTCGGCGAGTTCGGGGACTACGCGAAGCCGAGCTGAGCCCCTTACCGGCGCGGCCGGCGGGCGATGTAGGCGCGGGCGAAGTCGCGCAGCTGGACGGCGCGGTGGATGAAGCCGCCCAGGGTGCGGCCGCTCGCGCGATGCTCGAGGTCGAGCTCGTACTCGCGCAGGCGAAAGCCCGCCCGCACGGCGTCGATCGTCATCCCCACCTCCATCCCGAAACCGCTCGCGAAGGGAACGACGGCGCGGAAGGCGTCGGCGCGGAGCGCGCGCTGGCCGGAGATCGGCGCCACCGGCAGGGCGCCGCAGCGGCGCCGGATCGCCCAGCGGGCGAAGCGCAGCGCGACCCCGAACCCGCCTCCGAGGCGGTGCCGGAACGCCGCCACGGCGAGCTCGCACTCGCCCGCCTCGATCGCCTCGACGAGCCGCCCGAGCATCGCCGCCGAGGAGCCCAGGTCCGCATCGCAGAGCAGGAACACCGGCGGCTCCGGCTCGCCGGCGCGGTCGAGCACCGAGGCGGCGGCGGCGCTGACGTTCGCTCCCTTCCCGTGCGGGCGTCCGCGGCTCACCACCTCGGCGCGGTGGACGAGGGCGACGTCGGTCGTGCCGTCGTCGGAGGCGTCGTCGGCGACGACCACCTGCGCCCCCGGGAAGGCCGATGCGAGCGCCTCCAGGGTGGCGCCGATCCGGTCGGCCTCGTTGCGCGCGGCGACGAGGATCACCGGCGACCGCTCCGCGCTCACCGAAGTATTGTGCCGCGCCATGGCAGACATCGAGGCCCACATCACCGGCAACGTCTGGAAGATCGAGGTCGCGGTCGGCGACGATGTCGATGACGGTGACACGGTTGTCATCCTCGAGTCGATGAAGATGGAGATCCCGGTCGAGGCCGAGGACGCGGGCACCGTCAAGGAGATCCGCTGCGAGGAGGGCCAGTCGGTGAGCGAGGGCGACGTCCTGGTCGTCCTCGGCTAGCACGGGAGGGGCGATGGCGGAAGAGCTCGCTGGCGGCAAGCTCCTCCTCGACGAGCCGGCGGAGGCGGTCGCCCGGCTGCGGATCTCGAACCCCGAGAAGCGCAACGCGCTCGACCACGAGGTGCTCGACGCGCTCGCGACGACGCTGCCGGCGCTCGACCGCGGGATCGAGATCCGCTGCCTGCTGATCACCGGAGCGGCGCCGATCTTCTCGGCCGGATACGACATCGGCTCGATCCCGCAGGGGACCTTCGAGCGCGACGCCGAGGCGCTGGTCGCGCATCCCTTCCACGCCGCGATGGACAAGCTTGCCGCCTACCCCTGGCCGACGGTGGCGGCGATCAACGGGCATTGCCTCGGAGGCGGCTTGGAGCTGGCGATCACCTGCGACCTGCGGGTCTGCGCGGCAGGGGCGAAGCTGGGGATGCCACCGGCGAAGCTGGGCCTGATCTACGGCCACACCGGCCTGCGGAAGTTCCTCGACGTGGTCGGGATGGCGTACACCAAGGAGCTGTTCCTGACCGGCCGCAATCTCAGCGCCGCGCGAGCCGAGCGGATCGGCCTGGTCCACGAGGTGGTCGCCGACGACGAGCTCGAGGGGGTCGCGGTCGAGCTCGCCGCCGAGGTCGCGGCCAACGCGCCGCTCTCGATGAAGGGGAACAAGCGCGCGATCAAGCTGCTGATCGAGAACCCGGTGCTGAGCGAACAGCAGGAGCAGAGCCTGATCGCGCTGCGCGAGTCCTGCTTTTCCTCGGAGGACTTCCGGGAGGGGATCCGCGCCTTCGCCGAGAAGCGCAAGCCGAACTGGACCGGGCGCTGAGGTGGGCGCCGGGGCAGGCCCCGAGCGCGTGCGGCGCGAGCTCGCGGCCACCGACCCGGTGATCGGCGGGCTGATCGAGCGGCTCGGCGACCGCGGCGTCGACCAGCGGCGGCGCGGGCTGCCGAAGCCGGATGCCTACGGCGCGCTGCTGCGCACGATCGTCGGCCAGCAGCTCTCCTCGAAGGCGGCGCGGACGATCTACGAGCGGGTCCTCGGCCTCTTCGACGGCCGCACCCCGGCGCCCGAGGAGCTGCTCGCGGTGGAGGAGGCCGAGCTGCGCGGCGCCGGCCTCTCGGGCCGCAAGGTGAGCTACATCCGTGACCTCGCCCAGCACGTGCTCGACGGCGAGCTGGAGCTCGACCGCCTCGACGAGCTGAGCGACGAGGAGGTGATCGAGGAGATCGTCGCGGTGCGCGGGCTCGGCCGCTGGAGCGCGGAGATGTTCCTGATCTTCCACCTCGAGCGGCCCGACGTCACCTCCGCCGGCGACCTCGGGCTGCGCCGAGCGATGATGATCGAGTACGGCCTCGAGGAGATGCCGGGGGAGCAGCGCTTCCTCGAGATCGCCGAGCGCTGGCGGCCCTACCGCAGCACCGCCTCGATCTACCTCTGGGAGTCGCTCGCCGGCGACGTCACCGTCGGCGGAACCTGAGGCGGCCGCGATCAGCGCCGCAGCCGGTGGCGCAGGGTGAGCACCCGCTGCACCGAGTGCTCGAAGCGCGCCCGGTCCATCTCGCCTCCCTCCAGCCTGCGCTGGAGGGCACGCCGGGCGCGGGCGCCCTCCCGGTAGTCGGTATAGAGAAGAAGGTCGGTGCCGGCCCGGGCAGCCGCGACGCCGACCCTGGCCGGCCCGCCGACGGCACGGATCGCGGCACCGCCGAGGGCGTCGGTGATCGAGACCCCGTCGTAGGAGAGCCGTCCCCGCAGCTCGCCGGCGGCGATCGCCTTCGAGAGCGAGGCGGGCTTCTGCGAGTACGCCGGGTAGATCGCCGAGCTGATCATCACCAGCGCCCCACCGGCGGCGGTGAAGGCGCTGTAGGGGGCCTCGTCGACGCGGCGCAGGGTGCGCCGGGAGAGCCGGATCCGCTGCACCGCGAAGTCGGTGTTCTCCGCTGCCGCGCCGAGGCCGGGGAAGTGCTTGGCGCTGGCCGCCACCCCGCCGGCCTGCATCGCGCGGGCGAAGGGCACCGCCGTGCGCTCGACCCGCGCGGCGCTGGCGCCGAAGCTGCGATCGGTCTCCTCGATCACGCCGCCGGGGCGGCCGACGTCGAGCACCGGCGCGAGGTTGACGTTGAAGCCGACATTGCGCAGGTTGGCGGCCGTGCGCCGCCCCTGCTCGCGGGCAAAGGCCGGGCCGCGGGCACCGATCTGCTCGGCGGAGGCGGTCGGGGCGCCGCTGATCCGCTTCACCAGGCCGCCCTCCTGATCGACCATCACGAGCAGCGGGTCGCGGAGATGGCGCGGCCGCGGGATCGCCTGCAGGCGAGCGATCAGGCGGCGCCCAGCGGCGCGGCTCGGCAGGTTGTCGGCGAAGAGGATCACGCCGGCGAGGTGGCCTTCGCGCACCATCTCGCGCACGCCTGATGGGACTTCGGTCCCGGCGAAGCCGATCACGATCCGCTGGCCGGCGAGCTTCTCGGCGCTGAGCCGCTCCGCCGCCTTCGGCCGGCCGGCGGCCCCGTCGCCGAGCGCCGCGCCGAAGGCGAAGGCGCCGCCGGCGAGGACCGCCAGCACCACGATGGCGGCGCGCTTGCGCCTGCGGATCGCTGCGTTGGCCACGCACCCGATGCTAGGGCGGCGACGGCGCCGACGCCTGTCACCGGACAGCCGGGGTGTGGGCGGCGTCCGCAGGGTCGCCTAGCCTGCCCGGCAATTCGCTCCCCGATTGCCACCGAATGCCCCCGCTGATCAGCTTCGACGAGGCCCTCGAGCTCGGTGCGCTCGAGAGTCGCGATGAGATCGGCGCGCTGGTCGAGCGGGCCTGGCGGGTGCGCCGCGAGAACTTCGGTGACTCGACCGACATGTGCTCGCTGGTCAACGCCAAGTCGGGGGGTTGCGCCGAGGACTGCGGGTTCTGCGCCCAGTCGCGCTACGCGGAGGCGGACACGCCGATGCACGCGATGATGGACGCCGAGCAGATCCTCGAGCACGCGAAGGCCGCCGAGGCGGCCGGCGCCCACCGCTTCTGCATGGTGACCCAGGGCCAGGGGCTCTCGAAGCGCGACTTCGCGA
>Ga0299913_10005129_pt1 | contig 11132 bp, 10 predicted proteins | sample RVTome_9_FD_201360 | JGI IMG/M metagenome (GOLD analysis project Ga0299913, IMG submission 201360) | Soil microbial communities from uranium-contaminated site in the Upper Colorado River Basin, Wyoming, United States - RVT155D38 (version 2) ... | reverse complement strand
CGGCGTGCCCTCCCAAGTGGTCGAGCGCGCAAGCACGAGCTTCAGTCCCGGGACGTAGCGCTGCAGCTCGAACGGTCCGGAGCTCGGGCCGCCTTGCCGGAAGCGTCCGCGGGGCAACACGTAGGTGGACCGTGCGAGGCGCTCGGCCCAGTCACGGACGCCTTTCCGCCCGGCGGGACGGAAGGCGATCTCGAAGGGCCCCGTCGCCTCGGCCCGAAGTCCGGCGAAGCCGGACGGGGGCCGGGCACGCGCCGCGCTGGCCACGACGTCGCGGGCAGTGATGCGGCGCCCGGTCGACCACTGCCGTTCGACGAGCGTCACCGTCGCGCGGCGGCGCGTCTCCGCGATATCGACGGCGAGGTCCGCCACCGCATCACCCTCAGGACTGAAGCGGAACAAAGACGGCAGCAACGGCCGTACCAGCGCGCGTGTGAGATCGGTGGCGACGGGTGAGTAGGGATCGAGACTGGGGGGCCCTCCGATCACTCCGAACGCAACGCGGCCACCCGGAACCGGCGTCGGCGTGGGGTCGGCTCCCGGCGTGCCCGTTCCGTCCCGGCCCGGGTCCGGGCACCCCCCAAGAACCGCGGTCGCCAACAGGACGGCGACCGTTCGAGTCGTGCGGCTAGCTCGCGAGGTCGACCCCCACCGCGTCGAAGCCGCCCATCTGATCGAAGACCAAACCCTCGACCCACTCGTGTGCGGCCCAGTGGGTCACGAAGCTACCGATCGGAACGACAGGCACCGACTCCATGATCGTCTTCTCCGCCTCGAGGTAGAGCTGCTGCCGCACCTCTTCGGATGCCGTTCGATGCGCGCGCTCCAGCAACCGGTCGACCTTGCCCGACGCGAACCCAGAGTGGTTGTCGGGCGAATCCGAATCGAACAACGCCGAGAGGAACGCATCGGCCACCGGATACTCCGCGATCCAGCCGAGCCGGTACATCTGATGGTCGCCCCGGCGAAGGCGTTTCAGGTACTTCCCGAACCGGAAGGATCGGATCTTCACCTGCAATCCGGCGTCCCGCAGGCCGCTCCGAACGAGGCGGGCCACCTGCGGGTGCGGCTGCCCACCGGAGAATTCCAGGGTCACCCGGCGTGCCTTCTTCGGCAGTCCGCGTACCAAGCGGCGCGCGGCATCAGGCTGGAACTCGCAGACGTTGACGCAGATGTTCTCGTCGAAACCCGGCATCCCGACCGGGACGATCCCGCGCGGTTCCTGCATCGAACCCCTATAGACCGTCTGGACTATCGTCCGCCGGTCGATAGCGCGGTTGATCGCGCGCCGCAGCTTGACCCTCCGCAAGGCGCGGCTTCGCATGTTCAGGCCGAAGTTGTACGTCGCAAGGAACGGCCGGGATCCCTGGTCCCCGAACTCGCGCTCGGCGGCTTCGATCTCTCCCGCCGGGACCTCCGCGACGTCGATCCGTTGATCCAGGAACGGAAGCCACGAGGCCGCCGCGTCGGGGAAGGTGAGGAACCGGATCCCGTCGATCTCGGGCGTGTCGAGGAACCCCGCGAAAGCTTTGAGGAGCACGGGGTCACCCGGAGACCACGCTTGCGCGATGTGGAACGGTCCGTTGCCGACCGGCGTCCGCAGGAATGTGTCGAGATCGGCGACCGCCTTGGCCGGCAGCGGCCCCAGGCTCGGGTGGGTGAGCACCGTGGGCAAGTCGTGGAACGGGCGCGACAACCTGATGCGCAGGGTGAGCGGGTCCGGTGCGGTGATGCCCGAGAGGCGGCGCGTACCGCCGATCTGGTTCGCTTGCACGAATCCCTGGATCGGCTCCAGGAGATAGGCGAGGTCGGACGCGTTCCGTTTCAGCGCGATGCGCTCGAACGCGAACTTGAAGTCCTTCGACGTGACTTCCGTCCCATCGTGGAACGACATGCCGGGGTTGAGGGTGAAGACGAAGGTACGGCCCCCATCGGATACGTCCCACGATTCCGCCGCCGCCGGAACGACCTCCTCCTCGGTGGGGTCCCACCGCGTCAGGCCCTCATAGAGCTGCCGGGCGATCAGGACGCCACCGGGGTCCTGGAGACGCATTGGATCCAGCGTGGAGGGCTCCGAGATCGCGACTGTGAGGACGTCGGCACCTTCTTCGAAGGGCTCCGTGGTCGTGGGAGCTCCCCCGGTGGGGATGACGGTGGGGCTCGCCTCTGAGGGTGGGTCCGCAGCGGGACCATCGCAGCTCGCGGCCACGAGCGCCGCTACGACGAAGATCCCCAGCCGGCGCCGCGTCATCGCGCTCGGAGCACCGCCCCTCGAGGGGAAGGTTCTGTTCAGTCCGTCAGTCGGAACGCGAGCAGGATCGTGGTGCCCGTGAACACGATCGCGGTGACGATCGTGATGCGATCGAGATTCTTCTCCATCACGGTCGAGCCCATCGCCTGGCTCTGCATGCCGCCTCCGAACATCTCGGAGACTCCCCCGCCTCGCCCCGCGTGGAGCAGGACGAACAGGATGAGCAAGCCACTTGCGATCACATGGACGACAGTCAGAACGATATCCACCGTTACCCGCCTTTTCTCCTATCGGGCTCGAGTGCTCACGACCCGAGTGTTTGGCGCTTGCTTCTAGGCCCCCAGGGTAGCTTGCACCGGCGCCGGGCGCTGACCGGCCCGGTCCCCGGGCTAGATCGCGTCGGGTGAGAGCACGTAGACGCTGAACGGCCCCGTCAGCATCGCGGTGGGGCGGAAGTGCCACTGCTGGAACTCGTGGGTCAACCCGGCGCGACGCGAGATCTTCTTGGCGGCGCGCAGCCACTGCGGGATGTGCTTGCGCTTGACCGGCACGCCGCCCATCAACTCGGGGAAGTGGAACGCCTCCGTCTTCTTCATCTTGTTGGGACGGCCTTCGGTTGCTTGTCGGATGCGTCGTTCCTTCGGCGACCAGAACCCCTCCGACGGACTGTCGGTCGAACCCCACACGATCGCGAACGCGCCTTGATCCTGTGATGCGATGCGAGACCCGGTGTGCAGTCCCAGCGCGGCGACCAGCACGGCTGCGACCAGGTAAGGCGCAGGCGTCGCGGTCCGGAGGCTGGCGCCGCCGTCGGCGAGTGCGAGCAGGGCCCCAACCCGGTGCTTGACACCACCCCCGCGTCCCATGAACGCGAGCGCGAGGCGGCGTCTTCGCACCGGGATCAGCCGGCGGAGCTCGCACGCCCGAACGAGGCTCGAGGCGACCGACAAGGGGTCCCCCGTCGCTGCTGCCGCCCTACGATCGGCTTCCATCTCCCGGTCGGCCATCAGCCGGCGGTATGCGAGGTGGCCTACCGGGTTCCATGCCACCAGGTCGCGCAAGACCCCCGCGGCGAAAGTCACCCCGATGTCATGTGCCTCGATGTGGGCGAGCTCGTGGGCCAGGATCGCTCGCAGCTCGTTGTCTTCGAGACCTTCGATCAGGTCGCGTGAGATCAGGATGCGCGGGTTCTTGGCACCTACCGCGAACGCGCCGGAGAAGCCTTCGGGCATCACGAGAACGCGCGGCGTGAGCGCGAGGCCCATCTTGCGGGCAAGGTTTTCCACCATCATGAGCACGTGACCGTCGTCGCCCACTTCGAGGGGTCTACATCTCGTGATCAAACGTTTCACGATCAGCGCGCCGAGCGCTCGTCGTAACAGCATGAACGTGCTTACAGACAGCCCGATCCATAACATCCACGCACCGGCCGCGTCCCACAACGTGTACGGCATCAACCCTCCGCCCGGCATCCGGGTCCACAACACGTGCACGAGCGACTGGGCTTCTTGCAGGAACGCCTCGTCGACAGGACGCAGCACGCCGACGACCGGAAGCACGGCCTTGGTGAACGCGAGCGCGGCGACCAAGGGAACGACCAACGGAAGACTGAGCAGCAGTCCGGACGACAATCCACCGGGCCGGTCGATCAGCCGCCGGGAGAACAGCACGGCGGGGAGTGTCACGAGCGAGACGGCGATGATCACGATCCACGCCGAGTCACCTTCGATCGCAAGGACCGGTGGAGCCGCGCTCGTCACTCCGTGGTGGCTTTCACTCGATCGATCTCCTCGTTCCCGGTGCTTCCCTCACCGGTGCTTCTCACCGGTTCTTCAGTCGCCTGTGGTCCGGCGTTGATCGATCGCCTCACGCAGACGTTCGATCACGCGCTGGTCCTCTTCCTCGACGCGGTCGACGAAGTAGGCGACCGCCGGGTCGGGGAAGTGGCTGACGAGCCAGTCGACGACCGATTTCACGGTTGAGCGGGCGTACTCCTCACGGGAGACCAGCGCCCGGTAGCGGTGCGCGGGCTGGTCCTCGATGCGCTGGACGAGACCCTTGTCGGCGAGACGGCCCAGCGTCGTCATCACTGTCGTGTAAGCGAGCGGGTGGACCTCCTCGAGGGAACCGTGGACGTCGCGGACCGTGACTTCGCCGGAGTCCCACACGACGTCCATGATCTCGGCCTCGAGCGGCCCCAGTACGTCGGCCAGGCTGTGCTTGCGTCGCGGCGCCATTTCGTCCCCCTCGGGATAGGCCGTGAATCCTACGCCGCCGAACTCTCTACTACAACGGTAGGAGGGCTCAGTCGCGGGCCATCTTGACGAGCTCGGGCATGATCTGCGGGCCCTTCAGGTGCCCGAGGGAGCCCTTTCGGCTGGCCGTCTCGCCGTAGGTCTGCACGCCGTCGGCCGAGATACTGCCGCCGGCGACGAGGAGCGGCACGGGGCCATCGGTGTGCGCCTTGCGGGCACAACTCGTGGAATGGTCCGCAGTGACCGCGACGATCGTGTTGCGCAGGTCGAGGTCGTCCATCACGCCGGCGAAGAACACTTCGTCGATCTCTTCGATGCTCTCGATCTTGGCGTCGTGATCGCCGTCGTGCGCGGGGACGTCGGGGCCCTTGATGTGGATGTAGAGACCGTCGTAGCCGCCGAGGGCCTCCAGCGCGAGCTGCGCCCACGCGGCGTACTGCTCCCTCGGGGGGATCCCGGTCGGAGCCTCGACGATCCCCATGCCGGTCAAGCGTGCGATGCCCAGCTCTACGGGCATCTCGACGAAGCAGCCGAACTCGGGGCCGAATTTCTCCTTGAACGGGACCAGCTCGGGTAGATGGTCGCCGCCGTCGCGCGTCAGCACGAAGTTGCCCGGCAGCTTGCCGGCCTTGCGCCGCTCGGCATTCACCTCGGATCCATCGAGAACGCCGAAGGTGGCCCCCAGCCATGCGTTGGTGAGGTGAGCGGCGCGCCGGGCGGTTTGGTCTTGTTCATGACCGGCCACCGGGGCCACGTGAACGACGTGATTGTCGAAAGTCTCCAGCGCGACCCCCAGTGCACCCTGACGTCCGTACGCGGGATCGGAGTTCTCGACCTCTGCCGACAACGAGCCGTCGTCGGATCTCAACACCAGAACACCGCGATGGCCGACGGTAGCCCTGAAGTCGAAGTTCGCGCCGGGGATATGCACCTTCTCCTGTACCTCGGCCGCGAGCGCATGCGCTTCTTGGGACGAAAGGTCGCGCCCGACGCGCCGGTCGAGGATCGCCCAGCCGTCACCGTCGCGTTCGACCGTGGCGAAGTTCACCCGGTAGGCGAGGTCTCCTTGCTTCACGTCCAAACCGGCGCCGACCGCCTCGAGGGGGCCGCGGCCGGTGTGGTGCTCGTGAGGGTCGTAACCGAGGATCGAGAAGACCGCGATGTCGGACTCCGGCGCGATGCCCTCTCCCACGGTCGTCACGTAACCGTTCACGCCGCGCGCCGCGAGTGAATCGAGGAAGGGGGTACGAGCAGCTTCCAGCGGCGTCTTGCCCCCGAGTGCGTCCAAGGGATCGTCGCCGAGCCCATCGAGGATGACGTAGAGGATCTTGCGCGGCATGGTTATCCCTTCGTCGCTTTCACGATCGCAGCGAACTCCTGGGCCTCCAGCGAGGCGCCGCCCACCAGTGCCCCATCGATGTCGCGCTGTCCCATGAGGGCCGCGGCGTTCCCCGATTTCACGCTGCCTCCGTAGAGGATGCGGACCGCGTCGGCGACATCCTCGCCGACTGCTTGGGCCACGACTTTGCGGATGTACGCGATCGTCGATTGCGCGTCGTCGGGTGTCGCGGTCTTGCCGGTGCCGATCGCCCAGATGGGCTCGTAGGCGATCACGACTCGCGCCGCGTTGTCGGGTTTCACGCCCTGGAACGCGGCCCGGACCTGGCCCTCGACCTTGCTCTCCGTCTGCCCTTGCTCCCTCTCCCTCTCGGTCTCGCCGACACAAAGGATGGGGATCAACTCGTCAGCGAACGCCGCTTTGACCTTGGCGTTGACTCCTTCGTCTTTCTCCCCGAAGAGCTCGCGGCGCTCAGAATGCCCCAGGATCACGTAGTCGACGTCGAGCGACTTCAGCATCGACGCTGAGACCTCGCCGGTGAACGCTCCCTCGCTCTCGTGGTGCATGTTCTGGGCCCCGAGCGCGAACTCGTAGCGATCCGAATCGATCAGCGTCTGGATCGTACGCAGAGCCGTGAACGGCGGACACACCGCCACCTCTACGCGCTCGAAGTCATGTCCGGCCAGTTCGTGCGCGAGTCCCTGCACGAGCCGGATCGCATCGAGGTGTGTCTTGTTCATCTTCCAGTTACCCGCGATGAGCGGCTTCCTTGCCATCAACCACCAGTCCTTTCCAGTACGGCGATACCGGGGAGCTGCTTGCCCTCGAGGAACTCGAGAGACGCGCCGCCTCCGGTCGACAGATGTGAAACGGCATCTTCCATCCCCAGTTGCTTCAGTGCGGCGGCTGAATCCCCGCCGCCGGCGACCGTGTACGCGCCGTTCTTCGTCGCACGGGCGATCGCGTCGGCCACCGCCCGGGTACCGGCCGCGTAATCGTCGATCTCGAAGATCCCCATCGGGCCGTTCCACAGGACGGTACGGGCACTCTCGATCGTCTCGCCGAACGCGCGCGCCGTCGCCGGGCCGATGTCGACCCCGAGGCGATCGCCGATGTCGCCCAGCACGACGGTGTCGTGCGCAGCACCCTCCTCGGGCGCATCGGCGGCCACTACGTCCGCCGGGAGCAGCACCTCTACGCCCTTGTTCTCCGCTCGTCCGAGCATCGCCCGCACGTCGTCGACCCGATCCCGCTCCACCAACGACTTTCCCACCTCCTCGCCCCGAGCGACGAGCAGGGTGAACGCCATCGCGCCTCCGATGCAGAACGCATCCACCCGGTCGAGCAGGTTGCCGATCACGTCGAGCTTGTCGGAGACCTTGGCGCCACCCAGAACGGCGACGTAGGGCGGTTCGGGGTCGGCCAGGAGACGGCCTAGCTTCGCAACCTCCTCCGCGAGCAGCAGCCCCGCCGCCGACGGGAGTAGCTCCGCAACACCGACGATGGACGCATGAGCCCGATGAGCAGCCCCGAACGCATCGTCGACGTAAGCGTCCGCTAGCGCGGCCAGCGACTCGGCGAAGGAAGGATCGTTCGCCTCCTCGCCGGGTTCGAAACGCAGGTTCTCGAGCAGAACCACCTCTGCTCCCGAGTCGACGGCGCCGTGCGCGCCGTCACCGACAACGTCGCTCGCGACTTTGACCGCGCGGCCGAGCAGCTCGGTCAGGCGCTCGCCGACGGGGGCGAGCCGGAGCTCATCCTTGACCCCACCCTTGGGGCGTCCGAGATGGGAGCAAGCGATCACGCGCGCGCCCCGTTCGAGCAATGCCTGCAGGGTCGGCACGGCAGATCGGATACGGAGGTCGTCGGTGATCCGTCCCTCGCGCAGAGGCACATTGAAGTCACACCGAACGAGGACGCGCTTGCCCGAGACCTCGAGGTCGTCGATGGTCGGGAGCGACAAGATGCTCAGAGCTTTGCTTTTAGAGCTTCGAACCGACCAGCTCGGTTAGGTCCACGAGCCGGTTCGAGTAGCCCCACTCGTTGTCGTACCAACCGAGCACCTTGACGAGGTTGCCGTTCGCCATCGTAGAGAGCCCGTCGAGCACGCAGGAGTGTGGATCGCCGACGATGTCGGTCGAGACGATCGGGTCCTCGGTGTACTTGAGGATGCCTTTCAGGCCCGCCGACTGGGCCGCCTCGCGGTAGGCATCGTTGATCTCTTCTTTGGTGACCTCGGCCCCCAGGACGCACACGAGGTCGGTGACCGAACCATCCGGTACCGGCACGCGCAAGGCCAGACCGTCGAGACGGCCCTTCAGCTCCGGCATCGAGAGTGACGCCGCTTTCGCGGCTCCCGTCGTCGTCGGGATGATGTTGATCGCCGCGGCGCGCGCCCGGCGAAGGTCGTCGCGCGCGAGGTCTTGGACGCTCTGGTCGTTCGTGTACGCATGCACCGTCGTCATGTAGCCCTTCTCGATCCCCCAGTTGTCCTGCAGGATCTTGGCGAGCGGAACGACGCAGTTCGTCGTGCACGACGCGTTCGAGATGACGTTGTGGTTGGCGGCGTCGTAATCGTCGTGGTTGACGCCCACGACGATCGTGACGTCTTCGTCCTTCGCGGGAGCCGAGATGATGACCTTCTTCGAGCCGGCGCTGATGTGTTTCTCCGCGTCCGCCTTCTTTGTGAAGAACCCGGTCGACTCGATCACGATGTCGGCGCCCAGGTCGCCCCACGGGATCTGGGCCGGGTCCCGCTCCGAGGTCACCTTGATGTCCGTGCCGGCGACCGAGAAGCCACCGTCGGACACCTTGACCTCCTCGTCGAAGCGCCCGAAGACCGAGTCGTAGCGCAGCAGGTGCGCCAGCACCGATGGGTCGGTCAGGTCGTTGATCGCAACGACCTCGAGGTCCGATCCCTTGGCCCGCAGGGCCCGGAAGAAGTTCCGGCCGATGCGGCCGAAGCCGTTGATTCCGATGCGCGTCGTCATCGACGATCCCCTCCTAAGGCGGAAAGAAATGGGTATTTCGGGCCATCCTACGCCCGCTCGCGTCCCGGACTTCGTGGGTTCTATACGAGTGAGCCGAGCACCCCGGCGAGCGCGGCGGGGTCGTGGGCCCCATCGGTGCGATCCGGATCGGCCACTGTGGCCTCGACCACCTCGAGACCGAGAAAATCCAGCGCGACCGGGTCCACCGCGACCCCGTCCGTCGCGAGCTCGGGGGTATGCACGACCGCGACGTCTACCGCGGATGGCCCCGCGTGGGCGAGCAACGCGTGAACATGGTCGGCGGCTCCGAGCCCGTCCGTCTCACCTTTCTGCATGCGCGTGTTGCAGACGAAGACCTTCCTGGCAGAGGTCTCCTGCAGCGCCGTGCGGATGCCCGGTACCAACAGTGTCGCGATCAAGCTCGTGAAGAGACTCCCCGGACCCAGCACGACCTGGTCGGCCCCCATGATCGCTTCGACCGCTGCGGGATCCGCTGGAGGATCGGGCGGCGCGAGATAGACGGCCTGGATCGGTGCGGTCGTCTGCGCGACCGCAACCTGCCCCCTGATCTCTCCCCCGTCGACCCGCGCCCGCAAGGCAACGAGGGCGCTCGTCGCGGGGTGCACCGTGCCTACGGCTCCTAACAAGGCCCCCGCTTCGCGCACCGCGGTCGCGAAATCGCCGGTCATCTCCGTGAGCGACGCGATGATCAGGTTCCCGACGGTATGACCCGTCAGGGCCCCGCTCGCGAAGCGATGCTGGAAGAGCCCACCGAGATCCTCCCGCTCGGCGAGCGCAACCAGACAGTTCCGGATGTCCCCCGGCGGTGGCACCCCGAGCTCGCGTGTCAGCCGGCCCGACGAGCCGCCGTCGTCGGCAACCGTCACGACGGCGTCGATCTTCTCGGCGTAGAGGCGCGCGGCCCTGAGCGTTGCCGCGAGGCCGTGGCCGCCCCCGATGCCGACTACCTTCAACTCACTCGCTCCTTCACGGGACCACCGGGACGCGTTCGACGTCCCTGTGGATGACGGTCGCGGCGAAGCCCTTCTCACGGATCAGGTTCCCGATCTCCTCGGCCAGCACCACAGAGCGGTGCCGGCCACCGGTGCAACCGACGGCCACGGTCAGGTAATGGCGGCCCTCGGCCGCATAGCCCGGGAGCAACAGGCCGAAGAGGTCGCGCGTCCGATCGACGAAATCGAGCGTCGCGTCTTGGGTCATCACGTAATCGCGCACCGGCACCTCCAGACCGGTGTGGGGACGCAGTTCCTCCACCCAGTGCGGGTTGGGAAGGAACCGCACGTCGAGCACGATATCGGCGTCGAGCGGCAGACCGAACTTGTAGCCGAACGACACAACAGTCGTTTTGAGGCCTTCGCTGAGATGCGCTCCACCGAACAGCGCACCCAGTTTCGTTCGCAGGTCGCGGACGGTGAGCTCGCTGGTATCGATGATGACGTCGGCTCCGTCGTGGAAGGCACGCAAGAGCTCCCGCTCGCGCTGGATGCCGACGATCACCCGATCGTCGGTTGCCAGAGGGTGCAGGCGCCGGGACGCGTCGAACCGGCGGACCAAGGCATCATCGGAGGCCTCCAGGAAGATCATCCGGAAGTTCGCGATGTCTCGCCGCAGCTTCTCCAGCGCTTCGGCAGCTTCGCCGAAGAAAGCTCCGCCGCGCGCGTCGATGACCAGCGCGATCCGCTTGATGTCGTCGCCCGAAGACAGTGCCAGCGACAGCATCTTGGAGATCAACGCGGGCGGGAGGTTGTCGATCACGAACCAGCCGAGGTCTTCGAGCGCGCGGGCCGCTTCCGATCGACCCGCGCCCGACAGGCCCGTGATCACGGTCACGTCGACCTCTCTCGCTCTTCGGCGTACGTTCACGATGCTCGTCTCCCGTGTAGGGCCTCGTAGACGGCCTCTGCAACAGTTTGAGGGATGCCCTGCACCGATGCCAGCTCTTCGACGCTGGCGGCGCGCATCCGCTTGACCGATCCGAAGTGCTTCAGGAGCTTCTTGCGCCGGGTGTCCCCGAGCCCCGTGATCCCATCGAGAGCCGAACGGGTCATCTGCTTACCGCGTTTCAGCCGGTGGTAGGAGATCGCGAAGCGGTGGGCCTCGTCGCGGATCGCCTGCAACAGGTAGAGAGCTTCGGAACCACGGGGGATCCGCACCGGGTCACCGCGTCCGGGCAGATAGAGCTCCTCCATCCGCTTCGCCAGCGAGACCGTCGCAACGTCGGTGACCCCGAGCTCCGTCATCACCTCGACCGCCCGGTTGAGCTGTCCTTTGCCCCCATC
>Ga0299913_10005128_pt1 | contig 11133 bp, 9 predicted proteins | sample RVTome_9_FD_201360 | JGI IMG/M metagenome (GOLD analysis project Ga0299913, IMG submission 201360) | Soil microbial communities from uranium-contaminated site in the Upper Colorado River Basin, Wyoming, United States - RVT155D38 (version 2) ... | reverse complement strand
GCGGGCGCCGGCGTGCGCGTGGCGCTGCATCGGTCCGCCTGGCTGGCGGTGGGACGCGACCTCGTCGGGCAGCGGGTCCGAGCCACCGTCGAGCGGCATCGCTGGGCCCTCGCCGGCGGCGCGGCGGAGCTCGACCTGTGGTTCGGCGAGGGGCGCCGGATCGACCCACTGGTGACCGCGCTGGCGGTGCCGCGGCCGCTCGAGGAGATCGAGGAGCGGCCTGCCCTGCGGGTGGTGAGCGCATGACGCCCGTCGCCCATCGGTGCTCGAGTCGTCATCGGTCCGTCCTGGCGACCGTAGACGGCGTTGGATGTCAGGCGACCCCGTTGCGGCCCGGATTTCCACAGATTCCGGAACGCTGTTCGTCGCCTGAGGTCGCCAGGACGAGCTGCTGGCGATTCGCCCGGGAGCTCGCGCCGTGACCCGCCTCCTCGCCCTGGTGTGGCCGGAGCTGCGGGCCCCGGATGCCGACGCGAGCCCCTTCGAGCGGATGCTCGACGCCCTCGACGACCTCTCCCCGCGGGTCGAGGCGGTGGACGTCGGCGTGGCGCTCGTGGATATCATCGGCCTCGGGCCGATGTTCGGCCCGGAGCGGCGGGTCGCCGCACGGGCGGTGATGCTGACCCGGGCCGTGGCGCCGCTGCGCGTACGCTGCGGGATCGGCGACAACCGATGGCTGGCCGCGCTGGCCGCCCGCCTGGCGCGCTTCGAGCGTCCGGACGCCCCGGCGGCGCTCTGCACGCTCGAGGCCGATGCGCTGCGCGATCTGCCGCTCGACCTGCTGCCGGCCGATCCGGCCACGCGCGGCCGCCTCGCACGCTTCGGGTTGACCACGATGGTCCAGCTGGCCGACCTGCCGCGCTCCGCGGTCGGGGCCCAGCTCGGCCCGACCGGCGAACGGCTCCAGGCGCTCGCCCGCGGCCACGATCCGCGGCCGCTCGTCCCGCGCCATCGGCCGGAACGGGTGGGGCGCCGTGCGGCCTTCGAGCCGCCGCTCGACGGGATCGGCGCCGCGGGCCTCACCCTGCGCCGCCTCGCCGCCGAGCTGTGCGACCGGCTCCGGGAGCGGCACCGGGCCCCCGGTCGCGCGACCCTCGTGCTCGTCCTCGATGACGCCCCGGCACTGCGCGTGACGCAGCTCTTCCCGCAGCCGGCCCTCGAGCCGGACTGGATCGCACGGCTGCTGCTGTCGCGCGTCGAGGCGACGGCGCGCGCCCGGGCTCTGGCTCCCGCCGGCGACGGTGACACGGCTGGAGAACCGAGCGAGCCGCGGATCGAATCGGTCCATCTCGCCTTCGACCGCCTGGCCGATCCGGCCACCCGGCAGCTCCCGGCCTTCGAGGCTCGGGCGGCGCGCTGGGAGGAGCTGCGCTGGTCGCTCGAGCGGATCCGGCATCGGTTCGGCGGCGGGCGCCTGTGGCGGGCGGTCAGCGACCGGCCGACGGCGGCCCTTCCGGAGCATCGGTTCCGGCTGGCGGAGCTCGACGAGTGACCCGGCGCTACCCTGACCTGCCACTCGTCCAGGTCGAGACCGATTCCGACGGCACCCCGGTCCGCCTGCGCATGGACGGCACCGATCACGGGGAGCTCGGCATCTGCAACCGATGGCGCGTGGACGATGGCTGGTGGCGCGAGCCGGTGGCCCGGGCCTGCTACAAGGTCGTCACCCGCTCTGGCCTGCTGTGCACGATCGTGCTCGACGAGATCCGCGGCACCTGGCATCTCGAACGCCTGTTCGACTAGCCGATGGCACCGCTTGTGCGGTAGCCGAACGCATGAACGACTTCGATCGGCAGCCGGGCGGCATCGACGACCCCGGCATGAAGGGCGGAACCGAGCCGGACGAGCGGACCCTGCCGCCCGGCGACTCGGCCGGGAACACCGGTGGACCGGGCGAGCCGGAGCCCGCCGAGCTGGACCTGCCCGGTCCGGACGACCCGGTGGCCTGGAACTACATCGAGGCCGGCACGCTCGTCGTCGGCCCGAACGGCGAGGAGCTCGGCCGGGTCGAGGCGATGCTCGGCACCGAGACGGAGGGCATCTTCCATGGCGTCGCCGTCAACCCGGACGGCGATCGCACGGAGCGGGTCGTCCCCGCCGATGCGGTGACCGCGTTGACGACGGCGAAGGTCGAGATCGCGTGGACCGCCGAGCAGCTCGCCGCCGCCGAGGAGCACCGCCCGACCTCGGACTGACCCTGACGGCCGCCACGACCCGGACGCGTACCATGCGGCCGTGAGCGCCCACCGCGTGGACCGACTCTGGCCGGATCCCGCCCGCGACCTGGACCTCGACGAGGCGATGACGGGCTTCGCGCCGTCCGCGGCCGCGCCGGACCGGCCGGTCGTGGCGATCAACATCGTCACGAGCGTCGATGGTCGGGCCCAGCTCGACGGCACGGCCGAGGGTCTCGGCAGCCGGGCGGACCGGCGCCTGATGCGCCTGTACCGCGCGGCGTTCGACGCCGTCGGCAGCGGCGCCGGCACGCTGCGGGCCACCGGGATCTGGCTGCGGGTGGGCGATGATCTCGCCGAGCGCCGCCGCGCCGAGGGCCGGCCCGCGAACCCGACCGGCGTCGTGGTCGCCGGCCGCGGAACGATCGACACCGATGCGGCCTGGTTCGAGGGCGACGAGCCGCGGATCCTGGTCGTCGGCCGCTCCAACCCGATCGTCGCCGCACCCGCCGGCACCGAGCTGCTCCACGCCCCGGACGATCGCCCCTCGCCGGGATGGGTCCTCGAGCGGCTCGGCGAGCGCGGGATCGGCTCCATGCTGCTCGAGGGCGGACCGCACCTGAACGCCGCCTTCCTCGCCGAGGGCCTGATCGACGAGGTGTACTGGACCGTCGGTGCCCACCTGCTCGGCACCGATGCGCTGCCGATGATCACGCCGATTCCCGGCGGGTCGCCGTACGCGCAGGAGCCGCGCCGCGGCCGTCTCGTCAGCGTCCTCCGGCACGGCGACGAGCTGTTCCTCCGATACCGATTCGCACGCGGCGAGTAGCATCGGGCCCATGCCCACCGCCCCCGAGCTCGGGCGCCTCGGCGTCTGGGGCCACCTCGACACGCTGCGCATCGATACGGCGCGCGCCTACGCGCGCCGGGTCGAGGAGCTTGGCTTTGGCACGCTGTGGGTGCCCGAGACGGTCGGTCGCGAGCCGTTCACGCTGCTCGGGCTGCTCGCCGGATCGACGACTCGCGTGAGCCTCGGGACGAGCATCGTCGGCATCTGGGGGCACGATCCCCAGGCGTCGCGCATGGCCGCCATGACCCTCGCCGAAGCGACCGGCGGGCGCTTCGTCCTGGGCCTCGGCGTCAGCCACCCGCACCTCGCCGGCAAGCTGCGCGGTCACGTGTTTCAGCGGCCGCTGGCACGCATGCGCGAGTACCTCGCCGCCTACCGCGCGGCCATCTACCGCGGACCGATGGGCGAGGACACCCCCGAGCCACCGGTGCTCGTCGCGGCGCTGCGCGAGCGAATGACCGATCTCGCCGCCACCGATGCCGATGGCGCCTTCCCGTACCTCGTCACCGCCGATCGCGTGCGCTGGATGCGGGCCCGCCTCGACGCCGCCGGTGGCCGACGGCCCGCCCTGGCGGTGACGCTGCCGGTCGTGCTGGCCGGGGGGTCGCTGGACGGGCGCGAGGCGGCGCGGGCGTACCTGAAGCCCTACCTGCGCACGCCGACCTACCACGCCTCCTGGCAGCTCCAGGGCTTCGAGCCCGCCGACTGGGAGATCCCCGGCAGCGACCGGCTCGTCGATGCGATGGTCGCGATCGGCGATGCGGCGCAGCTGCGTGCCCGGTTCGACGAGCTGCACGCCGCGGGGGCCGACCACGTGGCGCTCATCCCGCTCGCGCCCGACGGCACGACCGAGCGGCTCGAGACGCTCGAGGTCTTCGCCGCGTGATCCGGTCCCGCAGCGCCTGGCTCGTCGCCCTCCCGCTCGTCCTGGCCGCCTGCGCGGGAAGCCCGGCGCCCGCGGCGCCCTCGGTCGCGCCCCCGTCGACCGCACCGGCACCGGCCGCTTCGCGCCCGATCGCGGACCGGAGCGCGCGCGCTCCCGAACGCCTCGTGGGGCGGCCCTCGGCTCGCCCGGCACAACCGGCCATGGCCGTGCGCTACGAGGCGGCGCTCGTCGCGGACCATTGCGCCGACCGCGACCTGACGGCCCCGCCCTCGAGCGACGTCGCGCTCATCGTGCTGGATCGCTCGTATGCGTTACCGGCCTCGTACGCGCCCGACGACCTGGTGCCGGCGTCGACGGCGGGGCTGGGCGGAAGCTCGGGCTCGAAGCTCGTGCGGGCGGTGGTCGTCGCGGACCTCGCGGCCATGGCCGCCGCCTGGGACGCCGCCGGCCTGGGGATCGAGATCGAGTCGGCGTATCGGTCCTTTGCCGCGCAGGCCGCCACGTTCGACAGCTGGGCCGCCCGCCTGGGCGTCGCCGGGGCGCTGGTGCGCAGCGCTCGGCCGGGGCACTCGGAGCACCAGCTCGGCACGGCGATCGACGTCACCTCGCCGGGATGGAGCGGTCGCTTCGGCGACTGGGCGAGCGAGACCGTCGAGGGCGCCTGGATGGCCGCACATGCCTGGGAGTACGGGTTCGTGATGAGCTATCCGGCCAGCTCCGAGGCGACGACCTGCTTCAGCTACGAGCCGTGGCACTACCGCTGGATCGGGCGCGAGGCCGCGGCCGCCCACCGGGAGAGCGGCCTCCCGCTCCGCCAGTTCCTCGAGCAATACGTTCGTGGCTGAGCAGCCGCCGGCGGTGGCCCGGGCGCTGACCGCCATCGGCCACCTCGACCCGGCGACCCTGCCCGGCCTGCGGCGCCGGATGCAGTGGACGCTGTTCGCCATCTCGGCCCTCGGCAGCACCGGCTACATCGCCGCGGTCACGGTCGGCACCCTCGTCGCCGCCGACATCCACGGTGACGCGACGCTCGGCGGCGTGCCGACGGCCGCCGCGACGATCGGGACGGCGACCGCCGCAACCATCCTGTCGGCGCTCATGCTGCGTGTCGGCCGGCGCGCCGGCCTGCTCGGCGGCCTGGCCGTCGGCTCGCTCGGCGCGCTGCTGGCGGTCGTCGCGGTGCTCACCAGCTCGATCGTCCTGCTGCTGGTCGCCAGCGCGCTCACCGGCTTCGCCAACGGCGTCGGCAACCTCGGCCGCTACGTGGCGGCCGACCTCGTGCCGCCGGAACGGCGGGCCTCGGCGATCGGGATGGTCGTCTGGGGCGCGACGCTCGGCGCCGTGAGCGGGCCGAACCTCGTCGAGCCGGCCGCCGCACTGGCCGTCGCGCTCGGCCTCCCGGAGCTGTCGGGCGCGTACATCGTCACCCTCGGCTTCATCGGCCTCGCGATGCTCCTGGCCTACGCCTTCCTGCGCCCCGAGCCGTACGAGCTCGCCGATCCGTCGGCCTTCGGCCGGGACACCGATCCGCCGTCCGTGTCGCTCGGCGGCCTGCTCGTGCGGCCCGCCGTCGTCGTGGCGCTCGTCACCCTCCTGGCGGGCCAGGTCGTCATGGTCCTGATCATGACGATGACCCCGATCCACCTCGCCGACCACGGCCATGGCCTGGCGACCGTCGGATTCGTCATCTCGGCGCACACCTTCGGCATGTTCGCCCTGTCGCCGATCTCGGGACGCCTGACCGACCGCTTCGGCAGCCCGGCGGTCATCCTCTCGGGGCTCGGCATGCTGGCGTTCGCCGCCCTGCTCGCCGCACTCGCCCCACCCGACGGCGGCATCATCCTGACGCTCGCCCTGTTCCTGCTCGGCTGGGGCTGGAACCTCGGGTTCGTGGCGGGCTCGGCGCTGCTGACCCGCAACCTCTCGCTCGGGGAGCGGACCGGGATCCAGGGCCTGGCCGACGGCCTCATCTGGTCCTCCGCGGCCCTGGCCAGCCTGTCCTCGGGTGTCGTCGTGTCCGGCGCCTCGTACACCGCGCTCGGCCTCCTCGGGGCCGCGCTACTCGTGGTGCCGGCGATCCTGCTGGTCGTCTTCCGTTCAAGGCTCACCCTGAAGACGACGTGATCCGCGCCGGCCGACTGGCGGGCCTCGATTGTCCTGCGCACGCGCTTCCCATTCGGTCGGGCCGCGTCGACATCGGTCGTCGCCGCGAACGTCCTCAGTCCGACAACACCACCGGCTCGTCGCACCCATCGCCGATGAGGATCGGGACGCCATTCGGATCTTGATCGATCTCGCGGATGGAGCCGCACATCGTCCGTGTCCATTCGGGAGTGGACAGCGGGTCCTGCGTCGTGTCGCGAAAGATTTCGATCTCCCCCGGGCCGAGTACGCGGAAGACGGTTGTGATACGTCCGGTCTCAGGGGTTGGTGAGTCGCTGATGAACTCCGCAGGCTCTCCGGCCTCGTAGGCCGCCAGGAAGCAGGCGGTGGCCTCGGCATCGTGGAGGTCGCCTTCGGCCGTTCGCTCAACAACTTCGTGGCCGCAGGAGGGCAGCTCGGTTCGGTCGGTGAATTCAGCAGGGATCGGCACGCCTGACGGCTCCACGCTGAAGGTGGGGGTAGGTTCCGTCATGGGCGAAGTTGACGGCGTCTCCGTGGCCAGCGCACTCGGCGCCGGCGACGCGCTCGGCGTGGGTGACGGCGTCGGGAGTGAGCCGACCGGAGCTGTGAGCATCTCGTAGCCCGCGAGGACGACGACCACGGCAAAGATCGCGGCGGCCACCGTGCCAAGCATCCGAACGAGCCCGGTCGAGGACTTGCGCCTCGGTGGCGCGGCAAAGCCACGAGTCAAATCCGGCATCGCGGGCGTCGCAAGAGTTGCCGCTCCGGCATGAAGCTCCGCCTCGAAGCGGCGGGCGCGTTCAAGCGCCGCCTGGCACGTTTGGCAGCCCGCGGCATGCGCGGTCAGGCCAGCGGGCAGCTCTTCGCCGGCCGAGGCGTGTCTGAAAACCTGCGTGGCGTGCGAGCAGCCCTTCATGCGTGAGCCTCCTCCCACTGCGCGGCGAGCCGCCTGCGCGCGCGGTGGACGACACTGCGGACGTTGGTGTGGGTCAGGTCCAGGAAGTTCGCGATCTCGTCAAGGCCGTAGCCGTGGCCGTAGTGGAGCACTACGACAGTCCGATCACGCGCTGGCAGCCGCTCGATCAGCTCGCGTAGCCCCGCGTCACGTGCCTCAGTGTTCGACCCTCTGTTCTCAAACGCTGAGAAATCCGAGACGAAACGGCGAAGTCCGCGGTGGTGGTTGTAGCAGGCGTTGACGGCGATGCGGGCCAGCCAGGCGTCGAACGCCGACGGATCCCGCAGCTGGCCGATCTTGCTGCGGCCGCGCAGGTAGGTGTCCTGGACGATGTCTTCCGCCGCGTCCGGGCCGGCCAGGCTGGTGCCAATCGCGAGGAGACGAGGGCGCATCACCGCGAACCGCTCGTCGAAGTCGCTTCTGACAGTTTCCGCAGCGTCGGGCAACGCGCTCCCCACCATGTTCATTGCCCACCGTAGACACGGCAGGGTCGCGAAGTGTTGCGCGTTTGGCCGATCGCCAATCACAGGGAACATTGACATCGAAGCCAGTAAGCCTGTTGCCAGCCACCTCAAGGGCGAACACAGCCCATTAGGTAGGGAGCTCCCACGCGAGGCGATTGCGGAGGGAACCACTTCTCAAGATAGAACATCCGTTCTATCATCGGCGGTCCGATGGGCACGCCGAACGACAACTACTGCGAGCTGCACGCGCACAGCAACTTCAGCTTCCTCGACGGCGCCAGCCACCCCGAGGAGCTGATCGCACGGGCCGCCCAGCTCGGCCTCCCGGCGCTGGCCGTCACCGACCACGCCGGCCTGTACGCCGCGGTTCGCATCTGGAAGGCGGCCCAGGAGACCGAGACCGATGCCGCCCGCGAAGCGGGGCTGCATCCCGTCCGCCCGATCATCGGCCTCGAGCTGGCGATCCCGCGCACCGATGACGAGCTGCGGCTGGCGCGGCGCGGCCGGAAGCTGAACGACCCGCTGCGCGGCGCGAAGGCGAGCCGCGGCTGGCCCGGCGAGCACCATGCCGGCCCGATGCCGGGCGACCATCTCGTCCTGCTGGCCCGGGACGTCGACGGCTACACCGCCCTCTCGCGCCTGGCCAGCCGCGGCCACCTGGCCGGGGAGAAGCAGTTCCCCGTCTTCGAGCGCTCGCTCGTGGCCGAGGCCCTCGACGAGGCGCGCGGCCATCTCGTCGGGCTGACCGGGTGCCGCAACGGCCTCGTCCCGCGGCTGCTCCTCGCCGGCGAGCGAGCGGCCGCTCTCCACGCCGCACGGACGTGGGCACGCCACTTCGCCGATGGCGATTTCGCCGTCGAGCTGAGCCACCATCTCGAGCCCGATGACGACTGGCTCGTCGCCGAGCTGGCCTCCCTGGCCGCCGACGCCGGCCTGCCGACGGTCGTGACGAACGAGGTCCATTACGCCGATCCCGACGGGCATCGGCTGCAGGACGTGCTCGTCTGCATCCGGCACGGGGCGGCCCTCACCGACGCGCGCGAGCTGCTCCTGCCTAACGCCGAGTACCGGTTGAAGTCCGGGGCGGAGCTGGCGGCGCTCGGGGGCGGGCTGCCGGACGAGCGCGGCCGCCGCGCCTGGGAGGCGGGGATGGCGCACAGCACCGTCATCGCCGAGGCGTGCCGCCTGGAGCTCGGCTTCGAGCGCTATCGGTTTCCGGGATTCACCGTGCCGAAGGGGGAGACCGCGTTCTCATACCTCTACCAGCTTGCCCATGACGGCTTATTGGCCCGTTACCGGCCGGTTACCAGGCGCGCGCTGCAGCAGCTGGCCCACGAGCTCGACGTCATCGAGCGCACCAACCTCGCCGAGTTCTTCCTGATCGTCTGGGACCTCATGGAGTTCGCCCGCAGGGCGGGGATCATCGGCCAGGGGCGGGGGAGCGCCGGCGACTCGATCGTGGCGTACTGCCTCGGCATCACCAAGGTCGATCCGATCGAGCACAAGCTGCTGTTCGAGCGCTTCATCAACGAGGCACGCGCGCTACCCGACATCGACATCGACTTCGACGTCAACCGGCGCGAGGAGGTGATCCAGTACCTCTACACGCGCTACGGCGCCGATCACGCCGCGATGGTCTGCACGGTCGTCACCTACCGCGCCCGGTCCGCGGTGCGCGAGGTGGCCAAGGCGCTCGGCTTTCCGACCGACGGCATCGACGTGCTGGCCAAGGCGCTCGACACCCGCGATGCGACCGACCTGGCCCGCGACCTGGCCCTCGACGGCTCGTTCGCCTGGCTGTTCGACGAGCTCGGCGTGGACATGGCCGATGCCGCCGTCCCGCCCGGCCGCGACGGTCGGGGTTCGGGGCTCGTGCGGCCCGCATCCGACTCGTCGTGGAACGCCCGACCGCGGCCGGTGCTCGACCCGGCCCCGCGGCCGGTCAGCGAGGGCGGCTGGGCGCCGCCGAAGAAGCCACGCGTGCTGGACGCATCGGTCACGATGGTGAAGCACGAGGCGGCCGAGACGAAGCGCTACGCGCGTTCCGGGGAGCTCAGTGGTGGCGAGCTGCGCGTACCGACCCCGCGAGACAACGGCTCGCCGGGTCCGTCGAGCGGGCGGGCGAAGGTCGTGCGGGTCGATCCCGAGAGCGGCGTGCTGGTCGAGAGGCGCCGACGGGTGAGGGTCGTTCCTGAGGTCGAGCCGGGCTCGTCGGCGACGGGGAGTCGCCAGAGGACCGTCTCAGCGACCGTAGGCACCACGCACCTCGATGGTGGGGCTTTGCGGCATAGAATTGCCAAGATTCCAGGGGCCGGCGAGCCGCCTAAGGTCGCTCAAGGCGGCATCTGGCAACTCGCGGGGGTGGCGACGCACGCGCACGCTCTGAAGAACAGGTGGCAGTGGCTGCTCGCCCTCTGCGCCGAGATCGACGGCTTTCCGCGGCATCTCGGGATCCACGTCGGCGGCATGCTCGTCACCCGCACGCCGTTGATCGACCTCGTGCCGGTCGAGCGCGCCACGATGCCCGACCGGGTCGTCACCCAGTACGACAAGGAGGACGTCGAGCAGCTCGGCCTGGTGAAGATCGACCTGCTCAGCCTCCGAACGCTGGGAGTGGTGAGCGACGCGCTCGACCGCATCGAGCGCGACACCGGCCAGCGCCCGGACCTCGACAGCCTGCCGCACGACGACCCCGAGGTGTATCGGTCCATCCAGGCGGCCGACACGGTCGGCATGTTCCAGATCGAGTCGCGCGCGCAGATGCAGAGCCTCCCCAAGGCGCGCCCCGAGCGCTTCGAGGATCTCGTCGTCCAGGTGGCGATCATCCGGCCCGGCCCGGTGCAGGGCAACGCCGTCCACCCGTACCTGCGCCGGCGCGCCGGCGAGGAGCCGGTCACCTACGCCCACCCGAGCCTGGAGCCGATCCTCTCCGACACCCTGGGCGTCATCCTCTACCAGGAGCAGGTGATGCAGGTCGCGATCGAGGTCTGCGGCTACACCCCGGTCGAGGCCGACATCTTCCGCAAGGCGATGGGCTCGCATCGGTCCCACGCCAAGATGCAGGCCGAGCGCGGCCGGTTCGTCGGCGGCGCCATCCGCACCGGCCTGACGTCCGAGGACGCGGAGGAGCTGTTCGGTAAGTGCTCCGCCTTCGCCGAGTTCGGCTTCGCCCGCGCCCACGCCGCGGCCTTCGCCAAGATCAGCTACGACACCGCCTGGCTGAAGCGCTACTTCCCGGCGCACTACACCGCCGGGGTGCTGAACAACCAGCCGATGGGCTTCTACTCCCCGGCGGTCGTCATCAACGACGCGAAGCGCCACGGCATCACCGTCCTGCCGATCGACGTCAACGCGTCGGCCTGGGAGCACGACACCCGCTGGCTGTGCGGGTGTGCCGTGGAGGCACGCAATGGACAGGCAGGAGCGGGGAACGCCGACTCATTCTCCGATTCGTGCCGTCACGGCATGCATCGGCAAGCTGGCGCGGCGGCAGGTGTCGAACCGTGCCCCTGCGACACACACCGGCCATCGGCCGGAAACTCCCTAGCCGATGCGTGCGACTCCGGCACACGGACAGGCGGCCCTGGCCGCTTCCTGGCCGATGCGTGCCGCTTCGGCATATGCCCGCGTGGCAGCTGGGCCATCCGGCTGGGCCTGCGGCAGGTGAAGGGGATCGACGA
>Ga0299913_10005127_pt1 | contig 11134 bp, 2 predicted proteins | sample RVTome_9_FD_201360 | JGI IMG/M metagenome (GOLD analysis project Ga0299913, IMG submission 201360) | Soil microbial communities from uranium-contaminated site in the Upper Colorado River Basin, Wyoming, United States - RVT155D38 (version 2) ... | reverse complement strand
GTGACGTGGGCGACATGGACGTGACCCAGGTCGAGAAGGTGCTCGGTCGCCAGGGCGGCGCCGGCCACCTGGTCGATGCCGGCGGCCATCGGCTGGCCGGCCGTGACGCCCTGCGCGAGGACGATCGGGATGGGGGTCCGCAGGGCCCGGGTGATCTCGCGCGCGGCCGGGTGCGCGACGGCGACTACGAGCGCCTCGACCGCCTCGTCGAGCAGCCGGTCCACCGCGCTCGCCAGTGACTCGGCCGAGAACTCCGGGAGCCCCATCAGCGAGACCTCGTAGCCCGCGCGGTGCCCGGCCTCCTGGACCGCCACCGCGATCCTGCTCGGGCCGTGCAGGGCGAGGTGGGCCGAGACCATGCCGATCCGGCCGGACCGGTTGGTGGCCAGCATCCGCGCGGCGTTGTTGCGCCGGTACCCCAACAGCTCGATGGCCGACAGCACCTTCGTCCTGGTCTCCTCCTTCACGAGCGGCGAGTCGTTGAGCACCCGCGAGACGGTCTGGTGGGAGACCCCGGCCTGCGCCGCGACGTCCGCCATGCTGGGCGAGCGCCGGGCGCGGTCATGAGGCGGCTGCGGCATGGCCGCCATGTTAGGGCCGCGAGGCCCGCGTCAGCGGCGCATCGTGAACCTGGCGGTGTCGCTCGAGCCGAGAAGGGTCGCGGTGCCGGGCGTGACCACGCGGACCTTCCATGTCCGGGCGGACAGGCCGGCGAGCCGCCACCGGGCCCGGCCGGAGTCCGAGAGCGTGAGCCAGGCGCTCCGGACGGCCCGCTGGCCGCGCAGCAGCGTGGCCCGCACCCGGCTCGGCACCTGCCCCTCGGGGTCGGTGGTCACCCGGACCCGGGCCACCGGCGGGTCGCCCCTGGGGACCGACACGGCGGTGCGTGAGACCGCCTTCGTCACGGTCAGGCTGAGCAGGTCCTCACCGGGGGCGTAGAAGTCGTCGCCGTCATAGCGCAGCACCAGGGCGTGCTCCCCCACCGCTCCGAGGTCGGCCGAGTCGAGCACCATCCGGAGCCTCCCGTCGGCCAGCTGGCCGGCGGCGAGCAGGGTGCCTCCGGAGAGCAGCCGGACCACCCCGGTGGGCTCGCCGGCCGCGCCGTTGACCCGGGCGGTGACCCCGACCGCGCCGCCGTACCGGACCGAGTCGGTGTCGAGCACGCCGACGACCGTCGTCGGCCGCGGTTCCTCGCCCTCCGGCGGGACGGTGACGACGTTGGTGTTCTCGACGTTGCCGGCGACGTCGACGGCGCGGTACTCCAGGTCGCCACCCGCCGCGCCGACCGGCACCGGACCGGCGTACGTCGTCCAGGGCTCGCCGGCGAGCCGGGCCTCGATCCGGTCGACGCCCGAGGTCGCGTCGGCGGCCCGGATCTCGACGGTGCGCCCGATCTCGTCGTACGTCGCCCGGCTGAGCGGTGCCGCCGAGTCGAGGCGCACGGTCAGGCGGTCGACCGGCGACACGTTGCCGGTGACGTCGCGGGCCCGCGCCTCGACGACGTGCTCGCCGTCGCCGGAGACGTCGACCGAGGTGGCCGCGCCCGGCACCGAGACCCAGGGGCCGCCGTCCAGCGAGGTCTCCACGGACTCGACGCCGCTGTCGTCGTCGGCGGTCACCCCGACCGGCACCGGGTCGGTCACCCACCAGCCGTTCGGGCCGTCCGGCGCGGCGGTGACGGCCACCGACGGGTTGTTCGCATCGGTGACCGTCACCATCGCCACCGGGACGTCGGCCGAGCCACGGGTCACCGTGCCCTCGACCGTGAACGTCCCGGGTGTCGCGTACGACGACGGGTCCACGTCGTCCCACGCCACCTCGACCGGGCCGGTCGACCCGTCACCGAACGTGGCGGCCACGGTGGCCGGCAGGTCGGGCGCCGTGCCCTGTCGGGTCCGGACGGCCACGTCGTCGACCGAGCTGACCAGCAGGTCGGGCTGGTAGGCCGTGCGCATCGCGTCGAGCTCGGCCTGGGTCACCGGGATCACCGTGCCGTGCCGCGGGCTGCTGGGCAGGTCCGCCTCGGGCACCGAGGTCCAGTCGCCGGAGCCGATGTCGTCGGTGCGGAACGCGAGGTAGCCCTGCCCGCCGTGGTAGCTCGGCTGGTCGATGAACATGTACCAGCGGCCCGCGACCTCGTTGTCCGCGAAGATCGTCGGCCCCTCGCCGTTGGTGAACGAGCCGCCCCACGGGTTGGGCTGCCCGACGCCCACCTTCTCCCTGACCAGCTGCCACCCCGGGGTGGACGTGGCGGTGGGCAGTGAGCCGGTCACCGGGGCGCGCAGGTCGGTCGACCTCTCCTGGCGCGGCGTCATCGACGCCTCGTCCTTGACCACCCGGTAGAACGTGTCCCCATCCTTGACGACGGTCGCGTCGATCATGCCGCGGCCGGTGCCGCGCTTGACGTCGATCCAGGGCCGCGGCTCGCTGAACGTCACGAAGTCGCGCGTGGTGGCGTACATCATCCGCTGGTACGACGTCCCGATGTCGCGCCCGGCGGTGTCGGTCGTCGGGTAGAGCGCGGAGGCCCAGTAGACGACGTACTCGCCGGCCTGCTCGTCGTAGAAGGCCTCGGGCGCCCAGGTGTTGCCGGCGAAGTCCGACGACACCTTCATGTGCCGCTGGTTCGACCAGTTGACCAGGTCCGTGGACTCCCAGATCTCCATGTACTTGCTGCCGGTCTCCTGGGCCTCGCCGAAGTCGACGGCGGGGTAGGCCTTGAGGTCGGTGGCCAGCAGGTAGAAGCGGTCCCCCTCGGGCGAGCGGATGAGGAACGGGTCTCGCAGGCCCTTCGTCCCGAACTGCGACTCCAGCACCGGGTCGCCGTCGTTGAGCTCGTCGTAGTCCAGTGGGTCGTTGCCCTTGCTGGCACCGAAGTAGATCTTCTCGCCGTCGTCGGTGCTCTCGCCCGCGAAGTAGGCGAAGGCGTACGCGTCGTACCCCGCCGGCGCCGGCATCGGCTGCACCCGGACCGTGATGCTGCGGGTCGCGGTCGACGCGTCGAGGGTGCCGGTGACGGTCAGCGTGACGTCGTCAGGGCTCTCGCCGTGGGCGGGTCGGGTCACCTCGCCGGTCTCGGTGACCACGGCGGGCTCCGCGGACTCCCAGTGGAAGGAGACGCCGTGCCGGCCCGTGGTCGGCAGGGTCAGGTTGCCGCGTACGTCGTCGGGGTGCACGAGCGCGATCTCGGCGAGCGCCTCCTGCACCTTGCCCGCGGTGTCGGTCTCCTCGGCGAGCACGGTCACCTCGAAGGTGCGGGTCAGGCCGACCGGACCTCGGGCGATGGTGGCGGTCAGGGTCGCGGTGGCGTCGGCGGACCCGAACGCCGGTCGGTGCACCGTGCCGTCGGCCTCGACGGCGGCCGGAATGTCGGACTCCCAGGTGACCGTGGTCGCGGTGGGTCCGGTGGCCGGCAGGGCCAGGTCGGCGGTGACCGCGGAGGTGTCCCCGAGCGAGAGGGCCGCGGCGTCGGCCTCGACCGCGGCGGTGTTGGTGTCCACGGCGCTCTCCGCGGCCTCGGTGCCGGTGAGCGCACGGGAGTAGATCCGGAAGTCGCGCAGCCGGCCCTGGAACGAGCGGTCACCGGAGTACGCCGAGCGGCCGAGGTAGTTGTGAGACGTGGTGCCGTCCGGGTCACCCAGCAGCGACGGCTTGGTGGAGAGGTTGGTGTTGGAGGCGACCAGGACGCCGTCCTCGTAGAGGTGGGCCTGGCCCGGGGACGCGGGCGTGCCCCCGGTGATCGAGTAGGTGACGTGCTTCCACACGCCGCGGGTCAGGCCGCCGGCCCGGCTGACGCTCTGCTCGCCGCCGTTGCCGCCGCCCGCCTCCGCGATCGTGCCGCGCAGCCGGCCGCCCGAGTCCCGGTCGGTGACGAACAGGTAGCCGTTGCCGTCGGGCCAGGTGGCGGCGTTGCCGAGGTTGAAGATGAAGTTGTTGCCGGACAGCGCCGGGTCGACCCAGACGTCGAAGTCGACCGTCACGTCATCCAGACCGGCCAGCAGGTCGTCGGGCAGCTCGACGGCGTTGCCGCCACCGTTGGCCCCGCCACCGAACGTGAATCCGTCGCCGGAGTTCCAGGTGGCGGCCCCGGTGACCGTGCCGTCATGGCCGTTGCCGGACGAGTCGGCGGCGACGGTCCCGCTGGTCTCGTCCAGCTTCCACCAGGCGACCAGGTCGGTGGTGAGGTCGCCCTCGACCGCGTCGGCCGAGACACCCGGACCGACCACCCCGCCCATCGCGGCGCACAGCGCCACCGCCCCGACCACCCAGGCCCGGGCCCGCCCGCGCAGCAGTGTCCTCATCGTGGTGCTCTTCCTCTCGCTGGTCTGCCTGCGACTCATCGGCCGGGCCTGACGACCCGCAGCACGTCGCTGCCAGCCGAGCCGGCGACGGTCGCCGAGCCCGGATACGTCGCGGTGATCCGGTACCTGCCGCGGTGCAGCCTCGGCAGCCGGACCTTGCCGCGGCCCTCGGCGAGGACCACGGTGCGGGTCGCCACCACCCGGCCGTCTCGGCGCACCGCGACCATGGCGGTGCCGGTGACCGGCACCGCGGCGCCGACGACGACCGAGACGGTGGCCCGCTGCCGGGTCGTCACCCGCGGTCTCACGCCGACCCGGGTGGTCGAGCGCGCCTTCGTCACCTCGACGGTGACCTCGTCGTCGGACGCGGAGTAGGCCGCGTCGCCCGAGTACCCGACCGTCAGGGTGTGCGTGCCGAGGCCGAGGTCGCCGGCCGGCGTCGCGAGCGTTGCCCGGCCGTCGGTCAGCGACCCGGTGCTCAGGACCGTGTCGCCGTCGAGCAGCGTCACGGCGCCGGTGGGCGTGCCGTCGGCACCACTCACCCGGACCGCCACCCGGACGTCGCGGCCGAGCTCGACCCGCGTCGAGACCGGGGTCGCGGCGGTGACCGACGGTGCCGGCTGGTCGCCCGCGGCGGGCACCTCGAGCGTCCCGGCCGGCTCGACGTTCCCGAGCCGGTCGATCGCGCGGTGCTGCACCGACGTCGCCCCGGCACCCACCGGCACCGGACCGTCGTACGTCGTCCAGGGGCCGTCGCCGGTGCGGTGCTCGATCCGGCCGACCCCGGCGCCGGAGTCGACGGCGTCGATCGCGACGGTGCGGGCCTCGGGGTCGAGGGTGGCCCGGGAGACCGGCGGGGTGGCGTCGATCCCGAACGTCAGCGGCCGGACCGCGCCGGTGTTGCCGGCGGCGTCGACCGCCCGGACCTCGACGGTGTGCATCCCGTCGCCGGCCACCTGCACCTCGCCGGACGCGCCCGCGATGGTGGTCGGGGCGCCGCCGTCGACGGCGACCTCGAGATGGTCGACCTCACGGTCGTCGGTGGCACTGATCTGCACGGTCGCCGGGTCGGCGTACCAGCCGTTCTCGGGCTGGCCGGCGACTGCGAGGCTGCTCACCTCGGGCGGCACCGCGTCGGCGGTGTGCATCCGCAGGAACGTGACCGACGAGGCCGGGAACTCGTACTCGAACGAGCTCGACAGGCCGCTCACCTCGCGCTGCCTCGGGACCACGGCGGTGGGGTCGCCCTTGGTGTTCGTGGCGCCGACCGGGCCGGTCATCGTGGTGACGGTGCCGGTCGGCTCGATCTCCACGTCGGAGACCTCGACCTGGGTGCGCACCGGGCCGGGGGCGGTGTTGACCACCTTGGCCACCAGGTCACCGGTGGCGACGTCGCGGGTGACGACCTGGAAGAGCCGCTGGCTCGCGTCGGCCTGGTCATAGCTCATCTGCAGCTCGCCGTCGAGGTAGAGCTCGACCCGCGCGCCGTCGACGACGATCTTGACCCGGTAGGTCTGGCCGGTGGTCACCGACTCGCCCTCGAGGGCCGAGACCTCGCTGGCGCTGCCGCCGTTGGCGCGCTGCAGCACCGACCGGGTGTTGTTCCAGCCGCCGAGGTTCCACCAGTAGAAGTCGTTGGGGCCGCCGGCCGCGAAGCCGACCAGGAAGCCCTCGTTGCCGGCTAGCTTGGTGGCGTCGAGCTCGAGCGTGTAGTTGCTCCAGTCGACGTCGTAGGCGCCGGTGACGATGCTCCGGGCGTCGTTGACCGTGGTCGAGGACTGCACGTAGCGGCCGCCGTCGACGGCCCAGGTGCCGCTCTGCGGTGACCATTGCGAGGCGTCGGTGAAGTCGTCGGAGAAGATCGTCGCGCCGGTGCCGTTGTCGGTCACCTCGAGGTTGTCGTAGGCCGCGCTGGTCGACCACGTCGACAGGAAGACGCCGCCGTCGATGTCGCTGGGCGCGTTGACCGCGCCGTCGAACGTGCTCGGCGCGACCTCGTCGCCGACGTTGTTGCCGAACATCTTCTGGACGTGCCAGTTGGCCGACTCCCACGACTCGTCGTTGTCGAACCAGATGGCGTCCGGGCTCCACTGCACGTGCGACTCGTTGGCGAGCAGCGGTGCGTACGACGCGAGCCGGACGACGTCGGCGTTGCGCTGCAGCCCGGTCATGTACGACGCCTCGGCCAGCGCGTTGCCGAACGTGTTGCCGCGCGAGGCGTACTCACCGAGGAAGACCTTCGGGCCCGAGCGGTCGTAGGAGTCGTAGCGGTCGTGGTTGGCCAGGAACCAGTCGGGGTCGTTGTAGTAGTGCTCGTCGACCATGTCGACGTCCTGGTCGCGGTTGTAGTCCCAGAGCGTGTCGAAGCGGGCGCCGGCGTCGTCGGGACCGGAGTTGGAGATGATCGTGATGTCGGGATACTTCGCCTCGATCGCGTCGCGGAACTCGGGGAAGTTGGCCTCGAACGTCGTGGTGTTCTCCTCGTTGCCGAGGCCGATCATGTCGAGGTCGAACGGCTCGGGGTGGCCGAGCTCGGCGCGCACCGCGCCCCACTCGGTGTCGACGCCGCCGTTGGCGAACTCGATCAGGTCGACGGTGTCGTCGACCCAGCGCTGGATCATCGCCGGGTCGGTCATCTCCGGGATCGTGCTGCCGCAGCCGTTGGCCCCCACGGAAACGACCGGCAGCGGCTCGGCGCCGAGGTCCTCGGCCCACTCGAAGTACTCCAGGTAGCCGATGCCGTAGGTCTGGTTGTAGCCCCAGAAGTTCTTGTTCGTCGGGCGCTCCTCGACCGGGCCGATGGTCTCCTTCCACTGGTAGGTCCGGCGGCGGTCGGTGTAGCCGCTCTCCTCGTAGGAGCGGAACGTGCCCACGTTGGTGACGCAGCCGCCGGGGAAGCGCAGGAACGTCGGCTTCATCTCGGCGACCTTCTCGGCGAGGTCCTTGCGCAGCACCGTGCGGCCGTTGACGGGACCGACCCAGGTGTCGCGGGGGAACAGCGAGACCATGTCGAGCGCGATCGTCGAGGGCGCGCCGGCGAGCACGGCCAGCCGGCCGGCGTCGGAGGTCACCGTCGCGGTCAGCTCGACGTCGTACTTCTTCCAGGTTTTGGTGCCGTCGACGGCCACGGTGCCGGTGGCGTGCACGGCGTCGCCGGCCGCGTTCTCCACCCGGATCGTGAGGTCCTGCGCGGTGGCGGACCGGGCCCACACCGAGGCGTCGTACTTCTCGCCGGCCTCGGTCACCACGCCGTTGTTCCAGCCGCTGTTGCGTACGCCGTCACCGGCGGCCGCGGCGGTGAGGGAGAGGTAGTTGCGGTTGAGGTGGTGGAGCCGGCCGTCGTCGTCGACCACCTGGGTGGCGGTGCCGGTGTCGCTGCGGTCCAGGACCTGCCACCCGGTCATGCCGTTGAAGCCGCCGGCGTCGGTGCCGTTGAACTCGAAGGAGCGGTTGCGCACCAGTTCGGCGTAGATGCCGCCGTCGGCGGCGTAGTTGATGTCTTCGTAGAAGATCCCGAACATCGTGTCGCTGATCTCGGCGCCCTTGCCGTCACCGTCGATCGTCATCGTCGCGACGCTGTCGTCGACCTCGGAGAGCAGGAACCGGACGGCGTCGCCCTCGGCGCCGATCCGCAGCGTGCCGTCGCCGCCGAGGGTGAGGTAGCCGGCATCGTCCGCCGCGTCGCGGATCACCACCTCGCCGCCGCCGGCGTCGGTGATCCGCAGCGGCGTCGGCTCGCCGTCGGACAGCACCAGGGCGCCGGACTCGATGGCGACCGAGCGGTCGTCTGCCGAGATCGCGATCGCCCCGTCACCGAGGTCGGCGGCCCGCAGCCGGAGGCTCGAGGTGGGCTGCTCGGCGGACAGCGCCAGGGCGGCACCGTCGGCGACCAGGTAGGGCGTCTCGCCGGTGGCCTGCAGCACAAAGCTGCCCTCCGGCACCACGTCGGCGCCGGCCGCGTGCTCGATCGCGAAGGAGTCGAACGCCGCCGGCAGCACGGTGCCGTCCTGGGCCGCCAGGGAGTACATGCCGACCTGGGTCACGTCGAAGCCGACGGTGGTCGACGCGACCGGCACCCAGGCCTCGGTGGCAGCGTCGAAGTAGCTGGTGGCGATCGTGTCGCCGGTGCGCTGCAGCCGGATCCGCTCGGCGCTCGAGGCGGGCCGGTCGGCGAACCCGACCGCCGCGAACGTGCCGCCGCTCTCCACGTCGTACTCGACCGCGATGCCCGACGGCGACAGCGCGCCGACGAACGTGAGACCCGACCGCACGTAGTTGTCCATGTCCTGCCAGGCGATCAGCCCCGCGCCTTGGTAGACCTGCGCGACCGGGGCGGACACCTCGGCGGTCGCCGTGAAGTCCCCGACGGGCACGTCGAGCATCACGACGTTCTTGGCGGTGTTCGCGGTCTGCCAGGTGTCGCCCGGCTGCCCGGTGATCCGCAGCGCCCCGCCGCTCACCTCCAGCGCGCTCGGCTCGTGGTTGACGACCTGCCAGCGGTCGTCGAGCCCGGTGCCGTCGAACGTGTCGGTCCAGGTGACCGGGTCGGCGGCCGGGGCGGCCGTCGCCGGGGTGGCGCCGGTCGCCGTCACCGTGGCGAGACCAGCGGCGATCACGGCGAGCACCGCCACCAGGGCGGTGCGGGACGGGCGTCGGGGCGGGCGGATCCTCATGGGGTTCCTCGCTGGATGGTGGTGGACCGGGCGCGCAGGCCATGCCGCCTCCCGAGGGCCTGAGCCGGCATGTGACCGCCGACACAATGACCGCATTGTTAGCGCTCACACTGGTGGTCGTCAAGCCTCTCTCGATACGTGGATCCATGCTGGCTGGGGGGTTGACGGATCGATGTGGCCGTGGTCACACTCGCCGTTGTTAGCGTTCACACGACCAAGGACCGCCGATGCCCCGAGCCGCCCTCCCGACCCGCCGCCGCTCCCTGCAGGCGCTGGTCGGCACCGTCCTCCTCGCCGTGCTCGGCGGGCTCCTGCTGGCGCCGCCGGCCGCCTCCCAGTCCGGTCCGGCCGCCGCGGCGGACGTCACCGACGGCCTGGTGGTGCGCTACGACCTGACCCAGGCCTCCGGGACCACCGTCACCGACACCTCGGGCAACGGCAACGACGGCAGCCTCAGCGGCGGCGGCACCTGGACCGGTAACCACCTGGCTCTCGACGGCGTCGACGACCACGTCAAGCTGCCCAACGACATCCTCGCCGGGCTGTCGTCGGTGACGGTGTCGGTCGACGTCTTCGTCGAGCCCTCCCAGGCCACGCCGTTCTTCATCTGGGGCCTCGGCAACCCGGCGACCTCCGGGTCGGGTACCGGATACCTGTTCTCCAGCGGCAACGCGTTCCGGGCCGGCATCACCACCGGCAACTGGTCCGGCGAGAAGGTCACCGCGCGGACGTCGGGCGGCGCCCTCGACCGCGGCGTCTGGAAGACCGTCACCTACACCCAGACCGGCACGACGGGCACCCTGTTCGAGGACGGCGTGCAGGTCGGTCAGAACACCGCGGTCACCGTGCTGCCCAGCCAGATCGGCAACGGCACCACCACCAACAACGTGCTCGGAGAGTCCAACTACGCTTCCGACAACACCCTCAAGGGGAAGCTCAGGAACTTCCTCATCTACGACCGGGCGCTCACCCCGGCCGAGGTCGCGGACATCTCGCTCACCGACGCCAACCGGCTCGCCGGCGACCTCGCCGCGCTCGACCTGGGCGACCTCTCCGCGGTCACCGGTGACCTCACCCTGCCCACCACCGGCGCCTACGGGTCCACCATCTCCTGGGCCTCCAGCGAGCCCGCGGTCATCAGCAGCACCGGCGCCGTCACCCGGCCCGACGCCCTCGGCGGACCCGTCGACGTCACCCTCACCGCGACGCTGACCCGCGGCGCCGAGACCGACACCAAGACCTTCCAGGCCACGGTGCTGCCCGAGGAGGACGACCAGGCCAAGGCCGACGCCGCCGCCGCGGCGCTCGAGCTGGTGCACGCCGACGACGTCCGCGGTCACCTGACCATGCCGACGACCGGGCTGCACGGCGCCACGGTCGGCTGGGCGTCGTCCGCCCCCGGCGTGGTCACCCCCGAGGGGCTGGTGACCCGGCCCGCGCCCGGCGCCGGCGACACCACCGTCACGATGACCGCGACGGTCACCGTCGGGACGGCCACGGCCACCCGCCCGATCCAGCTCACCGTCCGCGAGGCGCCCGAGCCGGCGGCGTACGAGGGCTATGCCTTCAGCTACTTCACCGGCAACTCGATCGCCGGGGAGAAGATCTACTTCGCCGCCAGCCGCGGCAACGACGCACTCGAGTGGGACGAGCTCAACGGCGGCCAGCCTGCGCTGGAGTCGACACTCGGCGAGATGGGGCTGCGCGACCCGTTCCTGATCCGCTCGCCCGAGGGCGACCGGTTCTTCCTGATCGCCACCGACCTCTCCATCGGCCGCAACGGCAACTGGGACCGCGCCCAGCGCACCGGCAGCCGCTACCTGGAGGTGTGGGAGTCGACCGACCTCGTCACCTGGTCCGAGCAGCGGCACGTGCTGGTCTCGCCGCCGACCGCCGGCAACACCTGGGCACCGGAGGCCTACTGGGACGAGAGCCTGCAGCAGTACGTCGTGTTCTGGGCCTCCAAGCTGTACGCCGAGGACGACCCCGACCACACCGGCAGCACCTACAACCGGATGCTCTACGCCACGACCCGCGACTTCGTGACGTTCAGCGAGCCGCGGGTCTGGCAGGACCGCGGCGAGTCGCGGATCGACTCCACCGTGATCAAGGAGGACGGCGTCTACTACCGGTTCACCAAGGACGAGGGCGGCGGAGGCA
>Ga0299913_10005126_pt1 | contig 11135 bp, 11 predicted proteins | sample RVTome_9_FD_201360 | JGI IMG/M metagenome (GOLD analysis project Ga0299913, IMG submission 201360) | Soil microbial communities from uranium-contaminated site in the Upper Colorado River Basin, Wyoming, United States - RVT155D38 (version 2) ... | reverse complement strand
GCCGCCGAGACGCGCACGGCCGAGCGAGAGAAGCAGATCTCGATCAAGTTCCGCGAGCTCACGAACGCCGACCGCGAGCGCACCGAGGCCGCGACCGAGCTCGCCAAGCAGGAAGCGGCGCTGGCGCAGCGCGAGCGCGCCCTCGAGCGCACCCTCGCCGAGATCGAAGGCAAGGCCGCGGAGGCGACGGCGCGCGTCGACGCCCGCGAGGCCGTCCTCGCCACGCGCGAGACGCTGCTGAAAGACCAGGAGTCGGAGGTCGCCGACCGCGACCGCCAGGTGGCCGACCGGGAGCGCGAGCTCGTCAAGGCGCGCGCGACGGTGACGGCCCGCGAGGAGCACCTCGAGGCGCGCGACGCCGAGGTGAAGGCGAAGGCGGACCGGCTCGCCGCCGATCTCGAGCGGCTCGCCGACCAGCAGTCCGGCACCGGCGAGGTCGTCGCCGCGATGAGCGCGAAGCGCGCGGAGATCACCGCGAAGGAGAGCGAGCTCGCCGCGCGCGAGGCCGAGATCAACCGGCGCGAGTCGCAGGTGCGCCGCGAGGAGGCCGAGGCGCAGACCTCCGAGTACCTGGAGGAGGAGGCGCGCCGGCTCGAGGACCTCCGCCGGGAGCTGGCCGCGCGCGAGGCCGAGATCACGAGCTCCGAGACGCTGTTCGAGTCGCAGCGCGCGCGCGTCGAGCGGCGCGAGGCGCGGCTCAACCAGACGGAGGAGTCGATCTCCGACCGGATGCGCGAGCTGGACGACCGCGAGGCCGAGATCGAGTCGCGCTGGGCGAGGCTCGAGGCCGACGCCGAGATCCGGGAGGCGAAGCTCGAGCAGCGCGAGAAGACGGTCGGCGAGCTCGAGCTCCGGCTCGGGAAGAAGGAGAGCGACCTCGCCGAGTACGTCGGCCAGCTCCAGCAGCAGATGGACGAGCGCGAATCGGACTGGTGGGCGAAGCAGCTCGGGAAGCCGGTCGCGGCGGCAGGCGAGTAGCCCGTCCGAAACCGATCTCTCGCATCGCGCGCCGGAATGTGCGATTAGTACGCCTACCGAACGCGACTCCTCTCCCCCTCCAGGCGGACCGGCCGCCTCGGCGGCTGGGCCGTCTGGCCCAGAAAGGAGCGTTCGGGAGAGGGGTCCGCTCCCTGGAGCGGGCCCCTCGCCACTCTTCCCGCCGGGTACACTCAGGCCGTGACCGAGACGGGGACGATGCGCGTCAAGAGCGGGCTCGCCGAGATGCTCAAGGGCGGCGTGATCATGGACGTCGTCGACGCCGAGCAGGCGAAGGTCGCCGAGGACTCCGGGGCCGTCGCGGTGATGGCGCTCGAGCGCGTCCCGGCCGACATCCGGCGGGACGGCGGCGTCGCCCGCATGTCCGACCCGGCGATGATCCAGGAGATCCAGGAGGCGGTCACGATCCCGGTGATGGCGAAGTGCCGGATCGGCCACTTCGTCGAGGCACAGATCCTGCAGGCGCTCGAGATCGACTACGTCGACGAGTCCGAGGTGCTGACCCCGGCCGACGTCGCGCACCACGTCGACAAGTGGGCGTTCGAGGTCCCGTTCGTCTGCGGGGCGACGAACCTGGGCGAGGCGCTGCGCCGGATCGCGGAGGGTGCGGCGATGATCCGCACCAAGGGCGAGGCCGGCACCGGCGACGTCGTCAACGCGGTCACGCACATGCGCGCGGTCTACGGCGGCATCCGCCGCCTCGGCGCGCTCCGCGGGGAGGAGCTGTACGCGGAGGCGAAGGAGCTCCGTGCCCCGTACGAGCTCGTCAAGTGGGTGGCCGAGAACGGCAAGCTTCCCGTCGTCACCTTCACCGCCGGCGGGATCGCGACGCCCGCCGACGCGGCGCTCTGCATGCAGCTCGGCGCCGACGGCGTCTTCGTCGGCTCCGGGATCTTCAAGTCCGGCGACCCCGCGCTCCGGGCGAAGGCGATCGTCGAGGCGACGACGCACTTCCGCGACCCCGAGATCCTCGCCCGCGTCAGCGCGGGCCTGGGCGAGCCGATGGTCGGCATCTCCGCCGCCGAGCTCGCCCCCGAGCAGCTGCTCGAGACGCGCGGCTGGTAACGCCGCGTCCCTGACCGGCCGGCTCTCGGCGGGCGGAGCCCGCCTCCGCCGGCCTCGCGCGCCTGGAAGCACGCGGCTCTCCGGGTCTGTGCTTGCGCACTATCCCCTCCGGCCGCGCACTCCCAGCCACGCGTCAGGAACCCGGCGTACGCTGCGTCCGTGACCGGCCGCCTCCCGGGCGCCGTCCGGCGCGGTTGCCACACTCGTCAACAATGGGACTTCTTCCAACGGGGCTGCGGCCGGCGTGGTCGGGATCCTCGTTCCTGCTCTACGCGGGGACGTTCACCGTGCTCGTGTCGCTCGGCGTCCTGCTCGGGACGCTGGGAGACCTGCACGGCTCGTGGGCGCTCGTCGGCTGGTGCGCGCTCTTCCTCGCGCTGCTCGCGGTCGCCGCCGACCGCTCGCGCCGCGACGGACGTGAAGTCACGGCCGGCCTCGCCGCGTTCGTGGCCGTGGTCGTCTTCGGCGTCGCCGTCGGCGCCTTCCTCGACGCCGTCGGGCTGGCGGACGGCGTCTCGCCGTTCGACACCGACCTCGAGCTCGCGCCGTTGGTCGTCGAGCTCGCGGTCCTCGGCGCCGCGCTGTACGCGGCCCGCCGGTTCCGCTTCCCTCTCCTGCTCCTGCTCGCGATCGCCGCCAAGACGGCGCTCGTCCTCGACACCGTCGCCGGCATCTTCGGCGGCGGGAACTGGATCGCGTGGGCGGCGCTCCTGCTCGGGCTCGTCGAGCTCGCGCTCGCGTCGACCCTCGACGGCGGCGGCAAGCGGGAGTGGGCGATGTGGAAGCACGTCGCGGCGGCGCTCCTGATCGGCGGCGCTGCGGTGTCGCTCCTCGACGGCGGCGACGTCGGGTGGATCCTGGTCGGGCTCGTCGCGCTCGGCTTCCTCGGGCTGGCCCGCTCATTCGGGCGCGCGGCCTGGGCCGTCGTCGGGGCATTCCTGCTCTTCCTCGTCACGACGCACTTCGTCGACGAGTCGGACGTGATCTTCGACGTGCTGCCGCTGCCGGTCGAGGGCGGGGGCGACGGCCTCGAGCTCTGGCAGACGGCGCTCGTCTACGTCGGGCTCGGCGTCGTCTATGCGCTGCTCGGCCAGTGGCTGCGCCAGCCCACGCTGCACGGCGGCGGGAAGGCGTAGGGCGGCTTCTACAATGGGCGCCGATGAGAATCGGCGTCCTTGCAGTCCAGGGGAACTTCCGCGAGCACGCGGCGATGCTGCGCGGGCTCGGCGCGGAGGTGGTCGAGGTTCGGCTGCCGGAGCACCTCGAAGGGCTCGACGGCCTGGTGATCCCGGGCGGCGAGTCGACCGCGATCACGCGCCTGATGCGGCTCTACGGCCTCGAGCAGGCGCTGCGCGCGTTCGCGGCGCCGGTCCTCGGCACGTGCGCCGGAATGATCCTGCTCGACCGGGCCCACCTCGGGCTCGTCGACGTCGAGGTGGAGCGGAACGGCTACGGCCGCCAGGTGGCGAGCTTCGAGGCCGACCTCGCGCTCGAGGGCGAGGAGGAGCCGCTCCGCGGCGTGTTCATCCGCGCGCCGCGCGTCACCGCGGCCGGTCCGGGCGTCGAGGTGCTCGCGAGCCACGGCGGCGACCCCGTGCTCCTGCGCGAGGGGCGCTTCCTCGTCGCCTCGTTCCACCCTGAGCTGACGGCCGACACGCGCGTGCACGAGCGCTTTCTGGAACTCGTACGAGAGGAGCAGGGTGTCAGGGCATAGCAAGTGGTCGACGATCAAGCACAAGAAGGGCGCCGCGGACGCGAAGCGCGGCAAGCTCTTCACGAAGCTCTCGAAGGCGATCATCGTCGCCGCGAAGGAGGGCGGGGGAGACCCCGCGGGGAACCTCGCGCTCCAGAACGCGATCGAGAAGGCGAAGTCGTACTCGATGCCCAAGGACACGATCGAGCGCGCGATCGCGCGCGGCGCCGGCACGGATGCCGACGCCGCCGCCTACGAGACGATCGTCTACGAGGGCTACGGCCCCGAGGGCGTCGCCGTGCTCGTGGAGGCGCTCACCGACAACCGCAACCGGACCGCCTCCGACGTGCGCCACACGTTCTCCAAGCACGGCGGCAACCTCGGCACGACCGGCGCCGTCGCGTGGCTGTTCGAGCGGCGCGGGATCGTGCTCGTCGACGCCGTGTCGGTCGACGAGGACGAGCTGACGCTTGCCGCCGCCGAGGGCGGCGCGGACGACGTCGAGCGCGACGGCTCCGTCTTCCAGGTCTCCTCCGCGCCCGAGGCGCTCACCGCCGTGCGCGAGGCGATCGAGGCGGCCGGGATCACCGTCGAGTCGGCCGAGCTGACGATGATCCCGAAGACGACGGTCGAGGTCGCCGAGGAGGCGTCGGCGAAGAAGCTGATCCGCCTGATCGAGGCGCTGGAAGACAACGACGACGTCCAGGACGTCTCGGCGAACTTCGACATCCCCGAGCAGGTGCTGGAGGCCGTCGCCTCGTAACGTGGGCGTCGAGGACCACGAGCGCGTCCACCCGGAGACCCGCGCGGAGTGGCGCCGGTGGCTGGCCGCGAACCACGCGAGCTCGCCGGGGGTGTGGCTCGTGTCCTGGAAGAAGGCGACGGGGAAGCCGGCCGTGGGCTACGACGCCGCGGTCGAGGAGGCGCTCTGCTTCGGCTGGATCGACTCGCTCGCGAAGACGGTGGACGAGGGGCGGTCGCGGCAGCTCTACACGCCGCGGCGGCCTCGGAGCGGCTGGTCGCAGTCGAACAAGGACCGCATCGAGCGGCTCACGGCCGCGGGAGCGATGGAGCCCGCCGGCCTCGCGGCCGTCGAGGCGGCGAAGGCGAACGGCTCGTGGTCGAAGCTCGACCGGGCGGCGGCGCGCGCGATGCCGGACGATCTCGCCGCCGCGCTCGCCGCGCGGCCGCAGGCGTCGGCGGGGTGGGACGCCTACCCGCCGTTCGTCCGGCGCGGCTCCCTCGCCTGGGTGGAGGACGCAAAGCGCCCCGAGACGCGCGCGCGCCGGATCGCCGAGATCGCCGCCGCGGCCGAGGCGGGCCGCCGCCCCAAGCCGTTCCCCTAGGAAGGAACGTCCGACGCCCTGCCTAACCTTTCCGCGTGAGGGTTCTCGGCATCGACCCAGGGACGGCTGCTTGCGGGTACGGGATCGTCCAAGAAAGCGGAGGCCGAATCAGGGCACTCGACCACGGGTGGTGGCAAACGCCCGCGCGGGAGCGCCCAGAGCTGCGCCTCAAGACGATCTTCGACCGAGTACAGGAGCTCATTGCGGCGCACGCGCCGGACGCCGTCGCAGTGGAAGAGTCGTTCGTCGGAGCAGATGCCCGCACCGCGCTCTCCGTCGGGCAGGCGCGCGGGGCGGTGCTCGTCGCCGCCGCGGCGGTCGGCGTCGAGTGCGTCGAGTACCCGCCGGCCCGCGTCAAGCAGGCCGTGTGCGGCTACGGGCGAGCCGAGAAGGCGCAGGTGCAGCGGATGGTGCGCGCGATCCTCGCGCTGGAGGCGAACCCGACCCCGAACCACGCGGCCGACGCGCTCGCCGTCGCGATCTGCCACGCGCTCGCGCCGCCGTTGCTGCGGATCGCGGGTTGAGGAGAGGCGCGTGATCTCGCGCCTCAGGGGGACGCCGGCCGGCCGGACGCCGGACGGCTTCGTCCTCGATGTCAACGGCGTCGGTTACCTGCTCGCCGCCACGCCGGGCGCCGTGCGCGCTGCCGAAGGCGGGGGCGAGGTGTCAGTCGAGACCTACCTCCACGTCCGCGAGGACGCGCTCCAGCTCTACGGCTTCGCCGACGCGTCCGAGCGGCAGCTCTTCCTCCACCTGCTCACCGTCGCGGGGATCGGCCCGAAGGTCGCGCTCGCGATCGTCTCCGGCTCGCCGGCGGCCGACCTGCGCCGGGCGATCGTGCTCCAGGACGCCGCCCGCTTCCAGGCGATCCCCGGCGTCGGCAAGAAGACCGCGGAGCGGATCGTGCTCGAGCTGAAGGAGAAGCTCGGCGCCGAGGATCCCGTCCCGATCTCCGTCGCCGCCGGCACCTCGCCGCACGTGACCGCGCGCGACGCGCTCGTCGAGCTCGGCTACTCGGTCGTCGAAGCCGAGCAGGCGCTCGCGTCCGTCGATCCCGACCTGCCGGCCGAGGAGCGCGTCCGGCTGGCCCTCAGGCAGGCGGCCTAGATGAGCTCGGTCGCCGCCGAGGTGCTCGGCCCCGACGAGGAGGAGCTCGAGCGCTCGCTCCGGCCGCGCAGTCTCGACGAGTTCGTCGGCCAGGAGGGTGTCAAGGAGCAGCTCGCGATCGCGCTCGCGGCCGCGAAGGCGCGCGGCGAGGCGCTCGACCACGTCCTGCTCGTCGGCCCGCCCGGGCTCGGGAAGACGACGCTCGCGCAGATCATCCGCGAGGAGCTCGGCGTCGGGATCCGCACGATCGCCGGCCCCGCGCTCGAGCGCAAGGGCGACATGGCGGCGATCCTGACCGCGCTCGAGCTCCGGGACGTCCTCTTCGTCGACGAGATCCACCGGATCAACCGCGCGATCGAGGAGATCCTCTACCCGGCGCTCGAGGACTTCCGGCTCGACATCATCGTCGGCCAGGGCCCGGCCGCGCGGACGCTCACGCTCGACCTGCCGCAGTTCACGCTCGTCGGCGCGACGACGCGGACCGGCCTGCTGACGACGCCGCTCCGCGACCGCTTCGGGATGACCTTCCGGCTCGGCTACTACGACGCCGAGCAGCTCGGCGCGATCGTCCACCGCTCGGCTGGGATCCTCGGCGTCGCGATCGACGACGAGGCCTGCGCCGAGATCGCGAGCCGCTCGCGCGGCACGCCCCGGATCGCGAACCGGATCCTGCGGCGCGTCCGCGACGTCGCCGAGGTCCGCCACCAGGGCGCGATCACGACCGCCGTCGCCCGCGAGGCGCTCGACCTGATGGAGATCGACGCGGAGGGGCTCGAGGGCACCGACCGAGAACTGCTGCGCGCGGTCGCGTTCAAGTTCGACGGCGGCCCGGTCGGCCTCTCGACGCTCGCGGTCACGCTCGGCGAGGAGACGGACACGATCGAGGACGTCTACGAGCCTTTCCTGCTCCAACTCGGCTTCCTTCAGCGGACGCCGCGCGGCCGCGTGATCACGAAGCTCGGCCGCGCGCACGTGGGCGCACCCGCGGCCCCCGAGCCGCGCCTCTTCGAGTAACGGCCCCCTTGCACGAGCCCGCGCGGTGCCCCGCAGAACCGCTTGTGCCACTGTGTCACAAGCACTCTTTCGCTCAACCGCGCGGATCGTGGCCGGCAGACGCTTGTGACACTGTGTCACTAGGGGCTTGACGGCTCGCGTACGCTCGAACGCGTGAGCCACCCCGAGCTGAAGGCCGAGCAGGCGTACGTCGACCGCGCCTACGTGTACCTCGAGCACATGCGCGAGACCGTCCTTCGCGCCGGCGACGCCGCGGACGGCGAGGTCGCGCAGGCGGCGCTCGACGCGTGGGCGGCGAAGCGGCTCGCGACGTTCGAGGACGCCGAGCGCGGTCTCCTCTTCGGCCGGCTCGACTTCGAGGCCGTCGAGCGTGCGCTCTACGTCGGCCGCCGCTGGGTGCACGACGAGGAGGGCGACCAGGTGGTCGTGAACTGGCAGGCGCCCGCGGCCCGGCCCTTCTACACCGCCACACCGCAGGACCCACACGGCGTCACGCTCCGCCGGCGCTTCCAGGCACAGGGCCGGAAGCTGCTCGACATCGCGGACGAGGCGCTCGACGGCTCCTCGCTCGACGGCGCGAGCGTGGCCGACTTCCTGCTCGAGGAGCTCGAGCGCAGCCGCGACACGCACATGCGCGACATCGTCGCGACGATCCAGGCCGACCAGTACCGGCTGATCACGCGCGAGCCCGACCGGCCGCTCGTGATCCAGGGCGGCCCCGGCACCGGCAAGACGGCCGTCGGGCTCCACCGCGCCTCCTGGCTGATCTACACCGAGCGCGAGCGCAACGCCCGCAGCCGCGTCCTCGTCGTCGGGCCGAACCGCACGTTCATGGAGTACGTCTCGCATGTCCTGCCGGCCCTAGGCGAGGGCAGCGTCGAGCAGCTCGCCGTCTCCGAGCTCGTCGCGGGGATCGAGCCCGTGCTCCCGGAGCGGCCCGAGGTCGCCCGCCTGAAGGCGGACACGCGCCTGGCCGAGGTGATCGCGCGCGCCGCCGAGTTGCGGCTGGCCGGCGAGCCGGAGGAGCTGATCCTCAAGCTCGAGGGCGCGTACGTCCGCGTCCGCGTCCGCGAGCAGCGCGCGCTCCTGGACGAGATCCGCGCGCGGTACGGGACGACGGCGGCCGCGCGCGAGCGCTTCCGGATGGGGATCGTGCGCAGCTTCTACTCCGAGTACGGGCGGATCCTGCAGGGCGCCGCGTTCCGGGACGGGGAGGAGATCGAGCAGGCGCTGAAGGCGGGCGGCCTGCTCAACGCGGTCGTCGAGAGGGCGTGGCCGCAGGTGACGCCCGAGCGGCTCGTGCGCTTGCTCTTCACGACGCCGGCGTTCCTCGCGGAGGCGGCGGAGGGAGTCCTCGATGAGGACGAGCAGCGGCTGCTGCGACGCCGCCCCGCCGGCTGGAGCGCGGGCGACGTGCCACTCCTCGACGAGGCGCACGCGCTCGTGGGCGAGCCGCCCCGCACCTACGACCACGTGATCGTGGACGAGGCGCAGGATCTCTCGCCGATGCAGCTGCGGATGATCGCGCGGCGGGCCCGCGACGGCGCGCTGACGATCCTCGGCGACGTGGCGCAGGGCACGGGCCCGGTTGCGTACGAGAGCTGGGACGACGTGCTCCCGTACCTCCCGCGCGGCGGCGAGGCGGAGGTCGAAGAGCTGCGCCACGCCTACCGCGTCCCGCGGCAGATCATGGAGCTCGCGCTGCCGCTGCTCGAGACGATCGCGCCGGGGACCCTGCGGCCGCTCGCCTACCGGGCGGGCGGGAGCGAGCCCGTGCTCCGCCGGGTCGAGGAGCATGACCTGCTGCGCGAGGCATACGTCGAGGCGGCGCGGCTCGCACGCGAGGACGGCCTTGTCGCCCTGATCGTCCCGGACGAGCTCGTCGAGCCCGCGCTCTCCCACGAGAGCGCCTTCGACGGCATTCCGCTCCTGACGCCCCGGGCCGCGAAGGGGCTCGAGTTCGACCACGTGATCGTCGTCGAGCCCGCGCTGATCGCGGAGCGCGAGCAGGGGCTGCGAGAGCTGTACGTCGCGCTGACGCGGCCGACGACGACGCTCGTCGTCGTCCACGCCCGACCGCTGCCCGCCGAGCTCGGCCTGCCGTAGAGTCCGGCCCGATGCCCGAGCTCTGGACACCCGGCATGGCCGGCCCGCTGGAGGACCTCGTCGCGCGGATCCACCGCCGGATCGAGACCTTCGCCGCGGAGCACGGCCTCGAGCAGGCCGAGGTCGAAGTCGAGCTCTGGGACGGGGCGCTGCTGCGGCTCGCGTCGCTCTCGGCCGAGCCCGGGTACGGGCTGCTCACGCTCGTGCCGCACGTGGAGGACACGGGCGGCGAGCCGCAGGAGCTGATCGTCCCGCTCGGCACGATCCGGCAGCTCCGGCTGACTCGGGCCGAGCCCGAAAGCCCGGTCGGGTTCTCGGTTCCGGCCGACGCCTAGTGCGTCGCCACGCCGACGACGACGGGTTCGAGCTCTGGCTCCGCGGCGCGACGGAACGCGCCGATCCGTTCATGGCGTGGCTCGGCGTCGTGTTCGCGCTCCTCGTCGGGTACGAGCTCGCGGTCGAGCTGTCGCCGCGCGCGGAGCGGGTCGTGATGGCGATCGGGTGGGCGATCTGGGCGGTCTTCGCGGTCGAGTTCCTGGCGCAGCTCTGGCTCGCGCCGAGCCGCCGCCGCTTCCTCCGCCGCCACTGGCTGCGGCTGCTTGCGCTCGTCGTCCCGACCTTGCGCGTCTTCAGGTTCCTGCGGCTGCTGAGGCTCGGGCGCGCGCTCCCGGCCACGCGCATCGTCTCGTCGTCGTACCGCAGCGTCGGGACCGCGAAGCGGCTCTTCCGCTCGCGGCTCGGCTACCTGGGCGCGACCGCCGTCGTGGTCGCGATCGCCGTCGCCGAGTTCGCGTACCTGTTCGAGCGCGACCGCGGGACGCCCGCTTTCTCGTCATTCGGTGACGCCGTGCTGTGGGCGGCAGCGACGGTGCTTGCGCTGCAGGCCGATCCGGTGCCGGAGAGCGTCGGCGGCAGGATCGCGATGCTCGCCGGGTTCGCGTTCGGGCTCGTCGTCGTCGCGAGCCTCGCCGGGACCGTCGGTGCGTACCTCGTCGAGGAGCGGCGCGAGCGAGCGGCTGCGGAGGAGGCGTAGGCGAGCAGTCGCGGCGCAACGGCGAGCGCGACGATGTCGAACCAGACGTACCCGGCCGCGACGCCGCTCGGCGGGTTCCCCTGCGGCACACCGGTGCCGGGGACGGTGACGGCCCATGTCCAGGTCCCGATCGCCGTTCCGTAGAGCTCGAGCCACGCGACGACGAGGAAGACGCCGGCGTAGACGTGCGGCGCCCGGCCGCGCACGAGGTAGACGGCGAGGAGGATGGCGCCGAGCGCGCCCGCGACGTCCGTACGGGGAAGGACGGTGACGCCGAGGATCCCCCAGCCGAGGACGCCCACGAGCGCGATTCGCACGAGGAGCTCGCGGTGGCGCACGGCGTGCGCCGCGAACGCGGCGCCCGCGAGGTAGACGAGGCCGTGGCACGGCGGAACGAAGCTGGGCAGGTTCTCGAGCCGGTAGGTGTAGACGCCCCAGATGATCGAGCCGACGATCTCGGCGCAGGTCGCGACGGGGACGACGACCAGCGCCTGCGCGCGCAAGAGCGGGTCGACGCCGCGCAGCGCCAGCGCGAGCGCGAGCCAGGAGGCCAGGCCGAGCAGGAGCTGCGAGGGCGCGTCAACCTGCGTGTCGACGGCGAGCACGGCGCCGAGAAAGGCGACGATCGCGAGGGCGCGCGTCACCGTCTGAACTGGAGCTCGTGCCACGACGGCACCGGCGCCAGCTCGAGCAGGGCGCGGCCGCCGCGGGGCTCGGCGTAGCCGAAGTCGCCGCTCTCCTCGTCCCAGGCGACCTCGAGCAGCCCCTCCTTGAC
>Ga0299913_10005125_pt1 | contig 11136 bp, 7 predicted proteins | sample RVTome_9_FD_201360 | JGI IMG/M metagenome (GOLD analysis project Ga0299913, IMG submission 201360) | Soil microbial communities from uranium-contaminated site in the Upper Colorado River Basin, Wyoming, United States - RVT155D38 (version 2) ... | reverse complement strand
GATGAACCGCCGCCGCTGAACGGGACCTGCAAAGAGCCCGAGCCGACGTTTCTGTTCGTCGGCCGCCTGGCGGCGAACAAGCGCCCAGATCACGCCGTGGCGGCGTTCCGCGCGATCAGAGAATCGATTCCGGCGGCTCGCCTCTGGATCGTCGGCCGGGGGCCGCTCGAGCGCGTGCTGTCAAGGGAGCTCCCTGAGGGCGCCGAGGTGCTCGGGCACTTGCCTCGCGATGATCTCTATCTGCGGATGGCGCGAGCCCATTGCCTCCTGGTCCCGTCCGTCAGAGAAGGATGGGGCTTGGTCGTCGTCGAGGCGAACTCCGTCGGAACGCCGGCGGTCGGCTATGACGTTCCTGGCGTTCGCGATTCCATTCGAGACGGCCGAACCGGCCTTCTCGCCGAAGCGGGAATTCCGAATGACCTCGGCCGGCGCGCTCTCACGGTGGTGACCGACCCGCGACTCGCGCGGAAACTAGGCCGGGAGGCCGAAGCGTGGTCGAAGACATTCTCGTGGGACGTGACGTCGACCAAGCTCATGGAAGCGATCCAGACGAATGTGAACATGCCACAGGCCGTCGGCATGGAGCGCACTTGTGCTGGGGTCGAGGTCGAGCGATGAACCGGCTGCCGGCTCTGAACGAATTGCCACGACGGGAGTTGGGCGGCAGCAGGTGATGGATTCGCTGCTCGCTTGCCAAGGAAACCTCGCGATCGCCGGCGAGCGATGACCTTCTCGGCAGTGATCGTCAACTACGAGGGTGGCGATCTCCTGACCGAGTGCGTGTGTTCCCTCTATGAGCAGGACGAAAGCGTGGAAGTGATCGTCGTTGACAATGGCTCTGACGACGGCTCGGCGGACACCGTCGCACGACGGTTCCCTGCGATCACACTCGTGCGACCGTTTTCCAACTTGGGATTCGCGGGCGGAGCGAATTTCGGCGCCGCACGGGCGAACGGACGAGTTCTGCTGTTCCTGAACCCAGACGTCCGGGCTGCACCAGGATGCCTCCGGGCGCTACAGAGAATGTTCGACGATCCAGCCGTCGGGGTTGGAGGACCGTGCATCTGCTTAGTCGCGTCGCATCACTTCGAGTACGGCGGGACAATCGACCTACTCGGCCAGCCGGTAATGCTCGAGGCGCCGGCCGAGCCTCTTTTCGTATCGGGTTGCGCCTTGGCAACGCGAAAAAGCGTCTTCGAGAAGCTCGGCGGGTTCGACGACCGCTATTTCATGTTCGCGGAGGACATGGACCTCTGCTGGCGTGCGTTCGTACAGGGGTTCGACGTCCGCGTCGCGTCTGACGCCTTGGTCTTCCACGTTGGGGGGGCGGTGACGCCGGGAGGGTACGAGCGAGACGGAAGAATCGAGTCGAGCTCGTTCCGGATTTGGCTTCGCGAGCGCAACACGCTTGCCACGATGATCAAGTGCTACGGGACACGGACCGTCGCCATCATGGTTCTCGCGTACTTGCTCCAGACGCTGGTGACCGCGACCGCGCTCGGCCTGATGGGTGAACGGAGAACTGCTCGAAGGTTGCTGCAGGGTCTTCTTTGGAACGCACGTGAGCTCAGGACGACACTCGCGCTCAGGCGTACCGTGCAGACGCGAAGACGAACAGCCGACAAGCACGTGTACAGGAGGCTGTATCGAGGGTCGCGGAAGGTGGAGTACGTTCTTCGGCGCCGACTGCCGGTGATCCTCGACGACGGAACCGCGTTCGACTCCCAGTGAGGACGCTTCGAGAAACCGGACCTGAGGCGATCCGATCGTCACCGCCTGGATCGCGTCGGTCGCAGCGATACCAACGCAACTATCGCCGGTACGGGACTCATGAGCTTCTCATTGGGCTCATTCCGTCGGCAAGTGCAGTGCTCGACGTCGGTTGCGCCAGCGGGTACCTGGGATCTGCATTGGCGAAGCGGGGATGCCGGGTTTGGGGCGTCGACGTCGACGTAGCGGCACTCGAAAGGCTTCCGTCGTGCTACGAGGACGCGAGCCTCGTCGACCTCGACGAGTTCACTGTCCTGCCGTGGCCGGAGCAGCTCTTCGACGTCGTCTTGGCCGCAGACGTCCTCGAGCACGTTCGTGACCCGAAGCGGGCTCTTCGGATCCTGACCCGCTATGTCGCCCCGGGCGGCAGGGTGATCATCTCGCTTCCGAACGTGGCCCATGCCTCCGTCCGATTTCCCTTGCTTTTCGGGCGATTCACGTACCGGGACACAGGGATTCTCGACGCCACGCACTTCCACCTCTACACGTTCGCGACCGCCCGTACTCTCGTCGAGAGCTGCGGCCTGCGCATCGACGACACGCGGGGTGCCTCTGATCACTTCGGCGCCTGGCTCGGCGGCCGGTCGCCGGTCGGGCGGCTCGGGAGGGGTCTCCTCGCCTACAACATCGTCGTGACGGCCAGGCCGTCTGAAGGGACAAGTCGGGAATCCCCGGCATGACGCGCCGCCCGCCACCGGTCTCGGCGGTTCAAGAAGCGATCCACGCGTCACGGAGGGCACGCTGAGCTTCGCGCTCCGTGAGCGGCCACGCGCCACTTCCACGCCCCAGCAGCCGACGCGCCTCTCGCTGACCGAGGACCCGTATCGCCTTCCCTTCCGCTTCCGTGCGCGGACTGGCAGCGCGCGCGCTCGACTGCTCGCGTACGGAGTGCCGACGCTCCTTGCCGTTCTCGCGGTGCAGACGTGGTTCACACCGGGGACGGTCATAGCGACGGGGGACCTTCCGCCTCCAATCGTTCCGGGAACCGAGTACCAATCGCATTGGAATGGTGTCGGGAACGGGGAGGGGAGCCCCTCGTTCGAGATCGTTGCAGTCCCGTACTTCGAAGGACAGCGGATCGTCGAGTCGCTCGGGATGGGCCCCGGCGGCTTCCAGCGCCTCTGGCTGTCCGTTCTCTTCGCGGGATCGGCGGCCGCGGCGGTGTTCTTCGCGTTCCCGCTCCTACGCGTTCCACTGGCCGCCGGGACGGCGGGTGTGCTCGTGACGTTCAACGCCCATCGCATGGTCACCGGGCCGGATCCGGTCCCACTCGCCGCTTTCATCGTCGCGGCCCTTCTCAGTGGATTGATCCTGCGAGCAGGACTTCGGAGAGAGCAGGCGTCGGGAGTTCTACCGTTCGTTGTCGTTTCCGCAGGCCTTGGCTTCGTTTTCGCCAACCCACCGCACTTTGCGCTCGTCCTGGTCTGGGTCAGCGCTTCGGTCGCGTTGGTCGCCGCGTTCGCCGGCCGCCAGGCGGCGCGGGCTGCACTGGCGTTCGTCTTGCGAGCTACGCCGCTGGCCCTCGTCGTAAATGCTTGGTGGCTCGTTCCGGCGGCGCTGACGATCCTTGACTCAGGTTTCGGCGAGAGGTACGCCGCTGAGGGGGTGGACGCGTGGGCATGGACTCACGCGCGCGCGAGCCTGACCAACGCCCTTGCATTGAACACCTCATGGGCTTGGAGCAAGCCGGAGTACTACCCGTTCGCGGCCTCGCTCGATCGGGCCCCTCTCGAGTTTCTCCGTTACCTGCCGTTCGTGCTGGCGGTGGTCGGCGTCCTCCTAGCCCGCGCTCGCGAGAGGCGACTCGCTCTCTCGTTGCTCGTCATCGGACTGGTAGGTGTCGGAGTAGCCAAGGGCCTGCACGAGCCTCTGCCAGTCGTGAACCGGTGGTTGTACGACCATCTCCCGGGATACTGGCTCTTTCGAGACCCGGCCAAGGTTCTTCTTCTGGTTTCGTTCGTCTTCGCCTTATTGGGAGGTCTGGCGGTTGCTCGTCTCGTGGGGACGGAAAGACTTCCCCGCTGGCTGGGCGTCGGACTAGCGGCGCTGGGACTCGGCGGCGCGTTGGCGTATGCATATCCGCTGCTAACGGGCGACGTGATCCCGGATAAGCGACCTCTCCTTCCTTCCGCCCACGTCACCGTCTCGCGTGACTGGCAGCGAGCAAGCGTCTTTCTGAACGAGGCCCCGAACCCTGGCAAGGTGGTGATCTTGCCCCGCGGCGACTTCTACCAGCTGCCGACGACCTGGGGTTACTACGGTGTCTCCTTCGCTCGCCTAGCGATTCGGCGTCCCGTCATCGAGAACCAAGCGGGCGCTTACTTCAAGGCAAGCGAGGCGCTGTCCGGGATCGTCGCCGCGCTGGAGCGTGACCTACTCGAAGGACGAAGCCGCGATGCGGCGGGGAAGCTGATGACCGTCGGCGCCGGTTACGTCTTGCTGCGATACGACCTGGATCGTGACTTCCCGGGCCGAGAGATCGCCGATCCGCGCGTGCTCGAGGCGGGCCTCACGCGTATTCCCGGGCTCGAGCGGGTTCGTGCGTTCGGTGACCTACAGGTCTACCGGCTGGCGCCCTCGTCGGGACGCGAGGTTGTTGCCGCGATTCCTGTTTCGTTCGTAGGTGAAGGCCATCTCATCCCGGAAGCCATTGACGCGCTTCCTCGGCGAGGTGCGCTTGTGACGGAGGTTGAGGACGCGGAGGAGACTATGTGGTCGATGGGCGGCGCAACGAGCGTCCATCGCCTAGGCGGCAGTGTTCGGCAGGTGTCTGTGCGAACTGAGGATGAGGAACTAGCGGTCCGGCTGACGGATGTGGCCACGTTCCAAGTGGGCGACCGTCGCCTCGCGTCAACTGCGAGCGAGAAGATCCGCTTTCCAGGGGTCTCTCCGCCCGCTGCCGTAACGGTGGGAGCCACGGAGTTCCTCGTCGATCGCCAGCGCTCGCGTTGGACGGAGCTCGGGACGGTCGACGTTCCCGGGCGCACAGTTCTCCGCGCCTGGAGCCGCGAGTCCAATGGCCCAGTTCTTTTCGAGAGAGGTGTGCGTGTGGGTGACTGCGCGCGTTCGGGCTCGGGCGGCCTTGCACGAGGCCGTCTGTCTGCCCGTGTGGTGCGGCGAGATCGGCAGCCCACTCTTCGTCTGACCGCCCGCGCTGGGAGCGCATGCGTTTCCTTTCGGGTCACCCCGTTCCGACGAAACGGCTTGTACCGAATCAGCTTCGACTACCGGAGTGTTGCGGGTGAAGCGCCGCGCGTATGTCTGTGGGAGGAGCGTCGGGAGCGCTGTGCCCCGCTATCACCTCTCGCCCCGACGGCTGGTTGGCGCCGCTTCGACGAGGTGGTCGCGCCGACAACAGGGACGGAAGCGCTGCGCCTATTCTTCTACGCGGACGCGCCGGATGAAGGCGTCACCGTGACGGAATACCGGAACGCCGCTGTGGGCGTCTATCGATCAGCCGGGAGACGGCCGACCCACGCGGGCGTCGAGCGCGTCGGGCGACTGACATTGCCAAAGGGGCGTACCACCACGAAGATGCAGTCCCCCACCGTGCCGACGCCCTCGCTTCCCCTCAGGGCGATAGGTCCGGTGGGCGACTGCAACCGGTTTGACGAACGGACCGCCTTCCAGGTGGGGCTGTCTAGTGCGCTCGTGCGCCGGGACGGAATCCCCACGATCCGCTTAGCCGCCCAGGATCACAGCGCGTGCGTCTCTGTCCCAGTCGCGCCCTTCGACCCTAAGAGCGTCTACGACGTGCGTCTTGCTTACCGAGGCGTTTCGGGGAGCCCGCCCAGGCTCTGCCTTTGGGAGGAAGGCCCGGACCGCTGCGCGTCCTTACCGCCATTCGACGCCTCGTCGGGATGGCATCGTTTCGAGACTAGGTTTGAACCTGCGCCGGAGACCGAGGGAATTCGCGTCTTTCTCTACGCCGATGGATCAGGCGAGGGGGTGACCGTCACCGAGTATCGGGACATCAGCGTGGCGCCGAGCACGTCAGTCGGCTTAATCGGCATCCCGGCAGGCCATCGCCTACCCATGATCACGTATCGACGGAGCGGCCCGGGTGAATTCCAGCTCCGGATAAGCGGAGCGACCGATCCGTTTCTCCTCTCCGTGACTGAGGCCTTCGCTTCGGGTTGGCGTCTGGAGCGCACTCCGAATGAGCAAACCGGCAATGCAGTCCATGTGGCTGTGAACGGCTATGCGAATGGATGGGTCATCCCGTGGAGGGGAACGTATGAGCTGCGGATCGTCTATGGACCTGAGCGACTCGCGAGAGCTGCGCGGTGGCTGAGTTCCATTGCGCTGACTATCGCGGTCATCCTTCTCGTAGCATCCCGTACGCTTCGTATGGCCCGTCGCTGGTGCCTCCCTTACGGCCGCATTCCCGCCAAGAGGCGATGGCTAGTCCCTTGGTCGATGCATTGAAGGATGTGCTGCCGCGATGTCGAGACTCGGTACTATCATTGATCAGTTATCGCAGGCCTCCGCCGCAGTCTAGCGCGGCGTACGCGTATCCAGCCGCAAATATAACCAGTAGTGTAAGGCACGCTCTTCAAGCCGAGCAGCGTCAGTGAGCGATAGTAATCGCCCCTTGTCGCAGCGCCGCGATGCAGGCGTGCCGAAACTGCTGCTCGAGTTAGTCTCTGGTACTGAGGCGCTGTCTGAAAGAGCGTCGCGAGACTTAATCCCCAACAAAAGTATTTACGTACCATTTCCCAGACGGAGGTCATTTCTTCATGCTCGACGGCATCAGGGACGACGGCGATCGATCTCGTAATGCGTCCAACACTGTCATGCAGAATCGCGTGATCCTGCGCGACAGCAACGTGCCGAACGGTTTCAGGAATTCGGTCAAAGGCTTCTTCGAGTACGGAGCGTAAAAAGACACGAGGGAGGAGGCTGCCTGACGTCGGACGTAGATGGTACGAGGAGAGGCTGTGGAGGAAACGGCGGTCTGCAGCGTAGAGTCGGCTCAGCCACGTATCTGGGTTGAGACTGGTCTCTTCGAGTACCAGAGTGTCGTAGTCTCCGAGCATCTCCACACATCGTGGGAGCACTCTGGGGCAAAGTATCTGATCACTGTCGAGCAAGACGACTGCACCGCCGGTCGAGTGTTGAAAGGCCTGATAGCGGGCTTCGAGCAGCGGAAGCGGACCCGACAGGACCCTAGCCCCAAACTCTCGGGCGATTGCCTGGGTGCCGTCGGTTGAGGCATCGTCCGCGACGATCAACTCGACAGGTATCCCCTGGTTCTTGACTGAAGCTAGACAACGGCGAAGAGAGCGAGCGGAATTCTTTGTCGGAATAGTAACCGAAAGCGTTGGTACGCGATTAAAAGCTCTCAAGCGGCCTCCTTGGTTAAGAGAGCGATGCAATAGGTGTCTGCTAACCCACAGGCGCGCCGAATGGCGGCGCCCGTGAGGTGTCTAATTCTTGGCCGACCATCGACCTAATGCCTCGCACGCAGCCCGGGCCTGCTGGAGGAAGGGTGTCACCTCTTGTGCTGCGTTGGGCGGCTGTGACTCCCGAAGAAGCTGGAGCTCGAGCGCGATCTCCTCGGGTCGCCCGAATTCTTGACCCGAGGTATCGAGCGCTTTCTCGCCGGCTCTGGCGGCGGCGGCGACGGATCGGCGAAGCGCCTCGGCGTCCCCCGCTTGGCTATGGGTGAAGGCCTCGCTCAAATGAGCGCACGCTGTTCCTCGCTCGACAGCCTCTGTCGGAGCAGCATCGGCTGTTGGTCTGGTCGAGTCTCCGCCGGCGAGCCAGAGGTACCCGCCGACCGCCACTGCTACGAAGACGCCCGCGAGGACCCCCGCGTGCCAAGGCGCCACGCGATCGCTAACGCGAGCGCGTAAGCGCCCGGATCGTCGTCCACGCTCTGGAACCCTTGGGGGCTTGGTCGTCGTTCGACCCCTTCCTGGAAAAGCGGGAGCAAGTGAGAAGATAGAACGTCGCGGCGGCGAGCGTCAAACCGCTGAAGACGTAGCCGAGCATCTGGACGCCGGCGAGCGGACGCACAAGCGTCCGTGCGCGGGGGGCGCTCTCGAAGGCGGCGACTGCCCCGAGGTCGCAGGTCGACTCATCGCTTCCCAACCGCCAACCGTCGCTGCATCGATCCGCCGTGGCTACGAACGGAGCAGCCATCGCCCCAACCTGTGGCCCATCGGCCAGCCGGCGCCCGAGCGTTGCGAAGCCACCGGCGTCGCCCGACACGAGCGGCCGCGTCGGGAAGAGCCGGCTCACGACCTCGCGTTCCCTGGGCGAGCCGAACAACTGAGATGGTTCGGCGATCGTCGCCCCCTTGTCGAGGCCGATGATGCTTCCTCGCCAGGCGCGGTTCTCGAAGAGGACGAGCCCCTCACCCCGGTAGATGGGAACGAGATCCTGCTGTCGCGTCAGGAACCGATACCGCTCCCAGTCGGCTTCCCGCAGCGAAGCGACGAAGCGGACTCCCAGCGGAGCCACCAGGTGCCCAAGCCAGTGGATCTCGGCTCGGTGCCGGAGCACTTCGTCGATGTACCGCGAGAAGGGATCGGGCGACTGCGGCCCGACGCTCGTGAATCCGGCTTCGTCGCCGGCGAGGACCTCGTGGGAGAAGAACGACGGAGCGGGGTTCGCCACGATCCGGTCGTCGGAGAAGCTCCAGACCGTGTAGAGCTGCCAGGGAAGGACGAGTAGCCGGCCCTCGCCTCGGTCGTCCATGACGGCCTTGGCTTCGGCCCAGCTGTCCGGATAGCGGACCGGCTTCGCTTGATCTGCGAAGCCCCAGAGCACCGTGTAGCCGTAGCCGACGACCGCGGCGACGGCGAACAGGCCGGCGGTCGCCGCAACGGCCGAACGACCGCCTGACCCGCCCAGACCCCGGACGACGGCGTCGAGCCCAACCGCCCCGAAGACGGCGTATGCGAGGACGACGAGCGCCAGGAACTTCTGCGGCTCTCGATAGACGCCCATGTACGGGACGTGCTCGAAGGCCCAGCGGAAGACGTCCGCCGTCGGAGGAAACGAGGTGCCTGCCGCCAGAAGCAGGCCGAGCGTCGCGCTGATGGAGATCGCGAGCGCGAAGCGCCGGTTGGGCCCGGGCCGGAGCAGCTCCGCGACGCCCGCGACGGCGAGGCCGAGGATGGGCGCGAGCAGGAGGTAGAGGCCGGGGACGCGCTCGCCCGGTCCCGTGAACTCGTCTCTCCAGAAACCGTCCAGTCCGAGGAGGGTCGGAAGGACCGCGATGCCGGTCGGTCGTGAGGCGTAGACGGCCAGGTCGGCCGGGCCAATATCGCTTCCGTGATCGACGAAGAGCGATGGGAGGATCCAGTACGCGCACACGAGCACGCCTGCCCCGAGCGCCGCAGCTCCGAAGGCGAGGCGGAGCCGTGACGGCGCCAAGATCACAGCCACGCACGTCAGCAAGACGTAGATCCCGAGGACATGAACGTCGATCGCGCCGAGCACGAAGATCCACAGAGCGACCACGACGGTCGTGCGCACCGTCGGGCGGCGCGTCATGTCCAGGATCGGTGCCAGCGCCCACGGAAGCAGTGAGTAGGCGAGCAGGAAGAAGAGATGGCCGGAGAGGTACCGGTCGTAGACGAAAGGATTGACGACGAAGAGCGTCCCTCCGTAGACGGCCGCCGGCCAGCCGGCTCCCAGGCGGGCCCGTGCCAGGCGGTAGACGCCGAGGCCGCCCACAATGATCGGAGCCAGCAGCAGGACCTTGTCCGGGAAGAACGCATGGATCTCCCTGAACAAGGCGAGCACCGACAGGAGCGGTATGCCGTTGCCGATATCGCCCGAGCTCGGCAGAGGAAAAGGCGCCAGAGCCGGAAACCGCGGCCCGGAGGGGTAGTCGAGCAGAAGCACGTACCCACTCCCGAGCAGCGGTCCCGCGACGACCAGGGCGAGTGCCGAGAACCAGGCTCCCACCGGCAGCGCGCGACGGATGTCTCGCCGGAAAGGCATTTGCGCGAGGGCCTCTGAAGGGTGGCACGTGGCGCGGGCGTCCGCCTCCGCACGCGGAGCCTCCCCCATCCGGGGGACAAGGGAGGCCCCCGAACCGCCGTCACCTAGTGTGTGGGGCCGCTTTCCACTCCTTCCCTGCTCGACCGCGGCGGCGATGCCCGCCTCATGGGCCTCGTGCACAACCTCGAGGCGATCGTGTGGGAGGCCGACCTCGGCAGCGACCGCGCCTCGTTCGTGAGCGCGGGCGCCCGCGACATCCTCGGCTACGGCGCCGAGGAATGGACGGCCGCTCCCGGCTTCTGGCGCGACCACCTCCACCCGGAGGACCGGGAGACGGCGGTCGCCTTCGCCGCGCGCGAGATCGCCGCCTGCCGCGACCACCAGTACGAGTACCGCATGATCGCCGCCGACTTCCGCGAGGTCTGGTTCCGGGATTTCGTGCACGTCGTCCGGGACGCCTCCGGCGAGCCCTGTCTCCTCCGCGGCGTCATGGTCGACATCACGGATCGCAAGCGCGCCGAGGCAGCGCTCGCCGAGAGCGAGTCCCGCTTCCGCACCGTCTTCGAGCACGCGGGGCTCGGCATCGCGCTCGTCGACGCCGACGGCAAGCCGCTCGAGGTGAACCGAGCCGTCGAGCAGCTGCTCGGACGGGACGCCGCCGAGCTCGCCTCGATCCCGTTCGCGGAGCTCACGCACCCGGACGACGTCGACGCCGACGTGGGCCTCTACCGGAAGCTGCGCGAGGGGGCGCTCGATCGCTACGACCTCGAGAAGCGCTTCCTCCACGCCGACGGGACTGTCCGCTGGGGCCGCCTCACGTGCACGGCCGTCCGCAGCGCGGGCGGCGAGTTCTCGCATGCGGTCGCCCTCGTCGAGGACATCACCGAGCGGAAGGCGCTCGAGGAGCAGCTCCTCCACGCGCAGAAGCTCGACGCCGTCGGGCGCCTCGCCGGGGGTGTCGCGCACGACTTCAACAACCTCCTGACGGCGCTCGGCGGCCACGCCGAGTTCCTCGTCGCCGGTCTCGGTCCTGACGACCCGCGGCGGCACGAGGCCGAGGAGATTCGCCGGATCGGCGAGCGCGCCGCGAACCTCACCCGTCATCTACTCGCCTTCAGCCGCCGCCAGATGCTCCAGCCGCGCGTGCTCGACTTGGCCGAGCTCGTCGCCGAGCTCGAGAAGATGCTGACGCGGCTGATCGGCGAGCACATCGAGCTTCGCAGCGTCACCGCGCCGGACCTGTGGCCCGTCGAGGCCGACCCGGGCCAGCTCGAGCAGGTCGTCGTCAACCTGATCGTGAACGCGCGCGACGCGATGCCTACCGGCGGGACGCTGACGATCGAGCTTCGGAACGCCGAGGTCGAAGACGGCGCCGACGGCGCGCTGCCCGGGCGTTACGTGCGCGTC
>Ga0299913_10005124_pt1 | contig 11137 bp, 10 predicted proteins | sample RVTome_9_FD_201360 | JGI IMG/M metagenome (GOLD analysis project Ga0299913, IMG submission 201360) | Soil microbial communities from uranium-contaminated site in the Upper Colorado River Basin, Wyoming, United States - RVT155D38 (version 2) ... | reverse complement strand
GAGAGGAAGAAGGACTTCTACGGTCTCACCGAGTCGGAGGCGAGAGCCAAGTTCGAGGCCAAGCTCGGCCCGAGGATCGGCGAGGAGAAGGCTGCGGCCGTTGCCGACCAGGTGATCCCGCGGCTCAAGGAGAAGGGTGTGATCCGCTCCGACGCCGAAGGAGCGGTCCAGGATGCGAAAGAGGCCGCCTCGGATGCGACCGAGAAGATCGTGGACGTTACGGAACGGGCGGGGGCGTCCATGAAGGACGCGGTGGAGAAAATCGAAGACAAGATGGACTGAGGGGCCACAACCCCGCGGTTTCTGTCACACCCCTCTCGTATCTTGGGAACATGAGAGGTTTGACACCCGATCAGGTCGAACAGGCGCTCATACGTGACGAGGCGATCATCGCCGCCGCCCGGGGAAGACAGATGGCCACGCTGGCGGTTGCCGACCAGATGCAGCTGCCCATCGCCGACGGCTGCCGTACCACCAGGGAGTGGGTTGCGGGGAGACTCGATGTCGCCCCGGAGACGGCCTACCGAATCGCCTCTATGGCAAAGCGCTTGGCCGACGCGCCGGACCTGGCTCGACGACTGGCCGACGGAGAGATCACCTTCGACCGCGCCGAGGCCATGTCCCGAATCCCGGATGCCGATCGCGCCGACTGGCAGCTCGGTGTCGACATACAGGGGTTGCGGCGAATCGCGGCCCATCACCGTCGCAATACCCGCTACGAGGATCACCGGTCCCATGCCGCCTCGCACCTGACCTTGCAGCCCAACCTCGACGAGTCACGCTGGAACCTCTGGGGTGAGCTCGACGGATACTCGGGCGCCGTCGTGGACAAGGTTCTCACCGAGGCTGCCGACATCATTCCCGCCCTGCCCGATGGGACCAGACCCGGCCTCGGATACCGGAAGGCGGTCGCCTTGACCGCGATCTGTGAGGAGTCCCGCCCTCGCGGCGTCACCACTCCTCTCATCTCGGTGTTCGTGGATGACAAGGGCATCGAGATCGGTGGGGCGACGGTGGTCGGGCCCGAGACCCTGGACAAGGTCGCCTGCGCTGGAAGCCTCGAGATGATCCGGGACGTCGACGGGACACCGCTCGCGGTCGGCAGGCGAAGCCGGGTCATACCCGGCCGCCTCCGTCGCTTCGTCTTGCATCGTGACGGCGGCTGCACCGCAGACGGTTGCACCAGTCGATACCGACTCGAAGCCCACCACGTGGTCCCCTGGTCCGAAGGCGGCGAGACGACGCCTGACAACCTGACGACACTCTGCTGGTTCCATCACCACGTGGTGGTCCACGGCTTCGGCTACCGGATCGATCCGAGCCGTGGATCTGGGCGGATTCGCTTCTCCAGACCCGGGCACGACCCGCCCTGAAGGAACGCATCCACGGTCGCGTACCCTCAGCCAGATGGCGCAAGGGCCCACCATCGAAACCGAACGCCTCCATCTTCGACGTTGGCGAGAACAGGACATCGATGCCTTCGCTGCGCTCAATGCCGATCCTGAGGTGATGGAGCACTTTCCCGATGTGCTCACCCCGGAAGAGTCGGGTCAGATGCTGCGCAGGATCGATCGACAGTTCGAGGAATTCGGGTTCGGTCTCTGGGCGGTCGACATCAAATGGGCGAAGAAGCTCATCGGCTTCTGCGGGTTGGCCGTCCCCACATTCCAAACCCATTTCACGCCGGCCGTCGAGATCGGTTGGCGGTTCGCCAAGAGTCAATGGGGGAGTGGCTACGCCACGGAGGCCGCCCGCGCCGTCCTCGACTTCGGCTTCGAAGAGACGGATCTCGAACAGATCCTGAGCTGGACGATCCCGGCCAACCAACGCTCGCAGCGGGTCATGCAGAGACTGGGCTTGCGTCGGGCTCCCGAGCTCGACTTCGACCATCCCCGCTTTATCCACGACGACCGGCTGCGCAGACATGTCGTCTACCGGATCACACGAGGCGAGTGGTCCGAGGGCCGCGGCTCGACCTGACCCACCTCTCGACCCGGGGATCATCGGTCGGGACGACGGCGCACCAAAAGGGCAGATCGGCCCTGTTATGGGTCGATGACACCGCCCATACTCGGACCAAGGCAGTGAAAAGGAGCTCGTCGTGGATGTCGTCGACGTGATGACTCGGAATGTGCTCACGGTTACGCCGGATACCTCGGTTCGCGAGGCGGCGTTGATGATGATGGACAATCGGATCAGCGGTCTCCCGGTGGTCGAAGACGACGTTGTCGTCGGTGTGATCTCCGAGGCGGACTATGTGGCCAAGGACAGCTCTCGAACTTGGGTTTCCCATGTCCTCTTTGGACACGAGGATGGGATGCTCAGCGGGATCGAGAGGGTGGAGGAGCTGATGAGTCGGCACCCGATCACCATCTCGGCTACGGCGACGGTGAAGGAGGCCGCCCGGTTGATGACCCGGAACGACGTGAACCGGCTTCCGGTGATCGAGCACGGGCGTCTGATCGGTCTTGTCACCAGGTTCGACCTGATCCGCGCCTATGTCCATCACGATGAGGAGATCGCCGGCGATGTGGAGCACGTGCTCGCAGTGCTCCCCGACCCGATGTCCAAAGTCGAGGTGAGCGTGGCCGGTGGCGTCGTCGTCCTGTCCGGCGAGGTGGAGACCAGTGCCGAAGCCCGTCTGGTGGGGCGGATCGCCCAGGGGGTCGAAGGGGTCGCTTCGGTCGACAACCGAATCGGATTCGATGTCATCACCGAAGCGGCGCAGGACGAATGGTCGGCCTATCCCAAAGAGGGCGCCACCCCGTACAGCCGCGGATAATTAGTCCGCATCAGAGATGGGTCGTCCATAGCCTCGACCCATCATGTCCATCCACATCGAGCTCGTCGACACGCGGGTTGCCCCGGAGGTGACGCTCCGGGCGCTGCACGAGCTCTATCTGACCCGCGACGCCGGATCGACACGTTCAACGCCGGCTCCAATCAGCCCATGCTCAACATCAACATCGAGATGGGTTTCAGGCCCGTCCTGGTTCAGAACGTCTGGCAGGGAGACCTGGCGACCCTGCGGGAGAGACTCTCGGTCTAGGAGTCGGCCGCGGCCCTGAGCACGGCCTCGATGCTCAGGTCGATGTCCTCCTCGCTGGTGGCGAAGTTGGAGACGGAGAATTTCATCGCCGTCTGGCCCTGCCACACGGTGGGGCCGGCAAACATGACGCCGTCGGTCTGGAGCCTGGTGACGATGCGTTGAGTCTCCTCGGGTTTGCCGAAGCCGACCAAAACCTGGTTGAGGACCACGTCGTTGAGGATCGGGTACCCGGCGTCGGTCATCCCCACCGCGAACCGGCGGGCCAAAGCCACGGATCGAGCTCGGAGAGGTCGGCCCCGGGCTCGGGTCGAATCGGGTCGACCTCGACATCGTTTCGATATCGGGCGGCCCGCGCCGCCGCTTCCCGCAACAAGTCGTCCATGTGGGGGTATAACGCGTCGAGGCCGTTGATCATTTCGTAGGGGTCTTTGGTCCCTGGTTGGGGGAGAGGCCGCATCGCTACATTGATCAGGTGAAGACAGCTTCAGATTTCATCACGGTGGACGGCAACGAGGCCGCCGCCCTGATTGCATACCGTCTCAGCGAAGTCATAGCCATCTACCCGATCACCCCGGCCTCGCCTATGGGTGAGCTTGCCGACGAGTGGTCTCACGCGGGTCAGCCCAATCTCTGGGGAGTGGTTCCCGACGTGATCGAGATGCAGAGTGAGGGGGGCGCGGCGGGGGCGGTGCACGGGTCGCTGCAGGCAGGGGCCTTGACCACGACGTTCACCGCATCCCAGGGCCTGCTGCTCATGCTCCCCAACATGTACAAGATCGCAGGCGAGCTGACGCCGGTGGTTATTCACGTGGCCGCCCGCACCATCGCCACCCATGCCCTCTCCATCTTCGGCGACCACTCGGATGTGATGTCTGCTCGGCAGACCGGATTCGCGTTGCTGGCCGCGGGGTCGGTGCAGGAAGCCCACGACCTTGCCCTGGTCTCCCACCTGGCGACCCTCGAGTCGAGAGTCCCCTTCCTCCACTTCTTCGACGGGTTCCGGACCTCCCATGAAGTGGCCAAGATCGAGGTGATCGGCGACGACGTGCTGCGTGGGCTGGTCGACGAGGATCTGATCTCGGCCCACCGTCTCCGATCGCTCAACCCCAATCGGCCGGTGCTCAGGGGCACGGCCCAGAACCCTGATGTCTTCTTCCAGGCCCGTGAGGCCTCCAATCCCTACTACGACCTCGTCCCCCGCATCGTCGAGACGGCGATGGAGCGACTCGCCGTGGAGACGGGCCGCCATTACGGGTTGTTCGACTACCACGGGGCGCCCGACGCCGAGACGGTGCTCGTGATCATGGGCTCGGGCTCAGGGGCCGCCATCGAGGCGGTGGATCGCCTGGTGGGTCAGGGGGCCAAGGTGGGGCTGGTCATGGTCCGTCTCTACCGCCCCTTCGACGTGCCGGCCTTTCTCGGAGCTCTCCCGATGACCGTGAAGCGCGTCGCGGTGATGGACCGGACCAAGGAGCCGGGGGCGGTGGGCGACCCGCTCTACCTCGACGTGGTCACAGCTCTGGCCGAAGGGGGCCGGGCCGCGCAGGTGTATGCCGGCCGATACGGGCTGTCATCGAAGGAGTTCACCCCGGCCATGGTCGCCGGCGTCTTCGACGAGGTGGCGGGGGACGCCCCGCGACGACACTTCACCGTCGGGATCGTCGACGACGTGTCTCGCAGCTCGATCGAGTACGACTCCGAGTGGTGGCACGAGCCGGAAGACGTGACTCGAGCGGTCTTCTACGGGCTCGGCTCGGACGGGACGGTCGGGGCCAACAAGAACTCGGTGAAGATCATCGGAGAGGAGACGCCCCTGTACGCCCAGGGGTACTTCGTCTACGACTCGAAGAAGGCCGGCTCGCGAACCGTCTCCCATCTCCGTATCGCGCCCCGCCCGATTCTCTCCACTTATCTCATCGATGAGGCCGACTTCGTCGCCGTGCATCAGTTCGACTTCCTCGAGAGCGAGATCGCCCTGGAAGTGGCGGGGCCGGGGGCGACGGTCCTCATCAACAGCCCTTATCCGGTCGACCGGCTCTGGGAGCGGATCCCACCGCGGGCCCAGGCGCAGATCATCGACAAGAAGCTCGAGCTGTGGGCCATCGACGCCCTCGCCATCTCCCGCGATCTGGGTCTGGGGGGAAGAGTGAACACGGTCCTGCAGGCCTGCTTCTTCCATCTCACCAACTTCCTCGACACCGACAAGGCGCTCGCGGCCATCAAGCGTTTCATCCGCAAGAGCTACGGCAAGCGCGGCGAGGCGGTGGTGCGCAAGAACGAGGAAGCGGTGGATCGCGCCGTGAATGGGCTCTACCGTGTCGAGGTCGGCGAGGTGTCCGGCCCACCGGTCGGCCTGCCCACCGTTTCCGAAGCGGCGCCCGACTTCGTCAAGCGCATCACCGCGATTTTGATGGAGGGGAGGGGAGACCTGCTTCCGGTCTCGGCGTTGCCGGTCGACGGCACGTTCCCCACCGGGACTGCGCAGTGGGAGAAGCGCTCCATCGCCGAGGAGATACCGATCTGGGACCCGAGTATCTGCATCGATTGTGCCCGTTGCGCCCTCGTCTGCCCCCACGCCGCCATCCGGATCAAGGCCTTCGATCCTGCCACGGCAACACCGGAAGGCTTCGCCTGGAAAGAGTCGGCGACCAAGGACCTCGAAGGCTGGAGGATCGTGGTGCAGGTGGCGCCCGACGACTGCACCGGCTGCGGAGTCTGCGTCGACGTGTGCCCGGCCAAGTCGAAGGAGATGGTCAAGCACAAGGCGATCAACATGCTCCCCAAGCTCGACCATCTCGACCGGGAGCGACGCAATTGGAGCTACTTCCTCGAGATCCCCGAGATCGACAGGTCCGAAGTGAAGGTGGCCTCGGTCAAAGGGTCTCAGTTCCTCCAGCCGCTGTTCGAGTTCTCGGGGGCGTGCGCCGGATGTGGCGAGACGCCCTACCTGAAGCTGCTGACCCAGATGCTGGGCGACCGGGTGGTGGTGGCCAACGCCACCGGATGCTCCTCGATCTATGGCGGAAACCTGCCCACCACGCCGTGGACGACAGACGGCCAGGGACGAGGCCCGGCATGGTCGAACAGCCTCTTCGAGGACAACGCCGAGTTCGGCCTCGGCATGAGGATGGCCCTGGAGGCGCAGCGAAAGGACGCCATGCTCCTCGTCGTGGCGCTTGCCCCCGAGTTGGGGAGCCTGGCAGGCGAGATTCTCGACGTGATCGAGAACCTCGACCGCTCCGACGTCGATCGTCTGGTGGCGAGACAGCGTGAGCTGGTGGCGCGGTTGAAGGATCGTCTCGCCACCCTGGAAGGGACTCTGCCTCGTCGTCTCGAGGCGGTCGCCGACACGCTCGTCGAGACCAGCGTCTGGATCGTCGGGGGCGACGGTTGGGCCTACGACATCGGGTTCGGCGGGCTCGACCACGTGCTCGCCTCGGGGCGCAATGTCAACGTGCTCGTCCTCGACACCGAGGTCTACTCGAACACCGGGGGACAGGCTTCCAAGGCCACCCCGCGCGCAGCCATCGCCAAGTTCGCCTCCGGCGGCAAGGGAACCGGGAAGAAGGATCTGGGGCAGATCGCAATGTCCTATGGCAACGTGTACGTCGCCCAGATCGCAATGGGGGCCAACCAAACCCAGACGGTGAAGGCATTCGACGAAGCCGAGCAGCATGAGGGAGTCTCGTTGATAATTGCGTACAGCCCATGCATCGCCCATGGCATCGACATGTCGACCCAGATGAGCCATCAGAAGGAGGCCGCCGATTCGGGCTACTGGCCGCTCTATCGCTACGACCCGGCCCGGGAGCGGGTCGGTGATCCCGGTCTTCGCCTGGACAGCCGCACCCCGTCGATCCCGTTCTCCGAGTTCGCCAAGAAGGAGGCCCGGTTCGCCATGCTCGCCCGGGCCAACCCGGAGCGGGCTGCAGAGCTGGCCACAGCGGCGCAACAGGACATCGACAACCGCTGGCACCTGTACGAGCAGATGGTGAACATCCATCGCACCGCCGAGTACGCGGAGGAAGAGCCATGACGGTGGACATGACCACCAAGTATCTCGGGTTCGATCTGGCCTCCCCGGTGATGCCTTCGGCGTCGCCGCTGACCGGGAGCGTCGACCACGTCCTGGCATTGGTCGAGGCGGGCGCGCCCGCGATCGTGCTTCCCAGCCTCTTCGAGGAGCAGATCGAGCACGATGCGATGGCGGTCCACTTCGGCCTCGAGTTGGGGGCCGACGGCTTCGGCGAGGCTCCGAGCGGCTACCTGCCCAGGTTGAACAGCTACAACACCGGGCCCGAGGATTACCTGGAGCTCATGCGCCGCACTCGCGCAGAGGCGGGCGTGCCCGTGATCGCCAGTCTCAACGGGGTGTCGTCAGGGGGCTGGACCCTGTACGCCCGGGTGCTCGAGGATCACGGTGTCGACGCGATCGAGCTGAACATCTATCGAATCGCCGCCGACGTCGACCTCAGCTCCGCCGACGTGGAGTACTCCTATCTCCATCTCGTCGAAACGGTGCGCGCCGCGGTCGACGTGCCGCTGGCGGTGAAGGTCGGGCCCTACTTCACCGCGATGGCGTCGATGGCACGCCGGCTGGGAGAGGCAGGTGCCGACGGTCTGGTCCTGTTCAACCGCTTCTATCAACCCGACATCGACCTGGAGACCCTTGGCGTGGTCCCCAACCTCACACTCTCGACGTCAGACGAGCTGAGGCTCGTGTTGCGCTGGATGGCGATCCTCCATGGCCGGATCGCCCCCGACCTGGCCGCGACCACCGGGGTGCACACCAGCGAGGACGCCGCCAAGGCGCTGCTCGCCGGGGCGACGGTGGTGATGATGGCTTCCGGCCTGCTTCGTTACGGGCCGCACCGCCTCACCGATGTGCAACGCGGGCTCGAGACCTGGTTGAAAGAGAATGAGTACGAGTCGGCGGCGCAGGCCCGGGGGAGCTTGAGTCAGCTCTCGGTCCCCGATCCATCCGCCTTCGAACGGGCCAACTACATGAAGACCCTGACGTCTTACGTCCCCAGCTGGTGACGGGACGGCCTAGACGGCTGCGGCGACGATCACCTCAGGCTCGATGTGAACCTCGGAGGCGATGGAACGACTGATTAGACAGGCCCGCTCGGCCTTGTTGATCAGACGTTCCGCACGGACCACCTGGCTCGGGTCGGAGATGACCAGCCGGGGGCGAAGGGTGATCTCGGTGATCGAGTAGAGATGGTCCTCGCCGAGCACGAGCCGCCCCGACGCCGAGTCGGAGTATTCGAGGACCTCCAACCCTGACATCTCGGCGATGGCGCGAAACGTGGTCATCAGGCAAGAGGCCACTGCGGCGACGAAGAGATGCTCGGGGCTCCAGATCCCGGATGGGCCCCCGAACTGCGGCGGTGAGGCCACCGGCAGCGAGGGCAACGAGTCAGGTGAGCGGAGTGTGCCTGTCTTCAGGCTCTCTCCCTCCACATCGACCCGGTAGCTGTGTTCTTCCATGACCTCATGATCGTCCGGGGGCCGGGCGAGGCACATGGGCCGTGGTCCCCCGATGCAGAGGTCTTTGGGCCTTTTCTCAGGGCCGGGCCCGGATGATCAGTGTTCCCCCCAGCCTTGAGGCGGCTCTGCGCCCTCCTGCTCACCCTCGAGCCGGGCGACGTAAGCGGCCGCCTCGCTGCGTCGGCTCATCCCCATCTTGGCCAGCAGGTTCGATACGTAGTTCTTCACGGTCTTCTCGGCGAGGAACATCTCCTCGGCGATCTGCTTGTTGGTGAGCCCATCGGCGATGTGGGTGACGATCGTCCGCTCCTGCTTGCTGAGGCGAGATAGGACCGGGTCCTCTTGGGGGCCGGTGCGAAGACGCTCGAAGAGACGCTCAGTCATGTCCGAATCGAGCAATGACTCTCCAGCTCCGACCTTGCGGATGTCGTCGACGAGGTCGGTCATCTTGACTCGTTTCAGCACGTACCCCGAAGCCCCGGCCAGGATCGCCGACATCAAAGCCTCCTCGTCGGCGAACGATGTCAGCATCAGCACCTTCACGTCCGGGAACCGGGAACGGATCTCCCGGCATGCCTCCACTCCGCTGGCGTCGGGAAGACGCACGTCGAGGACGACAACGTCTGGCTCGTCGTATCCGACGCGACGGATCCCCTCCTCGGCCGTCCCCGCCTCGCCGACCACGACTATGTCGTCCTGGGCGTCGAGGAGGGCCTTGATCCCTGCTCTGACCACCTCGTGGTCGTCGACCAGCAGGACTCGGAGCTCTGACATCGCTCCGGACGGTAGCCGGTATCGTCGTTTCTCCATGGCCCCACCCACAGCCGTCCATCGTTTGCCCGGGCTGATCGAAGCGGCGGCGGCAGTGGTCGGAGCGGGCGATCTCGAGCTCACTCTTCGCCGTCTGGTGGCAGAAGCGAGATCGGCCACCGGGGCCAGGTACGCGGCCCTGGGGATCATCGGGGAGCACGGCATGCTCACCGAGTTCTTCCACGAGGGGCTCTCCACGGAGCAGGTAGCTCAGATCGGCGCTCTTCCCACAGGCAAGGGCGTCCTGGGCACGCTGGTCCGGGACAAACAGACCATCCGGATCGACTCGATTGCAGATCACCCCGACTCATACGGCTTCCCGCCCAATCATCCCGCCATGGGCAGCTTCCTGGGCGTCCCCGTCGCCGCCGGCGGCAAGGCGTTCGGCAATCTCTACCTCACGGACAAGGAGGGGGGATTCACCGACGACGACATGTTGCTCGTGGAGGCATTGAGTCGAATCGCGGGATCCGCGGTCACCACCGCGCGTCTCCAGGAGAAACTCCGGTCCATCGCCGTCGGTGAGGATCGGGAGAGGATCGCCCGCGACCTCCACGACTCGGTGATCCAGGATCTGTTTGCAGTCGGTCTGGGATTGCAGGGCATAGCCGACCTCGTCGCCGACACCAACGCTGCCGCGATTCTGGAAGACGCGGTGGATCGGCTCGACCAAGTCGTCGAATCCCTTCGCGCCTACATCTTCCAGCTGCGATCCACTGGTGGTCGGCGACAACTCGACGAGCGGCTACAGGAGTTGGTCTCACGGCTCGGCTCGGCCTACCCGACGGCGGTCACCCTGGAGATCGGCTCCGAGGGCGTGGCCGACGAGCAGCTCGAAGACGAAGTGATCAAGTTCGTCACCGAGGCTCTCTCCAATGCCCTTCGCCATTCGAAGGCGACGATGATCGAGGTGGTGGTGGAGGACGACGGTGAGTGGTTTCGGATCGTCATACGCGACAACGGCGTCGGCTTCGACCCGGCGCTGTCACACGCTGGGCTCGGCCTGGCCAACCTGTCCGCTCGGGCCTCGAACCTCGGTGGTGCGGCCGAGATCAACAGCGCCCCCGGCCGTGGCACGAGGGTCGAGGTGCGATTGCCCCTCAGCTGATCGAGTGATTGGCGATCAAGGCCTCGGCGAGATGGTCCACCCAAGCCTTCACCGTCGACTCGGCTACCCGGCGAAGCAAGACCCGGTCCACGACCTTGCCCAGCGGCCCCAGCGGTGGTTGATAGGTGCCGGCGAGGGTGATCTTGGTCTGGTGCTGGCCGACGTGGGACAGGCTCAACTCCGCATTGAGACGAGGGAAGAGGAGCTCCGCCCCAGTCGCTGACCACTTCAGCGGGTAGATCAAGCCGGAGCGATGGATCTCGGCTGTGCCGATCTCGAGCCGGATCTCTTTGGCCACGCTGCCCTCTTTCGGCCCGACTCGGGCCCGGAGCTCTTCGCCCTCCCGGTAGGCCACATCGGCCCATGATGCGAGATCGGAGCGAAGCAGATTGAGCCGATGCTCCACGTCGGCCATGGCGATCGGGACCTCGGTGTCGTAGTGGACGAACATCAGAGCCGCCCCGGACGGGTCCTATAGGAAAAGCCGCGACCCGAGGCCATGCCGCTTATCTCCTCGATGGGGACCTCGACCACGTGGGGGAAGGTGGAGAGCGGCTGGATTCCCCCATGGCTGAGGGGCGAACCGAGCACCGCCGAGTACTTCTCCATGAGCAGCTGCACGGCTCGGGACGTCGTCTGCTCGTCGGTCCTCTCCACGGCCCGGCCTCTCACCACAA
>Ga0299913_10005123_pt1 | contig 11138 bp, 10 predicted proteins | sample RVTome_9_FD_201360 | JGI IMG/M metagenome (GOLD analysis project Ga0299913, IMG submission 201360) | Soil microbial communities from uranium-contaminated site in the Upper Colorado River Basin, Wyoming, United States - RVT155D38 (version 2) ... | reverse complement strand
GTCCGGGAGCGACCGCTGGCGGTGGCGGCCTGGCTGGACGTCGATCTCGAGGCGGCCGAGGCGGCGGTTCGGGCGGGACATCCCGACGTGCAATGGATCGGCGACCGCCCGGTCGTGAACGACCTCGGCGTGGTGCGGCGCATCCGTGCCGAGCTGTGGAAGGCGCGTCGCAATGCGATCGCGCGCGCGGCGGCCGCGGTGCGCGCAGCGGTCGAAGCCCGTGGCGGCCGCGTCGCCTACGTGAGCACCTCGGCGCCCATCATCTTCCTCGACATCGGCCCCGGCGCCGTCGCGGGCATCGCGCAGCGCACGGACATCGTGAGCATGGGCCTGGAGGGGACGTGGCAGCCGTCGATGACGTCGGCCTCGCCCGCGGTCGAGGGTAACTGGACGAGCGGCAGTGGCGACTCGGGCGCGGGCGTGCGCGTGGGCGTGGTCGAATACCACAACGTCCGGCGCAACGGCGACCTGTCCGGCAAGGTGGTGAAGTCGTACAGCACGTCCGGGCGCCTGGCCTATTCGCCGACATTCGACCACCCGACCTGGGTGGCCGGCGCGATCGCCGGGCACGGTGGGACCTGGCGGGGCGTCGCCACGGGCGCGTCGATCGTGTCCGCGGGTACCGGGGGCTACTCGCCGTCGCTCGCCTACGACCGCGCCATCATCCGCGCCGCCGACTGGACCGTCTCCCCCACAGGCGGCGATGCCGACATCGTCAACACCAGCCTCGTCCAGGACACGTCGACCGGCGCCGAAGAGGCGCGTCGCTACTTCGACTCGATCGTCGATCGCGACGGACGCCTGGCCGTGTCGGCCGCGGGGAACTACGTGAACCTGGCGTCGTGGGCCGTGGGCTCACCGGGTACCGGCTACAACGTGCTCACCGTCGGCGGCGTGAACGACCGCGGCACCGGGGGACGCCAGGACGATCGAATCTGGTACGTGCCCGGCTCGAACGGGAGCAACTACCTCGACCGTCCCTCTGATCCCTGGAACGCGCACGGCGATTACAACAAGCCGAACCTCGTCGCGCCGGCGGTGAACGTGCGGACCGCGAACGGGCTGGCTGCCTCGGGCACGAGCGTGGCCACGCCGATCGTGGCCGGTGTTGCGGCGCAGATGCTCGCCAACGAGCCCGTCCTCGCCGCCTGGCCGGAGGCGGCGCGGGCGGTGCTCATGGCCGGGGCGGTGCATCGCGTCCGGATGCCGAACGGCTCGCGGAACGTCGACCACGAGGGCGTCGGCATGATCTCCGCGGCGTGGGCCAACCGGGTGGCGCACGCCGGTGACAACCGCCTGGGAGGCTATCGGCTCGGCGAGCTCAACGCCGGTGAGCAGCCCATCCAGCAGATCGACGTTCTCGCCGGCGATCGGCTTCGGGTGGCGCTCGCCTGGAACAGCCGGGTGACCGGCTCGCGCGATCTCGACCTCACCGATCGGCTGCGCGCCGACCTCGACCTCCAGGTGACCGATCCGTCCGGGCGGATCCTCGGCTCGTACTCGCTCGACAACGCGTACGAGTTCGTCGAGATCGTCATGCCGAGCAGCGGAGTCGCCCGGCTCCAGATTCTCCAGGCACGCTTCGATGGCGCATCCGAAACGTACGGCCTGGCGTGGGCGAAGGTGCGGGAGACGCAACCGCCAAAGGTCAGGGCAACGGTGCCGGTCGGTGGTGAACCCTGGGCGGTTCCCGGCACGACGGTGACGGCGTCGTTCAACGAGGGGGTCAAGGGCGTCTCATCGGCCACGTTCCGCCTCATCCGCACCTCGTCGGGGGAAGCGGTTCCCGCCGACGTCACCTACGACTCGCCGTCGAGGACCGCGATGCTGGAGCCGCTTCAGCAGCTGCCCCCGGGTGAGTATCGCGCGGTGCTGCGTTCTGCAATCAAGGATCGGGCCGGCAACCGATTGCGATCGACCGGTTGGTCGTTCCGCGTCAGTCGCACCTCCAGCCCGGTCACGCAGCGGTTCTGGACGGAGCGCCGCCTCGAGTTCACCAGGGGAATGCGGGTCGGCTACCGTTTCGACGCCTCCGGAAACGTGACCGCCAGCGTGTCCCGCTTCTTCGAGCGGCGGACGAGCGACCACGTCTCCCATCGGCGAAGCCAGCCGGCGCTGCCTGGCATCTGGCTGCGGCTGACCGACGGTCCCCTGGCGGGCTACTGGGTCCGGGAGTCGAAACGCGCCGGGCTGGTGGGCAGCGTCGGGTTGGATGCATGGAAGTCGTCGAGGCGCGTCGTCATCCGGGCCGGAACTCACATTGGACAGCGATTCGACGAGGACGGCAGCGTTACGGCCCGCCGCAGGGCGACCATTCGCTCCGGCGTGCGCGTCGACGCCGATGCCCGAGCGGTGATCAACGGCGCCTGGCACCTCCACGTGGTCAGCGGGACGTGGAGCGGGTACTGGCTGCGCGAGTCCGGGCGGGTCCACGTGCGCGGGAAGCTCGGCCTGACGGATATCGGCGGCCGGCAGGCACGCATCGATGAGGGCTCACGGCGCGCCTACCGATACGCCGCCAACGGCCGCGTGGTCGGAAGCCGGACCGTCAGCCTCGCCTCGCAATCTTCCGCACCAGCGCTCGCCTGGGCGATCATCAATGGTCGCCCGTCCGTCTACATGGGAGGCGGCGGTTGGGCTGGACATTGGCTGCCCGAGACGAACGGCGTGTGGGTGCCATGAGCCAATGACGAGTCGACCGGCCGCCAAGCATGGCGCGCTGGTGCTCGTCGCCGCCCTGCTGGCGGGCTGCGGCGCCGAGGCGCCACCGCAGTCGTCGGACGCGTCCCCCACCTCGACGACCGGGCACTCGCCCGCAGCCTCGGTCATGCCTGGCTCCGGCGGATCCGCCGCGCCCGGCGAGTCGCTGGCCAGGCCCGGCACGCCGTACTCCCCGGCGGAGGTCCTGGCCGCGATGCGCGACTCCCGGCGCCCGGGCGGCGTGCCGGACGAGCTGGAGACCGACGCGGTTGCGTCCGCGGTGGCGGCCGAGCTATGGACCTGGGACGGCGATCCATGGTTGTCGTGGTCGGCCGGGGGAGCCTGCGGGCCGCAGATGTGCAGCCTCGACGTGGCGGGCTCGCCGGCGTCTGCCGCCGGCACCGATCTCTACACCTTCGTCATCGATGCCGGAAGCGGCGCGGTCACGCTGGCCAGCACCGACCTGCACGGTCACCCGACCCGGCTCGAGGCCAGGCTCCACGCGATCGCGCGGCGCGAGCTCGAGGCCGCCGACCTCGACGGGCTGTCGCTCGTCGGGACGCGCTGGCTCCCGCCTCCCGACACGGATCGCTACTGGCTCGCCTACCGCTCCGGTGGGGAAGAGGGTGCGCCCCGCCTCGACGTCCTCGTCGATCTGGCGAGCGGCGAGGTCCTCGAGATCGACGGCAGCTAGCCGATCTCGACGGCGACCTCCTGGTCGTTCCCCTGGCCGATCCGCCAGGCCCGCAGCCTGGGCGTCGCGGGACCGGCCTCCCCGAGGCCGACGATGACCTGCGGGGTCCCGGGGTAGAGCTCCGCCGCGCGACGATCGGTCGGCGAGGGCGTCGCATCGGTCCGCGGGTGGGAGTGGACGATGGCGAGCAGCTCGTCGCCGGCACGCTCGATGGCGAACGTGATCCGAACCAGGTCGTCCGGGTCGAGGCTGTAGCGATACGGGGAGGCGTGGGCGTTCCGCGCCGGGTGGAAGGCTCGCGCCAGGCCGCTGACGGCCGAGCCGGCGAGGAGGCCGCAGGCCTCGCTCGGGAGCTCCGCGCGCGCGTGGTTGACGATCGCCTGGGCGACCTCCGCGCTGAGGCGGAGCGCGCCCGCGTCGTTCACCGCGGCTGGCCGCACGCCGGGCAGGCCGGATCACGCTCCACGCGCACCTCCCGGAACTCCGCCGTCGACGCGTCGACGAGGAGCAGCCTCCCCGCGAGCGTCGTGCCGCTGCCGAGGACGAGCTTGAGCACCTCGGCGGCCTGGATGGTGCCGAGCATCCCCGGCAGTACGCCGAGCACGCCGGCCACCGCGCAGTCGGGCGCAAGCTCGTCCGGCGGCTGAGTCGGATGAAGACAGCGGTAGCACGGGCCCGCGAACGGCACGAGGGTCGTCACCTCGCCCTCCCACCGGTAGACCGAGGCGTGGACGACCTGGCGCCGCGTACGAACGGCGGCGTCGTTCAGTGCGTAGCGGGTGGCGAAGTTGTCGGTGCCGTCCACGACCACGTCGTAGCCGGCCACCAGCTCTTCGGCGTTCTCGGCGGTCAGGCGCGCGCGGTGCTCAACGACACGGACGTCCGGGTTGAGCGCCTCGACCGCAGCCCGCGCCGAGGCCGTCTTGGGGTGACCGATGCGCGCAACGGTGTGCGCCACCTGGCGCTGGAGGTTCGACTCGTCCACCACGTCGTCGTCGACGAGGCCGATGGTGCCGATCCCCGCCGCGGCGAGGTAGAGCGCCACCGGCGAGCCCAGCCCCCCGGCGCCGACGAGCAGCACCTTGGCGGCGAGCAGTCGTGCCTGGCCCCGCTCGCCGACCTCTGGCAGCGACAGCTGCCGGGCGTAGCGACGGCGCTGCGCCGCGCTCAGCACCTCGCCGTCGGCCTCCCAGGGGCCGCCGAGGTGCGGCCAGCGCTCGATGAGGTCGTCGACGTTGGCCACGTCGCGGTAGCCGTTCGCGGCGAGGTAGAGGGCGGCGCGTGCCGATCGCGCGCCGGTACGGCAGTAGAGGACCAGGGGCTCGTCGCGGTCCGGCAGCTCGTCGGCCAGGCGAGCCGGCAGCTCGCCGAGCGGGATGTGGGTGGCGTTCGCCACGTGGCCGGCGCGCCACTCCCACACCTCGCGCACGTCGACGAGGCGGTGCCCGGCGCGCTCGAGCTCGAGCGCCTGGGCCACGGTGAGCTGGCGCACGGTCGGTGCGGATCGGCTCAGCCGACCGCCTCCGCCTCGGCCGGCCAGGCGACCTCGGAGCCCTGGACGGCGCCCTGCAGGACCTTGTACGAGAGGAGCGCGCACTTCAGCCGAGCCGGGCCGATCGGCACGCCGAGCTCGTCGAGCAGCTCCTTGGGGTCGAGCGCCCTGATCTCGTCCAGGCTCTGCCCGCGCAACCCATCGGTGAGTATGGATGCCGATGCCTGGCTGATCGCGCAGCCGCGGCCGTCGAAGGCGACGTCCGCGATGCGGTCCTTCCCCGCGTCGAGGCGCAGGGTCATGCTCATCTCGTCGCCGCAGGTCGGATTCGAGTCGGCGAAGTGGAGGTCATGCGGATCGAGCACACCCTTGTTGTGCGGGCTGCGGTAGTGCTCGAGGATGAAGTCGCGGTAGAGGTTGTCCATCGGTCCGTGTCCGGGTGGTCCGGGCGCTCAGGCGCCGAAGATCTGCTGGGTGGCGCGGATCGCGCCGGCGAGCGCCTCGACGTCGTCGAGGTCGTTGTAGACGTAGAAGCTGGCTCGGGTGGTGGCCGGCACGTCGTAGCGCTGCATGACCGGCTGGGCGCAGTGGTGGCCGGCCCGCACCGCGACTCCCTCGTGGTCGAAGATGGTGGCCACGTCGTGCGGGTGAATGCCGTCCAGCACGAAGCTGATGACGCCGCCGTGGGTGTCCGGATCGTCCGGACCCAGGCGACGCACCCCCGGGATCTCGCCGAGGGCGGCCCAGGCGTGCTCGAACAGGTAGCGCTCGTGCTCGCGGACGTTGTGCATGCCGAGCCCGGTCAGGTAGTCGATCGCCGCCCCGAGGCCGACCGCCTCGGCGATGGCCGGCGTGCCGGCCTCGAACTTGGCGGGCACTTCGTTCCACTCCGCGCCGTCGAGCGTGACCCGGATGATCATGCTGCCGCCGGTCATGAACGGCGGCATCGCGTCGAGCAGCTCGCGCCGTCCCCACAGGGCGCCGATGCCCGAGGGGCCGAGCATCTTGTGGCCCGACAGGGCGAGGAAGTCACAGCCGATGGCCTGCACGTCGACCGGCATGTGCGGAGCCGACTGTGCGGCATCCACCAGCACGAGCGCGCCGGCCTGGTGGGCCATGGCGGTGATCTCGGCCACCGGGTTGATTGTCCCGAGCGCGTTGCTCACGTGCGCGACGGCGAGCAGCCGCGGCTTGTCCGCCAGCTTCGCGCGGAGGTCGTCGAGGTCGAGCCGACCGTCGTCGGTGATGGCGACGTAGTCGAGCGTGGCGCCGGCCTCCCGGGTGAGCTGCTGCCACGGGACGATGTTGGCGTGGTGCTCGAGCTGCGTCGTGACGACCCGGTCGCCGGGCCGCAGGTTGGCGCGGCCCCAGGAGTAGGCCACCAGGTTGATCGCCTCGGTTGCGTTGCGCACGAAGACAATCTCGCGCTCGGATGGCGCATTCACGAAGGCCGCGACCTTGCGCCGCGCGCCCTCGAACCGATTCGTGGCGTCCTCCGACAGCTCGTAGATGCCGCGGTGCACGTTCGCGTAGTGGTGCGCGTACGTGTCGGCCAACGCGTCGATGACGGCCCGTGGCTTGGGGGAGCTGGCCGCGGCATCGAGGAATGCGAGCCGGCGACCCTGCTTCGTCGACGACTCGAAGACCGGGAAGTCGGCGCGCAGCGCCGTGCCGGAGAACGCCCCCTGGACGGCGGTGCGGCTGGCGGGCTCGACTGCCATGCGGCTAGTTTAGACGTGCTCCGCCACGGGCTCCGCCGGCTCCGCCGGCTCGGCAGCTCCCCGTGCCTCGTCGCCGACGTCCGCAGGCAGGCCGACCTGCTGCCGCACCCAGTCGTAACCGTTCGCCTCGAGCTGGTGGGAGAGCTCCTCGCCGCCGGACATGACCACCCGGCCATCGAGCAGCACGTGAACGAACTGCGGCTGCACGTAGTTCAGCATGCGCTGGTAGTGGGTGATGAGCAGCACCCCCATCTCCGGGGAAAGTGAGGCGTTGATGCCCTCGGCCACGTTCCGCAGCGCGTCGATGTCCAGGCCCGAGTCCGTCTCGTCGAGGATCGCCATCCGCGGCCCCACCACCGCCATCTGGAGCATCTCCAGCCGCTTCTTCTCCCCGCCGGAGAAACCTTCGTTCACATAGCGGGTGGCGAATCCCGGATCGATGTGGAGAAGCGCCATCTTCTCCTCCATGAGCTTGCGGAACTTCGCCAGCGGGATGCCGGTGTACTTGATCGAGGTCTCGCCCGTCTCGTCCGCCGGCTTGGGATGGTGCACGGCGTTGTAGATGTTTCGGAGGAAACTTGCCACCGTCACGCCGGGGATGGCGCTGGGATACTGGAATGCGAGGAACAGTCCCATGCGGGCCCGCGTGTCGGGCGAGAGGCCCTGCGGCGTGGGACCCGTGAGCAGGTCCCGGCCCGCCCAGGTGATGCTGCCGGCATCCACGTGGTAGTCCGGATGCCCCATCAGCGTATAGGCCAGGCTCGTCTTGCCCGATCCGTTGGGGCCCATGAGGGCATGCACCTCTCCCTGCCCCACGTCGAGCGTGAGGCCCTTGAGGATCTTCTTTCCGGCGATGCTGACCTCGAGGTCGCGGATCTGGAGCTGGTCGGTCATTGGCAGTTTCTTCCTGTCCCTCTCATCGTGCGGGGGCGGCCGGCATCGGCTTCGTGGCCGAGGCGGCCGCGGTTGCGGTTGCGTTCAGCTGCGCATGCTGCGCGGCGCGGCGGCGGCGGACGGCCATCGGGTAAGGCGGCCCGCCGGCGGTGGCGACGACATCGGCCAGGCTCGTCGCCGAGAGCGTCTCCTCGAGCGAGTCGTGGACCCGCGAGAAGACCTCGTGGACGCTGCAATCCTGCGGCCGATCACAGGCCTCCAGGTTGTCCGCGCCGGCGCACGGCATCTCGAGCAGCGGCCCGTCGAGCGCGCGGACAGCCTCGACCAGGCTGATCTCGGCCGCGGGGCGTGCGAGCTGGTAGCCGCCCGCCTTGCCGCGCGTCGCCGTCACGAGCGAGGCGCGGCGCAGGTCGCGCACCAGCTGCTCCAGGTAGGCATGCGGCAGCTTCTCGCTGCGCGCCACTGCCGTGAGCGACTGCGGCCCATCCCCCTCCGCGCGGGCCAGTGCGACGAGGATGCGGATGCCGTATTCGGCACGGGTCGAGAGCCTCATGGCAGGTCCACCACCACCTGGCCGTTCTCGACCCGGGCGGGGTAGGCGCTCACAGGGCGGACCGGCGGCAGGGCGAGCACGCGACCGCTGAACAGGTCGAAGCGGCCGCCGTGCCGCGGGCATTCGACCGCGTCGTCGTCGAGCTCACCCTCACCGAGCACGCCGCCATCGTGGGTGCAGACGTTGTCGATGGCGCCCCACTCCCCATCCTCGGTGAGCCCGACGCACAGCGAGCGACCGTCGATCTCAACCACCCGCACGCTGCCGGGGCTGACGTCGGCGGCGGCGAGCCCGGTGGCGAAGCCGGTTCGGGCGGTTGTCATGCCGCTTCCTCCTCCTCGGCACCGATGCGCGGCGCGAGGGCGGTCAGCACGCGCTCCCGGATCGTCTCCGAGCGGACCTGGGAGACGACCTGCTCGAAGAAGCCGCGGACGATCATGCGCTCCGCCTCGTCCTCGGACAGGCCGCGCGACTGGGCGTAGAAGCGCTGGGTCGGGTCGATGGCCCCGGCCGTCGCCCCGTGCCCGCAGCGCAGGATGTCGTTCGTCTCGATCTCCAGCACCGGGATCGGCTCGGCACCGGCCTTCGGTGAAAGGAGCAGGTTGCGGCACTCCTGGTAGCTGCTCGTGCCTTTCGCCTCCCTTTCGACGCGAGTGACGCCGTAGAACGCCGCGCGTGCCTCGTCGTAGAGGGCCGACAGGTAGAGCAGGTCCGAGGTGGTGTGCGAAGCGATGAGATCCTGGACGCTGTCGAGGTCGATGTGCTGCGTGCCCCCCGCCGCGAGGAGCCCGAGCAGCCGGGAGGTGCCTCCCTTGCCGGACATGCGCACGTCGAGGCCCACCTTGGTGACCGATGAGCCGACCTGGGCGTCGAGCGTCGTCACCTCCGCATCCTGGCCGACTTCGACCCGCTTCGCGCCGATGTTCCATGCCCCGTCGCCGAGCCGCTGGAGCCCGGCGTAGCGCACCCGCGAGCTCGGAGCCGCCACGAGATCAACGACGCCGCCGTACCAGGACGGCGCACCGTCGGGCGAGGTCACTTCCTCGAGCAGGGAGACGTCGCTGCCCTCGTCGGCGACGACGAGGGTGAGCGGAAACCAGGCAGCGCCAGGCTCGGTGACCTGCAGGCGGGCGACGAGGGTGCGATCGACGACGACGCCGCGGGGCACGTACAGGAAGGTCCCCGCCGTCCAGGCGGCATGGGCCTGCGCCCAGGAGCGCGCGTGGACGGGCCGTGTCTCGCGCCGGCCGAGGTGACGCTCGACGAGCTCGGGATGGGTGCGGACCGCGTCGCGCAGGTCGCTGAACACGACGCCGGCGTCGGCCAGGTCGGTGTCGAGCGCACAGCGAACTGTGGCAGCCTGCGTCACGAGTCGAGCGTCGCGCGGCAGGCCGTCGAGCGAGGTGCGCCGCCACTCCTCCTCCTGGCCGGTGGGCCAGGGAGTGGCTTCTGCCCGCTGCCACCACGCCGCGCGCAGCTCGCGCAGCCACTGCGGCTCGTCGAGCCCATCGGAGATGGCCGCGATGGCGGCTGCGTCGAGCGCCGAGGCGGCCGGTGCCGGCGCGGCGCTATCGGTCCGGACGGTCATCGGGCTAGCCGACCGCCCCTTCCATCTGGAGCTGGATGAGGCGGTTCATCTCGACCGCGTACTCCATGGGCAGCTCCTTGACGATCGGCTCGATGAAGCCGTTCACGATCATGGCGCTCGCCTCCGCCTCGGACAGGCCGCGGCTCATGAGGTAGAAGAGCTGCTCGCTGCCGACCTTGGAGACCGTCGCTTCGTGACCGATGGTCACGTCCTCCTCGTCGATCTCCATGTACGGGTACGTGTCGCTGCGTGCCTCGTCGGAGAGGATGAGCGCGTCGCAGCGCACCGTGGACTTGGAGTGCTCGCAGCCGGGATAGACCTTCACCAGGCCGCGGTAGCTCGTCCGGCCGGTGCCCTTGCTGATCGACTTGCTCGTGATGAGCGAGGTCGTGTTCGGGGCGGCGTGGATGATCTTGCCGCCGGCATCCTGGTGCTGGCCGTCGCCGGCGAAGGCGATGCTGAGCACCTCGCCGTGCGCGCGCTCGCCAAGCAGGTAGATGGACGGGTACTTCATCGTCACCCTCGAGCCGAGGTTGCCGTCGACCCACTCCATCACCGCGTCCTCGTGGGCCACCGCCCGCTTGGTGACGAGGTTGTAGACGTTGTGGCTCCAGTTCTGGATCGTGGTGTATCGGACCCGGGCGCCCTTCTTCACGATGATCTCGACCACCGCCGAGTGCAGGCTCGCGCTCGTATAGGTGGGCGCCGTGCAGCCCTCGACGTAATGGACCGAAGAGCCCTCGTCGGCGATGATCAGCGTCCGCTCGAACTGGCCCACGCTCTCGGTGTTGATGCGGAAGTAGGCCTGCAGCGGCAGGTCGACGTGGACGCCCTTCGGCACGTAGATGAAGCTCCCGCCGCTCCATACGGCCGTGTTCAGGGCCGCCAGCTTGTTGTCGTTGGCGGGGATGACGGTCCCGTAGTACTCCCGGAACAGCTCGGGGTGCTCCTTGAGCGCCTGGTCGGTGCCGAGGAAGAGGACCCCCTGCTCCTCGAGCTCGCTCCGGATGTTGTGGTAGACGACCTCCGAGTCGTACTGCCCGCCGACGCCGGCGAGGTACTTCTTCTCCGCCTCGGGGATGCCGAGCTTGTCGTACGTGCGGCGGATGTAGTCCGGCACGTCGTCCCACGACTGGACCGCCTTGTTCGTCGGCGCGGCGTAGTAGTAGATGTCCTGGAAGTCGATCGGCGTCAGGTCGGCGCCCCACGTCGGCGTCGGCCGCGACTCGAAGTGCCGGTAGGCCTTCAGTCGCAGCTTCGTCATCCACTCGGGCTCGCCCTTGAACTTGCTGATGTCCTCGACGACCTCGGCGGACAGCCCCTTCTTCATGATGTTGAGGGGCACCATCTCCGGGTCGTGCCAGCCATACTTGTAGCTGTCCGGGATCTGCTTCAGGGCTGCGTTCGGAATCGCCATGGGTCCTCGGTTCGTGCGCGTTGCGTGCTTGTGGCCGGGAATCCCGACTGATCGGGTCGGCTTTGCTTCGCCCATGATC
>Ga0299913_10005122_pt1 | contig 11138 bp, 9 predicted proteins | sample RVTome_9_FD_201360 | JGI IMG/M metagenome (GOLD analysis project Ga0299913, IMG submission 201360) | Soil microbial communities from uranium-contaminated site in the Upper Colorado River Basin, Wyoming, United States - RVT155D38 (version 2) ... | reverse complement strand
TCCGCACTCTCCGCCGGCGCGGGTGCGCTGCTGAGCGCCGTCGGGTCCGATCACGCTGCCCTGCTGATCGCCACCGTCGTCGTCGTGGGCTCGGCCCTGGTCGTCGTGGGCGTCGCCTGGCAGTCCCTGCTGCACGACCTGGTGAACCGCGGTCTGCTCCCGTCGGCCACGGTGCTGGACGGGGCCATCTACAACGTCGCCCGCGCCGTCGGCCCGCTGCTCGCCGGACTGGGCCTCGGCCTCCACGGGTCGACCACCACGTTCCTCGCCATCAGCGCCCTCTTCACCGCCTGCGGCGCCATGTTCATCGCGATCGAGGCCCGGCGGCCCGGTCGTCGGCAGGCCCGGCGGCCGATCGTCAGGGAGATCGTGGACGGGCTCCGGTTCGCCCGCTACTCACCCTGGACGCGCCGGCTGCTGCTCCGAATGGTCATGTTCGGCTTCCCCGCCAGTGCGCTATGGGCGCTGATCTCCCTGGTCGTGCACGACCAGCTGGGGCTCGACTCGCGCGGGTTCGGCCTGATCATGGCTGTCGTCGGCACCGGCGCGGTGGTCGCCACGTTCGTGCTGCCGCCGCTGAGGCGACGGCTGAGCGTGCCGGCGTTCGCCGCTTGGGGGTCGTTCGTGTACGCCGTGACTCTGGCCGTGCTCGGTCTCGGCAGCAGTCCGGTCCTCGTCGGCACCACCCTCCTCTTCGGCGGTGTGGCATGGGTCGGAGTGCAGAGCACCTGGATGATGCTGGCCCACCAGGCGCTGCCGACGTGGGTGCGCCCCCGGATCATCGCCCTCTTGCTGTTCCTGTTCCAGGGCACCCAGGCAATCGGTTCCCTTGCGTGGGGGCTGGTCGCCGACGCCATCGGTCTCTCGGGGAGCCTGATAGTGGCCACCGCTCTCATGCTGTGCTCCATCGCCATCCTCCTCCATGCCGGGCTCGGGTCGAGCGTGGGCATCGAGCCGGATCCGGCCGAGATCGACGAGGCGTGGCGCAGGCAGCTCGACGTCGACCACGAGGGTGAACTGCTGATCCGCTACGAGTACACGGTCGATCCCGACCAGAACGGGGACTTCCTCGCGGCCGTCGAGCAGCTGCGGATGTCCCGGCTGCGTCTCGGCGCACGGGAGTGGAAACTGTGGCGCCATCCCGAGCTCGCCGGGGGTTTCGTCGAGACCTACCGCGTCACCAGCCGCGAGGACTGGTGGGAGCAGGAGTCGGTCCGCCTCACCGTCCCGGAGCAGCGACTACGGACCGCCGTGCACCTCACAGCCACGCACGTACGGGGCCCGCACGCGGCCCCCGTGCCCCGAACCACCCGATGACCCCAGACACCGACCCAGGTCGGTCCACCGAGGAGGAGACTACGCAGTGACCACCATCGAACCCGGCAGCCCACGATTCACGGGCCAGGTGGCCCTGGTGACCGGAGGCGGCTCAGGCATCGGAGCAGCCGTGGTGCGGCAGCTGGTTGCTGAACGTTGCGCCCAGGTGCACGTGGCCGATGTCAACGGCGACAATGCGGCGCAGGTCGCCCGGGCCGTGGGCGGCGTGGCCCACACCGTCGACGTCACCGACGCCGCCGCGGTCGACCGGCTGTTCGCGGGTGTGGTCGCCGACGGCGGTTCGCTCGACGTGGTCGTCCACACCGCCGGAGTCGACGACCCGCAGGCCAAGGCCTGGCTCCTCGAGGCTCGGGAGAGCGGCGAACCGGTCGACGTCGTCAGTCGGCTCACCGACGAGGGGTGGCGCCGGGTGATGGCGATCAACCTCGACGGCACCTTCCACGTGCTCCGGGCCGCGGTCCGGGCGATGCGGCCGCGGGGGAGTGGCGCGATCGTGACCGTGGGGTCGTCGGCCGCCTTCGACACGCTGGTCGGCTATCCGCACTACGCGGCCTCCAAGGCGGGCGTACACGCGCTCTCCCAGTCGGTCGCCAAGGAGGCCATCGCCTACGGCGTCCGGGTCAACACCGTCGCGCCGGGCCCGGTCGACACCCCGATGGCCGCCCGCACACCGGCCGCCGTACGGAAGGCGATGGAGGCGACGGGGGCGATCGGCTACGCCAGCCCCGAGCAGCTCGCCGACAACGTCTGCTATCTCGCGTCCCCCGGCGCGGCCAACGTGGTCGGCGCTGTTCTGCTGAGCAACGGAGGGAGGTTCACGGTCTCATGAGCCAGCAGTTCCCCCACGCCTTCTCGCCGTTCGCCCTGGGGTCGGTGAGTCTGAAGAATCGGCTGGTCGCGTTGCCCGCCGGCACGAGCATGGCGCACAACGGTGTGCCCACGCATGGCGACACCGAGCACTTCGAGCGACTCGCGGCCGGCGGCGTCGGCCTCGTCATCGGGGGCGCCACCGTGGTCCACCCCACCACCACCCTCCGCTCCCGCAAGCTGGTCGAGGCCTACGTCGACGAGTTCGTGCCCGCGGCGGCGGCCAAGGTGGACGTCATCCACCGGCACGGCGCCCGCTTCATCGGCCAGCTCTGCCACCTGGGCCGGGAGTTCATCGGGGGCGAGTCCGACGCACCGCCGATGGCGCCCTCGCCGATCAAGACCGCGCGCGATGCCTACCCGCCGCACGAGCTCACCGTCGCCGAGATCGAGGACATCGTCGAGGGCTGGCGGGTTTCCACGGAGAACCTGGTCAAGGCCGGCGCCGACGGCGTGGAGATCCACGCCGCTCACGGCTATCTGCCCGCACAGTTCATGTCACCGCTCACCAACCGGCGGACCGACGACTTCGGCGGCTCCTTCGAGAACCGGATGCGCTTCACCCGCCTGGTGATGGAGGCGATGCGGTCGGCGATCCCTCCCGGCTTCCTGCTGGGGGTGCGGCTCAGCGGAGAGGAGGAGATTCCCGGAGGAATGGGCATCGACGACTGCGTCCGCATCGCCGAGCACCTCACTGGGCTGGGGGTCGACTACTTCAGCATCACCCACGGCACCCGCGGCAAGTACGTCAAGGACTCCACGAACCCGGACGCGGTCGCGGTCCCCTCGGCCTCCCAGGTGCGCGCGGCGACCGGGGTGCCCACCCTGGTTGGGCAGCGGATCCGCGACGTGGGCACCGCCGACCACATCGTCAAGGCCGGCCACGCCGACCTGGTGGGCATGGCCCGCGCCCTGATCGCCGACCCCGACCTGCCGGTCAAGTCCGAGCAGGGCCGACTCACCGAGATCCGGGGCTGTCTGGGCATCAACCAGGACTGTCGTGCCTTCGACCCGCACCTGCACTGCGCGGTCAACGCCGAGGTGGGACGCGGACGCCACGTCAATGTCGGCGTACCGGCGCCCCGCCCCAAGGAGGTCTACGTCATCGGGGGAGGCCCGGCCGGACTGGAGGCCGCGCGCGTGGCGGCCGGGCGGGGGCACGCGGTCACCGTCTTCGAGAGGTCCCCCGAGCTGGGTGGTGCCGTCCGGGTGGCGGCCGCCGCGCCGCACCGGGCAACCCTGATCGACGTCGTCGACTACCTCTCCAACGAGATGAAGCGTCTCAAGGTGGACGTGAACCTCGGCGCGGAGATCGACGTCGAGGACCTCGCCGAGATCCGGTCGATCGCCGACCACGTCGTGCTGGCTACCGGGTCGCGCCCCGCCGACCTCCCCCCGGTGCTGACCGACCGGCCGGCGGCCACCGTCGACGAGGTGCTGCTGGGACAGGTGCCCGAGGTGGAGGGCCGACATGCGGTCGTGTACGACGAGGGTGACGGGTTCTGGCCGGCGTACAGCGCCGCAGAGGCGTTGGTCCAGCGGGGGTGGCGGGTGACGCTGGCCACGCCGCTGACCGCGCTGGCCTCCCGCGTGCCCGCGGAGAGCGTCTGGCCCCTGTTGGGCCGGCTGGGTGCCGGAGGGGTCGAGCTCCACGTGGCACACGAGCTGTCCGTTCCGGAGGCGCCGGATGCGCCGCTGTCCCTTCGGCCGGTCTTCGGTGGGCAGCCGCTGGAGCTGCCGCCGTCTCTGACCGTCTGGCACCAGCCCCGGGTGCCGGACGCCCGGCTCTCTGCGGCGGTGCCCGCGGAGTCGTCCCTGAGCGTGATCGGGGACTGCGTGAGCCCGCGCCGGATCAGCCACGCGATCGCGGAGGGATACCTGGCCGGAGCAGAGATCTGAAATCAGTTCAATGATTCCTGTCCGTACCCCTTGACTTCATCCTGAACTCGGTTCAAACTAAACTGAATCCAGTTCGGTTCTGAAAGGACGCAACACATGATCATCGACACCGACCACGTCCTCCTCGAGAAGGACGGCGACGTCGCCCGGGTATGGCTCAATCGGCCGCACAAGAAGAACGCCGTCACCGTGGAGCTGCTGGACCGCCTTGACGAGATCATCAAGGAGGTCGACGCGGACCCCGAGCTGAAGGTCCTGGTCCTGCGCGGGGTGGAGAACCAGTTCTGCTCCGGCTTCGACCTCGACGAGCTGCTCTCGGACTTCATCGGCACCACCACGGCGATGGACGTCGCGGTGCTCTCCGCGCAGGTCTGTGACCGGCTCTACCAGATGAACACCCCCTCGGTGGCGGTCCTCGAGGGCTACGTCACCGCCGGTGGTTTCGAGCTGATGATCTCTTGCGACTTCGCCATCGCCGCGGACGACGCCCAGATCGGCGACTTCCACATCCGTCGCGCGCTCTTCGGCGGCGCCGGCCCGATCTACCGTCTGCCCAGGATGATCGGTCTGCGCAAGACCAAGGAGCTCATGCTCACCGGCAAGCTGCTCTCCGGCCAGGAGGCCAAGGACTTCGACCTGATCAACGACTCGGCCCCGGCCGAGGAGTTGGACAAGCGCGTCGAGGACTTCATCGGTCAGCTCACCGACAAGAGCCCCTACATGATGAAGCTGACCAAGATGGCCATCAACCAGGGCCTCGACGCAGACGTCCGCTCGCTGATGATCATGGAACACCTCGCCGTCGGCAACGCGCTCCAGTCCGAGGACGGCAAGGAGGGCGTCCAGGCGTTCCTCGAGAAGCGCGAACCCAAGTGGGTCGGTCGCTGACCCTGGCCGTCAGGCCGCGTCCCAGACACCACTGGAACACCACCCGAGGAGATGACGTGAGCGTCGAGACGTCCACCCCCGAGCAGTCAGGCGGGGCCGGCCAGACCCGGCCGGTCCCGCCCCTGCGGGGGAGCCGTTGCACTGGCTGTGGCAACGTCGCCTTCCCTGCGGCGGTCGGGTGCCAGCGCTGCGGCAGCAGCGCGGTGACCCCCCTCGCCCTCGCCGGTCACGGCGTCGTGTGGGCCCACACGGTCCAGCGCTTTGCGCCCAAGTCCCCTCCCTACGTCCCCCCGGCGGAGGGTTTCCAGCCCTTCGCCGTGGGGTACGTGGAGCTCTCCGACGGCGTCCGCGTCGAGGCGGTGCTGGAGTCCAGCGACCACCCCGAGTACGACGCGCTGGCCGGCGCCGAGGTCACCCTGGTCGCCACCGACCCGGTGCCCCGGTTCGCCACCCGCGACTGGCTGGACGTGCACTCGCACGCCGCGGCCGAGAGGAACCAGGGATGAGCCCCGCGACGAGCACGGTCTCGATCGTCGGTGCCGGACTCTCCAGGTTCGGCCGTCAACCCGAGCTCACCGGTCGGCAGATGGCCGTCCAGGCGATCCACGCGGCCCTCGCCGACGCTGGTCTCTCCTGGCCCGACATCCAGGTTGCCTTCGGGGGCAGCGACGGCTCCGGCCTCGCCGACACCCTGGTCGCCGACCTGGGCCTGACGGGGATCCCCTTCATCAATGTCAAGAACGGCTGTGCCACCGGCGGCAGCGCGCTGGTGTCGGCGGTGAACGCGATCCGCTCCGGGGCCGCCGAGATCGCCCTGGCCGTCGGCTTCGACAAGCACCCGCGCGGTGCCTTCGACCCGCGCCCCGAGGACTGGGGGCTGTCCGTCGGCTACGGCGAGGCCGGCCTCATGGTCACCACCCAGTTCTTCGCCATCAAGTTCGCCCGCTACATGCGCGAGCACGGCATCTCCGAGCAGACCCTGGCCAAGGTCGCGGCCAAGGCCTTCCGCAACGGCTCGATCAGCCCCAACGCGTGGCGCCGCGAGGCACTGTCGGAGGAGGCCATCGCGGCCGCTCCGATGGTCAACGACCCCCTCACGCAGTACATGTTCTGCTCCCCGGGCGAGGGCGGCGCGGCGATCATCGTCGCCTCCGAGGCCGCCGCCCAGCGACTCGGCGCCCGCCAGGTGAGGCTGCTCTCGGTCGCCACCCGGACCCGCAGCTTCGGCTCCTTCGAGGTCTTCGCCCCCTCCATCCAGGGCCATGGCACGCCCCCCAGCGTGAGCACCGACGCCGCTCGCGCAGCATTCGAGGCCGCCGGGGTGGCACCTTCCGACATCGACGTCGCCCAGCTCCAGGACACCGAGGCCGGCGCCGAGATCATGCATCTGGCCGAGTGCGGTTTCTGTGACCACGGCGACCAGGAGGAGTGGATCGTCTCGGGCGCCACCGAGATCGGCGGCCGGCTGCCGGTCAACACCGACGGCGGGTGCATCGCCAACGGCGAGCCGATCGGCGCTTCGGGCCTGCGGCAGGTGCACGAGATCGTCACTCAGCTGCGCGGCGAGGCAGGCGAGCGGCAGGTCCCGGGCTCCCCGCGCCTGGGCTTCACCCACGTCTACGGCGCCCCCGGCATCAGCGCCTGCACTGTGCTGGAGGCCATCTGATGGCCCCTGAGCAGCCCGCCCTGGAGACCTTCGTCGCGCAGGCCCGCGAGTGGCTCGCTTCGGTCGCCGAGCCCCGCGCCGCCCGCGCCTGGGGCGAGGGCAGCGACTCGGTGGCGATCTTCGAGAACTGGACCGCCGAGCAGGAGCGCGCCGAGACCGACCGGATCCGCGCCTACGAGCAGGCGAAGTACGACGCCGGCTACGGCGCCGTCACCTGGCCGGCCGAGTACGGCGGCCGCGACCTGCCGACCTCCTACCTGCTGGCGTTCCGTCGGGTCGAGGCCGAGTTCGACGTTCCGCGGCGCACCGAGATGTTCCCGGTCACCCAGCAGCTGGTCGCCCCGACCATCGCCCAGTGGGGCACGGAGGAGCAGCGGGAGACCTACGTGCGTGCCATGCTGCGCACCGACCTGATCGCCTGCCAGCTCTTCTCCGAGACCGAGGCCGGCTCCGACCTGGCCGCCGTACGCACCCGCGCGGTGCGGGAGGACGACCGGTGGCGGCTCAACGGGCACAAGGTGTGGACCTCCGGCGCCGGGGTCGCCGACGTGGGCATCGCGGTGACCCGCACCGACCCCGACGTCGCCAAGCACGCCGGCCTCACCGTCTTCCTGGTCCCGATGGAAACCTCGGGTGTCACCGTGCGTCCGATCCGGCAGATGACCGGCGGCAGCTCCTTCAACGAGGTCTACCTCGACGACGTCGTCCTGGAGGACCACCACCGGCTCGGCCCGGTTGGGCAGGGGTGGCAGGTCGCCCTGACCGTGCTGGCCTCCGAGCGCCTCGACTCCGGAACCCTCGGGCTGGAGAACGCCGACCAGGCCGTCGAGCTGGCCCGTCACCTCGGTCGGCCGCTGACCGAGCTGGAGCGGGACAAGGTCGCCGACCTGATCACCCGCAGCTACGTCCAGCGGCTGACCGGGATGCGGGTCGCCGCCTCGCTGGTCGCCGGGCACGATCCCGGCCCGGAGGCCTCGGTCGGCAAGCTGCTCGCCACCGACACCATGGCCCGCACCTCCGAAGTGGCCCGGATGCTGCTGGGCCCGGAGCTGACCGTGGACGGCGGCCGCTGGGGCACCTGGGCCTGGACCGAGCACGTGCTCGGGGCGCCGGGCTACCGGATCGCCGGAGGCACCGACGAGATCCAGCACAACATCCTCGCCGAGCGAGTGCTCGGACTGCCGAGGGAGCCTCGCCCGTGAGAGAGCAGAAGCCCGCACCCGAAACCACGGCCCTGGCCGCCAGGGTGGTCGCCGGGCTGCGTGAGGCCGGGTTCGACGGCGAGGCATCCGTTCTCGAGCCGATGCTGGGCGGGCACTCCGGGCTGACCTACCGGATCACCCTCGGGGACCACTCGTTCGTGGTCAAGGCGGTGCCGCCGGGGCAGCGGCCGATCGGGCGCCACGACATGCTGCGCCAGGCGCGGATCCTGACGGCGCTGGCCCCCACCGACGTCCCGGTCCCCGTCGTGCGGGCCAGTGAGGAGCCGGTCGACGGCACGGGCCAGGCCTGGTTCGCGATGGACCTGGTGCCCGGGGAGTCGCTCGAGCCCGTGCTCGACGACCCTCCGGTCGAGCCGACCATGGCCGCGGCCCGGATGCGGCGCGCCGCGCAGGTGCTGCCTCGGCTGCACGCCGTACCCCTGGCGCAGCTGCCGGTCGACAGCGAGCCGCTATCACCGTTCGACGAGCTGGCCCGGTGGATCCGCACCATGGACGCCGTGCCGTCGGAGCTGGCCCCCCGGGCCGACGAGCTGCGGGAGCGGCTCTCGGCCGACGTCCCCGACGCGATCGACCCGGTGCTGGTCCACGGCGACTATCGCCTGGGGAACATCCTGTCCCAGGGCGAGGAGCCGGTGGCGCTGATCGACTGGGAGATCTGGAGCCCCGGTGACCGCCGGGTCGAGCTCGGCTGGTTCCTGGTCTTCGCCGATGGCTCCAACTTCCCCGGAGTCGGCCGGGAGGTCCCCGGCCTCCCGGGCGCGGGCGAGCTGGTCGCCCTCTACACGGGGGAGAGCCCCGCGCTCCCTGACCTGACCTGGTTCGACGCCCTGGGCCGCTTCAAGATGGCCGCGATCATGGGCCACAACCTGCGCCGCCACCGGGAGGGACGTCACCACGACCCCGACCAGGAGAAGCTGCCTGCCACCATCGAGCGGCTCATCGTCACGGGCCTCGAGCGACTGGCCTGACCCTGCCCAGCACTGTTTGAGAGGTATCACCGTGGACTTCGCATTCTCATCCCGCACCGCCGAGCTGGCGGAGCGGCTGCACGCCTTCATGGACGAGCACCTCTACCCTGCCGAGGCGGTGTACGACGCGCAGCTCGAGGCGAACGAGAACTTCCACGAGCAGCCGCAGATGATGCGCGACCTGCAGAAGATCGCGCGTGGGCAGGGCCTGTGGAACCTCTTCATGACCCACGACGGCCTCGGGGCCGGGCTGACCAACCTGGAGTACGCGCCGCTGGCCGAGATCGTCGGCCGGTCCATCATCGGCAACGAGGCGATCAACTGCTCCGCGCCCGACACCGGCAACATGGAGATCCTGGCGATGTACGGCACCGATCAGCAGAAGGAGCAGTGGCTGCGCCCGCTGCTGGACTGCGAGATCCGGTCCGCCTTTGCGATGACCGAGCCAGCCGTGGCCAGCGCCGACGCCACCAACATCACCTCCACCATCCGCCGTGACGGCGACGAGTACGTCCTCAACGGACGCAAGTGGTACACCTCGGGCATCCTCGACCCGGACTGCAAGCTGGTCATCTTCATGGGCAAGTCCGATCCCGACGGGCCCACCTACCGGCAGCAGTCGATGATCCTCGTCCCCGCCGACGCCCCCGGAGTCGAGGTGGTGCGGGACCTGCCGATGTTCGGCTTCAAGGATCGGCTCGGCCATGGCGAGGTGCAGTTCACCGACGTCCGGGTGCCGGCCGGGAACATGCTCGGCCAGGAGGGCGACGGCTTCGCGATCGCCCAGGGTCGGCTCGGCCCCGGCCGGATGCACTACGCGATGCGCGCCATCGGGATGGCGGAGCGCGCGCTGACGCTGATGTGCGAGCGGGCCCAGAGCCGGGTCGCCTTCGGTGGTCCGCTGGCCGACCAAGGCGTGGTCCGGGAGTGGATCGCCCGCAGCCGGATGGAGATCGACCAGATCCGGCTCTACACCTTCAAGGCCGCCTGGGTGATGGACACCCAGGGCAACGCCGCGGCCCGCACCGAGGTCGCCGCGATCAAGGTCGCCGCAATGGAGGTCGCCCACAAGGTGGTCGACCGCGCGGTGCAGACCTGGGGCGCCGCCGGTGTCAGCGGCGACACCGTGCTGACCCGGCTGCACGCGTTGACCCGCGCGTTGCAGATCGCCGACGGCCCCAACGAGGTCCACCTGCGCACGATCGGCCGGCGCGAGCTCAAGCAGTACTCCCACCTGCGTCCCGAGTCCGCCCGATGAGCGGCGGAGAGCTGGCCGGCAAGGTCGCCCTGGTCACCGGGGCCACCCGGGGGCTGGGCCGGGCCATCGCCCACGCGCTCGCCGACGCCGGCGCCACGGTCGTCGTCTCCAGCCGCAAGGCGGAGGCCTGCGAGCAGGTGGCCGCCGAGATCACCGGGGAGACCGGCGTCACGGCGTACCCGCTCGCGCTGCACGTGGGTGACTGGGACGCCATCGAGCCGGCGATCGACTCGGTGGTGGCCGAGCACGGCCGGATCGACGTGCTGGTCAACAACGCCGGGATCGCGCCGCTGGCCCCCTCGGCCTACGAGGTGGGCGAGTCGATGTTCGACAAGACGATCGACGTCAACCTCAAGGGACCGTTCCGGCTGATGGCGGTCGCCGGGCGCTACATGCACGGGGCCGGGAGCGGGTCGATCATCAACATCTCCAGCATCGGCGCCGAGCGGCCCAGCCCGCCCGAGGCGACGTACGCCGCCTCAAAGAACGGTCTCAACGCACTCACCCGGGCCTTCGCCCAGGAGTACGGTCCCGCCGTCCGCGTCAACTGCGTGATGCCGGGCGCCTTCGCCACCGACATGGCCTCGGGGTGGGACGAGGAGTTCATCGGCAAGGTCGTGGACCGGCTGCCGGCGGAGCGGCTCGGTGACCCCCGCGAGCTCGCCGGCCTGGTGGTGCACCTTGCCTCCGACCGTGCGGGCTACACCACCGGCGCGCTGATCCCCGTCGACGGCGGACGGACGGCGGTGTACTGATGGGGCGCGTCCAGGGACTCTTCGACCTGACCGGCCGGGTGGCCGTGGTCACCGGGGCCTCCTCCGGCCTGGGGGAGGGCTTCGCCCGGACCCTGGCCGAGGCTGGCGCCACCGTCGTGGCCGCGGCCCGTCGGGCCGACCGCCTCGAGACGCTCGCCACCGAGGTGCCCGGTCTGGTGCCGGTGGTGTGCGACATCACCAGCGCCGAGGACCGGGCCCGCCTGGTCCAGACCTCGGCCGAGATCAACGGCGGCATCGACGTCCTGGTGAACAACG
>Ga0299913_10005121_pt1 | contig 11139 bp, 8 predicted proteins | sample RVTome_9_FD_201360 | JGI IMG/M metagenome (GOLD analysis project Ga0299913, IMG submission 201360) | Soil microbial communities from uranium-contaminated site in the Upper Colorado River Basin, Wyoming, United States - RVT155D38 (version 2) ... | reverse complement strand
TCGGCATCGCGCTGGGCCAGGTCGAGCTGAAGACGTTCTCGAACGGCGAGGTGTACTGCCGCTACATGGAGTCGATCCGCGGCGCCGACGTCTTCATCGTCCAGTCCACCCACGCGCCCGTGAACCGCAACCTGATGGAGCTCCTCCTGATGATCGACGCGGCCCAGGGGGCATCCGCGCACCGGATCATCGCCGTCACGCCGTGGTACGGGTACTCGCGCCAGGACAAGAAGTCGCTGCCGCGGGAGCCGATCTCGGCCCGGCTCGTGGCGCGCATGCTCGAGACGGCGGGGGCCGACCGCGTGCTGACCATGCACCTGCATGCCGGCCAGGTGCAGGGGTTCTTCCAGATCCCGGTCGACCACCTGATCGCGCGCCCGATGCTGACGCAGTACTTCCTCGACAAGCTCGTCCCGGAGGAGTACGTGGGCGTGTCGCCGGACGCCGGCCGCGCCAAGCTGGCGGAGAAGTTCGCCGGCGAGCTGGGCGTGAAGCCAGCGTTCATCACGAAGTCGCGCCCCGAGCACAACGTGGCCGAGGCCGGTTACGTGGTGGGCGACGTCGCCGGCAAGGCCGCGATCCTGATCGACGACATGATCGACACGTCGGGAACGCTGATCGAGGCCGCGCGCGTGCTGCGCGAGGCGGGTGCGGCGCGTGTCTACGCGACCGCGACCCATGGCGTCTTCTCGGGCCCCGCCTTCGAGCGGCTGGCGCAGTCCGACATCGAGGAGATCGTCGTCACCGACACGATCCCCCTCTCCCGCGACGCGCCGGAGAAGATCAAGGTCCTGAGCGTCGCGGACATCCTCGCCCGCTCGATCCGGTCGATCTTCACGGACGGCTCCGTGTCGGAGCTGTTCGCGGGCGAGAACCAACTCTTCTAGAGACACCGCGGCCCGCCTAAAAAAGGGATCGTGCTGGCTTTAGGTCACCGTGGGACCGAAATCCAGCACGGTCGAGCAGACACTCGCGGAACTCGCGAGTCGAGGACATGGCGTGGTGACTCGGGAGCAGCTGCTGGACGCGGGCGTGACCGCCGCCGAACTCCAACAGAGGGTCAGGACCGGCACGCTGCACCGGGTTCATTGGGGCGTCTATCGGGTCGGCCACACGGCTCCGAGCCATGAGGCTCGCTACATCGCGGCCGTGCGCGCGTGTGGCCGATACGCGCTGCTGAGCGGCCGTGCAGCCGGCTATCTGCACCGACTCGTAAAGGGCGCTCCACCACCGCCGGAGGTCACCACCCGCACCGAGCGACGTGTACGGGGCCTGCTCACCCGACGGTCCCCCGGGCTGGACCGCCATGACGCGGCGCTGGTGCGCGGGATCCCCGTGACCACCATCTCGCGCACACTCGTCGACCTGGCCAGGACCCTTGCCTACGACGATCTCGCGCGAGCATGTCACGAAGCCGGCGCGCTTCATGGAACGACGCCCGAGCACGTCGAATCCGTCCTGGCTCGCCGCCCAAATGCGCGTGGCGCGAAGAGGCTGCGTGCGATTCTGCACGGAGACGCTCCGATTCTGCTCAGCAAGCTTGAACGGCGGTTCTATCGTGAGCTTCGCGGAGCGGTGCTTCTCCTGCCGGAGTGGAACCAATACATCGACGGCCGCGTGGTGGACTGCCGCTGGCCGTCGCGGAAGCTCACCGTCGAGCTGGACAGTTACCGCTACCACCGCTCACGGTACGCCTGGGAGCGCGACCGGCGGCGCGAGCGCGAAGCACGCGCGCGCGGGGACGACTTCCGCCGGTTCACCTATGGCGACGTTTTTGAGCGAACCGGTGAAATGCTCGCCGAGCTGCGCCCGATCCTGACGATCGAGCGTGCTGGATTTCGGTCACAGCGTCGTCGAAATCCAGCATGACGGCTAATCAGTGGTCAGCCGGCGGCCCGCTTGCGGGCCCAGAAGTCGTGCTCCTGGTGGCCCAGGTCCGTCTCCGGCGGATCGCCGAACCACCACTCGCGCGCGATCCGGTGCCAGTTGCGCTTCGCGCGCAGCTGGCCCAGCACGGCCAGCACGCCCACCTCCATGCGCCGGCCCATGAGCTCGTTCGCGGGCACGTTCTCGCGGCGCATGAGCGCGTAGAAGTCCGAACGAGGGTCCGACATCGCGCTGATCACGCCCATCACGTACTCGGAGGTGATCTCGCGCTCGCCGTCCTCGAGGTACCAGCCCCCGACGGCGTCCACGTGCGCCATCAGGGCCTCCGCGTCGACTCGCTTCGGGTTGCGCACGAAGCCGAGGTCGTGGAGCTTCTCGCGCAGGCGCTCGGGATCGTGCTCGATCCTCGCCTTCACCACTTCCTCCTCGAGCCGGATCTGCTCGGGGTCGACCCGCTTCGTCATGCCGAAGTCGAGGAACGCGACCCGCCCGTCCTGCGTCAGGAGGTAGTTGCCGGGGTGCGCGTCGGCGTTGAAGTGGTGCAGCTGGTAGATCGAGCCCAGGTAGAAGCGGAACACGATCTCGGCGAAGCGGTTGCGCTCCTCGGCGCCCATCTGCTTGATCTCGTCGAAGCCGGCGCCTTCGACGTACTCGGTCACCAGCACCCGGCTGTGCGAGAGGCGCGTGATGACGTCCGGCACGCGGATGAAGGGGTGGCCCCGGTAGGCGCGGGAGAAGCTGCGCTGGTTCTGGGCCTCGTGGTCGTAGTCGAGCTCCTCGAGCACGCGCTCGCGCAGCTCGTCCGCAGCCGCCTTCGCGTCGAGCCCCGGGGCAAGCGCCTTCGCGAGCCGCAGGATCATGCCCGCGTTCGAGAGGTCGGCCCGGATCGCCGTGTCGATGCCCGGGTACTGGATCTTCACCGCCACCTCGCGGCCGTCGTGCAGCCTGCCGCGGTGGACCTGCCCGATCGAGGCCGCCGCGAAGGCGTCCGGCTCGATGCGCTCGAAGAGCTCCTCGTAGGGCTCCTCGCACTCGTGCTCGAGCACCTGGCGCACCTTGTCCCACGGCATCGCGGGCGCGTCGGTGCGGAGCGCCGCGAGCTTGTCCTGGTAGAGCTCGCGGTACTCCTCCGGGAGGTAGTCGGTGTCGATGAACGACGCGAGCTGGCCCATCTTCATCGCGGCGCCCTTCATCGCTCCCAGGGTGGCGACCAGCCGCTCGGCGGAGGCGAGCGCCGACTCGTCCATGCGCTCGCGCCGCCCGTCACGCGACCGCACGACCCCCGACGCCTTCGCCCCGGCGAAGCGGGCGCCCTCGACCCCCGCGCGAAAGCCCAGCCGCGCAGAGCGCCCGAGGCGGCTCTTGGGAATTGCGCGGTCGCTGGGATCGTCAGGCATAGGACAAAGCTACAATCCGCCGCTCATGGCAGCCGGACAGAGGACACTTCTCACAGTCGGGCCGCGCGAGGAGCGGGGGTCGCGCGCGAACCGGCGGCTGCGCCGGGAGAACCTCGTGCCGGGGGTGATCTACGGCGTGCAGTCCGACAGCATCTCGTTCAAGGTCGACGCCCGCCGCCTGCGCGCCGTGCTGGCCGAGGGCCACGCCCTGTTCGACGTCGAGATCGACGGCGGCGGCCGCGAGCCGGTGATCGTGAAGGACCAGCAGCGCGACCCCGTGCGCGGCCGCGTGCTGCACATCGACCTGCTGAAGGTGCGCCTGGACGAGAAGATCCAGTCCACCGTGGCGCTCGAGATCGAGGGCGCCGAGGACGCTCCGGGCGTGCGCGAGGGCGGCGTGATGGAGCAGGTCACCCGCGAGCTGAACGTGAGCGCGCTGCCCACCGACATCCCCGACCGCATAGTGGCGGACGTCTCCGGGCTCGGGATCGCGGACACGATGCTCCTGTCGGCGGTGGCCCCGCCCGCGGGCGTCGAGTTCCTCGACGAGCCAGAGGAGACCGTGGTCGCGACCGTGTCGGCGCCGACGGAGGTGGAGGAGCCGGAGGCGCTCGAGGAGGAGGTCGAGGAGGTCGGCGCCGAGGGCGAGACGGTCGAGGAGGCCGAGGCCGCTGCCGAGGGCGCCGAGGAGGGCGCTGCCGAGGGCGGCGAGGAAGGCTCCTAGTGGCTGGGGGCCACTAACCCCTGCGCCTGTTTCGCGGCCGGCGCCCCGTCGCACCGGTCGACTTCCTCGTCATCGGCCTGGGCAATCCAGGCTCCAGGTACGCGGGCACGCGGCACAACGTCGGGTTCGATGTCGCGAGCCTGCTCGCGCAGCGCTGGAACCTGCCCCGCGCGCAGAAGCGATACGGCGGTCTGCTGACCGAGGGGAGGATCGGCCCGGGGATGCCGCGGGTCGCCGTCCTGCTCCCGCAGACGTACATGAACGAGTCGGGCCGCGCCGCCGGGCCGGCGCGCGGCGAGTACCGGCTCGGGCTCGACCAGATCGTGGCCGTGTACGACGAGATCGACCTGCCCTTCGGCGAGGTCCGCGAGCGCAAGGGCGGCGGGACCGCCGGCCACAACGGCATCAAGAGCCTCAGGGACGGCCTCGGCAGCGGGGAATTCTGGCGCGTGCGGGTGGGCGTGGGCAGGCCCGACTCCACCGATCCCGAGGTCGTGTCGGCGCACGTGCTGTCGCGGTTCACCGAGCCGGCGGGGGACGTGCGGGCGCTGATCGAGCGCGCGGCGGACGAGACCGAGCGCCTGCTCGAGCGCGAGCACGCGGCCCGGGAGGCCCCCTCCCAGAGCTAGCCGCGAAAAAAGTTCAAGCCGCGGGAAGATCCCGCGGCCCCGCCCCGTCTGGTGGTCAGACGGACAAGAAAGACACCACCAGGAGGGGCACGATGGGTTACCGCAAGTAGACAGCCAGACAGACGAAGAGCTTCTGGAGGGGGCACGGCAGAGAATCGCCGGGCCCTTTTCGTTTGCGCGGATCGCCGCGCCTGCGGCCGGCTAGCTCTGGAGCAGCCAGGCGCTGGCGAGGGCGAAGAACGCCGCCGTGCCGGTGACCATCGCAGCCGCCGCGGGCGGCAGCGTGCCGCGCATGCCCGCCACCGCGCCGGCGGCCACGTCGGCCACGTCGCACGCCATCCCGGCCGCCACCCACGCGTCCTTCTGCTTGCGCGGGCTGCGCAGGACCCCGGCGCCGAGCGCAACGTCCCGGGCGCCGAAGAGGCGGCCGAGGTAGGAGGCCTGGGGGTTCCCCTCGGGATCGAGCCCGAAGAGCCGGCCCGACAGGTTGGGGGCCACGTACGCCGCGACGCCGATGCCGACCCGGCCGGCCGCGATCGCGGTGATCGCCTTCTGCTTGTCCGCCTTGCTCATCGAGGCGGCAGCCTATCCTAGATAGCCGAAACGCGGCCGGACTTCCACGTCCGGTCGTTCGTCGTGGCCGGATGCTGAGACCACTCCTTCAAAGAGCCCTCCAGGACGACGCCGTCGAGCGCCTCGCGCAGGCCGCCGCGCGCGCGCCGCAGCGGGCGTTCGCGTCGGCGTCGCTGCGCCCGTTCCTGATCGCGGCGCTGCTCGAGTCGCCGGCGTTCCGCGACCGGCCCGCGCTGATCGTTGCCTCCGACGACCGCATGGCCCGCGACCTCGCGCTCGACCTGCGGGCCTACCGGGCGCCGGCCCCCGTGCGCTTCTATCCAGCCCGGGGGGTGCGCTACGAGTCGCACCTGGCGCCCCCACCCCACCTGGTCGGGCTGCGGATCGCGGCGCTCGACTCGCTCCTCTCCCCGCTGCCGGGCGATGCGCCCGTGGTGGTTGCGAGCGCCGTCGCGCTGATGGAGCGCATCCCGGACCCCGACCTGCGCCCGCACGGGTTCTCGATCGCGGTCGGAGCCGAGCTCGATCTCGAGGAGACGCTCTCGCGGCTCGTCGCGTGCGGCTACGACCGCGAGGAGCAGGTGTCCGATCGCGGGCAGTTCGCCGTGCGCGGCGGCATCCTGGACGTCTACCCGGCCACCGAGGAGCGGGCGGTGCGGGTCGAGCTGTTCGGCGACGAGGTGGAGTCGCTGCGCTGGTTCTCGACGTTCACGCAGCGCTCGCTCGAAGACGCGGACATGGTCGAGATCGCTCCCGCAGCCGAGCTCGACGCGACGTACCGAGAGCTCGCCGAGATCGCGGCGGCCGAGGAGCGCGGTGAGCGCCCCGACGTTGCGGAGGTCCTGCCCGTCGACGACTTCAGGTCCTTCCTCGAGCTGGTGGGCGACAACGCGTCGGTGCTGGTGGCGGCCGAGGAGGAGCTCCGGCCCGCGCTTGCGGACCACTGGCAGGACGTGACCACCAGCCTCCACGCCGACGACGCGCACGACCTCTACCTGCCGCCGGAGCATGTGGGCGAGGCGCTCGCAGCTCGGGCCGAGGTGACTCTCTCCGCCGTGTCGGCCGACCAGGCGCACCAGTTCCGCGCGCAGGCCGCCGACACTGCGGCACGGTCGATCACGGAGGCGGAGCCCGAGCTGGAGAAGCTCGTGCGCTCCGGCTATGCCGCCGTCGTGGCCTGGGACCGGCGCGGCGAGGCCGAGCGCGCCGCCTACAACCTCGCCCGGCTGCGGCCGCGGTTCGCCGACGACGGCGAGCGGATCGGCGAGGGGCTGTGGTTCGCGCAGGCGAGCGTCCGGGAGGGCTTCATCGCCCCGCAGCTGAAGGTCGCCGTGATCCCCGACCACCGGCTGCTGCGCCGCCGCCGCGCCGAGCGGCCGGAGGGCACGCGCGGGCGCGCCTTCCAGGCGTTCACGGAACTGCGTCCGGGCGACATCGTGGTCCACACCGAGCACGGGATCGGCCGCTTCACCGGGTTCGACACGAAGGCCGTCGCCGGCGTCACCCGCGACTACCTCGAGCTCGAGTACCGCGACGGCGACCGGGTGTTCGTCCCCACCGACCAGCTCGATCGCCTGAGCCGCTACGTCGGCGCCGAGGGCGCCGCGCCGCCGCTCTCCAAGCTCGGGTCGAAGACGTGGGACAACATGAAGGCGCGCGCGAAGCGCGCCGCGGCGGAGCTCGCGGGGGACCTGATCAACCTCTACGCCGAGCGCCAGCGGCGCGCCGGCCACTCCTACGGGCAGGACTCGGACTGGCAGCTCGAGTTCGAGCGCGCCTTCCCCTACCGCGAGACCGACGACCAGCTCGAGGCGATCGAACAGACAAAGGCCGACATGGAGTCCGAGCGCCCGATGGACCGCCTGATCTGCGGCGACGTCGGCTACGGCAAGACCGAGGTCGCCCTGCGGGCCGCCTTCAAGGCCGCGAGCGAGACCCGGCAGGTGATGGTGCTGGCGCCCACCACGATCCTCGCCCAGCAGCACTTCGGCACCTTCTCCGAGCGGCTGCGCGACTACCCGTTCCGGATCGAGCTCCTGTCGCGCTTCCGCAGCGCGGCCGACACCCGCGCGGTCGTGAAGGACTTCGCGGCGGGCAAGGTCGACATCCTGATCGGAACCCACCGGCTGCTCTCGCGCGACGTACAGGCCAAGGACCTGGGCCTGATCGTGGTCGACGAGGAGCAGCGGTTCGGCGTGAAGCAGAAGGAGCTGCTGCGCCAGCTGCGCCTGAACGTGGACGTCCTGGCGCTCTCGGCAACGCCGATCCCGCGGACTCTTCAGATGTCGCTCGCGGGCCTGCGCGACATCTCGGTGATCGAGACTCCGCCCGAGGGCCGGCGCCCGATCCACACCTACGTGGGCGACTACGACGACGACCTCGTGAAGGGCGCGATCGAGCGCGAGCTCGGACGCGGCGGCCAGGTCTTCTTCCTGCACGACCGCGTGGAGGACATCGAGGAGGCCGCCGAGCACGTGCGCGCCCTGGTCCCCGCGGCGCGCGTGACCGTCGCACACGGGCAGATGGAGTCGATCGAGCTGGAGCGCGCGATGATGGACTTCCTGCGCGGCGACACCGGCGTGCTGGTGTCGACCACGATCATCGAGTCAGGGCTCGACATCCCGCAGGCGAACACATTGATCGTCGACCGCTCCGACCGGCTCGGGCTGGCCCAGCTCTACCAGATCAGGGGACGCGTCGGGCGCTCCCGCGAGCGCGCGTACGCCTACCTGCTGTACCCCTCGGCCGAGGCGCTCACGGGCGAGGCGGCCGGGCGGCTCGCGACCCTGTCCGACTACACGGAGCTCGGCTCCGGCTTCAAGATCGCGATGCGCGACCTCGAGATCCGCGGCGCCGGGAACCTGCTCGGCGCGGAGCAGTCCGGCCACGTGGCGGCGGTCGGGTTCGAGCTCTACATGCAGATGCTGGAGGAGGCCGTGAACGCCGCCGGGCCCGCGGGCGACGGCGCGGGCGCGGAGCCGGCCTGGGAGCCGGTGCGGCTCGACGTGCCCGTGGACGCCTACGTCCCCGCCGACTACATCCCGTACGAGGTCGCGAAGATCGACGTCCACCGGCGGATCGCGGCCGCGCGCGAGCCGGCCGACCTGGGCGGAATCGTGGAGGAGCTGGAGGACCGCTTCGGGCCGATCCCGGCGCCGGTGCAGAACCTGGTGCGCCTCCAGGAGGCCCGCATCAAGCTCGGGCGGGCGGGCGCCCGCACGGTCGAGTTCCGCGCCGGGCGGCTCGTGGTGCACCCGGTCGAGATCGACTCCGGCCAGGCGCGCGCGCTCCGCGAGGAGGTCGAGGGTGCCGTGTACGAATCGCTGAAGCGCACGCTTCGCGTGCACCTCGCCGACGCGCCGGAGGAGCGCTTCGCGGCGGTGGTGCGGGTCGCGGACGCGCTGCTGGCGGTGAAGCAGGAGGTTCCGGCGGCGGCCTGAGCGCCCGCGACCGGCGCCAATGCGTCAATGTGGGCTGCAGCTGAGAGTTCGGTTAAGGACTTCGGCGGTGGGCGCCGAACTGCGAATACGGCGCCGGGGCGCCGCTATAGTTCCCCCGCGTTGCCGGGTCGTTCCCGGCCCTTTTTTCGGCGCATTCTTGGAGGAGTCGATGCCGCAAGCCCCCCGTTCCGCACGACCTGAAGCACCAACCGACCGCAGACGCCGGGTGGGCGCGATCCTGCTCGCCATCGTCGCCGCCCTGCTGATCGCCGCGGTCCTATCGTCCGCGGGCGGGGTGGAGTCGGGCGACGTGGCCGACATCGACGACGCCGGCACCGTCTCCGAGGAGGACTTCAACCACTGGCTGACCGTGGTCGCGTCACAGCCGCAGCCCGGCCAGGAGAAGCCCTCCAAGCCACCGAAGCCGGGAACCCAGCAGTACGACGCCGTCAAGCAGCAGGTGATGCAGTTCCTGGTGTCGGCGAAGTGGATCGAGGGTGAGGCCTCCGAGCGCGGCGTGACCGCCACGGACGCCGAGGTGAAGCGCCAGTTCGAGCAGACCAAGGACCAGTCGTTCCCGAACGACAAGGCCTACCAGCGCTTCCTGAAGACGTCCGGCCAGACCGAGGAGGACCTGCTCTTCCGCGTCGAGCTCGACGTGCTCTCCAACAAGATCCGCCAGCAGGTGACCGAGGAGAGCCAGAATGTCTCGGACAGCGAGATCGAGGACTACTACAGCGAGAACGAGCAGCAGTTCTCCCAGCCCGAGCGGCGCGACCTCGAGGTGATCCTCACCAAGAGCCAGAAGCGCGCGCTGGAGGCCAAAGAGGCGGTCGACGGCGGCCAGAAGTGGTCCGCCGCCGCCGAGGAGTACTCGGTCGACCCCGCCTCCAAGGACCAGGGCGGCAAGCTGCTCGGGGTCTCCAAGGGGCAGCAGGACCCGAAGTTCGACGCGGCCATCTTCGCGGCCGTGCGCGGCCGCGTGGCGGGGCCGGTGCAGACCGACGCGGGCTACTACGTCTTCCGGGTCACGAAGGTCACCAAGGCCACCAAGCAGGGGCTGGAGGAGTCCCAGCAGGGCATCCGGCAGCTGCTGATCTCGCAGAAGCAGCAGAAGGAGCTCGACCAGTTCTCGACCAACTTCCGCAACACGTGGCGCAAGAAGACCGACTGCGCCGAGGACTTCGTGATCCCCGACTGCCGCAACGGGCGCGAGCCGACCCAGACCACGACCCCGGCGGTGCCGCCCGGCCAGCCGGAGCCGGTGCCCGGCTCCTCGGGCGCCAACCCGCCCGCACTCGACGGAGCCGGCTCGACGCTCGCCGGCGGCAACGGCGAGGGCACGGTGATCGGCAACGAGCCCGAGACCCCGGGCGCCGGCGGACTCGGCGGACTTGCGGGCGGTGGCGCCGCGACGAGCGCACCGCTGGCCCTCGGCGGAGCCCCGCAGGAGGGCGCAGCGGGATTGCCCGGCGGCGCCGTGCCGGGCTCGGTCCCGGGCGCCACCCCGGGCGCGGGCGGCCAGCAGGTGCCGCCCCAGGGCCAGGGCGCTCCCCCGCAGGGCGGCGGATAGCGGTGAAGCCAGCCGCGGGATGACGTCGGCCGTCGGCGACGAGCGGCTGCGCACGGCTCTGCTCGAGCTCGACGCGATCACCCGGCGCCTGCGCCGCGAGTGCCCGTGGGACCGCGAGCAGGACGAGCGCAGCATCGTCCCCCACACCGTCGAGGAGGCCTACGAGCTGGCCGACGCGGCCCACGCGGGTGACGACGCGAGGCTGCTGGACGAGCTCGGCGACGTCCTCTTCCAGGTCTACTTCCTCGCCCTGCTGCTCGAGGAGCGCGGCGCCGGCGACCTGGCCGCCGTCGCGACGGCGACGCGCGAGAAGCTCGTCCGCCGCCATCCGCACGTGTTCGGAGCGGAAGGGCTCGCCGGGCTGCCCACCGGCGCCACCACGCCGTCCGAGGTCAAGCAGAACTGGGACGCGATCAAGCTGCGCGAGCGCGACGGCGGGGAGGTGGCGGAGGCGCTTCCCGCCCTCGTCTACGCGCGGAAGCGGTTGAAGCGCGCCGGCGCTCCGCCGCCCGCGCTGGACGAGGCGCTCGCAGGTGTGGAGCGCGCGCGGCAGCGCGAGACGCCCGGGTCGCACCATGGCTCGCCCGAGCTGTACGAGGCCGTCGGGAACCTGCTGCTGGCGGTGGTGGCGCTCGCGAGCGAGGTCGGTGTCGATCCCGAGATCGCCCTGCGGCGGGCGGTCGCGGCGTGAGCGCGATCCGCCGGGTGCATGCGCGCCAGGTCCTCGACTCGCGGGGGAACCCCACGGTCGAGGTGGACGTGGAGCTCGAGTCGGGCGCCCGCGGCCGTGCGGCCGTCCCCTCCGGCGCGTCCACGGGCGAGTTCGAGGCCGTGGAGCTGCGCGACGGCGGCGACCGCTGGGGCGGCAAGGGAGTCGGGCGCGCGGTCGCGAACGTGAACGGCGAGATCGCCGCGG
>Ga0299913_10005120_pt1 | contig 11139 bp, 10 predicted proteins | sample RVTome_9_FD_201360 | JGI IMG/M metagenome (GOLD analysis project Ga0299913, IMG submission 201360) | Soil microbial communities from uranium-contaminated site in the Upper Colorado River Basin, Wyoming, United States - RVT155D38 (version 2) ... | reverse complement strand
CAGTGGCAGCGCGCCCACTGCGTGAAGAACCTCAAGCAGCTGCGCGAGCTGCTGGGCGACCTGGTCGACGACCGGTTCTACGCGGACCTCGAGCGGGACCAGGCCGAGCGGGCGACGATGTCGATGCTGGTGCCGCCCCAGATGCTGAACACGATGATGCCGGACGCGACCCCGCGGGGGGCGGGCTCGCTGACCGACCCCTTCTACGCCGACCCGATCCGCCACTACATGATGCCGGTGTTCTCCGACCGCCGCACGGACTGGCCCTCGCACCCGCACGCCACCCGCGACTCGCTCCACGAGCACGACATGTGGGTGACCGAGGGACTCACCCACCGCTACCCGACCAAGGTGCTCGCCGAGCTGCTGCCGACCTGTCCGCAGTACTGCGGGCACTGCACGCGCATGGACCTCGTCGGCAACTCGACGCCGACCGTGGAGAAGCTCAAGCTGGCCGGCAAGCCCGCGGACCGACACGACGCGATGCTCGACTACCTGCGCCGCACTCCCCAGGTGCGCGACGTCGTGGTCTCCGGCGGCGACGTGGCGAACATGCCGTGGCCGCGCCTGGAGGAGTTCCTCACCAAGGTTCTCGAGGTCGAGAACATCCGCGACGTACGCCTGGCCACCAAGGCGCTCATGGGCCTTCCGCAGCACTGGCTGCAGGACGAGGTCGTGGAGGGCATGACCCGCGTGGCGGAGCTGGCCCGGGCCCGCGGCGTGTCGATCGCCATCCACACCCACGTCAACCACGCGAACTCCGTGACCCCGCTCGTGGCGAAGGCCGCCACCACCATGCTGCACACCGGGATCCGGGACGTGCGCAACCAGGGCGTGCTCATGAACGGCGTGAACGCCGACCCCGAGGCGCTGCTCGACCTGTGCTTCCGGCTGCTCGACGGCGCGCAGATCATGCCCTACTACTTCTACATGTGCGACATGATCCCGTTCTCTGAGCACTGGCGGGTCTCGGTCGACGAAGCCCAGCGGCTGCAGCACCACATCATGGGCTACCTGCCGGGCTTCGCCACGCCGCGGATCGTGTGCGACGTGCCGTTCGTGGGCAAGCGGTGGGTGCACCAGCTGGCCGACTACGACCGGGTGCGCGGCATCTCCTACTGGACCAAGAACTACCGCACCTCCATCGAGGCGTCGGACCCGGAGGCGCTCACGCGCACCTACGAGTACTACGACCCGATCCACACCCTCCCGCCCGCCGGCCAGCGCTGGTGGGCCGAGCACGGCCGGCTGGACGAAGGGCACCTGCGGGCCGCCGAGGTGGCCGCCGCCTCGCGGCGTACGGCGGCCCTGCAGGCCCGCTGACCCCGCCCGGCCCCACGCCCGCCGTAGCCTTGCCCGCATGATCCGCGACTTCACTGACGACGAGGCCCGTGTCGGGTTGCCACTGAAGTGGGGGGACGTGCCGGACGGCATGATCCCCTCCTGGGTGGCGGAGATGGACTTCGCGCTCGCGCCGGCGATCGAGGAGTCGCTGGTGGCGGCGGTGCGCGCCGGCACCACGGGCTACGCCACCCCGCGCCTCGAGCCGGAGCTCGGTGCGGCATTCGCAGGCTTCGCACGACGCCACTGGGCGTGGGAGGTGCCCGCCGACGCCGCGGTGGTGACCGGGGACGTGATCGCGGGTATCCGGCTGGCGCTGGAGGTGCTCTGCCCGCCGGGCCCGGTCGTCGTCCCGCTCCCCTGCTACCCGCCGTTTCGCGCGATCGTGGCGCTCGCGGGCCGGGAGCAGGTCCACGTCACCACCGACCCGGACGCCGAGGACGCCGCCCTTGACCTGGCCGCGGTCGAGGAGGCTTTCGCGGCTGGTGCGCGGACGCTGCTCCTGTGCAACCCGCACAACCCGCTCGGCCACGTGCAGACGAGGGACGAGCTCGAGGCGGTGCGCGACCTGGCGGCGAGGTACGGCGCCCGGGTGGTCTCGGACGAGATCCATGGACCGCTGGTGCTCCCCGGCGCGACGTTCACGCCGTACCTCAGCGTGGACCCGCGCGGCATCGTCGTGACCAGTGGGTCCAAGAGCTTCAACACCGCCGGGCTGCACTGCGCGCACGTCATCGCCCTCGAGCCGGCGGAGCAACGAGCCCTCCGGGGTGTCCCGCTGCCCCAGAACCACGCCTACGGGCCGCTGGGCATGCTCGCCGGCACCGTGGCGTGGACGGAGTGCGACGACTGGCTGGCCGCACTCGTGACCCGGCTGGACGAGCAGCGTGACCTGCTGGGCAAGCTGCTCGCCGAGCACCTCCCCCGGGCGCGGATGCGGCCCCTGGAGGCGACGTACCTGCCCTGGCTGGACCTGCGTGCCTACGACCGCGAGGATCCCGCCCTGGACGCGTTGGCGTACGGCGTCCGGTTGGCACCGGGTGGCGACTACCAGCCCGGGTTGCCCGGCCACGTGCGGCTGAACACGGCAACCTCCGCGGAGCGGCTGACGGCGATGGTGGAGCGGCTCGCCGCGGCCCTCACCCGGTGACGGGGCGGTTCTCGTACGGCGTCGATAGCACGATCGTCGTGCGCGTGGCGACGTTCGCCCGGGAGCGGATGCGGGCCAGCAGGTCTTCGAGGTCCCGCGGCGTCGGCACCCGGACCTTGAGGATGTAGGACTCCTCGCCCGCCACCGACCAGCACGACTCGATCTCCGGGACGTCCGCGAGCCGGTCGGGGTAGTCGTCGGGCTCGGACGGGTCGTTCGGGGTGATCGAGATGAACGCGGTCAGGGGCAGCCCGGCCTGCTCGTGGTCGATCGTGGCGCCGTACCCCTTGATGAGGCCCCGCGACTCCAGGCGCTTGACCCGCTGGTGGACCGCGGACGTCGAGAGCCCGGTCGCCTTGCCCAGGTCGGTGTAGGACATCCGTCCATCGGTGGCGAGCAGGCCGAGGATCTGGCGGTCAGTGGGCTCCACGCAGCGCAGCGTAGCGAACCCGGGCCTGCCAGACTGCGTGCGTGACCACGTCTCGCCTCATGCTCCTCGACACCGCCAGCCTCTACTTCCGCGCGTTCTTCGGCGTGCCCGACACGGTTCGGGCCCCCGACGGGACCCCCGTGAACGCGGTCCGCGGCCTGCTGGACTTCGTCAGCCGGCTGGTCGGGGAGTACCGCCCCACCCACCTGGCCTGCTGCTGGGACAACGACTGGCGCCCGCAGTGGCGGGTGGACCTGCTGCCGACGTACAAGGCGCACCGCGTGGTCGCCGAGGTGCCCGGACCGGCCCCGGACGTGGAGGAGGTGCCCGATCCCCTCGAGGTGCAGGTGCCGGTGATCCGGGCGGTGCTCGAGGCCTTCGGGATCGCGGTGGTCGGTGCGGACGGCTACGAGGCCGACGACGTGATCGGCACCCTCGCGACGGACGCCGGCATGCCGGTCGATGTGGTGACCGGGGACCGCGACCTGTTCCAGCTGGTCGACGACCAGGCGCAGGTGCGGATCCTGTACACCGCCCGCGGGGTGGGCCGGCACGAGCGGGTCGACAACGCCTGGGTCCGCGAGAAGTACGGCATCGACGCCCGGCAGTACGCCGACTTCGCCACCCTCCGCGGCGACGCGTCCGACGGACTGCCGGGGGTGGCGGGGATCGGCGAGAAGACCGCCGCCACCCTGCTCGGTCGGTTCGGGGACCTCGACGGCGTGATCGCGGCCGCGGCCGATCCCGAGGCGGACCTGGGACCGTCGCCGCGCCGCCGCATCAAGGAGGCGGCGGAGTACCTCGCGGTCGCACCACGGGTGGTGGCCGTAGCCCGGGACCTGCCCCTGGGCGACCCGCCGCTGGCCATGCCCGCCGCCCCGGCGGACCCGGAGCTGGTGGCGGCGCTCACCGAGCAGTTCGGCCTCGGGGGCTCCGTCGACCGGCTGGTGACGACCCTTGGGAACTGACCCCAGTCCTCGTCATGGCCCGATCGTGCCACACCCCAGCAATCGGCCGAATCCACTGACGTCGACCGATCGGTCATGTCATGGTCGACGTGGGGGTTGTCGTGGTCGACGTGGGGTTGGACATGGACGAGACATGGATGTTGACGTTGCTCGCACGCGGACGGCCTGTCAGGGCCGGCCGGGTGGAGGGTGGCGACGAGACGACGGTGTACCGCTGCCGGGCGCGCCTGCTCACGGTGACCACCGTGGACGCCGCAACGGCCGTGGTGGCGCGCGCCGTCGCGGCCACGGGTGGTGACCTGGGCGCGGTCTCCGAGGCCTGGGCGGCACGCACGCCCAACCCGGTCACGCGCTCGCGATCGGCACGGGCGGGCTCCGAGATGCTGGCCCACGCGGCCCGTGACATCCGCGAGCTGCGGGGCGGGGTCGCTCCGTTGCCCCGGCCGGTGGCGGCCGGCGTGATCGCCGCCCACATCGGGCTCGCCGCCGAACCGCTCGCCCGCATGGTGGGGTACGACGACCTGCAGGGCGAGCTGTCCGACACACAGCCGGCCGACGCCCAGGTCTGGACCCAGGCACTGCTCCCCGACATCAAGGCGCTGGCGGCGCAGGTGGCGCACCTGACCGATGCGACGCGCATCCCGGCGACCGGGGCCGAGCTGCAGTCGGCATTCGCCAGCCTCTGAGCTCAGCTGCTCACCGAGGAGTAGGCGACCACGCCGCGCCGGATCCGGTCGGCGACGTCGCGTGCGGTGTCGCGCACCGGGGTGCCGGCCGCCGCGTCCGCGACCTGCAGGGCGAGGTCGAGCAGCTGCTTCATCCAGCGGACGAAGTCACCGGCTGCCAGGTCGACCACGCCGAGCACGTCGTCGAGGTCGGCACCCTCGGCCCAGCGATGGGCGGCCCACGCGAACCCGAGGTCCGGCTCCCGCAGGAAGTCCAGCCCGTGGTCGTGCTCGAGCGCGTCGAGCTCGCCCCACAGGTGGACGAGATCCCGCAGCGCCGGCTTCACGGCACCTCCCGGCAGCCGGGGGGCACGGGCGTCGTCGGGACGCCGCGCCTCGAAGACCAGCGCCGACAGCACCGCGGCCAGCTCGGGTGCCGTCAACCCCTCCCAGAGCCCGGTGCGGACGGCCTCGGCGGCCACCAGGTCCATGTCGGAGTAGAGCCGCCGCAGGGGCGCACCCCGCTCGGTCACCCGGTCGTCCTCGAGGTAGCCCAGCGCGGTGAGCACGTCGCACACGCGGTCGAACTGCCGGGCGATCGAGCTGGTGCGGTTCTCCACCCGCCGCCGCAACGTGCGCGCATCCCGGTCCAGCTTGAACCACCGCTCCGCCCACCGGGCGTGGTCCTCGCGGTCCGGGCACCCGTGGCACGGGTGCGCCTTCATGGCGGCCCGGATCCGGTCGATCTCCTGGTCCGGGCCCGCAGGCCGAACCGCCTTCCGCCGTGTGTCGGGCGGTGGTGGGGCCAGACCGTGGGTGCGGGTCCGCAGGGCGGAGGCCAGGTCGCGGCGCATCTGCGGGTTGCGCGCCGAGAAGTTCCGCGGCACCTTCACCCTGGCAAGCGACCGCACCGGGGTCGGGAAGTCGTTGAGGTTGAGCCGGCGCGCCTGCCGCTCCGCCGTGAGGACGTAGGGGCGGGGTGCCTCCCCGGCCAGCCCCGGGTCGACCACGACCGCCATCCCCGCGAACTTCCCGGACGGGACGTCGATCACGTCGCCCGGTCGCAGCTGCTCCAGCGAGGCGATCACCTCCCCACGACGGTCGCTGCGCCGGGCCCGCGAGGCCGCCTTCTCCGCATCCGACAGCTGCCGGCGCAGGCCGGCGTACTCCATGAAGTCGCCGCGGTCGCACGTGGCCGCCTCGCGGTAGCCATCCAGCGCATCCTCCGCCTTGCGGAGCTGCCGGGCCAGCCCCACGACCGCGCGGTCGGCCTGGAACTGGGCGAACGAGGACTCCAGGAGCTCTCGGGAACGCTCCCTGCCGTACTGGTGCACGAGGTTGACCGCCATGTTGTACGACGGGCGGAACGATGACCGCAGCGGGTAGGTGCGGGTGGCGGCGAGCCCCGCCACCTCCCGGGGGTTCATGCCCGGCTCCCAGAGCACCACCCCGTGGCCCTCGACGTCCAGGCCGCGACGGCCGGCCCGTCCGGTGAGCTGGGTGTACTCCCCCGGCGTCAGGTCGACGTGCGCCTCGCCGTTCCACTTGCTGAGCCGCTCGAGCACCACGGTGCGGGCGGGCATGTTGATGCCCAGCGCCAGCGTCTCGGTCGCGAACACCACGCGGCACAGCCCGCGCAGGAACAGCTCCTCGACGCACTCCTTGAAGGTCGGCAGCATCCCGGCGTGGTGGGCGGCGACGCCGCGCGTGAGGCCGTCGAGGAACGCGTGGTAGCCGAGCACGTGCAGGTCGTCCTCGGGGAGGTGGCGGCACCGGTCCTGGACGAAGGCGTAGATCGTGTCGCGCTCGTCAGGGGTGGTCAGCCGGAGGTTCGCGTCGATGCACTGCGTCACCGCGGCGTCGCACCCGACCCGGCTGAAGATGAACACGATCGCCGGCAGGAGGCCCTCGGACTCGAGCCGAGTCACCACGTCGAACCGGGTGGGCAGGTAGGGCCGGCGGCCCTGCGGGCGGCTCCCGCGGCCGCGCTGCCCCTTCTTGTCCCGGCGGTCGCGCATCCGGTTCGCGGCCCAGTCGTCGCGTGCCACCCGGAGCAGCTGGGGGTTGACCTTCGCCCCCTCCTGGGCGAACCCGGCCTGGGCGAGGTCCTCGGTGTCGGCGAACAGGTCGTGCATCCGCTTGCCGACCATCACGTGCTGGAACAGCGGGACCGGGCGTTGCTCCTCGACGATCGTGGCGGTCTCGCCGCGCACGGTGGCCAGCCACTCGCCGAACTCCTCGGCGTTGGAGACGGTCGCACTCAGCGACGCGACCGCGACGCTGTCGGGGAGGTGGATGATCACCTCCTCCCACACCGCGCCGCGCATCCGGTCGGCGAGGTAGTGCACCTCGTCCATCACCACGAACCCGAGTCCGGTCAGCGTGCGCGACCCCGCGTAGAGCATGTTGCGCAGCACCTCCGTGGTCATCACGACCACCGGTGCCTCGCCGTTCACGGTGTTGTCACCGGTGAGCAGTCCGACCCGCTCGGCGCCGTACCGGGCCACGAGGTCGTGGTACTTCTGGTTCGAGAGCGCCTTGATGGGGGTGGTGTAGAAGCACTTGCGGCCGGCCTCGAGCGCCAGGTGGACCGCGAACTCCCCCACGACGGTCTTGCCCGAGCCCGTGGGGGCGGCGACCAGCACCCCGCGGCCGTCCTCGAGCTCCCGGCAGGCGCGAGCCTGGAACTCGTCCAGCCCGAACGGGTAGAGCTCGGCGAAGGCGCTGAGCACCGGGTGCTCCCGGCCCCGGCGGTACGCCGAGTACGCCGCCGCGGGGCCCGGTCGCTGCTCGCTCATGCGATCACCGTCAGCGCGTCGGGCACGCACTCCACGGTGAGCGGCAGCGTGCCGAACCGTTCGCCGTCCGCGTAGCTCACGATGCCGGGAGCGGCCACCGTGACACGGCGGACCCGGTGGTGCTCGTAGGCGGGGTGCTCGGCGATCGTCCCGTTGAACAGCCGCGGGTAGGCGCGCACGAGAGCCGGCTTGGAGATCGGCCGGATCACCACCACGTCCAGCCAGCCGTCGTCGAACGAGGCTCCCTCGGTGATCCGAAGTCCCCCGCCGAAGGACGGCCCGTTGCCGACCGCGACCAGCATCCCCTCGACGCGGCGTACGGCGCCGTCGAGGTCGAGGGTGTAGGACAGCGGGGTGAACGTGCGGAGCTCGGCGACCGTGGCCAGGTTGTAGCGCATCTGTCCGTGCGGCCAACGCATCCGGTTCGCGCGCTCGTTGACGACGGCGTCGAAACCCGCCGCCAGCACGGTCACGAAGTAGCGGTCGCCGGCGCGCGCCAGGTCGATGCGACGGGTCCGGGAGCCGATCACCACGTCGGTGGCCGCCGCCGGGTCGTCCCGGGGGATGCCGAGGTAGCGGGCCACGTCGTTGCCCGTGCCGGCCGGGACGATGCCCAGGGGCACGGGGGTGCCGGCCAGCTCCTGGGCCGCCAGGTGCACCAGCCCGTCGCCCCCACAGACCACCAGCGCTTCCACCCCCTCGGCGACCGCGGCGGCGGCCAGGTCGCGTGCCTCAGCGGCGTCGCCGCCCACCAGCTCGCGGACCGCGAAGCCGGCGTCGCGCAGCCGCGGCGCGGCGATCCGCGCCGCGCGCGCCCCGCGCCCCTTGCCCGAGGTGGGGTTCACGAGCAGGGCGAGCGATCGGTGGGAGGGCACGCTCAGACCCTAGTCGGCGCGGACCGCCCCGACACGCAGCGCGGCGACGAAGTTGGTGGGCTGCGCGCCGACGGCCTTGGCGAACCGGGCCAGCGCCTCCAGGACCCGACCGGCCGGGAAGTCCACCCCGGGCACGGCCATCGTGGTCCGACCCTCGTGGGTGATGAGCAGGACCTGCCCGTTGTGCCAGGCCTGGTGTGCGGCGCGGCGCAGGTCCTCGCCCGCCACCGGCAGCGGGTGGGCGCGGTCGACGGCCAGCAGGTCGCAGGCAACGCTTCCCTCGGTGGCCTCCAGCCGACCCGGAACGAGGTGGGCCTGGTCCGGCGTGTCCTCGGCATGCCAGGTCACCTGGGCCGTGCCGAGCCAGTCGGCGAGGTCGAGCGGGTCCAGCTCGACCAGGCCGATGGGCTGGCCGCTCCCCCGGGCCGTCACAGCGGGGACACCGCGTCGTCGGCCCACTGGTCGGTGCCGCGGGCCCGGCGGGCGCGCAGGCGGTCCGCCGTCCGGGCGATCACCTCCGCGACCAGGAGCAGAGCGGTCATGGTCAGGGCCAGCGCGGTCATCGCGAACGGGTCGGTGCTGGGTGTGGCCACCGCGGCGAACACGAACGTGCCGAGGACGATCCACGGGCGGTGGCTGCCGATGGCCTTGCCGGACAGCACCCCTGCGAGGTTGAGCAGCACCACGAACAGCGGGATCTCCAGGGCGATCCCGAAGACCAGCAGCATCCGGGCGAAGAACGAGAAGTAGTCACCGAAGTCGACCAGGCTCTGCAGGGCGCCGGGCGTGAACCCGATGAGCACCTCGAGGCCCTTCGGCAGCACGTAGTAGCCCAGCGCCACCCCCGCGAGGAAAAGCGGGCCGGCCACGGCAGCGAACACCCGGCTCCAGACACGCTCCCGGCGGTGCAGCCCGGGCAGGATGAAGCCCCAGATCTGGTGCAGCCAGTACGGCGAGCTCGCGACCAGGGCCGCCACCCCGCAGAGCTTCAGCTGCAGCATCAGGGGCCCGGTGGCTCCGCCGACGAAGGGCTGCGTGTCGACCCGCTCGCCGAGCCGCTCGCGCGCGTCGTTGTACGGCGCCAGCACGAGCTCGAAGAGCTGGTCGTAGAACACCAGCGCAACCGCAAAGGCGACCACCACCGCCAACGCGGCACGGAGCAGCCGGGCCCGCAGCTCGCGGAAGTGGTCGGAGAGAGCCATGCGGCCGTCCGCCCCGGTGGAATGGCGGGGCGTGCCACGGAACAGGTCCGCGACTCCGGAGATGCTCACCGACGGCGGATCAGGAGGTGGTGCCGTCGCGGTGCTCGCGGGCGATCCGCTCGGCCTCGGCGTTGCGTGCCTCGATCTCACGCTGTTCCGGCGTGGTGGCGCCGTCGTCGGAGTCGGAGTCGTCGCCGAGCCCCTTCGTCTCGGCCTTGAAGATGCGCAGCGCCCGGCCGCTGCCGCGCGCCAGCTCGGGCAGCTTCGAGGCGCCGAACAGCAGGATGATCACGGCAAGGATGATGAGCAGCTCGGGCGTCCCCAGGGGGCCGATGAGCTGTGCTGCGAAGTAGGGGGTCATGACGTCCTCACGTTGTCCGACGAGCCCTTCCCATCCTACGTCGCCTCATCGTAGAGGCGCAGGGCGTCCGTGGCTGCGGCCAGGAACGAGTCGGTGAACTCTCGGGGTGAGACCACCGTGGCGTGCGGCGCGAGGCGCAGCAGCAGCCGGGTCAGCCACCGCTCGTCGGCCACCGCGAGCTCCACCTCGAGCCCGCCGTCCGGGAGGTCCCGGGTCGCCCGGACGGGGTAGTACTCCGCCACCCAGCGAGCGTCCGGCGCCAGCCGGAGCGTCGCCACGGGAGCCTGCGGGGACGGCCGGAAGAGTCCTTCGGCCAGGTCGAGCGGCGGGACGTCGGGGTGTTCGGCCACCGCCGAGTCGAGCACCTGCGCCGAGACCACCCGGTCCAGCCGGAAGGCCCGCCGTCCGCCGGCGCTGTGGCACCAGGCGTCGAGGTAGGCCATTCCCTCCGACTGGACCAGGGCGAGCGGGTCGACGGTGCGCTCGGTGTCCTCGTCGCGGGCCGGCACGTGGTAGACGAGGCGCAGCTGAAGGCTCCGGTCGACCGCGTCGCCGATCCGGCGTCGCAGATCGGCCTGCTCCCGTTCCTGCTCGGGGAGCCGCAGATCGACCTCGTCGCCCGCCTCCGTGGCCGCCGAGAGCTTTGCGAGGGTGCTGTCGATGGTCGGCATGGTGGCCTCGTCGGCGGTCTCCCGGAGGGTGCGCAGCGCCACGACGAGCGCGGACGCCTCGGCCGGGGACAGCCTCACCGGGCGCGTGAGGTAGTCGGCGTTGTCGATCCGGATCATGCCGTCGCCGTCGGCCTCCAGCGCGTCGAGGTCCACCTCGATGAGGTCTCCGGGGAACAGGCCCGGCCACCCGCAGAAGACGAGGGTGTGGAGGTCGTTCACCAGCTGGCCCGGGGTGGTGTCCAGCGCCGCGGCCGCCTCCTCGACGTGCATCTGGCCGCGGGAACGGATCATCGGGACGAGCGCCAGCAGCCGCGCCACCTGGTCCCTCGCGCCGCTCACCCGGTGCCTCCCACGGTCTGCTCGAGACGGCGGACCGCCAGCGCCCGTGCCTCCTCGGGCGCGGCCACCACCGCGTTGCCGGCGTGGCTCAGCACGTCCGCGACCAGCTGGTCGGCCGACGCGAACCGCATCGTGAGCCGGTCCCAGCCAGTCTGCTCGTCCGGCCCGGGGACGCCCTCCTCGACCTCGTTCGCCTGCCGACGCAGCGCGTGCCCGGTGCCGGCGCGGACCAGCAGCGTGGCCGTCTCGGTGGGGGTCGGCGGCACCAGGCGCCTGGTCAGGTCCCGCAGGTCCGTGCCGGGTGGGACGGAGTAGGCGCCAGACCTGCCGACCCGGCGA
>Ga0299913_10005119_pt1 | contig 11140 bp, 4 predicted proteins | sample RVTome_9_FD_201360 | JGI IMG/M metagenome (GOLD analysis project Ga0299913, IMG submission 201360) | Soil microbial communities from uranium-contaminated site in the Upper Colorado River Basin, Wyoming, United States - RVT155D38 (version 2) ... | reverse complement strand
GATCGACGTCGCGCCTTTTCCGCAGCGCTCACCACGACCGGCGCTTAACCGGCGCAGCCTGCGGCGGTTTGAGGCCTCCCCTGCAGGGCGACCCCGGAGGACCTACCTCCATCTCCTGCACAGCACCGCACAAGACGAGCCTTTACATGACCCCTCCTATGCGTTCGTGACACACGACCTGTGAGCGATCAGGAAAAACGGAGGTCACAGACGAGCGAAACCAGCAAAGTTATGCGCTGTATTGGGGAGAGTGGCCAGCGGTGGACTCCACCGCCCCGATCAGGTCGCAGAGCCAGGCCGTAAGCGACGCACGCCGACGTGCGGCAACAACATTCGTCTCCCAACGCGGATTTCTACGGACTCCGTAGCGACGTTCATCGTCGAGAGCTGAGAAGGCGCACAGCCTTCAGCGACAGTCGGACGAATGCGGTCGCCGGCGTCCACTATTCCCCTACACCTCTCGCACCTAGCTGCTCATAATGCGTGGCAGCAGGTAAGTTGGGGGTCGCCGATGCACGGTCGCCGAGAATCGGGACAGCCGTGACGTTCGACGTGTTCATGTCCTACAGCTCCCAGGACAGATCCGTCGTATCGAGTCTCGCAGAGGCGCTGCGGAGCAACGGTCTGGATCCGTGGTTCGACGCGGAACAATCCGTGCCCGGCCGCCCGTTCCAACAGCAACTCGCCGAGGGCCTGTCGACCAGCCGCTGCTGTGCGGTCTTCGTCGGAGCGTACGGGGTCGGCGACTGGGTGCGTGAAGAGCTGCATGCCGCGATCAACAAAGCCGCCAAAGATCACAAGTTCCGCGTGTTCCTCGTGCTCCTCCCAGAGGCGCCCGCCGACTTCGACTGGACGACGCTCGATCCGTTCTTGAGCAACCGCACGTGGGTCGACCTGCGAGCGGGCAACGCGATGCCGGAACAACTCGCCAGAGCCGTCCGAGGTGAGCCGCTCGCGTGGATCGAACGTGCGCGTGCGAGCGACGACGATGTCTGCCCGTACGTCGGCCTCAGGACGTACACCGAGCGTGACGCACCATGGTTCTTCGGCCGCGACTCCGACGTCCAGCGGCTCGTCGAGAAGTTGCGTAGTTCACAATTCCTGGGCGTGCTGGGCCGCTCTGGGTCGGGCAAGTCGTCGGTCGTGCGCGCTGGGCTCCTCCCAGCGCTCGCATCGGGGCGCGCCATCACCGGCAGCGACCGGTGGCGCGTGCGGACCTTCACCCCGACCGCGGCTCCGCTGCAACAGCTGTCGGCGCAGCTCAGCGTGTTGCGTCCCGAGCTGTCCACGCCTCAGACGCTGGCCGACCTCGCAGACAGCGATCTGACGCTCACGATGCTGACAGCAGCCGAAGACGACGCACCGGTCCTGTGGATCGTCGATCAGGCCGAGGAGCTGTTCACGCTGTGCGACGACGCTTCCGAGCGGCGGGCATTTGCGGACAACCTGCTCCGGGCGTCCCAGCCCGGCGGCCCCGCACGCGTGCTGTTCGCGCTGCGGTCCGACTTCTATCCGCGATTCTCCGAGCTCGCCGCGCTCAGTGACCGGCTCGCGACCCATCAGTATGTGGTCAAGGCGCTCGACGACGATCAGCTGTCCGAGGTCGTCCTGGCGCCCGCCGCCGCGGCGGGCCTGCAGCTCGAACCCGGTCTGGCGGACCGCATCGTGCGCGACGTGACCGGGCAGCCGGGTGCGCTGCCCCTGGTCCAGCACGCGCTGTACGAACTCTGGGAGCATCGCGACGGCGACACCTTGACGCACTCGGTCTACGGCGAGATCGGCGGGGTCGGCGGCGCGCTCGCCCGACGCGCCGATCGGACGCTGGACGAGCTCGAGGCCGACGACCGTGCCGTAGCGCGTCGACTCCTGCTGTCGCTGGTCCGTCCGGGTGAGGGTGCCGAGGACACCAAGCAGCCTGCGCTCCTGAGTCACCTGTCGGCTCCGGCGTTGCCGATCGCGAGCCTGCACCGGGTGACCGCCGCGCTCGCTGACGCACGGCTCGTGACGACCGGCGACCGGGACGGTGACACCAACGTCGAGGTTGCGCACGAGGCGTTGATCCGCCACTGGCCGACGCTGCAGGGTTGGATCGAGGAGAGCCGGGACGAGCTGCGTACGCGGCGCCGGCTGCGGCAGGCGGCCGATGCGTGGGTCGACGCGGACCGCAGTGAGGACCTGCTGTACCGCGGCACCACGCTGTCGTCGGCGCGCGAGTGGGCGTCCGACCGTTGGGATGACCTTCCGACGACCGACGCCGCGTTCCTGCGGGCGTCGATTTATCGGGACGAGTCGAGCCGCCTGCAGACCCAGCGGCGACGCCGCACGCTCGTCGCCACGCTGACGTCGCTGACGGTGCTGGCGCTCCTCGGCGCCGCGCTCGCGACGATCCAGTGGCGTGGAGCACGGGGTGCGGAGGCGGACGCACAGGACGCGGCCGATCGGGCGCAGGCGGCGGCCAGACGCGCTGATCAGACCACCGTCCGAGCCCTCACCAACCAGGCCCGCGCTCTGATCGCAACCGACCCGGCACTCGCACTGGCTGTCGCGGCGGAGGCGCACGCGCGGGGCGACGACGATGACACGCGGGCAGCGCTGGTTGCGACGCACGGGGCGTTCAGCACCCACCGCGGGCACCGCCTGACAACGCTGCCGGATGTCGACCTCGACCAAGAGCAGCCCATCGGCATCAGCTCCGACGGCGCGGTGATCGCCACCATCCGTTCCGACGGCACGATCGACGTCTGGGACGCAGATGACAACGCGGTGCAGACGACCATCGAGCCCCCCGCACCGGTCTGGACAGTGACCGTGAGCCCGGACGGGAGGACCATCGCCACCGGCGGCCGCGACGGCGTCAACCTGTGGGACACCGGCAGCGGCTCGCAGGTGGGCGCGACGATCACCGGGGATGCAGTCGTCTTCAGCCCTGCCGGCGACATGTTCGCCACGATCCGCTCACGCCGGGAGCGTGTTCGTCTCTGGTCCCTTACCGAGGAAGGCGTCGAGCAGGTCTCCGAGAGCCCCGGATGGGACGTCGCGTTCAGCGCCGATGGCGACATGGCTGCGATCAGCGGCGGTCGGGGCGTCGAACTGCTGAACGCTCGCACGGGGCGGCGTCGACACCTCGTCAAGGGTTACGGACCAACGTTCAGCAACGACGGCAGCACGGTTGCGACATCGACCGACGATGGCATCGCACTCTGGGCCACCGACAGCGGCGAGAAGACTGGCAGGTTGAAGGAGTACGGAGCACCGGTGACCTTCGTGCCGGACGACACACACCTTGTCACCGCATACGGCGACTTCGGCGGTGGTTATGCCCAGCTGTGGAAGCTCGACGGGGGCGAGGAAGCCAAAGATCTCGCAGGATCTCGGGGGGTGGTCACCACCGCGGACGGCGGGCTCGTGGCGACGAGTGACGACCGGGACGTCACGCTGTGGGATATGACCACCTACGAGCCGGCGTCGTCCATCAGCGGCGCTGGCACGGTGCTGAGGATGAGCACCAACGGGAAGCTGCTCGTGACGAGGTCCGCCGAGTACCGCGCGATCCAACTGTGGGACACCACAACCGGCGCCGCACCCGTGATGCTCCGTCACGCCGGCGATCTCATCGACGTGTACGACGCCACATTCAGCCCGGACGGGAAGATCATCGCCACGATCAGCGACGGCCCTGGCGGCGACTCCGACGTACGGGTGTGGGACGCGTCGAGCGGTGAGGAAATCACGTCGATCGATCCTCGGGCATCCGATGTCGCCTTCAGCCCGAACGGCCGGGAGTTCGCTGCATCCGGGAGCACGCTTCGGCGATGGGATCTGTCCACCGGTCGAGAGCTACCGAAGGTGCCGATCTCCGCGGACGTGCTCGCCTACAAGCCGGATGGTCGCCTCCTGGCGGCCACCCAACGCGGCCGCGATGCCCTCCTGCTGGACGGGGAAACCGGCACCGAGCTCGCGGTCCTGGAGCGCGCGGGGTGGCCGGCGTTGTTCGACCCCAAGGGTCGGCTCCTCGCCACCGTGGCGGACGCGGGCGAGGTGCTCCGGCTCAAGCTCTGGGATCTGCAGCCCACACCACCGCGGGTCATCCGCGAATCGTCCGACGACCAGCTCCCGTTGGCCTTCAGCGCCGACGGAGACCTCTTCGCGACCGCGACTGAACCGAATGCGCGCATCGCGATCTGGGATGTCGACAGCGGAACGGAGACGCCGTCGCCGGTCGGAGCAGGCGCGGTCGCCTTCAGCCCGACCGGGGTGGTGGCGGTTGGCGAGACCCGGGTGGAGCTGAAGGACCCGACGAGTGGCACGACGATCACCAGACTGACCGGTGAAGCCAAGGCACTCGCGTTCAGCCCTGATGGCTCGCGCCTCGCCACCGACGAGTTCGACGGCATCGTCGCGCTGCGGCCGATGGTGACGGACGCCGCGTCCGCGTGCGCCGCGGTGGCCGGGATCGTCGCGGTCGACGAACTGGTCGACGCGATCGGTGATGACCCGTCCGCATGCACCGACCTCAGCCGTTCCGCAAGCCGCGAATGAGCGCGTGCCAAAGGCGCGGTCGGTAGCAGGTGACGAGCGGACACGCGCCAAGAGTGGCCGAATAGGATCGCCGACTTGCCCGTGACTAGAATCCGTCGTCCAAGGCTCCAGGGAGATCGCCCTGGAAGTCCGAAGAAGCGTTTGATGTGACCTGCGGTTTGTCGGTGGTCAGGGGCGGGGTCGAACCGCCGACCTCACGATTTTCAGTTGACCCGACCCCAACGGTGTGCCCGCCAGCGAAAACGCAGGTCGACGACAAGCGAAGCGCCAAAGTTATGCGCTGAACGCAGACCGGCACCTTAAGGCCCAGGCACTCCAATCTTCTCAGGATCGGTCGCGGGGGCCCAATACGCGACCAGGCGCGGTTGGGTCGGCGGCGGACCGGCCACCACCATGCAGCCAGGCGAGAACGTCTTGGTCGTCGGTAAGTTCGGCGCACCGCTCGCCGTAGCGGCGTAGCTCGTCATCGGTCATCATCGCTATCCCATCACCGCTCCGCCCGCCGCGGAAGAACGCCACAGGATCCTTGAAGACCCCCGTGTTCGCCTCAGGCACGGCGCGGTCAGCGCGTCCGCGCATGGCCTTGAACGTCGCCAGGGCCGACAGTTCGTCGACGCGGGCATCCGACAGCCGGATCTCGAGCACGTCACGGAGCCGTCGCATCTCACCGACGAGGTCAGCGATCAGGTCAACGTAGTGAGCGAGGTAAACGTTGGGCCGGTGACGGGCACGCCACGCGAGCTCGTGATGGTGGACCAGGTTGGCGAGATTGGCATGGCCGGGGTCGTTGTGCTGTTCTAGTTCGAGGAAGGCAGAGACGAGCAGCCGTGGGTCGTCGCTGTCGGGCCAGCCAACACCCAAATCGACAAGGTCATCCGTCTCGACCCGCAGACGCTCGATGGTCTCGATCGACATGTTCCGCGCATGACCGCGCATCGACACGAACACGTCGCGTGGATCGCGGCCGACGTCGATGTAGGTGACGTCGTCGTCCCATGGCAGCCCGTCGAGCGGTGCGTGCGTCTTGATGAAGCGGCGGTGCCGCTGCGCCGCCAGGAGCGCGAACGTGTCGTCGGTCGAACGCAAGTGCATGTCCAGCCACGGCGACACGTCGGAGATGGCCCCCTCCGGCAGCCCGTCGAACACCAACAGCCCCACTATCGTCTGCATCCACGTCGTGCCCGACTTCGGCGGGCCGCTGATGACGATGTCCCCCGCGCGCCGCGGAAATGTCAGCCACCGTTTGGTATCGGACAACCAACCGCGATACCGGACGATCTCGCTCATGCCTTGTCTCCGCCAGGCGTCGGACCGTTCATGACCGTGCTCCACGACGCTTCACAAGCTCCCAGCTTGGTTCCGGAGCACTCCCTGGTTCACGTGGAAGCAGCTTCGTACGCCGTCGTCAGGGCTGGGCGACGACGTAGACGTAGACGTTGGGGGCGAAGCGGATGGTGCCGTCCTCGCGCACCAGCGGGCGACATGCCTCGTCGACAGCATCGCGCAGAGTGTGCTCGCCAACGATCTTCAACATGTTCTGGGTGGGACCGCCGGAGCGGAAGCCTTCCCAGTGGTGGTCCACGCCGCGGTACACAAAGGGGCAGTTGGCTTCGCCGGTGGCCAAGACCGTCAGCCCCGCGTCGTTGAACGCACCCTCGAGGATTCCCTCGTCCGACAGCGCGAAGGGGCCGCCGGGTGTGGCGCCGGCGGGTGGCGGCGGCATCACGCCAGCCGCAGCCTCGAACACCGCAGTGTACGCCACCTGCTCCGGGGGCCCGAAGAGGCCCGCCACGACGCGACCGTCCGGCTTGCACACACGGCCGAACTCGCGCAATGTCCGGATGAGGTTCTCCGCGTACTGTAACGAGTTGGCGGCGAAGACGACATCGAAGGAGTCGTCATCGAAGTCGAGGCTCTCGATGTCGCCGAGGACGAAGGTCGCGTCCCTGGACTTGTCCCGCGCAACCCGGAGCAACCCCTCCGCGGCATCCAAGCCGGTCACGGTTGCGCCCCGCCCGAGCGCCATCGCGGCTGCGGTGCCAGCGCCGCAGCCGGCGTCGAGCACCGTCGTCCCCTCTCTGACCTGAGCCGCGTCGAGCATCGCGGCGAACAGTGGTGTGTGAAAGGGCTCGACGATCGCGCCCCATGCGTCGGGTACGACGCTCCACAACGGTCCATTCGTCCCTGCGGATCCCATGTCCTGCCCTTCTTGCGTCCGAGAGCCTGGGTTGCTGCCGTCAGAAGCAGTTGTGCGATCACGTCGCAGCGTCGGTCCCTCGGTGATCGTCCGCCCTCTCTGTTGTGGCAATGGCTACCGCGGCTGACTCAATCAAGACTCAATCGGAACCAGCCATCTGTGCAGGAGGGCGCGAACCCAGCCACGACCGCCAAGCGGGCGCCCACCGACGCAGCGGCGTTGCCCTACCTCCAGCCGCTCGGGAGCCACGCAACCCCACGTCAATCGTCCGCCTGATCGTCGAGATGGCTACCGACCGTTCGCACCGCCCGCTGGCAGCGAGCCGCCTCGCGCTGGTAGCCGCCGCGCACGAAGAGCGCCTGCGCCTCGCTGAGGCTGGCGATGGCGTCCTTTGTCATGCCGGCGGCGACCTGGGCACAGCCGAGATCGCGCAGGACGCAGGCGAGCTGGGTCGGGTCCCCGAGAGCGCGGTCGATCTCGAGCGCCTCCTGCAGGCGGGCGACCGCGTCAGTGGGACGTCCGTCATCCAGGGCCAGGATCCCGCGTTCGATCATCGTCATGCCGTAAGCGACGCGGTCCAGGTGCCGGCGGCTGAGGGCTTCGACCCGGTCCAGGTATCCATGCGCCGCGTCGGTGTTCCCACGCTCGGCGGCGACCCGGGCTAGGCTGATCAGGCTCACCTCGGCGCCACGGACATGGCCGATGTCTTCGCGCAGACGGAGGCTGGCCTCGAGATGTGTCGTTGCTGTGTGGAGGTCGCCCGCAGTGAAGGCCATCTGCCCTCGTCGGCACCAGATCAGCGCTTCGCCGGAGGCGTCACCCGTCGACCGGTACAGGGCCATGGATCGGTCCAGCCACACCTGAGCGTCGTCGATGCGGCCAGCCATCCGTTCGAGGTTTGCCCGAGCAGCGTGGATCCTGGCTCGAAGCGGCGCGCCGACCAGGTCCTCGAACACCACCCATGTCTCGTTCCACATCAGCCGGAGCACCCCTCGCCGTCGGCTGGGCATCCACGCCCCCAGCGTGAACAGGCAGAGCACGGGGTCGTCCTCGGACACGCCTGGCACCAGAGCGTCCGCCTCGGCCAGGAGGTCGCGCGCATCATCCAGGTCCTGCCCAGCGGCGGCGGCCGTGGCGAGCATCAGGATCGCCGCGACCTCGGCGCCAACATCGCCACCCTCGCGCGCGATCTTCCGGGCGTCTGTCATGTGCTCGGCAGCGGCTGCGGTCTCGCCGCGGCACCACGGCGCGCCTACGGCCAGCAACAAGGCCCGGCAGATCGCCCTGCCGTCGTCCAACGCGCGCGCATCTGCCAGCGCGCTGTAGACGTGACGCTCCGACGCCTCGAACCGCCAGCGGACGCTGAGGGCCACAGCGCCCACCAACGCCTCGAACCGCTCGCGGGATGGGTCAGCCGCGTGAGCGAGGACACCCTCGAGCAGGCTCAGTCCTTCGCCCAGATGAGAGCGCCACAACCAGTATGGCCAGAGCAACACCGCGAGCCGGGTGGCGCTCTGCGGGTCCGTCGACGACAGATGGTCCATGGCCGGACGCAGGTTGTCGTGCATCGAGGCCAGGCGAGACACCTGTCGGGCCCTGTCGACCCGGCTCTGGTCGCTGGTGTTCGGGGCGGCGAGTTCGAGGACCCAGCGGGCGTGGTCGGTCCTGGCGTCCGACAGTTCATCCAGCTGGCGGAGCTTGGCATGCCCATACGCCCGAATGGTCTCGAGGAGTCGATAGCGGCGGTGACCTTCGGTGCCGTCGGCGACGACCATGGAGCGTTCCACCAGCTCGCCAAGCACGGGAACCACCTCCCTGCGGCCGATCGCCGATTCGGCAACGGCTTGGGCTGCTGCCAGATCGAAGGGTCCATGGAAGGTCGAGAGCCGTCGAAACAACTTCTGCTCGCGGGGCTCCAGAAGGTCGTAGCTCCAGTCGACCGTGGCCTCGAGCGTCTGCTGGCGGCTGAGCGCGGCCCGCGAACCCCTGGTCAGCAAACGGAAGCGATCGTCGAGGTGCTGGGCGACTCCCCGCAGCGACAGGGCGGGCACGCGAGTGGCCGCCAACTCGAGTGCCAGTGGCATCCCGTCGAGGCGGACGCACACGTCCGCGACATCGGCTGCTGTTGTGCTGTCGACGCGGAAGTTCGGCTGCAGGGCCTGGACACGCTCGGTGAAGAGACGGACTGCATCGAACATGATCAGGCGCTCGGCGCGTGGAAGGTGTGCGGGATTCGGTGTCTCCAGGGGCGCGACCCGTCGGACCACCTCACCCGGGACGCGGAGCGGTTCGCGACTGGTGGCAAGCACGACTAGGCGAGAGCAGGCTCCGAGCAGCACAGAAGCGAGCGCAGCTGCGGCGCTGGCGAGGTGTTCGCAGTTGTCGAGCACCAGCAGCATATGATCGTGGCCGATCCGGCGTGCGACCGCATCGGCAACGGTCTCGTCGGGCCCCTCGCGCACGTCCAGTGTGCGGGCGGTCTCAAGCGCGACCTCGGCGGGCCGTGCCACAGCAGCCAGCTCGACCATGAAGACGCCACCGGCGTGCGCGTCGAGGCAGCGGCCGGCGACCTCTATGGCCAGACGCGTCTTGCCGCAGCCGCCCGCACCGACCAAAGTTACGAGCCGTCCGCTGGCGATGAGGGCGGGCAGCTCCTGCAGCTCACGTTCACGGCCGATGAACGAGCTGACGGGCATGGACAGATTGGTCGGAAGTCGGGCCCCTGCCGGTGATGCGGGCCCCCATGCTGCAGGTGCGAACCGCCCCGCGGCAATGTTCTCGGCGAGCGCCGTCGTGGCCCCGTCGGGGGCGACTCCCAGCGCCCGTCGAAGCACCTCGCCGAACCGATCAAACTGTTCCGCGGCCGCGCTGCGGTCCCCCGCCAGGGCATACACGCGCATCAGCCGCCGGCAGGTGGGCTCGTGGAGCGGAGTCTCCGCTAGGAGCCGACGCAACAGGTCCGCAGCACCACTGAGGTCACCAGCCACCTCCAGGTGGCGGGCAAGCACGCTCGCGACGTCGACGTGGAGCCGAGCGAGCCGGTCCCGGACAGGCAGGACCCAATCGACGTAACGGTCGTCGGGCAGCAATTCGCCGGTGTACAAATCCAACGCGACGCGACACTGCTCCGCATCTCCGGTCCCGACCGCCTCGCAGGCGACCTGCTCGAACGCATCGGCATCGACCCAGAGATCGGAGTCAGGGCAGAGCATGAGGGTTTCGGACGTGAACCGGAGCGTCCTGTGGCCATCCCCTCCCGCAGACGCGATCGCCCGACGCGCCACATACAGCGCCTGATTAAGGCTGTGGGCTGCCCGGTCCGGGTCCCGCTCTGGCCAAAACCGATCCAGCAACTGGTCCCGCTGGAGGCGCTTTCCCGGTGTGAGCGCCAGCGCCTTCACTACATCCTGTGCCCGACGCAGCCCCCAGGCATCTGCGGCCACGTCCCGATCGCCGACCGAGACTGCGAACCGTCCCATGAGGTGAATGTGCAACAAGGGATTTCGACCCTGAAAGCCAGTACAGGTCAGAATACGACGGACGACGAGGCCCACGACATGCCATCGGAGCTCCGACACGCCCCCCTCTCCATGGCCCACCAGGCCCCGGTGACGGCCAGGCGATTGGTGTCGCTGGCTGGCGCGACCGGAGACGGTCTCGCCGAGATGCTCGCCGGCCACCCGGACGGCTCGTCCAACGCTGCACAGATCGCCGTTGCCGCGGGCCTCAGCGACGAGGCAGTTTGAGCGTCCCGCCGAGCTGTTCCCGGCGTTTCGCCAGCTGTTCGAAGTGGCGTCACATGACGCGCCGTTGGTGGCCGTGGTCGAAGACGCGCACTGGGCCGAGCCCACGCTGCTCGATCTTGTCGATTACCTGGCGGCGTCCGTCCGGGGGCCGGTGCTGTGGCTCTGCCTCGCCAGACCTGACCTGCTCACGCGCCGCTCGGAGTGGGGTCGCAGCTTACGGCATCGAGAATCAGCCTCGAGCGGCTGTCGACACCCGACGCCCGCCGACTCGTCATCGACCGGCTGGGCGGTCGGCCGCTCGCGTCGGAGACCATGGGCCGCATCCTCGCCGAGGCGAGAAGCACTGCCGGCCACGTTCGACAACGCCTTACGAACGCTGGCGACATGCCCCGGATCGACACCCCATACGAGCGCTGTGCTAACGGTCCGACGCGACGACGTCAGCGGCGTGATCGGCAATTCCCCTGCTCAGAGGCGGTTCGTGGTCAGGGGCGGGGTCGAACCGCCGACCTCACGATTTTCAGTTGACCAGGTCCCAACGGTGTGCTGACCAGGGAAAACGCAGGTCGCGGGCGAGCGAAATCGGCAAAGTTATGCGCTGTATTCAGCGCGGACGTCGGCCACCAGCGAGCGTCGCTCGTTGCCGTCGGGATTCACG
>Ga0299913_10005118_pt1 | contig 11140 bp, 8 predicted proteins | sample RVTome_9_FD_201360 | JGI IMG/M metagenome (GOLD analysis project Ga0299913, IMG submission 201360) | Soil microbial communities from uranium-contaminated site in the Upper Colorado River Basin, Wyoming, United States - RVT155D38 (version 2) ... | reverse complement strand
AGCATCGTGCTCCTCGTCGGCCGGCGGGTGAGCCTGAAGAGCTACATCCCGTTCGGGCCGTTCCTCGTGGCGGGCACGGTGGTCACGCTGGTGCGCGACCCGCACCTGCTCGGCGAGGCCGCTGTCGTGGCCGCCGGCCTCGCCCGGGCTTCGGGGGGCTGAGCGCCCGCCACCGACGCCCCTGACCTCCACAGGACCACCGTACCGCCAGTGGGGGCCAATCGGCCCGGTGGCCAGCCGTGGAGGTATCGGCTATTCTGCCGTCTGCCCATAGATCCGGCGTCCCGCGTCCCCTTGCAATGCCTGACGACGCGCCCGCCACGCTGTAGCGCCCGGAGCCCATGACCAGCAATCGCCGCCGCCTTCCGATCCTGCTCTGCCTCGTCGCCGTCCTCGTCGCGCTCGCCCCGGGCAGCGTGCGGCCACCGGTCACCGCCGACGAGCCGAACGTGAACGACGCGATCACCGAGCAGCAACAGATGGAGGACGAGCTCGCTCGGCAGCGCAGCCAGCTCGACGCGCTGCGCCGGCAGGAAGCGTCGCTGACGAGCAGCCTCGCATCCCTGGCCGAAGACCTCGACACGGTCGGATTCAAGCTCGAGGAGGCGATCGCGAAGCTCGAGAGCGTCACCATGCGTCTCGACCGGTCGCGCGACGACCTGCGACGCTATCGGCTCCAGATCGTCGGCCTGGAGGCTGACCTTCGCCAGGTGGCGCGCGACATCGACCAGTCCGAGATCGACCTCGCGCAGCGAGAGGCGCTCCTCGAGGAGCACCTGCGCGCCGCGTACGAGCAGTCGCAGACGTCGATGCTCGAGATCATCCTCTCCGCGGACTCGTTCGACCATGCCTCGAGCCAGCTGTCCTACATGCTCACCATGTCCGACGAGGACCGCCGGCTCGCCGAGGAGATTCGCCTCGCCCGCGCTCGGCTCGAGATCCGGCGCGAGACGCTGCGGGATGGACGTGAGACGCTCGGGCAGCTGCGCGCCGCCGAGCAGGAGCGCGCCGAGCGGCTCGAGCGCCAACAGGAGGCCGTCGACGCGGCGCGACGCGAGCTGCGTGCCTACCAGCGTCGTCTCGCCGACATCCAGGCCGAACAGCGGGCTCGCCTGCGCCAGTCGCGCCGGAACGCGGCGCACACCCAGGAGCTCATCGCCGCGCAGCGCCGCGCCCTCGAGGGACAGCGCCGCCTCGTCGAGCGATTGAAGCGGCGTGCGGAGCGATTGGACCTCGCCTACCGCGGGCGATTCGCCTGGCCGGAGCAGGGCAACGTGGTCATCACCCAGGAGTTCGGGCACACCTCGTTCAACGACAACCACACCGGCATCGACATGGCCTACCACGAGCGGCCGTGCAGTGGACCGATCTACGCGGCGGCCGACGGCGTGGTCCTCGCGGACGGCAGGCCGAACGTCGCCTACGGCGACAACGCCATCGGCGTCGTCGTCGGCCACAGCCAGCGGCTGCAGACGTGGTACTGGCACCTGTCGGGCGAGATCGTGCGGGTCGGGCAGGAGGTCGAGACCGGCGACCTGCTCGGCTATGAGGGCAAGACCGGGCTCGCCACCGGCTGCCACCTCCACTTCGAGGTGCTGTTCGACGGTGAGCCGGTGAACCCGCGCAGCTACCTGCCCTGAGCGCGATTCGACCCTCGACCACGCATCGGGTACCGTAGCGCCCGATGCACCCCGCCATGCAGCGGCGGCGCCATCGGCTGATGGTCCGCCGCACCACCCGCGGCCGCGCGCCTCGGCGTGGACTGGCAACCGCCTTCCTCGTCGTGATCGGCGTGTTCGGCGTGTTTGTTGGCGGTTCGGTGGCCGCCACCGCCGGCGGCCTCTTCGCGGCCTACAACTACTTCGCCTCCGGCCTGCCCGATCCGAACCTTCTCGACGACATCGAGCTGCCGGCGTCGACCTACGTCTACGACCGCACCGGCAAGACTCTGCTCGCCCGCTTCGAGTGCCAGAACCGCGAGCAGGTGAGCTTCGAGGCGCTGCCCGACGCGATCGTGAACGCCACCATCGCGGCCGAGGACCGCACCTTCTGGACGAACGACGGTGTCGACTACCGCGCCGTGGCGGCCGCCGCCCTCGCGAACCTCGAGGCGGGAGAGGTCGTCCGCGGCGCGAGCACCATCACCGCCCAGGTGATCAAGTACGCCGGCTCCATCAAGGAGGCCGAGGCGGAGGAGCCGGTTCCCGACGCGAGCGCCGCGCCATCGGTCCCGCTGGATCCCGAGCCGGAGGCGAGTGATCCGGATGACGTGTGCGAGCCGCCGGATCTCACCTTCCTGGCCGGACGCGGCTATGACGACAAGATCCGTGAGTTCATCCTCGCCCGCCAGATGACGGCCGCCTACCCGGGCCGCGACGGGAAGGAACGCATTCTCGAGACGTACCTAAACCTCATCTTCTACGGGAATGGCTCGTACGGAATCAAGGCCGCCGCGGCGAACTTCTTCGGCATCTCGGATCTGAACGAGCTGAGCATCGCCCAGTCGGCCTTCCTCGCCGGCCTGCCACAGCTGCCGTCCGCCTACGACCCGTACTTCAATGACCAGGGCCCCGCTCGCGCAATCGCCCGGCGCAACGTCGTCCTCGACGCCATGCTGCGCGACGGCTATATCACCCAGCGCCAGCACGACCGCGCGGTGAACACCACCTGGCAGAAGATGGGTCCCAACCGGATCACATCGGTCCTGCGCGAGCCGCACTTCAGCTTCCGGGTACGTCGGGAGGCGGCGGCCATTCTCGAGTCGCAGGGCGTGCCGAACGCCGAACAGGCCGTGCGCACCGGCGGCTACCGGATCACGACAACGCTCGACTACGAGCTGCAGCAGGTCGCCAAGGAGCAGGTCGTGCGGTGGGTCACGAACCCCGAACTGGCCGACAAGAACGTGAACAACGGGGCGCTGGTGGCGATCGACTCGAACACCGGTGAGATCGTTGCCTACGTCGGCAGCGTCGATTACTACAACCGGGATGATCCGCGGGTGCGGGGCCAGTTCGACGTCGCCGGCCAGAGCGTCCGCCAACCCGGATCGGCCTTCAAGCCCATAACCTATTCATCCGCCTTCGTCGCGCGCGAGGCGACGCCGGCAACCTTCTTCGTCGACGCGGTCACCCAGTTCGGGCCGGTGCGCGAGGACAGCTACATGCCGACGAACGCGGACATCACCGACCACGGCCCCCTCGTCGCCGCCGACGCCCTGCGATTCTCGCTCAACGTGCCGAGCGTCATGATGCAGTACCTGGTCGGGCCGCAGGCCACGGCCGAGTTCGCCCAACGGATGGGGATCGCCAGCGCCGAGTACATCATGGACCAGGATCCCGGGCTGACCCTGACGCTCGGCTCGGTCCCCGTGAACCTCACCAATCTCACCGGGGCGTACGGCGTATTTGCCCAGCGTGGCGTCCTCAACCCGCCGACGACGATCATCGAGATCCGCGACCGGGATAACCGCGTCATCTACGCCCGCGAGGACGACATGCCGCGGCCCAAGCGGCCGATGACCGCCGCCGAGGCGTACCTCACCCATTGGATCCTGGACGGCAACACGAATCCCCAGGTGAACCCGATCTGGGGGCCGCCGTCGCGCCTGCTCGACCCGAACGGCCAGCGCCGCTCCGCCGGCTTCAAGACGGGCACCACGAACGACTTCCGCGACGTGTCCGGCTTCGGTTACGTGCCCGGCTCGCTCGTCACCGGCGTCTGGATGGGGAACAACAACCAGGAGCCGATGTCGAACGAGTTCGGCGGCGTGTTCAGCGCGGACGGCCCGATGTTCCTGTGGCACGACTTCATGGAGATCGCGCTGAACCGCCCGTTCGCCTGGAACGGCAACGAGCCGGTGCCCCAGACGAGCTTCGAGCGCCCGGAGGGTATCGTCATGGAGGATGTCTGCCGCTGGAGCGGCATGTCGCCCACCGGCGCCTGCGGCCAGACGCGCGAGATGCCGTTCCTGGAGGGGACCGTCCCGCCGCCGGACAACGTCCATCCCAACGGCTGCTTCGACGTGGAGCTCGCCATCCAGCTCGACGAGCGACGCCCCGACGAATGGGTCGAGTCCGCGCGCACCTGGGCGAACCGCTGGGTGAACCGTCAGACCGGGTCGATCGGCGACCCGACCGAGCTGAAGGAGAACCCGGACTACCGGCTCCGCATCGCGCAGCTGCCGGGTCAGCCCGGCTTCGAGTCGATCTGCGGCGACGTCATCTTCACCCCGCGGCCGAGACCCACCGAGCGTGGGCCGGACCCGTCGCAGCCCGGCAACAACACCCCGAAGCCGAGGCCGACCGAGTGCCCCGGCAACAGCTGCGACAACGACGGGGGCGGGGACGGGGACGGGGACGCCGCGGCGGTGACGCTCGGCATCGTGCCGCCGCTGCTCGGGTTCTCCACGCTCGCCTCGCTCGTCCCGCTGCTGGCCCGCGCCGCGCGGCGCCGTCGACCGCCCTCGGACGGCGCGTGGGACAATTCGGACCGTGTCCACCGGCGTCCTGACGCTGATCCTGGCGGGGGGTGAGGGCGAGCGCCTCTCGATCCTCTCGCAGGTCCGCGCCAAGCCGGGCGTGCCCTTCGGCGGCAAGTACCGCATCATCGACTTCGCCCTGTCGAACGCGGTGAACTCCGGCCTCACCGATGTCGCGGTGCTGACCCAGTACGCGCCACGCTCGCTCATGGACCACATCGGCCTCGGCAGGCCATGGGATCTCGACCGGACGCGCGGCGGCGTCACGCTGCTGCAGCCCTACCTCGGCCGCGGCCGCGCGCGGGACTGGTATCGCGGGACCGCGGATGCGGTGCTCCAGAACCTCGACTTCGTGGCCGATCGCGACCCCGAGCTCGTCGTCGTGCTCGCGGGGGACCACGTGTACAAGATGGACTACCGACCGTTCATCGATATGCACCGAGCCTGCGAGGCCGAGGTGACCTGCGCGGTGCGCACCGTGCCGCTCGAGGAGGCGCATCGGTTCGGCATCCTGGAGACCGATGCCGATGGGCAGGTGACCGCGTTCGTCGAGAAGCCGCCGAACCCGACGAGCAACCTGGTGAGCATGGGCGTGTACGTCTTCTCCTGGCCTGTCCTGCGCGAGATTCTCTCGCCGGAGCGCGTCGACTTCGGGCGCGACCTGCTGCCGTGGATGGTCGAGGCCGGCCGCCGCGTGTATGCCTACGACTTCCGCGGCTACTGGCAGGACGTCGGCACCGTGGAGGCGTACTGGCGCACGAGCCTCGACCTGCTGTCGGACCGGCCGGGAATCGAGCTGAACGACCTCGGCTGGCTCGTGTACACCCGGAGCGAGGAGCGCCCGCCGGCGCGCATCGGCCCGGACGCAGACGTGCAGCGCAGCATGGTGAGCCACGGCTGCGTCGTCGAGGGCAGCGTCCAGCACAGCATCCTCTCGCCCGGGGTGCGGGTGGCCGCGGGCGCAACGGTTCGCGACTCGATCGTGATGTTCGACACCGAGGTCGGGGAGGGCGCCGTGCTCGACCGCGCGATCGTCGACAAGGAGTGCCGCATCGGCGCCGGTGCGGTCGTGGGCGAGGGGGACGACCTCCGGCCGAACCGCGACGAGCCGGAGCGGCTGTACGCCGGCATCACGCTCGTCGGCAAGCGGGCCGCGGTGCCGGCCCGGGTGCGGATCGGCCGGAACTGCCGGATCGACCCGGGCGTGACCCCGGCCGACTTCGCCCGGCGACGACTCGTCCGCTCGGGCGAGACGGTGAAGAGCGCTGGCTGAGCACGCCGCCGGGGCGCCTCCGGTCGACGCCTGGCTCGCCGACCTCGGACTCGACGTCGTCGGCGGCGCCGGCGATGCCGGCGAACAGGCCTTCAGCCGCGACGTCGTGCTCGACGGGGAGCGCCGTTTTGACCTGCGCGCCACGGTGGCCTGGGTCAGCGGCCTGGGCCTGTCGGTATGGGCATACTATGGCCCCGAGGCGATGGAGATCCCGAAGCGCACCTACCTGCGCATGCTCCGTGCCTCGTTCGACTATCCCTTCGTGAAATTCGCCATGACCGATGACGACCGCCCCATGCTCATGACCGAGATTCCGCCCGCCGCCGCCTCGCGCGATGAGCTGGGCCGGGCGCTGGCGCGACTCGTGATCGTGGCCGACCGGCTGCTGGAGGAAACGGCGAACGCCGTCGCCGACCACGGGCGGCTGCCCGACTGGTCCGGGCGCACGCCGCGCAACGCCTCCCTCCTGGCTGACTATCGGGTCGATGTCGAGGCCGGCATGCCAGCCTGGGCTGCGCCGCCGGCGCGGCGCCCCCGCCGCGGCCTGCTGGCCCGTCTGCTGGGGACGGCCCGATGAGGCGGCCCGTGGCGCGAGGCACCGTACGGCTGGCGATCCTGGTTGCGTGGCTCGCCACCAGCCTGCTGCCCGGCGTCGCCCCGCCGGCGCGTGGCGCCGACTACACGATGCAGACGGGGGCGACGTACGAGGTCGAGCCCGGGCGGGAGCGCGTCGCGGTGAGCGTCCGGGTCCGGTTCAGGAACACGACTCCGAATCCGGACGGCGAGTTCAGCGTGTTCGAGGTCATCGACCTCGCCCTCCAGCCGGGGGCCACGAACGTTGCCGCGCGCGACAGCCGCGGGGCGCTGCGGGTCACGCAGACCGAGCGCAGCGGCTACGTCCAGGCTTCGGTGCGTCCGCGTCGCGCCGTTCGCTACCGCAATGAGCGGGAGTTCATCCTGACCTACCGCATTCCGGACGGGGCGGCGCCGGGGACCCGTATCCGCGCCTCCCTGGTCGCCTTCCCGGCGTGGAGCTTCGGCACAAGCGGGTCGGTGACGGTCGTCGTGCCCGGCAGCTACGAGGTGAGCGTGGCCGGCGACGATCTCGCCGCCGAGCGCACCGCCGCGGGCTGGGAGCTCGATAGCGGGCCGATCGACGACCCGGCGCGCTGGCTGGCGCAGGTCGTTGCCGCCGGCGAGGCGAGCCACGAGGTCGCCAGCCGGGCCGTGCCCCTCGAGGGAGGGACAGTCGACCTCCAGGTGCGTGCCTGGGCCGACGATGCAGCCTGGGGCGCCCGGACCCTCCGAATGGCGGCTGGCGCATTGCCGCTGATCCAGGCCGCGATCGGGATCCCGTATCCCGGCGGCGGCCCGGTCGTCATCGAGGAGACCGTGAGCGCCACGTCCGACCTGCCCGGCGAGCCCGCCAGTGAGGGAACCCGGCTGCTGGCCGGCTACGATCAGCCGCCGTTCACCCTCCTCCACCAACTCGGGCACCTGTGGCTGGCGCCTGATCTCGCCGCCGACCGGTGGATCACCGAAGGCTTCGCGTCCTGGGCCGCGGCGCGCGCGGCGCCCGAGGTGACCGTGGACGGCATCGAGCCACCCTATGACCCCGAGCGAAGGCGCGCGAGCCTCGCCGACGACCGATTCCCGCTCGTCAGCTGGGGGGCTGGCGAGGCGAGCCCGGCCCAGGACGCGTTCGCGTACGCGGCGTCATGGGCCGTGGCCGAGGAGGTCGAGGCGATCGTCGGTGCGGATGCGCTGCGCCTTGCCTGGAGCCGGGTCGCGGCCGGCATCGGTCCGTACGCCCCGCTGAGCGAGGACGGCGTCGGCCGCCCGCCGCCGGCGACCCGGTTGCCGGTCGACTCGCGCGCCCTCCTCGACCACCTGGAGGCCGTCGGCGATTCGCGCGTGGCGGAGACCTTCGAGAGGTGGGTCTTCGACGACGAAACCGCAGCCCTTCTCGACGACCGCGCGGCCGCTCGCGAGGCATACGACGAGCTGCTCGCCGCCGCCAGCGGATGGGGCGCTCCCGAGCCGGTCGTCGTGGATCTCGCCGCCTGGCGCTTCGATGGGGCGCAGCAGCGGATCGCCGAGACGCTGGACTGGCTGGCGGACCGCGACAGCCTGGCGGCCAGCGCCGCCGAGGCCGGGCTCACCCTTCCGCAGCGGCTGCGCGACCGATACCGGACTGGCGGCGGCAGCGCAGACGCCCGCACGGAGCTCGAGGCGGAGCAGGCGGTCGTGGATGCCTACCGTGCGGCACTCGTGGCATCGGCCGACGAGCGCGGGATCCTCGAGCGCATCGGGATGCTCGGGGGACCCGAGCCGGATACGCTGCTGCGCGACGCGAACGGTCTCTTCGCCGAGGGTGACCTGCGCGGGGCAGCAGACGCGGTCGACGAGGCCCGGCTCGCGCTCGATCAGGCGGGCACCCAGGGCGTCGTCCGGGTCGGGGCGGCCGTGATCCTCATCGGCGTGCTCGCGACCCTCGCCTGGGCGCTCGCCCGTCGCAGCCGGCCTCGCCCGCTCGGCGAGCGTCCGGGCACCGACTACACTGCAGCGCCATGACCGACGTGCGCGCCGAGCGCCCGCGATTCCAGACGGCCGCCGACGTGCTGTCCGGCGACACGGCCGACGTGTACTTCGAGCGCACGCGCCGGATCCTCGCCGCCGAGCAGCTCGACCCGGTGGTGGTCATGGAGATCTTCCCGCGCGAGGACGCGATCCTGTGCGGCGCCGAGGAGGCGATCGCCTACCTGCGCGAGATCCTCGGTAACGGCAGGCGCTTCCATCCGGCGCCGGTCGTGGAGTCGCTGGGCGACGGCGACCGGGTCGGCCGCAAGGAGGTGGTGATGCGCATCACGGCGCGCTACCAGTCCTTCGGGCTGTACGAGACCGCGCTGCTCGGCATCCTGTCGCAGTCGACCGGCTGGGCCACCGCGGCGCGCCGGATCGTAGACCTCGCCGACCCGGTGCCGGTCATCGGCTTCGGCGCGCGGCACGTCCACCCGTCGGTGGCCGATCAGATGGACTACGCCAGCGTCGTCGGCGGCTGCATCGGTGCATCCACGCCCGCCGGGGCGCGGCTGGCCGGCCTGGCGCCGACCGGGACGATGCCGCACGCGCTCATCCTCATCTTCGGCGACACGGTGCGTGCGCTCGAGGCCTTCGACCGCCACATCGATCCGGACGTGCCGCGCATCGCGCTGGTCGACACGTTCAAGGACGAGGCGGAGGAATCGGTCCGGGTGGCGGACGCCCTCGGCGAGCGGCTGTGGGGCGTCCGGCTCGACACCCCCTCCGAACGGGGCCGGGTCACCGCCGATCTCGTCAAGGAGGTGCGCGCTCGCCTCGATCTGGCAGGGCACCCGCACGTGAAGATCGTCGTTTCGGGCGGGCTCGACGCGGAGCGCATCACCTACTTCAAGGAGGCCGCCGCACCGATCGACTCCTTCGCCGTGGGCTCCGCCATCAGCGACGCCAGCCCGATCGACTTCACCGGCGACCTCAAGGAGATCGACGGCAGGCCGATCGCGAAGCGCGGCCGCATCCCCGGCCGCACCGACAACCCGCGGCTGCGGCGCATCGACCTGGGCGTGGACGCCTGAGCCTGGACCGATGGGTGGGGAGAGTGCCTACGAGCTGTTCCGGCGCGGGTCGCAGCTCCTCGCCGAGCACCATCCCGGTGCCGCCGCCGTCGTCCTCGAGCGCTGCCTGGCCCTCGAGCCGGGGAAGGCCTCGATCCTCGAGGCGCTCGGTCGCGCATACTTCAACCAGGGCGCCCATGCCGAGGCGGCGGCACGCTTCCAGCAGATCGTGGATGCCTATCCGCTCGAGGACTACGCGCACTTCGGCCTCGGTCTGTCGCAGGCGCGGCTCGGCCAGGCGCGGCACGCCGAGCAGCACCTGCGCATGGCGGTCTTCCTGAAGCCGGAGAATCCCGACTACCGCCGGGCGCTGCGCCACTTCCTCCACGCGGCCTGAGGACCTTCAACCGGCGCGTCGAGCCACGCCACGCGCCTCCTCCGCGGCGAGCCGGTTGCGGAGCAGCGCGAGCACCGCGGCCTCCTCCGCGCTGAGCTCGTCGAGCGACTCGCTCAGCTCCTCCTCCGCCTTGCGGCGGGCGCCGCGCACGACGTCCCCGTCGAGGTAGGCATCGATGACGCTCGGGTGCACGTAGGAGGAGCGCGAGATCGCAGGCGTGTTGCCGAGCCGCTCGGCGACCGCCTCCACGGCGCGGACCACGTTCTTCTTGGCCTGGGCCTCGGAGTCGAACTCCTGGAGCTCGGCCAGCGCCCAGGCGGCAAGGACGGTGCCCGCCCACGTCCGGAAGTCCTTCGCCGTGAACTCCTCGCCACTGATCTCGCGCAGATAGTCGTTCACGTCGGCCGAGTCGACGGTGCGCGGTTCGCCATCCTCGTCGAGGTAGGTGAACAGCGACTGGCCCGGGAGGTCCTGGCAGCGCGTCACGATCCGCGCCAGGCGGCGGTCGCTCAGCTCGACCTCGTGCTCCCTGCCGCCCTTGCCGCGGAAGCGGAAGCGGATCCGGCTGCTGCCGACCTCGGCGTGCCGATCCCGAAGCGTGGTGAGCCCGAACGATCGGTTGTCGCGGGCGTACTCCTCGTTGCCGACCCGCACCCGCGTCTTCTCGAGCAGCCGGATCACCGCGGCAAGGACGCGTTCGCGTGGCAGGCCGGCTCGCGCGAGGTCCTCCTCCACGCGCCGGCGGATGCGCGGCAGGGCCTGGCCGAAGGCGATCATGCGTTCGTACTTCACCTCGTCGCGAGCCGCGCGCCAGCGTGGGTGGTAGCGGTACTGCTTCCGCCCGCGCGCGTCGCGACCGGTGGCCTGCAGGTGGCCGCGGGCGATGGGGCAGATCCAGACATCGGTCCAGGCGGGCGGGATGGCGAGGGACTTGATCCGCGCACGGACCCTACCGTCGGTGAGCCGCTTCCCGTCCGGGCCGAGGTAGGTGAAGCCTCGGCCCGCCCGCCGGCGCCGGATCCCGGGCATCGCGTCGCTCACGTAGCGCAGGCCGATGTCCTCGGCGGTCGCCTCCGGATCGACCGGGGCGGCTCCATTGGTCCTCATCGGCCGCTGCCGTATCGCAAGCCGCGTGCCGGGGCGCCGGACGCTCAGGTGCGGGACGGTCGGGCGCGGGACGCGAGACGCCGATCCAGCCAGAGCAGGCCGGCCACGGTCTTGGCGTCCGCGATCTCGCCCGCGTCGAGCGCGGCCAGCGCCCCGCCGAGGGTGGGCCAGGACAGCTCGAGCTCCTCATCCTCTGGCCCGGCCACGGAGGCCGGCCGCAGGTCGGTGGCCAGGAACAGCGTGAGCCGCTCGGTGCAGAAGCCTGGCGCGGTGTAGAAGGTGGGCCCCGCCTC
>Ga0299913_10005117_pt1 | contig 11141 bp, 9 predicted proteins | sample RVTome_9_FD_201360 | JGI IMG/M metagenome (GOLD analysis project Ga0299913, IMG submission 201360) | Soil microbial communities from uranium-contaminated site in the Upper Colorado River Basin, Wyoming, United States - RVT155D38 (version 2) ... | reverse complement strand
GCGGCCCTCGCTCTAGCCGTAGATCAGCGGCTCGGCGATCCGGCGCACGCGCCGGGTCGTACGGAGGAAGGTGTCCTCGAGCTCCTGACGGGGCTGGTCTTCGAATCCAAGCGCGATCCCCAGCGCTTCGAGCTCCTCGGGTCGCGTGCTGAGCGAATCCGCGGGGCGCCCGAGCAAGAGGAAGTAGCGATTACGCAGCCGCATGAAGAACCGATAGGCATCGGCGAGCACGCGCGCGTCGGCCTCGTCGAGAAGCTGCAAGGCCGCGCTCTGTTCGAGGGCGTTGAGTGTGTTGGGATCGCGCAGGTCCCGATGCGCGTGTCCGTGACGGAGTTGGAGGAGCTGCACCGTGAATTCGATGTCACTCAACCCGCCGGGCCCAAGCTTGAGATGCCGGCGGGGATCCGATCCGCGCGGGATGCGCTCGCGTTCCATGCGCGCCTTGAGATGACGGATCTCCGCGAGCGAATCGGGATGCGGTTCCTCTGGGAACGCGAAGAGATGGACCGTAGAGATGAAACGCTCGCCGAGCTCGGTGGCTCCCGCGCTGTGACGTGCCTTCGTTAACGCCTGATGCTCCCACGGCTTCGACCACCGCTCGTAGTACTCGGCGATGGATGCGAGCGAACGCGCCAGCGGACCGGCCTTGCCTTCCGGTCGCAAGCCTGCGTCTATGCGGAACGCCTGGCCTTCGGGCGTCACCTCACCGATCGCCTTCATGAGGCCTTCGGCGATCTTCTCTGCCTCCCCCGGATCGATGTCGTGTACGAACATCACGTCGATGTCGGACGAGTAGTTGAGCTCGCGTCCGCCGAGCTTGCCCATCCCGATCACCGCGAAGGGGATCGACTCTTCCAGCACTGCCTCCAAACAGGAATCGCCGAGATCGGCGAGCGATGCACCCACGGCGGTCTCGTCACACGCGCCCGACAGATCCGCCATCGCGATCCCCAGCAACTCGCGCCGCTTGTACCGGCGCAGGCCGTCGAGCCGCGCGTCCGGCTCACGCCATCCCAGCGACGCGCGCGCACCGCGGACCATGCGCGCGCGGTCCTTAATCGCGACTTCGTCGGGCTGGGCCACACCTTGGAGCTCTTCCGGCACGTGGGTCAGGACCTCTCCGAGGAACCGCCCGCTCCCGAGCAGGCGGGCCAGGAACGCCAGCCCGGGCGGGTTGTCGCGCAGCGCGCCGAGCCCGTCGTAGCGGCCCTCGAGTGCCTCTACGACCCGCAAGAAACCGAACAGGCCCTCGTCGGGAGCCGGCGTCGTGGCGACGAAACGAAGGAAGGCAGGGGTCACAACCCGCACCAGCTTGGCTCGGCGTGAGGATCCCGAAACGAGCCCATCCAGCGTGCGCGCGGCTCGCTCTACATCGCGGAAGCCGAGGATCCTCAGGCGATCGAGGAGAGCTGCCTCCGACAGCCGCTGGCCACCCTCCGCGAGGGTCTCGATCATCGGTCGATAGAACAGCTTCTCGAAACGGCCCCTCACGTCCGTCAGGACATTGCGGTGAGCGGTCTCGAAGCGAGAGATCGCGCTGGCCCTCGGGGAATCCGAGAAGCCGAGTGAGCGCGCCAACCGAGCACGCGCGTCGTCGTCGGTAGGTAGATGGCGCACGCGGCGCTCCTGGAAGAGCTGCAGGCGATGCTCGACCGCTCGCAACCACCGATATGCGACCGACAACCCGGCGCCGTCCTCCTCGGCCAGATACCCACCTTCGATGAGCGCCGGGATCGCGTCGAGCGTCCCCGGCGCTCGGACCGAGACATCGGCACCTCCGTGGACGAGTTGGAGCAACTGGACGGAGAACTCGATGTCCCTGATCCCCCCAGGGCCGAGCTTCACGTCCTCGGTCTCGGTCCGCACTCTTCGACCCGCGCGCGCAGCATGCGTCTCGACCCGTTCCTTGATGCGGCGCATGTCGGCGATGCGATCCGCCGACACCTCCTTTGGGAAGACGAGATCGCGCGTCTCTGCGACTAGTGCGGAGCCGATCTCTTTATTACCGGCTGCCGGGCGAGCCTTCAACAACGCCTGGTACTCCCACGGCTTGGCCCACCGACGGTAGTACTCGAGGTATCCGTCGAGCGATCGCACGAGCGCGCCGTCACGCCCTTCCGGCCTGAGGTTCGTGTCGATGATGAAAGCCTGTCCCTGTGGCGAGTAGTCACCGAGAGTCCGCAGTAGACCCTCGGCCACCTTGGTCGCTTTCTCCACGTCATCGTGCGCGACGAAAACGAGATCCATGTCGGAGACGTAATTGAGCTCGCGCGCGCCGAGCTTTCCCATCGCGATCACTGCAAGCTCGGCGTCATCACCGAGGACCGCGTTCAGACACGCGTCGGTCAGATCGGAAAGTGCCGAGCCGACTTCTTCCAAGGAGATCGCGCCGGCTGCATCCGATGCGGCGATCTGTGCGAGACGACGTCGCTTCTCGAGGCGAAGCCCTTCGATCCCTTCCTCGCGATAGACCGACTCGACCTGCTTGCGGTACTCGTCGCGCTCGGGCAGTTCGTCCGACTCAAGCAGGGCGAGCGCACGTTGGTCACCGGCCACAAACTCCGCGAGCGTGCGGCTTACCAACGCGAGCGAACGCGCCTTGCTTGGTTGTGTTTCCTCTGGTTCCTTACGCTCTGTAGTCACGCACGCTCACACCGCGATTCTTTCGCGTCCGTCCACAAAAACACACACATCCTTTTCAGGTTTACGCGCGTTGGGACCGATAGACCCCACTTGTAAGGTCAGTCCCTTAGTCGATCGGAGCGCCCCCTCGCGCGGGATGCACAGAGGGCGTGTGTGCTTCGGCAAGCGGGAACCTGGAGGTGTTGTTGCATGGCGAGAGTTCGCACGCGCACGACCGCGGTCAGGTTCGGATCGTTGTTGGTCAGTGCATTGTTGGGTTCGACGATTATCGCGGCCCCCGTCGAGGCACATTCGCACGGCGATTTCATAAGACAGCGCCGGCACATCGAGGACCGGGGCCGAAGCGTTCGCGGGACGCGTTACCGCTACGGCGGAGAGTCCCCGCGCACGGGTTTCGACTGCTCCGGCTTCACGCTCTGGGTCTATAAAGAACACGGCGCCAGTCTTCCCCATTCATCGATCGAACAGTTCCGGATGGGAGGGCGCGGGGAGAACAAGCGCGTGTGGAAGCGAGGCAAACTCAAGAAGGGAGACCTCGTCTTCTTCAAGACCACCTCTCGCCGGGTCGGCCATGTGGGCATCTACATCGGCAAAGGCAAGTTCATCCACTCGAGCTCGTCGGGAGGTGGAGTTCGGATCGACTCCGTCTGGGATCGCTATTACTACGGCCCCCGATTCGTCGGTGGCACTCGTCTCCCGGTGACGAGGCCCTAGCCCTAGAGGATCGGTAGGTAGCGCTCGGTCTCGTACGGGGAGACGTATTCCTTGTAGGAGTCCCACTCCGTTCGTTTGTTGCGTAGCAGGTATTCGAATACCTCTTCTCCCAGGGTCTCGGCGACGAGGTCGGAGCGCTCCATCTCACTTAAAGCCTCGTTGAGGTCGTCGGGGAGCCGGACGATGCCGCGTGCCCGGCGTTCGGTTTCGGTCATCTCGTAGATGTTGTCGGTGGCTTCGGGGGGCAGGTCGTAGCTCTCGTCGATCCCCTTCAAGCCCGCCGCAAGCATGACGGAGAAAGCCAGATACGGGTTGCAGGCTGGGTCCGGCGAACGGAGCTCGATCCGCGTGGACTGATCCTTGCGCGGTTTGTACATCGGGACCCGGATCAATGCCGAGCGATTGTGCCGCCCCCAACACACGTAGACGGGAGCCTCGGTCACGGGATAGCCGCGACCGGTGACGAGCCGCTTGTAGGAGTTGACCCACTGATTGGTCACAGCGGTTATCTCGCGCGCGTGCACGAGGAGCCCGGCGATGAAGGCTTTCGCGATCTTTGATAGGTGGTACTCGTCCGACGAATCGTGGAACGCGTTCTGGTCGCCTTCGAACAGCGATAGATGGGTGTGCATCCCCGAGCCCGGCAGGTCCGTCGAGGGTTTCGGCATGAAGCTCGCGTACATCCCTCGATTCGCGGCCATCTCTTTGAGCACGAGGCGGAAGCTCATGATCGAGTCGGCCATCGTCAGCGCGTCGGCGTGGCGCAGGTCGATCTCGTGCTGGGACGGTGCAACCTCATGGTGACTGAACTCGACCGGCACGCCCATGCGCTCCAGCACTCCGATCGTGTCGCGCCGCAGCTCCTGCGTGATGTCGAGTGGTGTCAGGTCGAAGTAACCGCCGGCATCGATCGGTGTCGGTTCCTTCGAATCCTTGAAGAGGAAGAACTCCATCTCGGGATGGACGTAGAACGTGAACCCACGCTCAGCGGCCTTCTCGAGGTTCCGGCGCAACACGAAACGAGGATCGCCCCAGAACGGTCGCCCGTCGGGCGTGTAGATGTCGCAGAACATGCGCGCGACGCCGGTCTCTCCGTCGTCGGCCGAGCTCGGCATGATCTGGAACGTGGACGCCTCGGGCCGCGCGAGCATGTCCGACTCCTGGACGCGCGCGAAGCCTTCGATCGCCGACCCGTCGAAACCGATCCCTTCGTCGAAGGCTTGCTCGAGCTCCTCGGATGTCACCGCAAAGGACTTGAGGAATCCGAGGACGTCGGTGAACCACAGCCAGACGAGACGTATCCCCCGCTCCTCCACCGTTCTCAGAACGTAGTCCTGTTGTCGTTCCATACGTTGGAGCCTAGCCCGGTCGGGTTTCGGGAAAGTTACGAGTAGCAACTACGCTTTACATGTGATCCGGGTAGCGCTGGCGCAGATGGACACTACCGTCGGCGACATCGACGGCAATTCAGCGCGGATCCTAGAGGCGATAGAAGGAGCGGAGCGCGCCGGCGCCCAGGTCGTCGCCGTGCCAGAGCTCGCGGTGACGGGATACCCGCCGGAAGATCTCGTCCTCAAGCGCGCTTTCGTCGAGGCCGGCCGTGCGGCGACCGAGGAGCTCGCACGCCGAACTGGTGACGTGCTCGCGATCGTGGGCTTCGTCGACTCCGAGGGCAGCGTTCTCTACAACGCAGCAGCGGTGTGTCACCGAGGTGAGTTGCTCGCGGTCTACCACAAGCATCTCTTGCCGAATTACGGCGTGTTCGACGAACGCCGCTACTTCACCGAAGGACGGCGTCACTACGTCTTCGATACTCCCGGTGGAGCTATCGGCGTGTGCGTCTGCGAGGACCTGTGGGGTGAGAGCGGCCCCGTCGTATCCCAGGGGGACGCCGGCGCGCAGGTCGTGATCAACATCAACGCGTCGCCGTTCCACAAGGGGAAGATGAGCGAGAGAGAGGACCTCCTCGCGGCCCGCGCGCGTCGCGCGCAGACCGCCATCGCCTACGTCAACATGATCGGGGGTCAGGACGAGCTCGTGTTCGACGGTGGCTCGCTCGTCGTCGGCCCCGACGGAGAGGTCGTCGCTCGCATGCCGCAGTTCCAGGAAGACTTCGCGGTGATAGACGTCCCTCTCGGCTCGTCTGCAGACAAGAATCTCGGAGGGGTCGAACGCATCGCGGTGGACCTCGCCCCGGCTTCGGGTGCGGCGCCAACTCCCATGACGACGCCACTAGAACCCACCGAGGAGATCTACAGGGCTCTCACGATCGCGCTGCGCGACTACGCGGCCAAGAACGGCTTCGATAAGGCGGTCGTCGGGTTATCTGGCGGGATCGATTCCACACTCACCGCGACGATCGCGGCCGACGCCCTGGGGGCCGCGCGCGTGCTCGGGATCGCGATGCCGAGCGAGTACTCGTCGTCGCATTCGATCGAAGACGCCAAGCAACTCGCTGCGAACGTCGGCATCGAGATGCTGGAGATCCCCATCACCGGGCCGTTCCAGGCTTTTCTCGAAGTGTTACGCCACGCCTTCGGCGAAGAAGGGCAGGGACTCGCGGAAGAGAACCTGCAGGCACGTGTGCGCGGCAACATCCTGATGGCAACCTCGAACCGTTACGGACACCTCGTGATCGCAACCGGCAACAAGTCCGAGATGGCATGCGGGTATGCGACTCTGTATGGGGACATGGCCGGCGGCTTCGCGCTGCTGAAAGACGTCTTCAAGACCGAGGTGTACGAGCTCGCTCGCTGGCGGAACCGAGACGGCGAGATGATCCCATCCAACGTCCTCACGAAGCCTCCCTCAGCGGAGCTGCGGCCGAACCAGAAAGACTCGGACTCGCTTCCGCCGTACGAGCAGCTCGATCCGATCCTCGAGGACTACATCGAGAACGAACGCGGCATCTCCGAGATGGTCGATGCGGGCGCCGATAGGGAGATCGTGGAACGCGTCGTGGCGATGGTCGATCGCGCCGAGTACAAGCGACGCCAGGCCGCTCCCGGACCAAAGGTCACCACTAAGGCTTTCGGCCGGGATCGCCGCTTGCCGATAACGAATAAATGGCGCGAAGGATCGGCCAGAGGTGTCCCCGAAAGAATCACGGGGACCGAAAAGGAACAGTGATCTAGATGGCGACCACCGTGCTGATGCTGTCGGATCGAGCCCGGGACGTTAAGGACCTGCTGCCGAACTTCCCTGTGGCGCCTTACCTCGTGCTCCAGGCGCCGCTCAAGGCCACCGGCCCCGAAGAGCTCATCCCGATCCATCCCGACCTTTTGTTGGTCGACGCCACCGGAGACGTGGAGATCGCGCAAGACGCAACCCGGCGGCTATCTCTCGCGTGGGAGACAGGATTGCCGCCGATCATCGTGGTCGTCGACCAGGACGCGGTCGGACGCTTCCGCTTCGAATCGGGTGCCGACGACTTCCTGTTGTCCGAGGCGACGACCGGCGAGATCTCGGCCCGGCTCGCGCTCGCGATCCGACGCGCCGGTCACGGTGAAGAAGCAACCGTCATCAAAGTGGGCGACCTGACGGTGAATCCCGACAACTATCAGGTCTACGTGCGCGGCCGGCCACTCGACCTCACTTACAAGGAGTTCGAGTTGTTGAAGTTCCTCGCACAACGTCCGGGACGGGTATGTAACCGGGATCTTCTGTTGCGCGAGGTGTGGGGCTACGACTACTTCGGAGGCACGAGGACGGTCGACGTCCACATCCGGCGTCTGCGGGCCAAGCTTGGGGCCGAGCACGAGGCCCTGATCGAGACGATCCGCAACGTCGGCTACCGGCTCGTCCCTCGTCCCCGCGACCGACAGTGATCTCATGGATTTCGACCAGGGGGTCTGGTGGTTGATGTCTGTGAGAACGGCATCCGGCCTCAACTAGGCTGTCCCGCCGCAAGGGCCCCTAGCTCATCAGGTAGAGCACCGGACTTTTAATCCGGCGGGCAGGGTTCGAGTCCCTGGGGGCCCACTTCGGTGTGTCGTGGTCCGGGTGATGCCCGGTTCGTCCGGTTAAATCCTGAAGCACAGCCGGTCGATAACTAGTTATCGATGACTAGTCCTGGGGTGCGCCGCGAGCACGGCTTCACGCTGATCGAGCTGCTCGTCGTGATCCTCATCATGATGATCCTCTCTGCGATAGCGATTCCCGTGTTCTTCGAGCAACGCGAGAAGGCGTGGGAAGCCCAGATGCAATCGGGTCTGAAGAACGCCGCTACCGCGATCGAGACGTACGGGGTCGAGACCGGTGGAAACTTCGCTGCCCTCGACGAGCAGGACATTTCGGTACTGGCTCCTCAAGGGTTCACGAAGCCGGACTGGGCCGTGACGGCTCCCGGCTACTTCCGCATCGAGTCAAGCGTCACCGGTTATTGCCTGGAGGCGCGCCATGCGCGGCTCACGGCCAGCAGCGCGTGGCGCCGCTCGACCTACTCGAGCTCGAATCCGCGTCCGCTACCCGTGCCCGACTCCTGCTCGGAGTTGTCTTAGCCGGCTCTTAGACGCCGTTCAGGATCGACCGGATCTTCGCCGACAGTTGATCGGGGTTGAACGGCTTCGTGATGAACTCGCGGCAGCCCATCTCGAGGGCGCGCTGGACCGTCCCACCGCTGGCATGCGCGGACAGCACGATCACCGGAGGGTTGTGGTCTGGGAGACGTTCGAGAACGGCGAAGCCGTCGATGCCGGGTAGTCGGAGGTCGAGCAAGATCACGTCGGGAGTCTCTCTCTGGAGCACCTCGAGCGCGTCTTCACCCGTGCCCACGGTAATGACCCGGTAGCCCTCCAGTTCCAATGTGAGACGCACCGTGAGGACGATGTCCGGTTCGTCGTCGACGACCAGGATGGTCTTCTGGCTCACGCGGCCTGGCGTAATCGCAAGCGGAACCGCGCGCCGTGGGGACGGACCGGGTGGTAGCTCACGCGGCCCCCGAACGCCTCGGCGAGGCGCTGGACGATCGCCAGTCCCAGTCCGGCCCCCTGCTGCTCGGCCGAGCCGCGCACGAAAGGATGGAACAGGCTGTCGAGGAGGGACTCCGGCACGCCGGGCCCGTCGTCGTCGACGTCTACGACCACGGCGTCCTCCTCGCGCTTCGCGTGGATGCGGATCTCGTGACCGCCGTAGCGGTACGCGTTCGAGATCAGGTTCGTGAGGACCTGGTCGAGTCGTAGGGGATCGGCCCACACGACTACGTTGTCGGCGATCTCGATCCGAACCTCGACGTCTTCCGGCGCGGGGTTCTCCTCCATCACTTGGTTGGCCACCTGCGCCAGAACGACCGGTTGAAGGCTGACCTGCACGCGGCCCGATTCGAGCTGGGTGAAGTCGAGCAGGCGGTTGACCAGTAGGGCGAGACGTTTCGCCCCCCGGTCGAGCGCCTCGATGCACATGGATATGTCCTGTTCGGTGAGTCGGTCGCGGCTCTCGGCGAGCGTCGCCGCGAGCCCGACGATCGAAGTCAGCGGTGTGCGCAGCTCGTGGGCCGCGTTGCTGATGAACTCGCTCTTGATCTCGTCGAGCTCCTCGAGCTGGCGCTCGTGGCGCTTGCGCTCGGTGATGTCCCTGACTACGGAGACGATGCGAATGCCTTCGTTGGTCTGGATCAGCTTGACGGCGGCTTCGGTGTCGACTCGGTGGCCCTCCCTGTGCACGAGACCGGCCTCGTAGTGGTCCTCCACCGCGCCACCCGCTAAGCGCGACCTGAGCCTCTCGGTGAGCATCTCGCGCTCTTCCGGGAGGCTTAGGTCAAGGAGGTTCGGGAGTGCCATGAGCTCGTCGACCGAATAGCCCGTCATGCGCGCGTAGGCCTCGTTCGCATAAACGAGGCGACCCTGGTCGGTCACGACGACACCCTCGTCGAGGTCGCTCACCGCTTGCAACAGCCGCTCGTAACGCTCGTTCTCGTGCCCGAGTGCCATCACGAGCCTCACGCGATCCAACGCAACGGCGAGGATCGAAGTGAAGGCCTCCAACCGTGCGATCTCGTCGGATCCGAACAACGGCGTGAACGGCCCCGTGACGACGACCAGCGAACCCTTCCCTTCGCCGTACTCGAGAGGAAACTCCAACATGGACCGAGAGTCTTCCCTTCCGGTTCGCTCGGCCGTGGCACCATCCCAGCGATCGGCGGCCAGCACCTCGCCGTCGGCAGAAAGAAGGAACGCCGCGTCCGCACCGACTAGACGCTGGGCCCAGTGGACCGCGTGCTCGGCGAGCAAAGAGAGCTCCGGGTGGAATACCGCGAGCTGCTGTGCGGCGAACCACGACGTCTCCTCCCTATCGCGCCATGCTCGGCGCAGCCACAATGGAGGGGCGAAGCTGACGTAGAGGAGCGGCACCATCCCCAACGCCAGGGATTGAGCTCCTAGCAGCAAGGTGGTGCTTTCTATCCGGGCCGTGGCGCTCCACAGCAGAGCTACTACGACGAGCCCGGTGAACCCGATGCTCAGTGCGCGCAGTCGCGCGCGTTGGACCGACGGCCGGTTACGTGCCTGTCTCCAGAATCCGACCGCGACGCCTCCGACGCACACACTCCATACGGAGGAGATCGCCATGACGAGGCCGAACTGGGCCGCGCTCAGCGAGGGGTTCTCCGTGTAGGGAAGGTTGGCCGCCACGATCACCGGCGACAACGCGCCACACGCGCCCACTGCGAGCAGATGCGTGCGTCGGCTCAACGGCAACAATGAATGACGGAACCGAACGAACAAGTACCCGGACCACAAGAACAACAAGAGCTGCACTTCCGAGAGGAACCTGTAGCGGTAGTCGGTCGGCTCCCCGGCCCAGTTGAGCACCATCAGCAGCGCGATAGCGAGGAATCCCCACCCGGCGTCGAACAGGGCGCGATCGTCCTGCCGGCGTCCTTTCATCACACAAACGGTGGCCAGCACAAGGAAAGCGAGCCCTAGAGCAAGCCCCAAGGCATCGAAGGGTGTTGCCATCGCCGCTCATCGTAGGAGTGGGGGGCCGCGGCGCATATGACTAAGACGCGTCACATGTATCCACCCGAACTCACTACGTCCCACCCCCCATCCCCGCTTCTCTCTTAGGGTGGCCAGTCTCGGCGATCTGTGGAGGTGGCGACGTGGGCGACAGCGAAAGACTGCAAGATGTCGAGCCCGATCTCGGCGAACTCAAGCTCAGCGAATCCGAGCAAGAACAGCGTGCGAAGGAGGACGAGACGATCTCGGACTCCAAGACATGTCCCGAGTGCGGGGCCCCGATCGAGAACCTCCGGGCTACCTGTCCTCAATGTGGTTACCAGTACCAGGCCGGCGATTACGACGACGAGGAGGCCGGCAACGAGTTCCTGACCGGGAGCGAGCTCGACGACCAGGGCAAGGAGATCGTCGACGAGTCGGGCCGCGTTGCCTCCGAGCGCAAGGACCAGTCGTAGTGGGCATGGCGGCGCAATATCGGGCGGGGCGTCTGCGGATCCAGGAGCTGACGCAGAGCCTCGACGATGCGACGTTGCGACGCATCGTTCCGGCGTGCCCGGAGTGGACGATCAAGGAGTTAGTCGCGCACCTGACGGGGGTCGCCGCGGATTCCCTTGCGGCGAACGTCAACGAGATGGGACGACCTAACTGGACACAAGCTCAGGTCGCCGCGCGCCGAGACAAGTCGATCGACGAGATCTTCGACGAGTGGGACTCGATATCCGCTCAGATCCAAGCGACCCTGGACGACCTGCATCCCACGCTCGCCAGCGCGCTGATCGGCGATCTGATCACTCACGAGCACGACCTACGCGGTGCGCTCGCCGACAAGGA
>Ga0299913_10005116_pt1 | contig 11142 bp, 12 predicted proteins | sample RVTome_9_FD_201360 | JGI IMG/M metagenome (GOLD analysis project Ga0299913, IMG submission 201360) | Soil microbial communities from uranium-contaminated site in the Upper Colorado River Basin, Wyoming, United States - RVT155D38 (version 2) ... | reverse complement strand
ATGTGCCGGAACTCACCCTCGAAACCGCGCGCCTGCATCGCCGCGTAGATGCGCTCGCTGCGCTCGTAGGAGCGCAGGAAGAGTGAGCCGACCATCGCGCCGGTGATCCTTGCCCGCCAGATGAGCCCGCGCCCGGCGCGCCCATCCGCGGCTGCCGAGCGCGACGCCCGTGCGCGGCTCATGCGTGTCGCCTCACCGGCCAGCACGGCCAGGTAACGGTAGGTGAAGCCGATGATCGCGACCATGATGCGCGGCAGGCGCAGCTGGCGCAGGCCGTCGACGAGCTCGTGGAAGGGCGTCGTGAATGCCAGCAGCAGCGCGGCCTGGACGCTCACCCAGCTCTTGAGCGCGATCGTGGTGAACAGGCGCAGCCCCTCGCCGCTGATGGTCAGCGTCAGCGGACCGAGCGCGACCTGCCCGAGTGGATCCTCGGGGCGCGTGAAGACGAGCGGCAGCGCGGCCAGGATGAAGGGCAGCGCGAAGAGCGCCCGGCGGGCAGGCCGAAGCGGGCTGATGCGCGCGACCATGGCCATCGCCAGCACACCCAGCCAGGCCAGCAGAAGGGCGAGATAGGCACCCGCCGGCAGCAGGCTGACGGCCACAATGAAGAAGACCGTGGCCAGGAACTTGGCCCGCGCGTCGGCTCGATGAACCGGGCTCTGGCGGGCTATGTAGCGGTCGAGGTCCAGCTTGCGCCCCTAGGACTGGCGGCGGCGGGCGACCACGCGGCCGAGCAGGACCATCAGCCCGAAGACCAGGGCGATCCCGATCAGGCCGGCCAGGATGGTCGACAAACTGCCCTCGAGGCCGGGAATGGTGTAGTCGGGAATGATCGAGAACAGAGCGTCCTGCGCCTGCTCCAAGAAGCCCTTGTCCTCGGCGACTCTTTCCAGGCCGTCCGGGTCGGGCGAGGCGAGCGGCGCGAGCACGATCACCACGGCGGCGGCGATGGCCAGTCCGGCCAGCCACCAGTGGCGACCCAACGGTGAGCGTTCGACTGGCTGCCGGCCGTCATCGGTCATGCGTATCGCTCGGTTGCCGCTCGCTCCGTTGCCACCGCTGGTCGCGCGTCGCGCAGCCGCAGCAGGTCGGCTCGAGTGGCCGCAATGAACGACAGCGCTCCGACGGTTATGAGCGCCTCGCCGATCCCGATCAGCGCATGGACGCCGATCATCGCCGGCAGTGCCAGCTCAATCGGCGTGGTGCCGCTGGCGACCAGCTGGAGCGTCATGGTGGTCGAGCCGGCCACGACCGACAGCCACGCGGCGACGGCTGCCGCCGGTAGGCGGCCACGCTGCTCGCCACCAAGCAGGCCGGCCAACGTGCGGTAGACGTAGAACCCGCCGAGGGTGCCGACGATGCCCATGTTGAAAATGTTCGCGCCCATCACCACCAGCCCGCCGTCCTGGAATACGAGAGCCTGGATGGCAATCACGCAGGTCATCGCCAAGGTGCCTGCCCAAGGCCCCAGGAGGATCGCGGCCAGGACCCCGCCGAGCAGATGGCCCGATGTGCCGCCGATGACCTGGAAGTTGAACATCTGGGCGGCGAAGATGAACGCGGCCATGACGCCCAGCAAGGGCACCGCGCGCTCGGTCAGCGTCGCATTCGTGCGACGCACGGCGAAGGCGAGCACAACCAGTGTTGCCACCCACATTGCCGCCGCTACCGGTAGCGTCAAGAATCCGTCCGGCGCATGCAGCTGGGGCGGGCCGAGGATCTCGGTCATGCCTGTGCCGATGGCGGCGTTCAAGCGTCGTCCGTCCTGTTCATTGCCCGCATCGTAGGCTCTCGGCCCACTTATTGCAACTTATGGCAATAAGGGCTGCAAAGCATATACTGGTGCCGATGGGGACCGTTGCATCTCTTACCCGCGCGGAGCCGGGCGCGTTACGACGCGTGCGCGCCGAGCTGCACGAGCGCGGCCTGCGCTGGACGCCGCAGCGGCGGCTGATCATGGAGGTGCTCGCTCAGACAGACGGCCACGTCACGGGCAGCGAGCTCGTCGAGCGCTGCCGCGAGCGTGACCCGAACACCACTCCATCGACCGTCTATCGGACGCTCGATGTGCTGGAGGAGATCGGCTTCCTGCGCCACAGCCACTCTGCCGCCGGACGCGAGGAGTTTCACGTGCTGCCGCGCGCCGAGCACGGCCATCTGGAGTGCCGCGCCTGTGGGCGCAGCTGGGAGCTCGACGCGCGCGTTTCCGAGGCGCTCGTGGCGCCGATCCGGTCGCGCTTCGCCTTCATGCCCGATCTGGGCCACCTGACCATCTCTGGCCTGTGCTCGACGTGCGCGACGACGCAGCGATAGCCGTCTCCGGGCTGCACCGCAGATTCGGCCGCGTCACCGCTCTTGACGGCATCAGCTTCAGCGTCGGCCGTGGCGAGGTGGTCGGACTGCTGGGCCACAACGGCGCGGGCAAGACGACCACAATTCGCGTCCTGAACGGCCTGTTCGCGCCACATGAAGGCGAGGTCCGCGTGCTGGGGCTAGATCCTGCGACCGACGGCGCACGCATCCGCGCCCGGAGCGGTGTCCTGACCGAGACGCCATCGCTCGATGAGCGGCTTACGGCGCGCGAGAACCTCGCTTTCTTCGCGCGGCTGTATGCGCTCGAGCCGGCACGGGCGCGGACGCGCGTGGCCGAGCTGCTCGAACGCTTCGAGCTGACCGACCGAGCGCGCGACAAGGTGAGCGGCTTCAGCCGCGGCATGAAGCAGCGCCTGGCACTCGCCCGCGCGCTGCTGCACGATCCCGAGCTGCTCTTTCTCGACGAGCCCACCGCGGCGCTCGATCCAGTCGCGGCGCGCGACGTGCACGACCTGATCCGCGGCTTCGCCGGCGAGGACGACCGGACGGTGATGATCAGCACGCACAACCTGGTCGAGGCGCAGCGGCTGTGCGACCGCGTGCTCATCCTGCGCCAGGGTCAGCTGGTCGCCGAGGGAACGCCGCAGGAGCTGGCCCGGCGCCTTGGCCGCAGCGCGCGAGTCGAGTTCGAGCTCGACCCGGACCAGCGCCAGCGGGCGATCGACCTGCTAGCCACTACCGGTCACGTGGGCCAGGCGGCGGGCGACGATGTGGTTGCCGCCGACGGGGTCAGCCGCGAGGACCTGCCGCGGTTGGTCGCTCTGCTGGCCGCACAAGGCGTCGCTCTGTATCGGGTCAGCCCGGCTGAGCCGACGCTCGAGGACGTCTACTTTGCTCTGTACGGCGCTCACGAGCCGCAACCGGCCGTGGACTCTCAAGACGCCGCAGAGGCACAGCCATGAACTGGCGCTCTATCGGCGGAGTAGTGCGCCGCGACCTCGCGGTCGTGGCGCGCAGCCGGCCGGCGGTCCTGCCGATCATCATGCTGCCGCTCATCTTCTTCGTGCTGCTGCCGGTCCTCACCTCGTGGGCCATACCGGCCGGCGCAGCCGAGCTCGACGAGCTGCTGCCGCTCATCAACGCCATGCCGCAATCGATCCGCGAGCAGCTCGGCGACGGACCGATCGAGGGGATAATCCTGCGCTATCTGTTCGAGTTCCAGTTCGTCAGCCTGTTCCTGATCGTGCCGCTCATGGTCGCCGCCGTCATCGCCGCTGACAGCCTGGCCGGCGAGAAAGAGCGCAAGACGATCGAGGCGCTGCTGTACACGCCGACGACCGATCTCGAGCTGTACCTGGCCAAGCTGCTCGGGCCGTGGCTGGCCGCGATCGGCGTGGCCACGTTCGGCTACGTCCTGTTTGTCGTCGCCGCCAACGTCACTGCGCCAGCGGTCGTGACCCGGCCCATCGCCGTCAACTCGCTCTGGATCGTCACCCTGGTCTGGCTCAACCCGGCCGTAGCCGCGCTAGCGCTGGGCACGCTGGTGATGGTCTCGGCCCGAGTACGCGGCTTCATGGAGGCTTACCAGCTGGGCGCCACGATTGTGCTACCAGTCGTACTGCTGATGATTGCCCAGTTCAGCGGCCTGCTGTTTCTCGATGCCGGCCTTGCCGTCGTGATCGGCGCCGTCACCTGGATCGTCGCGCTGGGCATCCTGCGCCTGGGCTACCGCTGGTTCCGGCGCGAACGCCTGCTGCTGACATCCTGAGTGCTCACGCGCGCTGTGCCTCCAGGGTCGGCTGATCAGCGAGAGCGAGCGCTCTAGGCACCATCCTCGGGCGGCTCGTCCTCCTCGTCGCCAAGCACCGTCAGCTGACGCGGCACCTCGGTACCGGGCTCCGCCCGCCGGCCGCGCGGGCGGACGCCCTCGACGCCGCCCATACGCCTGCGCGTCTCGACGTCAACGCCGCCATTGCCTTCCTGCGCCGGATGCTCGACCAGCGCGATCAGACGGTTGGCCATGAATCGGCCGGTGCGCACGGGCGTGCCCGAGCGGGTCACCTCCGTCACTTCCACCACCCCGCGCGCGGTGGTGATCTCGATCCGCCGGCCGGCCCGCCGCGCGACGATGTCGAATGTCTGCACGCCCTGGCCGGTATCGACCACGGCCTCGACTCGGTCGCCCTTCATGGCCCGGAGCATATCGCGGCGGGCAAGCGCCTCTCCACTGGCGGCGCGCGGCCGATTCCGGCCCTAGGCGCGGACCTCCTGGCGCATGAAGGCCACGTAGGCGACGGCGAAGGCGACCGCGGTCACGGCGATGAGCGCCACGAACTGTGGCCAGACCACGAGCAGGCTCTGCTCCAGCGACAGGATCGAGGGGATGGCCCGGTCCGCCTGATCGAACGTGACCAGTCCCGGATTGAGAGTGCGCACGCTGGGATCGAGAACCGCGGCGGTCGCTTCCTGGAAGAGCTGGCTGGGCGACAGGCGTGCCAGCTCGGCCTGCATGGACGCGTTGCGCAGTGCCGCCGCGCTGCCCGAGCCGGCATCGGCCGGAACCGGAGCCAGGAACGAGGCCAGCACGCCCACGAGGAGCGCGGCGAAGAGCGTCATCAGGAGCCATACGGCGATGGCCACGAGGGCCGAAGTCGCCGCGCGACGCAGCACGACCGAGCAGAGCAGGGCCAGGGCCAGCCACAGCCCTACGTAAGCGACCGCCAGAGCGATCCAGACCAGCAGCCGGATGACCTCCTCGACAGACGGCAGGATGCCCAGCTGCAGGATGCCGATCGCGGCCACGAGGGCCGTTATGGCGATGAAGATGATGGTGATCGCCGACAGGCCGGCAACGAACTTGCCGTTGACGACGTCGTCGCGATGGATGGGCTGCGAGACGAGTCGCGGCAGCGTGCCCTCGGCACGCTCGCCGTTGATGCCGTCGAATCCGAAGGCGATGCCCAGCAGCGGACCGAGGAAAGCGATGAACGTTGTGAACGGCGGGATCTGGCCGCTGGTGATAGTGAACAGCTTCAGGAAGAGCGACGGCACGCCGGTGGCATCGGCCGCAATGTCGCTGATTGCTCCGGCCGTGGCGTAGACCGCCGCCGCCGCAGCCAGGCCGAGGATGATGGTCAGGATCAGGAAGCGGACGGAAAGGACGTGATCAGCGAACTCCTTGGCCGCGATCACACGCCAACCGGCACGAAGCCCGGGCACGTGGTCGGCGCGGGCAGGTGCTGCCGCCGGGCGCTCGGGGGCCGGCGCGGCTCCGGGCTGCGGTCGTACGTTCTTGCGTCGCCGGCCGCGCGGCGCGACGGATTCGGCGGTCATGCGGCGGCCTCGCTGGCGGCGAAGTAGCGGCGATAGATCTCGTCCAGCTCATCGCCCCGCCGGCGCAGGTGCGACGGCGGGTTGCCGGCCTCGACCAGCGCGCGGGCGAGCTCCGAACGGACGTCGCTCTCTGCGTGCACCACGAGCATTCGCGGGTCACGTTCGTCGGGCGTGACACTGGTCACGCCGCTCACCGCGAGCGCTGCCTGACGGACCGCGTCGAGCGGCGGGGCCGCCGACAGCTCGATCTCGATCGGGCCTGTGCCGAGCTGCTCGGCGAGCTTGTCCATGGGACCGTGCGCGACGAGCTTACCGCTGACGAAGATCCCGACGCGATCGCACACCTGCTGGACCTGGTGCAGCAGGTGGCTGGCCAGCAGCACCGCCGCGCCGTCGCGCGCCAGGCCACGCACAAGCTCGAGCACCTCCACCACGCCGGCGGGGTCGATCGCCGTCGTCGGCTCGTCGAGAATGACGATCGACGGGCCCTTGACCAGAACGTCGGCCAGGCCCAGGCGCTGGCGCATGCCGCGCGAATAGGTGTCGACCTTGTTATCTCCCGCGGCGCCGAGCCCGACGCGCTCGAGCAGCTGGTCGATGCGCTCGTCCATCGTGCGCCGGTCGATGCCGTTCAGCCTCGCCGTATAGCGCAGGTTCTGGCGACCGGTCATGCCGCCGTAGAAGCCGACGTTGTCGGGCAGGTAGCCAACCTGGCGCTTGACCGCCAACGGGCTGCGCGCCGGATCGAGATCGAGCACACGTGCGGTGCCGGCCGACGGCTGGGTCAGGCCCAACAGCATCAGGATGGTCGTCGTCTTGCCCGCGCCGTTAGGGCCGAGCAGGCCGAACACCTCGCCGTGGCGGACCGCCAGGTCGAGCTTGTCGACAGCAGTGAACTCGCCGTAACGCTTGGTCAGTCCCTTCGTCCGAATGGCTTGTACTTCGGCCGGCGCGCTGCGGCCTGCCGGCTGCTCAGCGACGGCCATAACGCTGGAAGACGAGGAACAAGCCGACGGCGACTACGCCGAGGACGGCCAGGCCGATCAGGCCACCAATGGGCGACGTCTCGACGGTGGTTCGGATCTCGATCGAATCGTTCACCTCGTCTGACCGCGACCGGAGGGTGACGACGTAGTCGCCGGCGATGGCGTTGGCCGCCGCGTTGATGGTCACCGGCACGGTCACCGAGCCCTGCGGCTCGACCAGCGGGATCGTCTCGCTCTGGAAGGTCACGTCCCAGCTGCGGGGCGGCGTCGCGCTCAAGGCAACGTTCTCGAGCGGCGCGCTGCCCTCGTTGAACACCACGACGTCGAGCGTCACCGGGCTTCCGGCGGTGACCGTCGCGCTGAGCCGGTTGTCGGACGTGGTCATCGACATGGCGAAGCTGCCGGTGATCTCGACCGTCAGCTGCTGCTCGGCCACTGCAGGGCCGCCCAGGGCGCGGACGATGATCGGATATGTGGAGGCCGGCGCGTCGTCGGGCGGCGTGACTGTGACGCTGGCACTCGACAGGCCGCCGGCGTCGATGACCGCCGTCGTCGCCTGCGTATCGCCGCCCGGTCGTGCCGTGGCGCGCCAGCCGGCGGGTGCCTCAGCCTCGTAGCTGAGGGTCACCTGCTGATTCGACTGGTTGCGCACCTCGAGGTCGAAGGTGAACGTGCCGTCAGCCGCCCCGCTCTGGCTGGGGAAGTCCGACTCGAGCACGATGAAGCCGCCCTCGACCTGGGCGATGGAGATGTCGAGATCGAGTCGCACGGGCACGCCGGTCGCGCTGCTGGCCTCGATGGCAACCTGGTTCGCGCCAGCCGCGGCGTCGTCAGGAATGACCACCTCCGCGCTGAACTCGGCCGTGAAGTCGGTCGATTCGGAAAGTTCGGGGTTGGTCGTGGTGTACACCGCGGCGATCGTCGAGCCGCCGCCGCGCAGGCTGGTGGTCCAGCCCTCGGGCTGCTCGACCACGGCCAGGTCGACGCGCTGCGGGGCGTCGGTCGTCACGGTCACCGTGAAGCGGGCGGTGCTGCCCGGGTCGGCCACCACCGACGGAAACGGAGTGGTGATCTCGAGCGGACCCTGGGCCAGCACCGCAGGTGCCAGCGCCAGCCCGACCAGTATTGCGGCAAGACTTGCACGCACGACGCGCATCTTCAGCAGACTCCCATAATTCGTGTTGGCAGCGACACCAGTGCGGCCGGGCAGCGTGCTGATCCCTGGTTCAGCGTTCGGCCGCGAGCGCCGGTCTGATGATCGCCTGCCATCGTTGCCGGCCGGTGGCCGGCCGATGGCATTTTCTTCACATACCGCAGTTGGCGCGCGGTATCAACCTCGCGGTTCCCTGCGCGCAGCGATGGTACTCGCCAATTCTACGATCGTCCTGATCATCGGCCCCTGCGGGCCTTTGGGCGAGAAGGGGCGATCCTCCTCGTACCACGCGGTGCCGGCGATATCGAGATGGGCCCACTCTGTCTCGCCCTCGACTGCCGCGTCGACGAACGCAGCGCCCAGGATCGCGCCGCCCAGCCGTCCGCCGCTGTTCTTGAGATCGGCGACATCAGACTTCATGTCGTCGCGGTACTCGTCCGAGAGGGGCATGGGCCACAACCGCTCGCCGCTGCGCTCACCGGCGCGGCGGACGGCTTCGACGAAGCCTTCGGGCCGACCGAACAGACCGGTGTAGTGGCGGCCCAATGCGATGCGCACCGCACCGGTCAGGGTGGCCACGTCGACGACGCGCGTGGCGCCCTCGCGCTGGGCGTAGGTGACGCCGTCGATCAGCACCAGGCGCCCCTCGGCGTCGGTGTTGATCACTTCGACCGTCTTGCCGCTCATGCTCGTGAAGACGTCGCCCGGTTTGGTGGCGTGGCCACCGGGCAGGTTCTCGGTGCACGGTGCGATGGCGATCAGGTTCAGCTCGAGGCCCAGTCGGCCGACCACGCCGGCGGCGGCGATGACTGACGCGGCGCCGCTCATGTCGTACTTCATAAGGTGCATGTCCTCGGCCGGCTTGATCGAGATGCCGCCCGAATCGAAGGTGATGCCCTTGCCCACCAGGGCCAGGTCGTAGCCCTCACCGCCGCGGCCGTTGTGGCGCAGGACGATGAACTGTGCCGGCTCATCGCTTCCACGCGCGACGGACAGGAAGCTGCCCATGCCCAAAGCGCGGCAGGCCTCCTCGTCGAGCACCTCGATGTCGAGGTTGGACTCGGCGGCCAGCCTGCGGGCGGCGTCGGCGATACGACTGGGCGTCATCAGGTTGGCCGGCTCGTTGGACAACGCGCGCGCCCAATTGACGGCCTCGCCCACTGACTGTCCGCGCGCGATCTCGGCGCCAAAGTCGTCCCCGTCGGAGTCCGTGCCGGACAGCAGGACGATCTCATCGAGCGGCGGCAGCTGGCGGTCCTCCTCACCCGTCCGGTGCGCCTCGGGCCGCCACATCGCGTAGTGGACTCCCTCGACGGCACTCTGCACCGCCTCCTGCGCATCGAGCGACTGGGTCTCCAGGATGACGCCGATGCGCCGCGCCGTCGACTGCCAGAGCGCGAGCACGCCGGCGCTGACGACCTGCCAGGCGCGCGCGATGTCGTACTCATCACGCTTGCCGGCGGGCACTACGACCAGGCGCATGGGAGCTCCGTCAGTTCCGTCGCGCAGGTGGGTGGTGGGTGTGAAGATCTTGCGCGCGCCGCTCTCGCGCGCCACCCACTCGGCCGTTTTACGGACGCTTTCGGGGGCGCCGCTGGCAGCGTCACCCTCCTTGAAGACGGGCACGATCAGCGCGTCCAGCTGCTCGCCGTCGAGTATCGAAACCGTCCTGAACTGCAAGGTCGAACAACCTCCTGTCGATCGATGGTCGGGACGCGAAGAGTATTAGAGTCACGGATACGATGCCCAGTGCCATTGGGCCCGGACGCAACAGGAGGATTGATGCCCCGGCGCGTGTTCAGCTTCGACCAACCCGATCGCTTCATCTGCGGTGCCGTGGGCCAGCCTGGACAGCGCACGTTCTTCATCCAGGCCGCCAAGGGCAGCCAGGTCGTCTCCGTTGCGCTCGAGAAGGCCCAGGTCGCCGTGCTGGCCGAGCGGCTGGCCACGCTGCTCCTCGCGCTACGCCAGGGTGGCCTGGCAATCAGTGAGGAGGAGTTGGCCGCGGCGCCTGAGCTGAGCGAGCCGATCGTCGAGCAGTTCCGGGTGGGCACCCTGACGCTGGGCTGGGACGCCGACCGCGAGCGGGTGGTGATCGAGGCGCGCGAGGTGGGTGACGAGGACGAGGACGAGGACGAGGACGACGAGCCTGGAGCCGCCGACGCCCAACCCGAGCCGATCGAAACCGGGCCGCGCGCGCAGCTGATGGCCACGGATCTCGACGAGGGCGGCGACGTGGTCCGCGTGCAGCTGGAGCCTCGAGCGGCACTCGAGTTTGCCAGCAGCGCGGTGGCCGCCGTTCAGGCAGGCCGGCCACCATGCCCGCAATGCGGCGCGCCGCTCGATCCGACGGGACACTTCTGTCCGCGGCGCAACGGCTATACCCACTGACGAGCAAGCGCGGCAGCTGGCCCTGCTGCGTGAAGGCGAGCTGGAGATTGTCGGCCGGCTGACCGATGCCTCGAACGCCACCTTTTTGTGCCGCATCCGGGCCGATGACGCGGCCGAAATCGACCGCTGGGCCGAGGGCGAGCCGGCGCCCAGCCTGACCTGCGTCTACAAGCCGACCAGGGGCGAGCGGCCGCTCGACGATTTCCCCTTCGGCACGCTTGCACAGCGCGAGATGGCCGCGTACCTGCTGTCCGAGGAGAGTGGCTGGGGGATCGTGCCGCCGACACTGCTGCGCGACGGCCCATTTGGTCCGGGCATGGTCCAGGCGTGGGTCGAAGCTGACCCGGACGCCGACGTGGTGGAGCTGGTCGTGGGCGCCGATCCACGCCTGCGCGCCGTGTGCCTGTTTGACGCGCTGGCCAACAACGCCGATCGCAAGGGCAGTCACCTCCTGCCGCTGGCCGATGGAGCGGTGATGGGCGTCGACCACGGCATCTGCTTCGCGGCCGAGCCGAAGCTGCGCACCGTGCTCTGGGCGTGGCGCGGCGAGCCGCTCTCCGCGACGGAGGCGCGTGTCGTGGGTGACCTGCGCCTGGCTCTCGGCGCTGGGCTGGGCGCGGCGCTGGCCGAGCTGCTCAGCACCGAGGAGGTCGAAGCGACGCGACGCCGCGCCGACGAACTGCTCGAGTCAGGCCGCTTCCCGCTGCCCGACCCGCTCCGACCGGCGGTGCCCTGGCCGCCGTTCTAGCAGGTCCTGGCGTGTCGCAGTGTCAGCGCGCGGTCGCGCCGCACGAACGGCTTCCGTGCCGCCATAGATCGCGGTGATCGGAAACGAACAGGCTACGCGGGGCTGGCTGGACCCCCGGCCGCCAAACCCTCCCCGGAATCGTCCGCCGGCGTCTCCTGGCCGAACAGCTCGAGCAGCCCGCGCAGCGGGATCGACAGCCAGTCGGGTCGGTTGTTGAG